>Ga0209181_10005112_pt1 | contig 19065 bp, 8 predicted proteins | sample MAT05_FD_187208 | JGI IMG/M metagenome (GOLD analysis project Ga0209181, IMG submission 187208) | Freshwater microbial communities from Lake Fryxell liftoff mats and glacier meltwater in Antarctica - MAT-05 (SPAdes) (version 2) | ecosystem: Environmental > Aquatic > Freshwater > Ice > Liftoff... | reverse complement strand
CCCAGTAAAAGCGTTGCAGCCGAAGTGTCGAAACCCGCACCCAAAAATTGAGAATTAAGCATCGTCACATAGGCATAATCCAGCCTAAGCGTGTCCCATTGCATGGTGAATTGTAAACCCGATACATTTGTAAAGTTGTCCAGATATACCGGAACGAAAAACGTATCGGTCGAGATGCAGGGCACCTCTATAGTATCGGCTCTTAGGATGACTGCCTGCGCTGAGGTTTTGCTTGAGAAAACCCCTGCTGTAAGCAGAAATAGGATTAATAAAATATTCTTCATGGTGTTCAATGTCAAACTATTAAAGATAGAGGGTAATGCGTTGACGAATTTTAAAAATTAGTGTCATCCTGAACGAAGTGAAGCATCTGAGTGAGCATACTTAACAAGCGTCCCTTACAAATTCTTCGCTACGCTCAGAATGACACATAAATCAAATTCAATCAATCAAAATCATCTTCTTGCGATCGCTGTGCTTGGGAGTTTCTAACTCGTAGTAGAAAACTCCGTTCGATCCAAAATCGCCTTTCTGGAACTTGATGGCATTGAGGCCTTCGGCAAAATCACCGATTACCGTTTTCACCAGACGACCTTCGGCGCTAAACACGCGCAAGGTAGCACGACCCGACTCAGGCAAACGGAACGAAATAGTCGTTTCAGCACTGAATGGGTTGGGTTGGTTTTGGTAAAGTGCGAAAGGTTTGCTTTCCAGTTCACCCGTTGCCACTGAAGCCACGAATTCAAAATCAACCGGAATCGAATTTCCAATTCCGTCAATCGCCAGAGCTTCCGTGACAGCAGAACTGCTGTGCAGTACGCTGGACAATGTTGGAACAGATTCCAAAGCCCTGAATGTCAATGAGAATAGTATTTCGTTGTCGTTGAACGAAGTCGGTTTTCCACCTACCCAAAGCGTGCTGATCAAACCATCCACAAGATAGTTTGTACCAAAATTGCTTTCGGTGAGGCCCGGCAAAACACCTGTTTGGATATCCTGCAGTTCAAGCACTTCGGGATCAAACGCAATGGTCATCTGATAAGCCTGAGCATTGGAGAAGTCAAGTGCTTTGAAAGGAATCGTGAGGGTTTCGCCCGCTTGGAAAGCACGCTCATCCAGACGGAATTTCAGTGCTTCTCCGTTTTCGGCACCGCCACCGCCATTGGTCAAATTAGGAACAACAGAGCCGTTGACATCGCCCATGAGTACCCCTGTAAAGTTGTCATCCAAGAAATCAACCAGTATATTGAGGTGCTGGATGATAGAAGGTGGCACGGGGTTATTTAGTGGGTTTGGCATGGGTGCTTGCGGATTGCCCAAAGGCAATGGCATGAACACATGGTTCTCATCAACAAACTTCCAGTCAGGGCCCACCTGAAGGCCTTGGTTGTCGATAAAGTGGGCACTGTTGCCGAGTACATATTTCTGTACCAATGCATAATCCAACAAGTTTACCCTTTGGTCGCCATTGATATCGGCTGCAACCCATTGATAGCCATTGTTGAAGGCTACTTGCAAGGCTGCATGTGCTTGAATTCCAAGCATATCACCCACATTAATTTGTTGGTTTTTAGTCGTTGAAATCTTACTGGCCGACACCAATGTATTCGAGCCTGTTCCTACGAAGAAGCCATAATCTGCATTTGGCAAAGCAGTCAAATCCGTACCGTTGATGGTACCACCCAGCGTTACCGTCACGCCCGGCACCGGCTTCACAGGAGCTTTCCAGGTGAACACATCCCCAGCAACCTCGAGGTCATTGGGAGCGACGCAGCTTATGGTAGCAGAACCGCTATTGAAGTTCACCATGGGTGCTTGATTTATACCATCTTGCAAGAATATAAGGGCTGGCAGTGCGGAAACGACGATGGGGCTTGTGGTGCCTGCGGGTGCATTGCTCAATAGCACTTCAATATTAAACAGCACCGTACCATTCGCAAGGTTCGTCGGCGTTGGCACTGGGTGTGCCCAGAATACCGAGTTTACGCCCGGTATCAAGCCAATCAAAGCAGGGTTTATGTTGGTAATACCCGTGATCGCTCCCAATACACCGTTGCTGAGGGCAAGGCCGAAATTGAAGCCGGTAACGCTGATAAAATTGTCTGCCCTAACAGGAATAGAAAGCGTCTGTCCTTGGCAACCGTTGCCCGTACCTACCGTGATCGTGATTTTGGGGCCTGCGTTCACGATAACCGTGTCAACAGAAATACAACCACTGTTCACGTCCGTTACAGAGACGGTATAAGTTCCTGCCGCAAGACTATTTACCACTGCGGTGGTGTCCCCTGTGCTCCAAAGGAACGAGAACAATCCCGTGCCGCCCGTAGCTACCGCGGTAGCCGTTCCGTTGTCGGCACCAAAGTAAGATTCAGGAGTGCCTGTGGCTGTGAGGCCAAAGCCAGCATTCACGCCCAGCGTAACCTGCACTTGTACGACACAAGAGTTGGTATTTCCATAAATATCTACCGCAGTCAAATTAACTGTTTGTGCTCCAAGGTCTCCACAATCAAACATTGTTTGTGAAAGCATCAAGGTATCAATATCACAGTTGTCAGTACTGCCAAGATCAATGTCATTAGCATCAATGGTAGCTTCTCCATTGGTACCCAATGAAATAACCACATTGTTATTGCAAACCAAGGTAGGAACGCTATTATCCACTACTACAATGTAGATAGAATCAATACCCAAATTGCCGCAAACGTCAATCGCAGAGAAGTGTACCCAGTAGCTGCCTATTGGATAATTTCCACTGATATTGAAAGAATTATCACCAAATGGAGCATCGTTCGTCACCAAGAGCAAACTATCTGGCGAACAATCTTCTAAGAATTGCCCTATGTTCAGCACCAGCGGCACCGAGCAAGTCAGGTTCGGAGGGAACTGTGAGGTATTCAAAGTAAGGGTATCGGGCATTCCTGCAAACTCCGGCTCAGTAATGTCTTCCACGTTGATGAGCCTAGAGTGAACTTCCGTATTGCCGCAATCATCCACAGCCGTACGCGTCCGAACAATCGTGTAATTGAACAGACCACAAAGACCTTGTGCCACATTGATGGTGTCTTGATCGAACTGAACCACCACAACAGAAGAACAGTTGTCGGTTGCAGTAATCGTAGCAGGCGCTGGCAATGGGGTAGAACAACTAATGGTTTCATCCGGAGGATATGCGCTCAACACTGGCTTAACGGTATCCTGTAAGCTTATAAGTTGCACGCAACTCGAAATATTGTTCGCCAAATCTTGAGCCTTCCAGGTACGCGTAAGCAATTCACAGAAATTACCGATTCCGTTGGCCAAAACATCCTCAAACGTGATTGCTACGTTGTTTGGACAGTTGTCAACAGCCGTTGCAAAGCCCAACAACTGTGGAGCTGTATTGGCGGCGCAATCGAGCGTGTCATTGACTGGGCAGGTAATGAAAGGAGCTACATTGTCCTGTATCACGATGTAAGTGAGGCACATTGACATATTCCCAGCAGCATCCGTCACAAAAAGTTTGACGCCATGTTGCGTCACACCATCTGCATCGTCACAATCGTACTCCAAAGAAGGTGTTGGCGCTTCCAATGGGTTTTGATCCAGGCGCTGGATAAGCATATTTAGCACATTGGTACAGTTGTCGTAACTGTTGTTGTTGAACTGGTTAACCGTGACCACAACGAAACCTGATGGCTGAAGCGATGCGCTTACGCCATTGATACAAACCGCCGTAGGGGCTGTAGCATCGTTTACTTGGATCGTAACGTCTTTGGTCGAACTGTTGCCACATTTGTCAGTGGCCGTAAAGCGCAAAACATAAGTGCCGATCGGATAATTTGGCGCACCGATATTCGAACCAGATGGAATCACAAACTGGTTTCCAGCAGGGGCAGAAATGAGCGTGTTCGTAATGGTTAAATCGGCAGCGGCCTCGCAATCGGAGACAAATGCTGCCATATTGAACGTAACGGCAGCGGTGCAAACCAGTGCGTTAGGAGCTGTATTACCTACCACGGTACCCGGCGTATTTGCCGCATAAACAGGGGCTTGGGTATCGGTAACGATGATCTTCTGTGTGCGAGTTGCCGAATTGCCTGAGTCGTCAGTGGCCGTCCAACTGCGGTTGATGACATAGCTGTATAGGCCGCATCCAGTGGCAGATTGGGTGGAAGTCTCCACAAATGCGATATTGACCACAAGGTCACACTGGTCGGTAGCAGTCTGCAGGAATGCTGAAGCAGGCGGAATGGCTGCGCAAGCTTGGATTACGGTGTCCATCTGACCAGCAGTCCAGGGGCCTACAAAGGTAGGTTTGGTCACATCCTTTACCGTCACAGTCGTTTGGAAGGTAGAAATGTTGCCATTTATATCTGTAGCCGCGAACACCACGGTATTCAAACCCATATTGGCAAGATTGGAGCAATCAAGATCCAAGGTGTCAACATATACAAAGTTCGGGCCGGTGCCTGTGCGGATTGACACATCAACAGGACCACAACCATCCTGGTCGAAGCTGCCATTGTTCAATTGGGCCGCTGTTACGAAAGCATTGCCCATGGCATCCAAATTCACCGTAAGCGGCTGTGCAATCGCCACCGGGGGGGTTAGGTCTACCGTAATAAAAACATTTTGAGACTGGTTCGAGGTGTTGTTTTGTGGATCTGTATAGGACCAAATAATGGCATAGATTCCAGGATTCAACACGTATCGTGGAGGGCCACCAGGTACCAGCGGGGGCAAAATCATCATTACGGGCACCGAGGGTGTACCATAAATGGTCACAAGGTTCGTGCCGTTACAATCGGTGGCAGCGGGTGCCGTGACGGTATCTTTGGTGCAATTGCTCACGATATTTGCCAGCAAATTAACCACCGGCGTTGGAGCCTGACCGTCTACCAAAGTTACCACGAAGGAACATGGCGCAGATTGGTTCATGTTCGGCTGCAAATCTTTGGCTGTGAGCGTTACATGGAAAGTATCGCCCGCAGTGATCATCAACCCTGGAATATTTGCCAGCAAAACCCCTGCACCCGGGAATTGTGTGATTACAACATTGTTCAGGCAGTTGTCTGAAACTGATGTGGGTGGGTAAGTGGGCACTGCTTGTGCACTGGAACAACCTACAGAAATAGAAAGGCTCAGGTTGCTTGGGCAGGTAATGCTTGGCGCCTGGGTATCAAGAATTTTAACAATGAAAGAGCAGGTGCTCACATTAGCGCCTTGTGTAGCTGTATAAGTCACCGTCGTTTCTCCAACCGGGAACTGAGCAATCACTTGGCCATTAGGATTGCTCACATAAGAATTGAGCAAGTTCACGAAGGCCTGTACTGATGTATTGCTTATAGCCTCTGTAACCACTTTATTGCCACAGTCAAAAATATCCGTGGCTGCTGGGCGCGTCCAGTTGAACAACTGATCACAGTTGTTCGTCGTGTTTGGCAACGTGAACACCTTGCCACAGTTACCTGCCGGAGCAGGTGCATAAGCATTCTGGAATACTGGAGCTTGGTTGTCCGTCACTATGATATTGATCACCTTACTGGTCGTATTGCCGCAGCCGTCAGATGCCGTCAAGGTCACCACGTTGGTGCCGATTGGGAAGATAGAGACGGGAAGCGTGTAGGTGCCTGCCGCGAAGGTCAGATTGCCAGCAGAAAGCACACCTCCTGCTGGAAGCAGGGTATAGGATATACCAGATACACCGTTACAAGCGTCTGCTATATCCGTGATATTCACCACATTCAGGGTGTAGTTGCCGGTACAGACCAATGCACTGGTGACGTTCACGTTTACAGTGCCCGTTGGAAGGAAGGCCGCATTGAATACTGGCCCCACAATGTCTTGCACGGTAATGACCTGGCTTACTGAAACGGTATTGGCTGGCATCGCATCGTCTGAAGCCACCCAAGTGCGTGTAATCGTAAACGTACAAACGCCCGGGCCAAAAGTTTGGCCAGAGAACGAAACCGTGGCAGTACCGCAGTTGTCTGTAGCCGTTGGGTTGGTTACTGGAGGAATTGCATTACATGCTACTGTTACATTGGCTGGGACACCTGCAAACATCGGAGGTGTCACGTCTTTCACCGTCACGGTAAAGGCACAGGTGCTGCTGTTGGCTGGCGAACCAGCGTCAGAAGCGCGAAGCGTAACTGTGGTAACACCCAATGGAAGCGCAGGAATATTGGCCAAATTGCCCGTCAAGCCGTTGTTCAACAGCGCGAACGCTACCGCTACAGGCGGGTCAAGGTCATATTCGTATTTGCTGATCGAACAGTTGTCGGTAGCCGTAACCGTACCAGTCAACAAGCCTTGACATACTGCATTTGCATTTACCGTGGTATTTGCAGGGCAAGTGAAGGTCGGTGCTGTGATGTCTTTCACCGTCACGACGCAAGTTTTTGTACTGGTATTTCCTGCTGCATCACTGATAGCAAGAACATAGTTGTTCGTGCCAAGATTGGCGCAAGTGTAGTTGGTACACAAAGCTGGGGTTGTGAAGGTAAGTGGATTAACATAAAAGTAGCCACAGTTATCTGTGCTGACATCGTCCACATTGGAGTGGCATACCTGCACTGAACCCGCGCCAATGGTTGGGCTTAGGTTTACTGTGATGTCTTTGCATTTTGCCACAGGTAACTGGGTATCTTGGGCGTGTACGTTGAACGTGTGAGAGTACAAATTACCCGCAGCGTCTTTTACAACGTAGGTCACTGGTGTGATACCACCATTGTCAGCACTAAAAATGGTGACGTTAGAGAAGGCCGATTGAGAAACGATGGTAACAACGCCGCCACAGTTGTCGACAAACTCTGGGTCGTTCCAAATCGCTTTTGCAGAGCAAGAGCCGATATTTGGAACGTTGGCAGTAATGGTAGCACCAGCCGCCGGGCCAGGGTTTGTGTACGCGGGTATCACGGTGTTTGGCTTATAAATTGGAGCCATCTGGTCTTGCACGCTCACGGTGAAATTGCAAACGGCGATGTTGCCAGAACCGTCGGTAGCGCGAAGCGTAACTGAGTGGTTGCCCGCTGTAAATACTACACCGCTCAAATCAACTGGGTTGCTAACAAACAAGCCCAGATTGTTGAACATGCCTGCATTTACTTTGTATTCAAAAGTAAGGCCACAGGGATCCAGCGCATTGTCAAAATATTCCAATACCGCAGGGCTCGATGATCCTGTGTTGAATATCAGACTAGGCACCACTGCTTGACAGTTAGCACCTGCTGGAACTACAAATGAAGACGGACAGCCAATCACAGGCAATGTGTTGTCTGACACAAAAACGGTGGTGGCACAAGTGTGCGTATTTCCTGCATTGTCAGTCACCAACAAGGTCACATTTTGAACCCCTAATTGAGTGCAATTAAAATCCGACGGGCTTACCGTTATGCTTTGAATGCCACAATTGTCGGTGGAGCCATTGTTTAAAAGGCCCGCCGTAACGATGGATTGTCCAAAAAGCGGGTCAAGCGGAATAGCAACAGGACCTGTGACGCATTTGGCCACTGGTTTTTCAGTCTCTGCTACATTCACCGTAACCTTTATCTTGGTTATGTTGCCAAAAGCATCCTCAAAGTCGTATTCAATCACCGTAGTTCCTACTGGGAAATTGGCCGAAACCGGTGTTACTGTATGCAGGAAGTTGGAAGGATCATAAGGATATGGTGTCACACCATTGGTTACCAAGAAAGTGGGGTCTTGAACACAAGTAAGACCAGGGCAGTTAATACGTGCCGTGTCATTCTCTGTTAAAGTAGGAACACCGCTACAGTCCGAAAAGGCATGGGTCAGTCCGCTTGGGCGATACCAGCTCACACTCTGCGAACAGGAGCCCGGAGCAGTGCTCACATTGAAAACTGACTGGAAATTTACTATGCCAGGGGGAAGTAGTACTACAGTTGGAGCCGTAACGTCGTTTACAATTACAGTAAAAACACAATTCGACATGTTTCCCGATCCATCGGTCACACTCCAGGTCACATTGGTAGTTCCAACATTGAAGACAGCACCATTTAAAGTCGTAAGACCATTGTAGCCAGGCGTGCTCACAACAACGGGTGTTCCAGCCATTATGCTACAGTTGTCGGTAGCAGTAGCATTATAGGTATTGTTTGGTACGGTGAAGTTACAAGCTGGCGACCCGAGGGCGTTCACTGTTTTGTTCGTTGGGCAAGTTATCACCGGGTTGGTCTGATCGGTCACATCTACTGAAAACATACAGTTCACGGGTGGGTTTACCCCATCGTTGATGGTATAAGTCACGTTGGTGACTCCCAGGTTGAAATTAAACCCGTTTAGATTTCCAAGGCCCGTAATATTATTAATCAGAGTTCCCAGAAGCGCAGCATCCGTTGCACAATTGTCGGCAACCATGGCAGCGCTGACACCAAGGCCCGTGCCTACCCATTGGCAAATGCCATTGGCAGGGGCATTCGGGGCCACTACATTGACGGGGCAAGTAATGGTAGGAGGTGTCACATCGTTCACCGTAACAGAGAAACTACAAGTCGTTTGGTTGGCCATGGGAAGTGCATTGTCTGCTACTTTCCATGTAACTGTCGTGAGCCCTTGTCCAAAGACAACACCCGCAAGTGTGCTGCCCCCTGTCCCAGAGGTAGCGCCCGAAAGGTTATAGGTAATATTGGAGGCACAATTGTCTGCAGCCGTGAGCCAGTCGAATTCGACACCCGCGGCAGTATAGGAGCATGTGCCGCCCGCATTGCGAACTTGGTTTGCAATGCAAGTAATCGTAGGGGGAATGTTGTCAATAACATTTACCGAGATCTGGATAACGGTAGCACCTGGGCCCATATCGTCGCCGATACCAGGGTTGCCGCCAGCCCGGACATGCCAAGTTTGTGGCGAAGTAGCCACATCAAAGCAGTCGAAGTTAATGGGCGCGTTCGTATAAGAGGCCAGGATAGCAGGCGTCTGGCTCAGCCAGTAAAAGCACATGGGGTCTTTTACAAACGCGTTGGCATTCAGTACCGCTTCGTTCAAACTAACGTTGCCAAATGCATCCAGGGTTAAGTTGATGGTGACGGCGCCGGGAGGGAATGCCGTAAAATCCGAACACTGGGCCTTGGCCCCGACCATGGAGGCCAGAGTGAAGCACAGCACGAGCAGCCCTTGCGCCACGCGGCGCGGAGTTGTTGAGATGTTCATGGTCAAAAAATTAGTGGATGAGGAAAAAGGTGAGACGCTGTACGTCTTTGAGAAGGAGTGTATAGGACTCTTCATCAATGTTAATCGGTTTGGAATTGACAGATGATGTTTACAGTTCAAGTTTCGTGTATTTCGGTGAATCAATGATGTATTGAGCCGTTTGGAAATTGAATTGCTAGAATATTAGAGAACCCGCCTGGTTGAAAAAAATCAACCTACTGATCTCATTCCTAACAATCAACCTTAAACCAAACTCAACTTTTCAAAAACTTCGGAAAACACAAGAAACCAACCATAAAGGCGGCGAGGATTATGGATTAAAAAGAGCACGCCTGCCTTTCAGCAGACTGAGAATTCAGAAATTTAATAGTTTTATTTCGTCTTCTCTACTCGCCAATCTGCATTCAAGGCACAAGATTACTGCTAAAATCGTCAAACGGTGAAACACTTTTTTATAGGCTTCTCCGTCGTTTCGCGCGCAAATGATTGTTTGTCAACAACTTGCGCATCGCCAATGTCATGATAAAATCGCGTGACGGTCGGCAGTTGTTTGGGGATTTGTCGGCTGGCTTGCAGCGTTGATAGGGCTAAGCCAAAAACCGTACCAATTTTGGAGTAGTATTTTTTTTGATCGTGTCACACCTTAGAAAATCCCACCCGAACTCCACTTTATTACGTTTTTTTTTATTTTTGGCAGGCAACTTTCAGAAGAAAACAAATTTGCAGAATCATACTTTTTTCACATACGTTCGAGCAGTCTAGTAGACAGCAATTGGTCAAGGAGGTCACATTTTGTTAGGGATTTATCTAAAAGATATGAGTCACCCCGGAAATTCGAGATGACTCATATCGAAGACCATAAACAAAATTAACTTTTTCAGTTTTACGGTTAAATTGAACCCTTAGGAACGCGGCACCCATAACTTAGTCATTTGATGCCGCGTTCCTTACTTCCCAATTATCGCACCACCGTCACGTCGCCACGATAAAGCAGCACCCGCCCATCCAGGAACCTGACCTCAGCGAGGTAAACAAACACGCCTGGATTGACAAAGTCGCCATTGTAGCGCCCGTCCCAACCTTCCGACAAATTGTCACTGTTGGGAAGAAATTTTTCACGCTCATAAAGCAATTCTCCCCAACGATCATAGACCCGCATGAAATTAACGATTTCGACCCCCAAGCCCGTGTATATATTGAAGTGGTCGTTCAGACCACTTGGGTTGGCAGGAATGAAAACATTGGGCATATACACGTTGCGGTTCGGGTCTACATTTACCACTACCGAGCCGGAGCCGGAGCAACCGAACGAATCCAGTACCGTGAGTGTGTACGTCAAGTTCGAGAACGTGTACGCTGTGGCGTCCAAAACATCGGGATTAAGCAAGAACAGAGGATTGGTCCAACTGAAACCACCAATTACCGCAGCACCCGTGATGATTGGCTCCAATACAATCGAGTCACCCAATTCAATTTCAATGACATTTGGATCAAAAGTCACGGTAATCGGCGCTGGTTCGGGCACAAGGAGAGAATCAGTAATTGCACACTCTAATCGGTCAATATAAGTGATGAAGTGTAGTCCACCACCGATGGTCACAGGGAAGTTTGGGTCAAGCACTGCGCCAAAGTCAACACTAAAACGGTATGGGCCTCCTGAGCCTCCTGAGATAGAAAGGATTCTCAGGATTGTTTCGTCGCCATTGCAAGTAAGCGGTGCCAATGGTACATAAGAACCAATAACTGGAGGTGGGTCTGTGATGGTAGCGCTCGTAACAGAGGTACATGCATTCATATCGGTCACCGTCACATTGTAAGTACCCGCAATTAGCATCTCGGCCGTTTGTTCATCACCCACTTCATCACCAAAGGCATCTTCCCAGATGTAGGTGTAGTTTGGAACGCCTCCCAAAACGTCTACTTGCGTTTGGCCATTTTTACCACCAAAACAAGTTGGGTTCGTAAAGGAAGTGGTCAGTGCAATTTGGGCTGGCTGCCCAACAACGATCGTATTGATCGAATTCGTGCACATCAAATTATCCGTCAATGTAACAGTATAATTTCCAGCAAGCAAGCCTGTAATATTAGAAGTAGTAGCCCCAGTATTCCATACATAGAGGTATGGGCCGCCATTACCCCCCGAAGCTGTTACGCTCGCGCTACCTGTATTGTCCCCAAAACAAAGTGTTTCGATCGTCATTACCGCCCCTGTGATTTGTGGTGGAGTGGTAATGTCCACTGTATCAATGGTAAAACAGTTGTTTCCGTCTGTGATCGTCACAATATTAATGCCAGCACACAGGTTAACGCGTGTTGAATCAAAACTGCCATCACTCCAAAGGAAATTAAAGTCGCCAGGGCCATTTGTATAGGCAGCTACGGGAGAGGCTGCACCATCGCAAGGAACTGCACCAAAACAAGTCACCCGACCAATCACCGTGGGATCGAATGCGTTCACAATGGCCGCTGGTTCGCCCAGCACGAAGGTTCCTACCAGCGTGCAGCCCACATTGTCTGTCACGGTAAGAACATAGGTGCCCGCAGTTAGTGCGAAAATAACGGGGCTATTTGGAGGCTGTACCACCTGATCCCAATTGTACTGAACATACGGGGGCTGACCATCTTGTACGCCAATTGCGATTTGACCATTGTTAAATCCAAAACAAGTAGGTTCCATCAAAGTGGTGTCTGAGAAGGACATCGGGACAACTCCGTTCAACATAACGGTGTCTATCGAGAGACACCCGCCTCCATCGTACACCTGTAATATATAATCACCACCATTCAAACTATCTATGGTGGCAGGTGAGGTGTCAAGAGAATCAATCAAGACCCCGTTTATATCGGACCAAACAAACAACACGCCCGTGGGGGCGGTGGCTGTAAGAATACCGTCTCCGCCGCATTTTACAGTGGAGGTAATAGCAATGTTTACAATGGGTGGGACTGGTACGGGCAAATTGAATTGCCTTGTGACGGTACAGCCGTTGAGATCTGTTACCGTCACTGTGTAGGTGCCAAAAGGAAGCCCACTGATGGAACTGGTTACCGCAGCATTGCTCCAAAGATAAGCATAAGTGGCTGGGCTGCCATTGCCGCCAGCAGCTGAAACACTAATAGAACCACTGTTTACCTGGGCGCATCCTGGGTTAGATTGTCCAATACTGTCAATCCTAAGTACCGATGGTTCTGTAATTAAAAAGGTATCCGTAATCTGGCATCCAAGGTTGTCAAATGCCAGTACCGCATAGGTACCCGCTGTCAGACTGCTATACGAGGAAGCCGGGCTACTGCCTCCTAGGACCCCACCCGTTGGTGTCCAGTTAAAGGTAAAGTTATTGCCCGTAATAACCGATTCTACTACTGTAATAGCAATCGAGCCTGTATTATCTCCATTGCACAATACGTTTTGAAGGCTGTTTTGTGTAATAGAAAGAGCACGCAAATCGGTCAGTATCAAGTTGCTGTCAACAAACACACATCCATTGGCATCAGTGATTATAATGCGGTATTCCCCAGCAAAAGCAGCTCCCAGCAGGATTGGATTGTCAAAGCCGGAACCCAGGGTAGTGGTGGTCGTTTCGTATATCCAAGTGTATTGGTAGGAAGGGCCGGCAAATGGAGTGCCCCCTTCGGCATCGTAAGTGATGGTACCATCCCCTACTCCGGAACAAGAGGCTGGCATCGTCATTACACTTTGAGAACTGAGCGGGGCTGGCTGACCCAGCGAGCCAGATGCCACTTCTGAACATCCTGTATTCAAGTCCGTAACCGTTACAGTGTATAGGCCTGCGGGCACACCGTTTTGCACCCGGCTTCCTTGAACAGTCAAGTTGGCTGGCGCCCAGGCATAGGTATAATTTGTGCCAGGGCTAGGTACGATCACACCACCCTGCAACACCACCGCATTGATAGAACCTGTACTTCCGCCATTGCAAAGAGGTTGCTGAGCAAAGTTAATCTGAGCCCCCAGGCGCTGAATGTTTACTACAAACGTGGTGCATTGCGTTGCCCCTAGTCCGTTGTTGTCTGTAACGCATATTTCATAGGACAGTGGGGTATTATTGGTACTCCCTACCTGGCTTTGTACAATAAAAGTATCATTGACCATTACGATAGTGCCGCCAATCGTATTGTAAATTGGGCCTGCTGGTAATTCACGCACAATAATATCGTAGGGGGTTACGCCACCATCGGGAACAATAATCAAAGTTGCCTGACCTAAACAGGTAGTGTCAATGACGGCAAATGTAAATTCCAGCGGCAAAAAGGCGATACATATTTGACCTGTATCCACCGAAAGGGCAAGGTTTTGGCCAACGCTGTCTGCCATTTCCACGCCGGTTGGACTATTTGTCACGATCATTCCTGAACAATCCCCCAGTTGCCCAATGGCTGTAAAGCAAATTTCGAACAAAATGCCACCATCGGGGATATTAATCGTGGAAGGAATATTGTTGTTGAAGATTAGTGCCCCCAACTGACCATTCGCTGTCAGATTCGCATTCAATGTGGTGGGGCCAAAAAAAGAAGCGATGAGCGGATTTATGTTATTAATGCTATTGTATTGCAATACCGTTTCGTCCCATTCAACAGAGAAAGTTCCGGAGAAAATGGAAAAATTCTCCACCGTGATGGGAACACAAATTTGGGAAGCCGGCGGCACAACATCATCGGGAAATGTCAGCATCACGTTGTCCGTTGGGTTGCAGACATTCATATCAATCGTGAAACTGTGAGGGCAACTTTTACCATCTTCAATAACGACATCGTAAACGCCCGCAATGGGCGCCGAAAATGCCACGCTCGACAAGTGAAAAAGATTTGAAGCCGAAGTGTGGACAATTGCCTTCACGGCTGGGTTGCTCGCCAGCGAAATGGTGATCGTATACACCGCGTTTCCACCCATTGGATTGTCATATTGAGGGAAACCACCACGAACGGTGAACCGGCCCAGGCAGTCGTTGCCAAAGTTGTTGTCAATACCGGTAACCGTAATTGCATTCAAATACACCACTTCAAAAGCAGCTGCGGTGTTCACGGCCACACAAGGGCCGGGAGGAAAGCCGGGTTGACCGGATTCATAATTGTTCCCGGCAAAATCATCTATGGTGATCGGTGCAAAAATCAAAGAAATCGGCTGCCCCATATTAAACGTTGTTTGGAGCGCCCCGCTGTTGAAAAACCAGGTGCCGCCTCCATTGGCGACGGGTTGGGTAATGTACATGCCATTCATCGAACCAGGCAAAAGGCAGGGATCCGGATTAGGTGGAGGAATAGAAGCTCCGATGATATCCTGCAATGTTGGCCCCGTGATCGTGGGTGGGCAGGTGTAAAACCCATAAGCTATCCCGGGTATCGTACCCGGGTTGGGGTCGCCACTCAAGTCTGCAAGGCCATTGTGCTGCACAAGCAAGGAGTCGCCAAAGCAAAGAAAAATGGGCGATGTTGTCACGTCGTTGCTTGAGCCGATGAATTGCCCGAACGTGTAGGAGCCTGCGTCACCGCAGGGCATGTCAGGAGTTTGAGCTGCAACATGAAGCTTTGGGAGGTCGAAAGGGAGGTATTTGATTTCATGAGGTACTTGGGCGCGCAAAAGCGCAGGCGTGCTTAGGAAAAAGCAAGCAAGCATAGGGATTAGAAGTCTGTGCATCAGTAGAAAAAATTTAACAAAAGTTGATGGATAATGTGAACCGAATACGGGATTTCTCGTTGGGATGGGCTGTTTTGCAACAATTTTCAAAAGATTCATTGAGACTTGGGAATGCTGTTTGGATGGATCTGTTTTAACATAAGGATGTGCTTCGCCCTGATGAAATATTCTTTTCGGACTTTAGCCTTTTAGATTGCTTAGGGGACAAACCCGCCTTCGCCCTGAAGGGCTATGGCGGATGAAGCCGCAAAAGTAGAAAAACGCCGTCTATCCGACATATCTGAATTGAAACAAATCCCCGAATTTAACAGCAACCTATACCTAAAAACGCGCCGAAACGCATTTCTATCGCCTTTTATTGCCGACCGCTTTTCTGATCTTCAGTACCGCTTCCCGCGTAGAACTACCGCTTCTACAACCTTACTGCCAAAGGAATATGGAAGTCCGGCAAGCGACATCATTGGTCTTGTTATGAACACATTTGCAATCTTCCCGACAGCAAGAGTGCCATAATCCGCCTCCAACTCCATCGCGCGTGCCCCATTGAGGGTAGCCGCGTTCACTGCTTCTTCAGGCAGCATCTTCATTTTGGCACAAGCCAGCGAAAGCACAAAGGGCATATTTCCCGAGGGGCAAGAGCCGGGGTTATAGTCTGAGGCCAGCACGACGGGCAGCCCCGCGTCCATCATTTGCCGTGCTGGGGCAAAGGGGATGCCAAGGAAAAAGGCACAGCCAGGCAGCAAAGTGGGCATTGTGTCGCTGTTTTTCAGCACCTCGATTTCTGCTTCGCTGGTGTATTCGAGGTGATCCACAGAAATGGCGTGGTTTGCCACCCCTACCTGTACCCCGCCCGTGAGACCAAGTTCATTGGCGTGGATTTTGGGCTTTAATCCCCATTTCCAGCCAGCCTTCAAAATTCGATCGGTTTCTTCAGGTGTAAAAAAGCCTTGGTCGCAAAAAACATCACAGTAGTCCGCCAAGCCCTCGCCAGCCACACGCGGCAGCATTTCGTTGATAACCAATGAAATGTACTCCTCGCGGCGGGTTTTGAATTCAAACGGAACGGCGTGTGCGCCCAAAAATGTAGCTTTGACCGGGATGGGTGATTTTTCTTTCAAGCGTCGCACCACCCGCAGCATTTTCAATTCGCTTTCGAGTGTAAGACCATAGCCACTTTTTATCTCAATGGCGCCTGTGCCCAAGCCGATGACCTCCTGCAAACGCCCCCATGCGCCCTCAAACAGTTCGTCGTCGCCAGCAGCTTGCAGCTTTCTCGCAGAATTCAGGATGCCCCCGCCGCGCTCCGCGATTTCCTCATAAGAAAGTCCCCGTATCCTGTCCACAAATTCTTCTTCTCGCGTGGCAGCGAAGACGATATGCGTATGCGAATCACACCAAGAAGGCAGTACGAGCCGCCCCGTTGCGTCCAAAACTTCGTCGGCACGTTCGGGACATTCGACCATGGGGCCAAAAGCGGCAATTCGCTCGTTTTCGATCAAAAGATAGGCATTGTGCAGCATCGGAACCGAAGCCATATCCAAACCCTTTACAAAAGGGCGGCGGGTGATTTCAGCTTGTACGAGCGTGCGAATATTTCGGATGAGCAAGTTGGACATGAGCAGAGCAGTTTTACCCTCCTTCGCACTTTGTGCTATGGCGGTTTACCCTCCTTCGCACTTAGTGCTATGGCGGTTTACCCTCCTTCGCACTTAGTGCTGTGGCGGTTTACCCTCCTTCGCACTTAGTGCTATGGCGGGTGAATAAGGTGGCGCAAAACTACCTACTTTTGCCGCCCAAATATGTAGCGTGAAAGTCAATTTATCCTTACGTTTCCAAACAGGAGTTTACTCGGAACCACTTTGTTGCTTTATTGGTCCGAACTTACCCCAGATTTGCACCACTCATATTATAGTAGATTCATAATCAAACAATTAACATGGAAAAAATTTGTGGAATCCTCGTATTTGGGGCACTCATCCTGCTTTTAGCTTGCCAAGAAAAAACTACCTGCAAGTTCAAACCCGAGCCGATCTTTTCCAAAGACCTGCCTCATATAGTGCAGTATAATTTTGAGAAAGAAGGCTCCCAATCCCTCGAAAGTGTGATGCTTGACCGGGGCATTCTGCTCGAAGTCGGACAGGAAGTTTGTGGAGACACCAAACAGGAGTTCCGTTTCACCGTGCAGGGCGATTATGCTGCGCAACCCGATTCATTTTGGCTGAAAGAAGCCTCGCGTCAGTTCGTTTTCCTTAGTTCATTTTCGCCAAAACAGGCGGCCCTGAAAGATTGGGGCGATATGATCGAACTGCGCCGTGGCGATATGCGCATCGGTGAGTCCCGAGAGGTGCAGCCCGGCGTTTTTGTGCGCGTGGATCGGGTAGTCGGCCCTGAAGAGGCGACTCTGTTAGTGGTCTTTTCACAAAAGTAGCTTGGGGTATTCAGGAATTGTGATATTCAGATATTATGGCCTGTCCAATATCCTAGTTTCTTTGTCCAATGCTCCAACCTCTAAGTACCGATAAAATCACGTTTATATGAAAATCTTAATACTTGGTGGCGGCAATATGGGCCTCACCTACGCGCAATGTTTCGTACGCAGCCGCATTGTCACCTCCGAAAACATGATGGTGCTTTGCCGCACCTATGAAAAAGCCAATCATTTGAGCGCAAACTACGAAGCTCGCTTTTTTAGTGATCCTCGCTTGTGCGTGCCCGAGGCCGACTTACTGATACTGGCCGTGAAACCTCAGGATTCAGCCAAGTTGTTTAGAGAAATTCAGGGCCTTACAGATTCCGGGCAGGTGTTGCTCAGTATTATGGCAGGCGTACGGATGGAAGTGATCGGCAAGGCACTTGGAATGAAAAAAATCACCCGGGCCATGCCCAACCTTCCCGCCCAGATCGGCGAGGGCGTGACGGCATTTACCTCCACCGACGAGGTGACGCGCATAGAGTTGGTGATGGTGCAAAACCTCCTGAACACTACGGGTAAAACGCTTTATGTGGAGCAGGAAGCAATGCTCGATGCTGCCACGGCCATTTCGGGTTCTGGCCCGGCGTATGTTTACTTCTTTATGAACGCGATGATCGAAGCGGCCAAGCAGATGGGCTTTTCGCCCTCGGAAGCTGAACTGTTGGTGGGCCAAACTTTCACAGGGGCCATTGGCCTGTACAACAAGTCAGATTTGAGTTGCGAAAACTGGATTTCCAAGGTTGCCTCCAAGGGCGGCACCACAGAAGCAGCGTTGCAGGTTTTCCGCGAAACGGCCTTGTACGAGGGAATCACGGCGGGCGCAGAGGCAGCGTTGGCGCGGGCGCGGGCGCTTGGTAAATGATGCTTTAATCGAGCAATTTGTCCCTTGGCATGAAAATTTTTGGACAACATTAATTTTGTTTTGGAAATAAGACGCCAAGTGTCATACATTCGGGGCAAACTAATTCCGTTTCACAAAACAAATATTTTGACGGCCTATGATGAACGAATCTGTACAATCGCACATGACAAAGGATGTCATCACCCTTAATCCAGATAGCATGCTTGGTGAAGCCCGAGAGATCATGCTCAGCAAGCATATCCACCACATCCCGATATTAGAAGGTAAAAAGTTGGTAGGCATGGTCACTTCTTGGGATATGTTCAAACTTGGCAAATCTGCCGAGGAATATAGCACGATGAAAGTCAGCGAAGTTATGACCAAACGGGTTGCTACACTTGATCCAGACCAGCACCTGGGCGCAGTAGCCGATGTTTTGAGCCGGCACCTTTTCCACGCCGTGCCCATCGTAAATGACGACCACGAACTTTTAGGGATTGTGACCAGCACCGATATTATCCGGTACGAGCACACGAAGGAGTACCCTGAGAATCTGGAAAAATTCGTTGCGGAGAATATGTGATATTAACAGGGTCTATTGGGCAAATGACTTTGAGCGGCGGCACAGTGTTTAAAACTGTGCCGTCGCTTCTTTTTTGAACAAAATGGGTTTAACGCCGTTACTGCGCTGCACTTTTTCAAAGCCCACAATCACCGACACATCTACTTCATAATTAAATGTCCGTCTATACTTCAAAGAGCGTACAACGCCTGCCCATTTCTCTCGAATCGGCTTGGGATTTCTTCTCCAATCCAATGAATCTCAAGGCAATAACACCCGCCAAAATGGGATTTCACGTTACTTCGGATACCGATTTTTCCAGTCGAAAAATGTACGCAGGGCAAGTTATCACCTACACGGTAACACCCATTTTGGGTATTCCGCTT
>Ga0209181_10005111_pt1 | contig 19066 bp, 16 predicted proteins | sample MAT05_FD_187208 | JGI IMG/M metagenome (GOLD analysis project Ga0209181, IMG submission 187208) | Freshwater microbial communities from Lake Fryxell liftoff mats and glacier meltwater in Antarctica - MAT-05 (SPAdes) (version 2) | ecosystem: Environmental > Aquatic > Freshwater > Ice > Liftoff... | reverse complement strand
CACCGCCATCTTGTGCGCCAGTTCAGCCACCGTAATCGTCTCTGGTACATGCACTTCAAGTACCCGGATCTCCACCGCTGCGGCTGGCGCCTGGTCATTGCGGTCGCGGTCGTTGCCACGCCGTCCGCGTGGTCCGCCGCGCCAGTTGCTACGTCCGGCGCCGGCTCCCGTGTCGCCACGGGTCGGGATGGCCTTTTTCTTGGCGGGGTCCCCAGCCCAGCTGCTGGACAACTTGGCCGATTTGACTTCTTTGCCCGTGCCAGGTCCCGGGCCGGACGGACTGGTGCTGCCGGGGCGGGCCTTGTTGACAACACTGCCTGCGGCCGGTTTGTGCAGAGTCCCCTTGACACCGCTTTTCACGTCCTCCGCAGTGCCTGCCTTGGCAACCGGCTTGACCTCTTCCGGCTTTTTCGCGACCAACACCTTCTTGGGTGTCGACATCATGGCGCGGATGGCAGCCGCCTCTGCTTCAGCCTTGCGTCGGCGTACACCCAGGTCAACAGCGCGCGCCGCTTCCTCGTCTGCGCGGGCCTTGGACTCGAGTGCGATTTTTTCCTTTGCGACAGCATGGGTCTTGGCCAGCGCCTGCACCGCCGACTCCTCCGACTCGCGGTCGTCGGAGGTACTGTCCGCGACCTCGGCCAGGGCCATGGTCTGGGCCGCCGCAGCCGCCGCCTCGGCCAGGGCACGGGCACGCGCTTCGTGCACCTGGCGCTCCTGGCGCTTTTGGACCAGCTCTTCCTCCTGGCGCCGTATCAGTTCCGCCTGGCGGCGCGCCTCTTCCTCGCGCCGCGACAACTCTTCATGGTCAATGACGGGTGCCGCAACCTCTTCCGCCACCGGCTCAGCCGTGCCCTCAACCCCATCCTCGCGCCGCACAAAGGTGCGCTTTTTGCGTACCTCAACCTGGATCGTGCGCGCCTTGCCGGAGGAGTCGGCCTGCTTGATTTCGGTAGTGGACTTCTTGACCAGGGTGATCTTCTTGCGTTCGGCAGTTGCCGTACCATGGCTGGCGTGCAAGTAGTTGAGCAAGCTGTGCTTGTCTGCATCCGTCAGGGCGTCAGCCTCAGACGACTTGGCGACACCCGCTGCCTTGAGTTGCTCAAGCAGCGTGGCGGTTGATTTCTTGAGTTCTTTGGCAAACTCGGCGACGGTCGTGATGGACATTTGTTGTGTTACCTTTCATGACCATTACTCGTGAGAGGCGGCTTCATTGGTGAACCAATGCTCGCGCGCCTTCATGATCAGGGTCTTGGCTTCGTCCTCGGACTGGCCGGTGATTTCTGTGAGTTCGTCCACGGCCAGGTCGGCCAGGTCGTCGCGCGAGTGGATACCGTTGTCGGCCAACTTGCCGATCACATCCTGGGTGAGGCCATCCAGCGAGCGCAAATCCTGTGACACTTGCTCGACGTTTTCCTGATGGGCAATTTCCATCGTCAACAGTGCATCCTTGGCCCGGGTGCGCAGTTCGTTGACAGTGTCCTCATCGAAACTCTCGATTTCCAGCATTTCCTGCAACGGGACATAGGCCACTTCTTCGAGGCTGGTAAATCCTTCGGCGATCAGGATGTCGGCAATCTCTTCGTCCACATCGAGCTTCTCCATGAACAGCTTGCGCCCGGAATCTGTTTCCGTTGCCTGCTTCTGGGCCGACTCGGCGGCGTCCATGATGTTGATCTTCCAACCCGTCAGATCGGATGCCAACCGCACGTTCTGCCCACCACGGCCGATCGCGATGGCGAGGTTCTCCTCGTCTACTACCACGTCCATCGCATGGCGCTCTTCGTCCACCACGATCGACGACACGTTGGCCGGGGCGAGTGCGCCGATCACGAACTGTGCCGGGTCCTCACTCCACAACACGATGTCAACCCGCTCGCCGGCGAGCTCGTTGGTGACGCCGTTGACACGGGTGCCGCGCACGCCCACGCAGGTGCCGATGGGATCGACGCGTTTGTCATGCGACAACACGGCGATCTTGGCGCGCGAGCCAGGATCGCGGGCGCAGGATTTGATCTCCAGCAGGCCCTGCTCGATTTCCGGCACTTCGGCACGGAACAGCTCCATCATGAACTCGGGAGCAGAACGCGACAGGATGATGGGTGCGCCGCGCAAGGTGAGATCCACCTCCATGATCATGGCGCGCACCCGGTCACCCGAGCGCAGGTTCTCTTTCGGGATCATTTCATTGCGTCGCAAGCGCCCCTCGACCCGACCGCTCTCGACAATGATGTCGCCCTTGTCCATGCGCTTGACCGTGCCGACAAAAATCTTCTCGCCGCGCGACATGAAATCGTTGAGCAGCATTTCGCGCTCGGCGTCGCGGATGCGCTGCAGGATCACCTGCTTGGCCGCCATCGCGCCAATACGCCCGATCGGCACCGAGTCGATTGCCTCTTCGATGTATTCGTCCACCTCGATATCGGGGATCTGTTCGAGTGCCTCGAACAACAGGATCTCCTGCTCCGGCAACTGCAACCCGGCTTCGTCGGGAACCACATGCCAACGGCGGAAGGTTTCGTAGTTGCCGCTGTCACGGTCGACCGACACCCGGATATCCACGTCGCCCGAATAGAGTTTCTTGGTCGCCTGTGCCAGTGCCGCCTCGACGGCCGCAAACACGACATCGCGCTCCACGCTCTTCTCGCGTGAGATGGCGTCCACCAACATCAACATTTCGCGATTCATGCCTTTACTCTCCTAAAGTCTTCGACCCTGTAGCACCTGCATCGGCCGCAAAAAGATCCACGCAATCACCCGGCGCTCAGTGCCCGGAACCATCGTCGGCGGGCTTGCCGCCACGCCCCTTGAAACTCACTATCGGCGCCAGACGCACCTCGCGCACCTCGTCCAGCGCGAAGCCCAGTGCCTGCAGCGGCACTGGCGGGCGTTTGCTGCTCACCTTGCGGCCCGGCTTGGGCGGCGGAGCATCACTCCACACGATTTGCCAGCGTACCGCGCCGTCGCCATCAGGGGGCAGCCGCTCCAGCGCGCCCCGAAACTTCTTGCGATTCGCATTCACCAGGCCCTGCGCAGCGGCCCCGACCGCGGCCTTGAGCGTCACATCCACCACGGAACCGGCAAAACGCTCGAAATCCGCCAGTCCGCGCAACGGGCGGTCAATACCGGGCGAGGAGACCTCGAGCCGCTTGTACTCCACCGCATCCACTTCCAGCGCAAACAGCAGTTGCCGCGTCACCTTTTCGCAGTCCTCCACCGTCACGAACAATTCCTTTGGCGGCTGCGGCGCAGCAACGGGCGATGGCGACCACGGCCAATCGATGGTGATGCGCAACAAGCCGCCGGCGGAGCGTTCAATCTCCACCAGGTCATAACCCAGTCCAGTCACCGTTTCTTCGACAATTTGCGCAAGTGCCACGTGAATCGCATCCTCAGACCCCCGTCGCCGGGCCGAAACAATTCCGTTTGACCAAAAAAAACGGGCGGTAGAAACCCGCCCGTTTGGTCGTGAAGCCGGAATTCTACCGCAAAAGGCAAGGCTTTGCACAGCCAAAACTACGCCAAGACTACTCCCGGCCAGCCGGAAACCAGGGAGCTCAGGCGACGGCCGCCACCAGACTGCGGGTGTACGGATGCACCGGCGCATCGAGCACCTGGCGCACCGGACCGGCTTCCACAATCTCGCCATCCTTGAGTACCAGAACCTCGTGCGCCATCGCCCGGATCACGTCGACATCGTGGGTGATCAGCAGATAGCTCAGAGCATGGTCCCGCTGCAACTGCTGCAGCAACTGCAGCACCTGCTTCTGGATTGTCACGTCCAGTGCGCTGGTCGGCTCATCGAGCACCAGCAAACGCGGCTGCACGATCAACGCGCGGGCAATCGCCAGCCGCTGGCGCTGCCCACCCGAGAACTCGTGCGGATAGCGACTCAGAATGTTGCCGAACTGGGCCTCGTCAAGCCCGACTTCGGCCAATGCCGCCAGCACCCGCTGCTGACGCCCCAGGACGTCCAGTGCCGGCTCGTGTACCAGCAGACCTTCGCCCACGATCTCTTCGACCGTCATGCGCGGTGACAAGGAGGAAAAAGGGTCTTGAAACACCACCTGCATGGTGCGCCGCAATTGTTTGTCACTGGCCTTGCCCGCGCCCCAGCGCTGCCCGTCGACCTGCAAATCGCCATTGAAGGCCTGCAAACCCAGGGCGGCCAGGGCGAGCGTCGACTTGCCCGAGCCGGACTCGCCAATAACTCCCAAGGTGTGCCCGGCGCCAATGCGGAAGGCGGCGTCGCGCAATGCAACAAAAGTGCCTTTGCTGAACCAGCCGCGAATGCCCGGGCGCGCTGTCCGGTAGGTCACCCCCAGAGCCGACGCCTGCAGCACCGAAGGCATGGGCGGGTCGCCGCTTTTTGTCGTGACTTCGACCACATTGCGGCTGGGTTTGCTGTCGATCAGCTTGCGGGTGTAGGCGTGTTGCGGCTGTGCAAACACCTGCTCCACGGGACCCTGTTCGACAATCAGGCCGGCCTCCATCACCGCCACCCGGTCCGCGAACTTGCGCACCAGATTCAGGTCGTGGGTGATCATCAGTACCGCCATCCCGTAGTCCCGTTGCAAGGCGGTCAACAGATCCAGAATCTGAGCGCGTACCGTCACGTCGAGCGCCGTGGTCGGCTCGTCGGCCAGCAACAGTGCGGGCTTGCAGGCCAGCGCCATGGCAATCATGGCCCGTTGGCGTTGCCCGCCAGAGAGCTGGTGCGGATAGGAACCAGCTCGCCGTGCCGCCTCCGGTATCCCGGTGCTGGCCAGCAAGTCCACCGCCGCTGCAGCACACTGCACGCGGTCCAGTCCCTGCTTGAGCTGCAGCACCTCGGCAATCTGCTCGCCCACCGTGAACAGCGGGTTGAGCGCCGTCATCGGCTCCTGGAAGATCATGGCGATGTCCTGCCCGCGCACCGCCTGCATGGCGTGTTCGGGCAATGCCAAAAGATCGACACTCTTGCCCTTGCCGGCAAACAGTGCGCTACCGCTGCAATGCGCGTTCTGCGCCAGCCGCAACAGGCTGAGCGCCGTGACGGTCTTGCCGGAGCCGGATTCACCCACCAAAGCCAGCTTTTCCCCTGGCGCAATGGTGAAGTCGATGCCGCGCACCACATCCTTGCCGCCAAATGCGACCCGCAAGCCGCGCACGTCGAGCAAGGTCACGGGACACCCCCGACATCTGCGGTCGGGTCCTGGTCTGCCTTGCGCGGATCGAGTGCATCCCGCAATGCGTCGCCCATGAAGGTCAGCAACAGCAGGGTCATGACCAGAACCGCAAACGTGGACAGCGAGATCCACCAGGCGTCGATGTTGTTCTTGCCTTGGGCCAGCAGTTCACCCAGCGACGGCGTGCCGGGCGGTACACCCAGGCCGAGAAAATCCAGCGACGTCAGGGCCAGGATCGCCCCACTCATGCGAAACGGGAGAAAGGTCACCACTGGCGTCAGGCTGTTGGGCAGTACATGGCGCACGATGATCTGCCAGTTGCCCACGCCCAGCGCCCGCGCGGCGCGCACGTAGTCGAGTTGCCGGTTGCGCAAAAATTCGGCGCGCACATAGTCTGACAGCCCCATCCAGCCGAACAGGCTCAGCAACACCAGCAATAACGCCACGCTTGGGGCAAAAACAGCGCTGAAGATGATCAGCAGGTAGAGCTCGGGCATGGAGCCCCAGATCTCGATGAAGCGCTGGAACGCCAGGTCGGTCTTGCCACCGAAGAAGCCCTGGATGGCGCCGGCCACCACGCCCAGGAAAACACCTGTTGCGGTGAGGGCAAGCGCAAACAACACGCTGACGCGAAAACCGTACAGCAGCTGCGCCAGCAGGTCGCGGCCGCGGTCATCGGTGCCTAGCAGGTTGGCCCGCGTCGGACGCGACGGATTGGGCTCCGCAGCGAAATAGTTGAGCGTCTTCGGGCCATAGGGGTTGGGCGCAAACACTGCCCAGTTGCCGCCAGTGGAAAGGCGCTCGAGGATGAACGGATCGAGGTAGTCGGTGTTGGCCTCGAAGTCGCCGCCGAAGGTCTTCTCGGAGTAGTCCTTGAAGATCGGAAAGTAGGTCTGTCCTTCATACCGCACGACCAGCGGCCGGTCGTTCGAAACCAGCTCGGCAAACAGGCTTACCACGACCAAAACACAAAACGCGATGAGGCTCCAGTAGCCCAGACGGTTGCGCCGGAAGCGGCGCCAGGCGCGGCGTGTGGGTGAGGCGCTGGGCGCACGGGTGTTGTTACTCGATGCCATCTCAGTCAAACTTCACGCGCGGATCAACCCACACATAACACAGGTCCGACACCAGCTTGGTGACCAACCCGATCAGGGTGAACAGGAACAATGTGCCCAGCACCACGGGATAGTCGCGCCGGATCACGCTCTCGTAACTCAACAAGCCCAGGCCGTCGAGCGAAAACAGGGTCTCGATTAGCAGGGACCCGGTGAAAAATGCACCGACAAACGCCGCCGGAAAACCAGTAATGATGGGGATGAGTGCGTTGCGGAACACATGTTTCCACAACACATTTCGCTCTGACAGGCCCTTGGCCCGCGCCGTCACCACGTACTGTTTGCGAATCTCTTCCAGAAAGGCGTTTTTGGTCAGCATCGCCGTCACCGCAAAACTGCCGAGCACCATGGCTGTGACTGGCATGGCGATGTGCCACAGATAGTCCACGATGCGCGCACCCCAGGCCATTTCTTCCCAATTGCTGGACGTCAGGCCGCGCAGGGGAAACCATTGCAGTTGCCCACCAAACACCACCAGCAAGGCCACACCGAGCACAAAACCGGGAATGGCGTATCCCAGCAGCACCAGCAGGGTGGTCACGAAATCAAAGCGCGAACCGGCGCGAACCGCCTTCGCCACACCGAGCGGAACCGCCACCAGGTAACTGATGAAAAAGGTCCACAGCCCCAGGCTGATCGATACCGGAAGCTTTTCCAGGATCAGCTGGCCGACGTCCTTGTTCTGGAAAAAGCTCCGCCCAAGGTCGAAACGGGCGAACTGGCCAAGCATTTGCAGAAAACGCTCATGTACCGGCTTGTCGAAACCGTACAAGGCCTTGATCTGCTCAATCCGTTTCGGGTCGACCCCCTGCGATCCGCGGTAACTCAGCCCGCCACCCTCAGCGCTGGTACCGGAGCCAGCCTTGGCCTCGGCCAGATACTGCTCGACCGGACCACCCGGCACAAACTGGATTACGGCAAAGGTAATCAGCAATACCCCGAACAGGGTGGGAACCATCAGCAACAGGCGTTTCAGGATGTAGGCCAACATGGATCAGGGCCTGTTAGCGCTAATCGAGGGCTCACGCCCAGGCCGCGCCCACCAAGTGTCGATGGCCCAGCCTTCGCCTTGGGCATAGGGCGGCATGGCGGCGGGTTTGTCCAGGCGCCATGCGTTGTACGCAATGCGGTGTGTGCCCGCCGTCCACTGCGGTATCAACAGGTGGCTGTGGCTGACCACACGCTCCAAAGCGCGGCAGGCCGGGATCAGTTCGGCCTTGGTCCTGGCACTGGTCATGCTGGCAATCAGGGCATCGATGGCCGGACTCTTGATGCCGGAAAGGTTGCCGGAATCCTCGGTATCAGCGGCCTTGGAGCCGAAAATGTCGGCGTACTCCTGTCCCGGACTGTGGGTGCCCTGGTAGGCCAGCGAACTGATCTCGAACTCGAACTTCTGCAGCCGCTGCTGGTACAGCGCGAAGTCGACTGGCCGGAACACCAGTTGCACGCCAATCTTCTCCAGATTGCGTGCCCAAGGGGTTACCGTGCGCGCCCCGGCCTCGTTGCTGTCGAGGTACTCGATGACAAAGGGCTCGCCCTTGGCGTTGCGCAGTTTGCCGTCACGCACCTCCCAGCCGGCTTCCTTGAGCAGGGCCTGGGCGCGGCGCAGGTTCGCGCGCAAGGACGACGTACCATCGGTGCGCGGCGGCACCGTCATCGGCCCGAAAACCGCGGGCGGCAATGATGCACGCAAGGGCTCAAGCAAGGCCAGTTCCTGCGCCGTCGGCTCCCCGCTGGCCGCACAGTCGGTACTGCCGAACAGGCCGTTCACGCGCTGGTAGGAGTTGTAGAACATCTGGCGGTTCATCCACTCGTAATCCAGCGCCAGCCCCAGCGCCTGGCGCACCCGGACATCCTTGAACTTGTCGCGCCGGGTGTTGAGCACATAACTCTGGAAGCCCGAGGGCAGGCGGTGCTTGAACTCCGCTTTCACCAGTTCACCACTGTCGAACTTGCGCCCAGTGACACGCCGGGCCCAGTCGCCGGCCGAGAAAAACCGCATCAGGTCGAACTCGCCCGCCTTGAGCGCCTCCAGCCGCGCCGTGTTGTCTTTGTAAATCTTGACGGTGATGCGCTCGAAGTTGCCGGTGCCGCGTCGCACGTTAAGGTCGCGCGCCCAATACTGCGGGTCGCGCACATAGGTGATGTCCCGGCCAAACTTGACCGGACCGATACGGTACGGGCCGCTGCCAATCGGAATGTCGGTCACCACCTTGTCAAAGGTCTTGGCCTGGCCGTTCTCCATGCCCCATTTGCGGCTGAAGACCGGGAGTCCGCCCACGGTCAATGGCAGTTCGCGATTGGGCTTCTTGAAGCGGTATCGCAGCGTGCGGTCGTCCACCACATCAAGCCCGGCGACATCTTCCAGGATGCTCTTGTACGCCGGCGAGGTGAACGGCCCCATCAGCGTGTCGTAACTGTGCTTCACGTCCTGCGCCAGTACCGGGTCGCCATTGTGAAAACGCGCCTGCTCGCGCAGGCGAAAGGTCGCCGACAGACCGTCTGCCGCCACCTCCACATCGCTGGCCAGCAGGCCGTAGCCGGAGGCGGTCTCGTCCAGCGAACCCGCCAGCAGCGAGTCGAACATCAGGCTCGACAGGTAGGCCGGCGCGCTGCCCTTGATGGTGAACGGGTTGTACTTGTCGAAGGTAGACACACGCAGGTTGCTGACCAGGCGCAGCTCACCCTTGCGCGGCGCGGCCGGGTTGACATAGTCGAAATGCGCAAAACCGGGCGCGTACTTCAGGTCGCCCCACAGCGCATACCCATGCGCAGCCCAGACCGGGCCGACGATGCTGCATGCCAACAGAAACAGGAAAACGCGCATGCGACAATTCTGAACGATTTTCTGAGGAGACAGGCGCATGGGTTTTCTGGCCGGAAAAAAAATGTTGATCACCGGAGTACTAAGCAACCGGTCCATCGCTTACGGCATTGCGCGGGCCTGCCATGCGCAAGGTGCGGAACTCGCCTTCAGTTATGTGGGTGAGCGCTTCAAGGAGCGAATCACCGAGTTTGCCAGTGATTTCGGCTCGCAATTGATTTTCGACTGTGACGTTGGTGACGATGCCCAGATTGCCAGGCTGTTTGCCGATTTGTCGCAAAGCTGGCCGCAGTTTGACGGGTTTGTACACAGCATCGGCTTCGCACCGCGCGAGGCGATTGCCGGTAATTTCCTGGACGGCCTGACGCGCGAGAACTACCGCATTGCGCACGACATCAGCGCCTACAGCTTTCCGGCAATGGCGAAGGCGGCCCTGCCCTTTTTGAGCAATCGCGCAGCGCTGCTGACGCTGACGTATGTGGGTTCCGAGCGCATCGTTCCCAACTACAACACCATGGGCCTGGCCAAGGCATCCCTGGAGGCGTCGGTGCGCTACCTGGCCGAGGCCCTGGGCGGGCGCGGCATCCGGGTCAACGGCATCAGCGCGGGTCCGATCAAGACGCTGGCGGCCAGTGGCATCAAGGACTTCGGTAAATTGCTCGGCATGGTCGCCGGCGCAGCTCCATTGCGTCGCAACGTGACCATCGACGACGTGGGCAACGTCGCGGCATTCCTTCTGAGTGACCTGGCCAGCGGCGTCACCGCCGAGATCACCCAGGTCGACGGTGGCTTCAGCAAGGTGGCGCTCGCCACCTTGCACTCCGCCGCCAGTTGATTTGGTCTGGTCTGGTGGCAAACCTCAGACGGTGCGCCCAAATGGGCCGTTGTTGCCAACCTGGACCAGTTTGCCTTTCGGCTGCGCCCGCCTGGACTTGCCAGCGGTCTGCGAGCCCGCCACGCAGTCGGCGTAGTACCGCACCTTGCCGTCGTCGCCCTCGATTTCCACCAGGCCATGGATATCGGTCTCGAAGCCCGGGCATTGGGAATTGAACTCGCGTGAGAACTTCAGGTAATCCACGATCTTCTTGTTGAACACTTCGCCCGGAATCAGCAAGGGGATCCCGGGCGGGTACGGCGTGACCAGCGAGGTGGTGATACGGCCCTCAAGGTCGTCAATCTCGACCCGCTCGGTCTTGCGGTGTGCGATGTGGGCGTAGGCGTCGCTGGGTTTCATGGCCGGCGTCAGGTCCGACAGGTACATTTCGGTGGTAAGACGGGCAATGTCGTAACGCGCGTACAGCGCGTGCACGTATTGACACAGGTCGGCCAAGCCCATCTTTTCGTACTTCGGGTGCTGCTGGCAGAACTCGGGCAGGATCCGCCACATCGGCTGGTTCTTGGCGTAATCGTCCTTGAACTGCTGCAACGCGGTGAGCAGGGTATTCCAGCGGCCCTTGGTGATGCCGATGGTGAACATGATGAAGAAGCTGTACAGCCCGGTCTTCTCCACCACCACGCCATGCTCGGCGAGGAACTTGGTGACGATGCTCGCCGGGATGCCGGTCTTGGCGAACTTGCCCGCAAGGTCCATGCCCGGTGTGACGATGGTCGACTTGATCGGGTCGAGCATGTTGAAGCCGGTGGCCATCTTGCCAAACCCGTGCCAGTTGACGCCGGCCCGGGCGTTACGCGACTCGCCCTTGATGATCCAGTCATCGGCGCGGCCTATGCCCTCGTCGACCAGCTTGTCCGGTCCCCACACCTTGAACCACCAGTCGGCACCGTACTCCTCGTCAATCTTGCGCATCGCACGGCGGAAATCCAGCGCCTCGGCAATGCTCTCCTCGACCAGTGCCGTGCCGCCGGGCGGCTCCATCATGGCGGCGGCCACGTCACAGCTGGCGATGATGCTGTACTGCGGGCTGGTGCTGGTGTGCATCAGGTAGGCTTCGTTGAACAGGTGCCGGTCGAGCTTGGTGTGCTGCGCATCCTGCACCAGCACGTGGCTGGCCTGGCTGATGCCAGCCAGCAGCTTGTGGATGGACTGCGTCGCGTACACCACGGCCTGCTTGGGCCGCGGCCGCTTCTTGCCCATGGCATGGTAGCTGCCATAAAACGGGTGGAACGCCGCATGCGGCAACCACGCCTCGTCGAAGTGCAGGTTCTCCACATAACCGTCGAGCATGCCCTTGATGGTCTCGGTGTTGTACAACACACCGTCGTAGGTGGACTGGGTCAGCGTCAACACCCGTGGCTTGACGGTTTTCGCGTCCATTCCCTTGAGCAGCGGGTTGGCGGCGATCTTGGCCTGGATCGCAGCCGGCTCGAACTCCTCTTTCGGGATCGGGCCGATGATGCCGAAGTGATTGCGCGTGGGCTTGAGAAACACCGGCACCGCACCGGTCATGATGATGGCGTGCAGAATGGACTTGTGGCAGTTGCGGTCCACCACCACTACGTCGCCGGGTGCCACACAGTGGTGCCACACCATCTTGTTCGAAGTGCTGGTGCCGTTGGTGACAAAGAAACAGTGGTCGGCGTTGAAGATGCGCGCCGCGTTGCGCTCGGACGCGGCGATCGGCCCGGTGTGGTCGAGCAGTTGGCCGAGTTCCTCCACCGCATTGCAGACGTCGGCACGCAGCATGTTCTCGCCGAAAAACTGGTGGAACATCTGGCCCACCGGACTTTTCAGGAAAGCCACGCCGCCCGAATGCCCCGGACAGTGCCAGGAATAGGAACCATCCTCGGCGTAGTCCAGCAGCGCCTTGAAAAACGGCGGCTGCACCCCCTCCAGATAACTCTTGGCCTCGCGGATGATGTGGCGCGCCACAAACTCCGGCGTGTCCTCGAACATGTGGATGAAGCCATGCAGCTCGCGCAGGATGTCGTTCGGGATGTGGCGTGAGGTCTTGGTCTCGCCGTACACGTAGATCGGCACTTCGAGGTTCTTGCGGCGCACCTCCTCGATGAACTGGCGCAGGTTGAGTACCGCCGGGTCCAGATCCGGCCCTGGGGTGAACTCCTCATCGTCGATCGACAGGATGAAGGCGCTGGCACGCGACTGCTGCTGGGCGAACTGCGACAGATCGCCGTAACTGGTCACACCGAGCACTTCAAAGCCCTCGCTCTCGATGGCCTGCGCCAGTGCCCGGATGCCGAGTCCGGAGGTGTTTTCGGAGCGAAAGTCTTCGTCTATGATGACGATGGGAAAGCGAAATTTCATAAGGGCTCCGAACCGCTGAACCGGCAAACAATATTTCAATCAGGCGCGCAGTGTAAGGAATTAGCGTTGCGGCGCGCTTGAAGCTGTGCACAATGGTCCGACAATGTGGTTTAAGCAACACACTTGGTTAAGGAGCGATTCATGGAGATGGCAACCATCTGGTGGCTGGCAACCGGCGCTGCCGTAGCGGTGGAACTGTTCACCGGGACGTTCTACCTGCTGATGTTTGCCGTCGGACTGGCAGCCGCGGCTCTGGCGGCCCACGCCGGCTTAGGCAACAGCATGCAGCTGGTGGTGGCGGCCGTTGTTGGTGGCGGCGCGGTGTTTGGCTGGCACATGCGCAAAATCCGCCGCCCGACCGCACCGGTTGCCAGTGCCAACAAGGACGTCAACCTGGACATCGGTGAAACGGTCTATATCGAACATTGGGCGCCAGACGGGACCGCCACCATCAAATACCGCGGCGCCAATTGGACGGCAGTGCACCGCAACTCCGCGGCGCCGTCCACTGGAGCGCACCGCGTGGCCGAGATCATTGGCAGCCGGCTGATGGTCGAAAAGATTTAACGCCTTCACTTTACCCAGTCATCCAGTTACCCAGTTACCCATAACCACAACGGAATACACCATGGAAATTGCCATCCTCATCATCGTCATCGCTGCCATATTTATCTCCCGATCCATCAAGGTCGTGCCGCAGCAGCACGCCTGGGTGGTGGAACGGCTTGGCAAGTACCACGGGACGCTGTCGCCCGGACTCAACATCCTGGTGCCCTTTGTGGACAAGGTGGCCTACAAACACGTGCTGAAAGAAATCCCGCTGGACATTCCCAGTCAAGTCTGTATCACACGCGACAACACCCAGCTGCAGGTGGACGGTATCCTGTACTTCCAGGTGACCGACGCCATGCGCGCGAGTTACGGCTCGTCGAACTACATCACGGCCATTTCGCAACTGGCGCAGACCTCGCTGCGTTCGGTGATCGGCAAGCTGGAACTTGACAAGACTTTTGAGGAACGCGCCATCATCAACTCGCAGGTGGTCGCGGCCATCGACGAGGCGGCGCTGAACTGGGGCGTCAAGGTGCTGCGCTACGAAATCAAGGACCTGACCCCGCCCAAGGAAATCCTGCTTGCGATGCAGTCGCAGATTACCGCCGAACGTGAAAAGCGCGCCCTGATCGCCGCATCCGAAGGCCGCCGCCAGGAACAGATCAACATTGCCACCGGCGAGCGCGAAGCCTTCATCGCCCGCTCCGAAGGCGAAAAACAGGCCGTCATCAACAAGGCGCAGGGTGACGCGCAGTCCATCCTGGCGGTGGCAGAGGCCACCGGACTGGCGATCGAACGTATCGCTGCAGCGATCCGCCAGCCGGGTGGTGAACAGGCCGTGCAACTCAAAGTGGCCGAGAGAGCCGTGGACGCCTACAGCCGCGTGGCCAGCGACGCCACCACCACCCTCATCGTGCCCAGCAGCATGACCGAAGTCTCGGCCCTGATCGCCTCGGCCATGAAGATGGTGCAGGTGCAAAAGGCCTGAGCCGGGGCCGATTGCAATAGCCGCCCGCAGAGGCCCGTGCAGCGGTGCTGAGAACGAACCCGCTGGTACAATTCAGCCCACCGGAGAGGTGGATGAGCGGTTTAAGTCACACGCCTGGAAAGCGTGCGAGGGGTAAAACCCTCCGCGGGTTCGAATCCCGCCTTCTCCGCCAGTTTTCCAATGAAGACTTACAAAAAACAGGCTCTACCCACTAAAGTACCCGCCTGAGAATCTACACCTGCTGCTTTCCCATCCTTAGAACACAAGCCGTGCTGCCAAGGCGCTGCACTGGTCGGGGTGGTAGCAGCAGGCAACTTCAAATCGTAAAGGCGTGCGCAGTTCTCGCGCACCAGTTTTGCCCGATTCGCCGCCGAGACACCGGCCAGCACGCGGTCGATTACTTTGCGCGAATGTGGCCAGGTCGACGAGCCGTGTGGGTAGTCGTTGCCCCACATCAGGTTGTCGTAGCCAACCTGCGGCAGCGACGCACAGTGCACACCGACCGGGTCCTCAAGGAAGGTCGCAAAAATCTGGCGCTTGTAATACGCTGAGGGCGGCATCGTCAGTTCGTTCTTGCGCGAATCCTTGTAACGTCCCCACCACTGGTCGGCCATATGCACCCAGAACGGCAACCAGCCGATTTCGTTCTCGGCCGACACAATCTTCAGATTCGGAAATCGCTCGAGCACACCAGAAAACAGGATGTCGGAGAGCGAATACACCACCTCGTCGGAAAGGCCCATCAGGCCAGTGAGAAACTACACCGGCGCCAGGTCCGCGATCATGCGCTGGCTGGGCGCGCCGTGCCCAGTGAGGGTGTGCAGTCCGATGGGCATGCCCAGCTCCTGCGCGACACGCCAGAACGGGTCGTATTCCCGCGTCGTAAATGGGCGGTCGGGCGGCGGCGACGCAAAAATCATGGCGCCACGCAAACCCTTGCGCCGCACGCGCTGCAGTTCCGCGACACCGGCCTCCACGTCGATCAGCGAGACCAGCGCCATGCCGACGAAACGATCCGGCGCGACGGCGCAGAACTCGGCCAGCCAGTCGTTGTACACACGGAACAGGGCCAACTGAAATGCCGGGTCTTGCACGCGGAACATCGGGAACACGAGGCTGCCATACAACACCTCGCACCAGACGCCATCCACCAGCATGTCTTCCAGGCCACGATGCGGGTCCCAGCCGGCCGGCGGCGCGTCTGCCTCGGAAGCCGGGCCGTCGTTGTGCACAGCCAGTGCTTCGCCTCGTTTGGTGACTGCAAAAAGCCCCGAGTAGTTGACCACTGGAATCTCGCCATCGCCAAAATGGTAGCGCCGCGTCTGCGGCTCCTGAAAAATTCTGGGGGCCCGGTCACGAAAGCCCTTGTCGAGCCGCTCCTCCCAGAGGTTGCCGGACTCCAGCACATGCGAATCCGCCGATACGAGAATTTCAGCCACATCAGCCTCGACTATGAGTTCAGAAGAAATTATTCTAATGGGCAGATTGCCCACACGCGCTGCAGGGGGCGCCACCTCATGCCGACGCATCCAACCTGTCAAACGCACCTGCGGGCGGTGAAAGCGACGGCTGAAATAGTTCGACGCGTGCCACGCGGCTTCTCTCCTGTGACCCCACAGCATACTTTTGTTGCCCACATCGGGACGGCGCGCTCCTCAGCCATGCCATGTGCCTTGGCAACGTGATGCAACACCACCAGGATTGCAGCAGGGTCGTCCAGTTCCATCTCGGTTTCGACATGGGAGGCTGCGTCCTGGGGATCCTTCAGGAGCGGCAACAGCGCTTCTTCGTAACTCGTGTCTCCGTGGTGCGCGCATGGTCTACCCCTTTGCTTCCAATCGTTCAAGCAATCCATGGCCTGCGTTATCGCCTGGTCCTAATCGGCCTTCTCGCTTGCGCATGACAACAGCACCACCACCACAGGACCTTGCCTGCTCAGGTACACCCATAGCCTGGGCCGTCATCGATGCGCAATTCCTGCACACCGTCGCGCACCGGCTTGCAGTCACCAAAGTTCCCGGCCTCCACCCGCGCCAGCCGAGCCGTGATTCGGGTACGCCGCTGCCGGTCCGTCAGCGCATGCAGCCATTCGCGAAACGGAACCTTCACCGTTGATCCGGCATAAGTTACAAGTTGGATCTTGGTGTCTTAAAAAGCACCTTCCTGCCACTTCCTTTTACGACCCTCTTGATACTTCCAAAATTCATTCCGCCATTCGGGCTCAACCTGTCAAAGCCCTCGCGAGCCCTTTGACAGACTCAGGGCGAACGGTACAAACATTGTCGCGAAAGAAGGAGGCCTCAATAAATTGATCGGGATTGGTATCGGTCAGGTGCTCCGCCGCCTACCCGTCCCCTCCGACACCTTGCGCCGCAAAAAAGCGGCCTTGGTGGTGAGCCCGGTTTCGTCCTGCATGGCCATTACTTCGTCGTCCGAGGAGAGCCGGCTGACCATCTTGCGGCTGCTGAACAACATCTCCTTGGCGGCCATCTTGGCGTCGCGCTCGAGCAGTGCCTTGAGCTGCGCCAGCTTGCCGGCCAGCCAAGGGTAGTTGGCGACCATCGCCTCACCGCGCTGCAGCAGTGCTTTGGCCTCGGCGCTCTTGCCTTGCTGCAGCAACTGGCGCACCTGCATGGTGAGGTCTGCAAAACCCACCTCCTGCAGACGGCGCGACACGGTTTCGTCCGTCGGCAAGGCGGCCACCTGCGCGGCTGGCAGCACCGGGAGCTGCAGCGGCGCGCCATGCAGGGCCACCGCGTTGCCTTCCATATCCATCCCCTGCATGCTGAGCGCCAGCAGCGTGCGCCCGGCTGGGCCGACCGGCGCGTGCGGCGTCACATGCAGGCGCAGCAGCATCCAGGCCTCGGCGCCCCAGGCCAGATCCGGCAGCGGCAGCCAGCCGTGGGCGCCAGCGCGCGCCGCGCCCAGCGGCTCGACGATCACGCCCTGCCCTGCGATGGGCTTGATGCGCAACTGGCGCAGCAGCATGGCCTGCAGCAGCGACAGCTCTTCGTCGAAGGCGTCAAACAGGTCTTCGGCCTTCTGGCCGTAATACTGCTGGCCACCGCCAGCGTGCGCCATGGCGACCATCAGCTCCTCGTTGAAGCCGCGCCCCAGGCCCACCGTGGTGGTGCTGACACCGCGCTCCAGCCACTGCGCGCATTGGGTGGTGATGGCTGCCACGTCCACCAGTCCATGGTTGGCCTGCCCGTCCGATAGCAGCAACACGCGCGAGATGCTGCCCGGCGCGCCGGCCGCCAACTGGCGCGCGCCGGTCTCCCAGCCCGCGTGCAGGTCGGTACTGCCACCACTCTCCACACCGGCCAGCGCCAAGGCAACGGCCTGCCCACCTGGCGACGGGGCCATGGGCATCGGCACCTGCACCTTGTCGTCGTAAAGCACCACGGCAAGCCAGTCTTCGGGATGCAGCAGCTCGCCGATGTGCTCCACGCAGTGCAAGGCCTCGGCGAGCGGCTCGCCCGCCATGCTGCCCGAGCGGTCCACCACCAGAGACAGGCGCAGGGGGATGCGCTGCTGCGTGGTGCCAGCCGACTCGGGCGCTCGCCCGGGAGCTTGCACGCGCAGCAGCACCTCGATGGCGCCGCCCTCCAGGGGCACAGCGGGGCGCAGGGGCGTGATGAGAAGCGTTGGAGTAGCGAAAGGCGTGCCAGCGGTACTACCGTCGGCGGGGGGTGGATTGGTCATGATCGGGGCTCCTGAATGCGGGGAGTCGATGATGCACCGCGGCAGGCTCAGGGCGTGCGCCTGCAATCCTGCGGCTTCATACAGTTATAGGACGAAATCTGGAGCTTGACTGGCTCAGCGGGTGAGCGCGGGAGGCGGTTCCCCTAAGCGGCGACTACCCGCCCGACCGCCGCGACCAGCCTTCTCGCAGTTTGCGCACATCCACTGCGTCCGGCGCAAGACGCCGGCCCCACACACCTGCCAGTTTGGCCAGCCGTTGCTTCCTGGCATTGAGCACTTGGGTGCCACGCGATCCACCGTCCAGCCATTTGTCGATCGCCAAACGAATCAAACTGCTCGTGCTCTGGCCAGTTTGCCGCGCCAGCGCAGTCAGGCGCTCTTGCCAGTCGCCGGAGAGGTAGATCTGGGTACGCACCAAGTTCGCCGAAGGAGAAGCAGCTACGCCGGAACTGGCATTTTTCATCGAGTGCGAATCATGCATGAACTTTTCGGCAAAAAGATGGGATGGCAACCCGGCCGCCTACACGCCAATCAGCTCCATCGCCAGTTCGCGCGGGTTGTCCGTGCGCAGGCTGACATCCAGCATTTCGATACCCAGCACACGGCCATTGACGTCAAAGTCCAGCACGACGCCCGGCCGAACCTCGTCGCTCTCGGTCACCTCGCCTGCCAACAGGCGGATATACATGGCGTCGGCTTTGGGGTCGTACTCGATTTTCATGGAAGCACTCCGTACTTACTGCATTTGCTGGTCGCCATCACCGTTATGACGGTTACCACTACGCCCTACTCACAAATGACGCGCAAAAGCAGTCTCCGCCCATTGCGTCCGATCCAACCACGCGCTTCAACGCGCCCATTTTGCGCTTCGACCGTCAGAATTGGCGCAGCCAAGGTATACAGCACTTCTGCTTCTGAGATGCCGCGCCCCCGCATGCGAGCTCGGGCGTGTTGGGTAAATTCGATGGTCAGGAAATTGCCTGACGCCGTTCTTGTCCCGAATATACGGCAATCCAGGCGGATGCGATCCGCCAGTGAGAGGCAAAAGACGTCAATGCAAACGCCAGCGCCGCGTACGGTGCGCCGCCGTCACCACCGCCTGGTCGGCGGACACCACGGCGGAGACGCCGAAGTAACGCTCCGCAGCGGCGTATTCGCTGCGCGAGAGCACGTCGCGCAGGTGCCGGAGCGTGGCATGGTCCACCGTCTTGATCACCGCGCCGTGGCCGTCGTGGCGGCTGCGGCCGTGGTTTACCAGCAGCCCGAGGAACCAGCCTGGGATACCGCACTGCTGCAGGCGGATGCTGGCGTGCTGGGTGAGGGTGGGTAGCGGGCCGACGGGCTGCACAGGAACGCTGGCGGTCTGATTGAGATGCGGCATGGTCGGCTCCTGATGGTTGGCCGGGGATCATGGGCGGCAGCGGGCTCAGGGGGCGGGCTGGTGGGGCTGCGGGTTTATACAGGTTCTGCAGGGCTCGGTCGACTTGCGCA
>Ga0209181_10005110_pt1 | contig 19066 bp, 23 predicted proteins | sample MAT05_FD_187208 | JGI IMG/M metagenome (GOLD analysis project Ga0209181, IMG submission 187208) | Freshwater microbial communities from Lake Fryxell liftoff mats and glacier meltwater in Antarctica - MAT-05 (SPAdes) (version 2) | ecosystem: Environmental > Aquatic > Freshwater > Ice > Liftoff... | reverse complement strand
GTAGCGATGCAGATGGTTGCGTGGCGTACTTTGCGCATGAAAAACAATCCACAAAGAAACGGCAAACCAAATTCCGGTACGACAAATGGAAGAAATCGATCCGAGCAATCCGCCCGGAATCAAACATGAATAGCCTGCACCACAAGCTTGACGCCAAGCGCCGCGCACACGCGGCTTATCGTATCGAAGCGCGGCTGCGCATCGGGCCGGAGAGCCTTGTAAAGCGCCTCGCGCGTGATGCCCGAAGCCCGGGCGATCTCGCGCATCCCGCGTGCCCGGGCAATGTCTCCCAGCGCAGCTGCCAACAGCGCAGGATCATTGGCCGCGAGTATGTCAGTGAGGTAGGCAGCGATCACATCTTCGTTTCCAAGATAGGGCGAAGCGTCGAACTCGGGCAAGTCGGCCACCTTGATGCGTTTTGTCATTTCCATATCTTTCAGTCAATCCAACAGTGCGGCCAATACCTTGGCGCGCTTGATGTCGCGCTTTTGGGTGCGTTTTGAGCCGCCACCGAGCAAAACGATCACCCGGTCGCCGACTTGCTTGAAATAGACGCGCCAACCGGCGCCGAGATGGATCCGCAGCTCCGATACGCCTTCACCCACCGGCACCGCGTCACCTGCCAAACCAAGTTCCAGGCGCTTGATGCGGGCGACCACAACACCACGCACTGATGCGTCAGTCAATCCGTCGAACCAAGCACTGAACTCGGGAAGAGGCCTGATCGAGAACATGGACCAAATGTAATCGTTCGATTACATTTGGTCAAGCAATCTTGCGGCCCTGTGTCAAGAGCAAGGATAGAGATTCCAATGCCATTGTTGGAGTGATCCGGCCATATCCGTCTGCGTCAATCGTTGATTTGGCGCCGAAGACGCCTGACAATTCCCTGAAACCTTGCCCCTGCATGCCTCTTGTATGTGCCTGTGGCCACCTGGGCGGCGGAAGTTTGCCGCGCAGTGGCCACAGGCACGCGTCGCCCCTGGCGAGCGAGCCTTGTCGTCTTGTGCCCTGCCACGCGACGCGCTTACCGAACTCATGGCCCGGCATGGGTTGCGCTTGCGGTTTGATGCAGCGCAAATGTCGTAGCTGCCCGAATCAGGTTTCTGGCACGATAGCGTTGAACCACGTTCAACATGATTGATGGAGGCGCGCATGTCCGCAGTCTTGGTGTCAAACAAGGGCCAGGTGGTGATCCCGGCCGCAATCCGGCGCCGATTGAATATCACGCCCGGCAGCTTAGTCAAGGTCGAAGTGGTCGCCAACAAGGTTGAAATTTCGCTACAGCAATCCAGGCCTGCGACTACCCATGCAAGTGGTTTCGGAACGCTCCGTTACTCGGGGCCGGCACGCAAGCTTTCGGAGTTCGATGTCGCTCAGGCGATCAAGGCAACGTTCCGGGAAATGAACGCCGTCGATACCAATATTCTGGCGCGCTTTTACGTCGATGACCCTGCCGACTCCGAGGCGGCAAACCAGCGGCCGATCGCACGGCTATGGGCTCGAACGGATCGAGCCGGCGCATCAAGGCCCGCTGGTATAGCTGACCGCGAGGAAAATCTCGCGCATGAATGCCACCAGCGAGCCGATCAGCGCCACCATGGCGAGCACGAAAAGAATCGCCAGCCCCTTGGCGAAATTGCCTTCGACAAACGCATCGACGAACGCAAGGCCGATCAGGAAACAGATGAAAAGCGCGCAGAACACCGCCAGCACGATGGAACGATAGATCCAGGTTACCCGCACCGCGATCAAATCGAGCTCGCTGCGAGCGCGCGCTTCGACTGCAGCGGTCGCGCCGTCTTCGATCCGCGCTTCCAGCGCGCGGCGACGGTCTACCGCCCGCCCAAGCCGGTTGGTGAGCACCATGAGCAAGGTGCCGACCGCAGTCAGCAGGAATACCGGCGCGATCGCAAGCTGGATGACGTGCGAAAAATCGTCGAGACTCTTGGTGGGCAACAACTGAAAAAATGCCATGCGGGGAAGGAGCCCTGCGTCGGATGCGTGGAGATGTGGCAACCACACTACGCGCGCAATACGTTGATAGTCAAAAATCCAGACTTTTCACGTTTTCGTATCAACACGTTTCTGACCACGAAATCCGCTTGGATAGCCTTCGAACGCAGGCAGTGTACGCGATGACGTTCCGACGTCCCGGCCACTGCGATTCTCACACTTCATGCCCCTGCCTCATTGCTGATCGACGGGCCGCACGATCTGGTTATTGCGCCTGCCGTATACAAGCACTTGCCGCCCGGGCTTACCCGCACGCTGCTCAGTGGGGACGCAATCGGCGTCTTTTGTGGTGCGCGGCATCCTCTGGCCGGGAGGAAACACAATGACAAGCATGCCTTCAATACCGCGTGGGATACTGGTCTTCATCGGCCCACGCCCGTCTACGGAGAGTCCCATGACCAGACATCGAAGCCTCGCGCATTTTCCGCTGGCCATTGCGACATGCCTTGCGATCGGCGCCATGCTGCCCCACGCGGCAGCGCAATCCGGATACGCCGTCAAGCCGGTCACGATCATCGTCCCCTTGCAAGCCGGCACGGCCTCGGACCTTGTCATGCGCGTGGTGGGCGACAAGCTCGGCGAAGCCCTGGGCCAGCGTGCGGTGGTGGAAAACGTGCCGGGTGCGGGAGGTGCAGTGGGCGCTGGCCGCGTGGCCAAGGCGGCGCCTGATGGCTACACCCTCGGGGCGTTCAATAACGGCGTGCACACCATCCTGCCGCACATGGATACGCGCCTGGGGTTCGACCCGGCCACGGATTTCACTCCGATCACGCTGCTGGCGCGCTTTCCCAGCGTATTGATCGTACCCGCCGACCTGCCGGCGCGCAGCCTGCAGGAACTGTTCGCATTGGCCCGGCAATCGCCCGGCAAGTTCAATTACGCGTCGGTCGGCAGCGGTAGTCCGCAGCATCTGGCCATGGAGATGCTGCTGGGCGCGGCCGGCGTCCAGCTCGCGCATGTGCCGTATAAGGGGGGCGCCCAGGCGACCATGGCGATCGCCGCCAACGAGGTGCAGGCATTCTGGATCGCCACCTCGGTCGCGCTGGGCCAGATTCGCGCCGGCAAGGTGCGCGCCCTCGCCGTCGGCGAAAAGAGCCGCACCGCGGCATTGCCGGATGTGCCGACGGTGCGCGAAGCGGGCCTTGCCGACTTCGAGTATTCGCCTTGGCTCGCGCTCTACGCGCCGGCTGCAATTCCAACGGAGCTGGCACTGCGCCTGCGCCAGGAGGTCACGCGAATTCTGGCGCTCCCCGAGGTGAAAGACCGCTTGCAGGCGCAGGGTCTGGAGCCGCAAGCCTCGAGCGCCGCGGAGCTCAACGCAATGGTGCGCGACGAGAGCGCCCGCGCCAGGGACATCATCCGGCGACTCGGAATAAAGGCTCAATAGGCACGCGAGTGCGCGGCCGGCGCCGCATGGCAGCCACATTGCGCGCCGTCCATGTGGCGCCAACCTGCATGCCGCCTACGACCTACGCGATGGCGCCGACCTGTTGCTCCAGCAATCCCCACGCCCGTGCGCCGACGATGGCGCGCCAGCGCTGGTAGAACCCCGATTCACCCAGGCGCCGGCGCATGCCGTCGCGATCCATCAGCGTGACTGCCATGCCCCACTCCGGCAGTTTCGCCTCCAGCGCCCGATTCAGGGCGTCCGTATGGGCACGCTGCCTGGCGACGTGCTTGCTCGCGATCGCCTCGACCATGGCGCGCACGTCGTCGGGCAGCCGCTGCCAGAATGCGAGGCTTCCCATCAGGTTAAAACCCGACCACATATGGGAGGACAGTCCCACATGGTGGGTGACTTCATGCAGGCGCAGCGCAGCGGTGACCGAAAGCGGATTTTCCTGGGCGTCGATCTCGTGATTCTTCAAAGCGTCGTACAGCTTCAGGACGTTCACTTCGACGGGCGTCGCGCCAAGGCTTTGGAAGGCATCGGCGAACATCCGCCCTTCGGGTATGCGAATGCGCAGGCCTTCGAAGTCGGCCACGCCGTGCATGGGCCGGTCTATCGACGATATATGCCGAAAACCGTTCTCCATCAATCCCCGGGGAAGCGCGTGGATGCCCTTGGCACGCAACTCCTGCCTCAGGTAGTCGCCCAGCGGACCGTCGAAGGTGGCGTGCACCTGGGCGTGATCGCGAAACGCAAACGGCAAGCCCTGTATTTCCATCGCCGGCACCAGGGGCCCGAGCACGCCACCCATGAGCACATAGAACTCGACCTCACCGGCGATCAACAGGTCGACTATGGCCAGGTGCGAACCCGGCAGCCCCGCGTTCTTCGCGTGCACCGTTACCGAAAGGCGCCCGCCGCTCGCCTCGCGGACCTCGTTCCATAGATCGACCAGGAAGGGATGCACATGACTGTCTTGCGACAGATAGTGGTACTGGCGAGCCGACCAGATCGGATCGCTCATACCGAGGTCACCAGGATGCCGCGCAAAAATCTCCGGGTAGTCGACATGTTTCCTCCGATTTTGCTCATTGCGCGGACCACGAAACCATTTTTCCCCAGCATCGTGGCGCCCAGAAGTATCGTGGCGCCTGCAGCGCATGTCAACACGCCGTCTTTTTCAATGAGGCATTGGCATTTGCAGGTCTTACTGGTCGTACTGGCGGGAGCATTGAGCGTGATCCAGCCTTTTTCAACTGACCCGGGCTGGATACGGGGTACGTGCGCGTTGGTCATGGGCATATTGGCACGCAGGGCTTGCGGATGCTCTGCCAAGCAGTGTGTAGAAGGAAGACCGGTACCTCTTCTTTGCCTGACGACAGCCGCTTCACTGCTTCAACAGCGACTGGAATTTGGCGTCTGCCTGCCGGATGAAACCCGCCGGATCCTTTGACCACAGCCGCTGAACCTCGGCGTCGTAGTTCAGGTACAGCTTGCCATCGATCACCGAGAACTTGTCGGGCTCGATCTTTACCAGGTTGTCCTGTGCAACACCGTAAGCACAGTAGCCGCCGTACTGCGGCGCATACGATTGCGGGCTGGCTTTGAACATGTCGAGGTGGGCCTGCGACGCAAACTTCCACTTCGCGCCGAGGTAGTTGGCGACAAACGCATCCCGGCCTTTGACGGGCTTGCCAACGGTGAAGTAGGCCACGGTGTCGTAGCCGAGGATCGCCGTATCGCTGCGGCCACCGAGAACACCGGCCTTCAGGCTATTGACCGGTGGAGCCGCCCACACGATTCTCGGGCCCAGGAGAATCACGCTGCCGATCGACAAGATGGCACGGCGCGCCCTTGTATGGTCATGAAGGTTGGTCATGTGCGATCCCAAGCAGTGGTCCATGCGCCATTTGTCGATCCAGGCTCAAAATTCTTACAGCCAATTCAGCCGCTCCTGCTTCGGCCGACTTCGAACGGGCCAATCAGTGAGTCTGGCATTTTGGCGCTGGCTATGGCGCCGCTGCATCCCGAACGATCTTCTCGATCACCGGATCCAGTTCCCGCGCGAGGGTATCGAGATCGGCATTCGCATAAGGGGCGAATGTCGCACCCGCTGTGCGCCACGCCACCCTCGCGCGGCCCGCCGCCTCCTCGGTCACGTAGAGGCGCAGTGGCGCTTCTATCCCGGCAGGCACGCTCGCCGCGAGCATCCTTACCGCATAGTCGCTGCGAAACACCATCAATACGGCATTGCCGGGAATCTTGACGCCACGCGCTGCCGCGCCCCGACTGGCACTCGCCTGCGCCACCAGACCCATCTTGTTGGCTTCGATCGCCTTTTCGAGCCGGGTGACCAGCACGCTGAATTCGTGCGGTGCATCGACGGCCATCATGCCGGAAATCGGCGATTGCGCGGGCGCGTGAGCGGCGGCAAGGAAGAATGCCGATGCCAGCAACGTGCGCACAAAGCACAGACGATCGACAACCATTGGAGTACCTCTTTTCATGCCATTGGACTATTTGAATTGGCATCATGACCGATCGCTTAGCCATCGCCGTCGTACTTGTCGAGTGCGTCAGGAAGTTCGCGGGCAGCGCGTCGCAGGAAGGCAAGATTCCGCGAGAAATTCACGCATCTTGCGCACATCATCAGGTGCGCACCAAGCAACAGGCGTTCGAACGGTGGCAAAGGTTCGTCCGCTGCCAGCGATGCGCGCCTTGACGCCTGTTCGCAGGACATGATGGCATCAAGCACGGAGGCCTTCGAACCATCCCTTTGTCATGCAGGCCTGCAAGCTCAGCCTCGCGCGGTAGATGAGTACATGCAGGTTGGACGTCGAAATGTCCAGCTCCTTACAGATTACCTCGGTCGACAGCCCCATCACCTCGCGCATCGAGAACACCAACGCCTGCCGCTCCGGCATGTGCTGGCAGCAGGTTTCGTAGACCTGCCAGAACTGCCGTGACTCCAGCGCGGCGTCCGGATGGCCCCAGTCGGAGGGCGGATCCCTCCAGCGCCCGCCCGCGTCGAATACCGTCTCCGATGCGGAATGTTCGTCGTCGATGGAAATTGCGTCGCGCGGCATTTGGCGGTCGTGCCGACGCATCTGATCGATGATTTTGCGTTTCAGGATCGTCGTCAGCCAGGTCCGCAGCGCTGAGCGCCCCTCGAACGTCGCGATTTGCGCCAGCGCGGCCATGAGCGTGTCCTGGACTGCATCCTCCGCCAGTGCTGCGTCGCGCATGTGAAAGCGCGCATATCGCACCAGATAGCTGCGGTGCTGTTCCAGGGCCTGCGCTCCGTCTATGCCCTGACCGCCGCTGCTTGGGCTGTCGGCGACTCGGTTGGAATTAGGCAATTGGCTGCGCGTCAAATGGACGTCGTGACTTGCACCAGCCAATCGGGTGCGTGTCGCAATACCCAGGCTTCGAAGGTCTTGTCTGCGCCAGCGAGAATCATCACACCCAGTACCAGCATGACGCCGCCGAGCGCCTGCTTGCCGACCTTGCCTGCCGCCATCAACTTGCCGCGCAGGCGCAACATTGCCTGGCGGGACACCAACCCGAGAATAATGAGCGGCAAGCTGGCGCCGACGCCAAATACCGCCATCAACAACGTGACCTGGGCAAGATCCTCCCCTTGGCTCGCCAGGGTGATCGCGGCCCCCAAAGTGGGGCCGACACAGGGGCTCCAGACCAGGCCCAGCAACAGGCCAAGCACGAACTGGCCCGGCAGTCCACTCAGTGACACTTTCGAAAGCAGCGCATGCCCTGTTCCGGAAAGGCCGGCGGTGGCACCGGCGAAGCGCATCTGCAACTTCTCCGACACCAGCACCAGCCCGAATATCAGCAACAGCACGGCGGCGACGTTGCGCAACATGCTTGCATCCAACCCCAGCGCGGCGCCCGCGCTGGCGATGAATACGCCCACCACCGTGAACGATAAAGTCAGGCCGGCCGCCAAGGCGAAGGGGCCGAGGCGATGTGCCGCCACCGCCGTTCCGAGCAGGATGGGAACGATCGGCAACACGCAGGGCGACAGGGTCGAGAGACTCCCTGCCGCCAGCGACAATCCGTAGGTGGCGACGCCGAACGTCATCGAAGGCTCAGATCGCTTTTTTCAGGAGCGCCGCGATGCTGTCCTTCCTGGTGTCGCCGACCGAGCGGCCGACTTCCTTGCCGCCCTTGAATACGATCAGGGTGCTCTGCGAGGTCGCCTTGAAGCCCTTGACCACATTCTTTTGCTTGTCGAAATCGACGCGCAAGGCATTTACGGACTTGTATTCGGTACTGCCGAGAAGCTCGCCCAGGAGCGGATCCTGGGCTTTGCAGGTCGGGCACCAGTCAGCATAGATCACAACGAGGGTGGGTTTGCCGGCTTTTTGCAGCGCGTCGAAGGCACCCTGATCATATGATTGGCCTGCCGCAATGGCCGAGCCGGCGGAAAAGGCGACGAGTAGCAGCAACGTGCGAACGAAACGAATCATGGCAATCTTCCTCAGCGAAATTGAACCGGCGGGCGTCGGGAGTCGGCACCTCACAGGGTGATTCGCTGCCTTTGGGTCGCAGGTTACGTGTCATGAAAGATATATTCCTGTCGACAAACGCATTCCCGATGCGAAAATCCAACCCATGTCGTCCCGTCCTCAACGTCCAGCCCCTGCCTTGAGCCTGGTCGCGGACAACGAAACGTCCGCGCCACATTCTGAGCAACGCGGCAACGCGGATCGCAACCTTGACTGGTCGATCTGCATGGCGCTGGCGCAGTCGGGCGACCGGGAGGCCTACCGGGGCTTGCTGATCGAGATCACGCCCTATATCCGTTCGCTCGCCGTGCGGCAACTGCACAACCGCGCAGACGCGGAAGATGTTGTCCAGGAGACGCTCCTGACCGTGCACGCGGTACGCCAGACCTATGATCCGACTCGCCCCTTCGGCCCCTGGCTGGTCGCCTTGGCGAACCGGCGCATCGTCGACGCCCTGCGGCGTGGCGGCCGGATAGGCGCGCGGGAAACGCCTTTTGAAGAAGAGCATGAAACCTTTGTCCCGCTTGCAGCGAACTACCATGATGCGGCTGCAGACGGGCGGACGGTTCAAGCAGCCGTCGAACGCCTGCCGCCGGGACAACGCGAAGCCATACGTATGCTCAAGCTCGAAGAAATGTCGCTGCAGGAAGCCTCCAGGACCAGCGGTACGTCGGTGGCCGCACTGAAAGTAGCCACTCATCGCGCGATGAAGAACTTGCGTAAACTCTTCGAGCACTCCGGCAAGCCCAAATGAACACGACACCGCACCTCATCGACTCGCTGGTGGCGGACGCCGCGCCGGTTCGACCGTTGCGCCCGCCGCTAGAGCGCACGTTGACGTGGATGCTGATCGCTGGATTTATCCTGACTCTGCTCGGCATAAGTCATGGGTTCAGGCCCGATATCGATACCTGCCTGCGCGATCCGCTGTTCCTGACCGGTCTGGCAGGGTCGTTCGCGACTGCGGCTCTGGCCGGAGGGGCTGCGTTTACCGTCAGCCTCCCGGATCGTTCGCGCGCCTGGATCCTGCTGCCACTGCCCGCGCTGGCACTCTGGATGGCAAGCATCGGCTACCAATGCCTGACCGACTGGATCCGGGTTGGACCGGGCGGCGTCCAATTGGGGGAAGCTGCAACATGCTTCTCGCTGGTATTGCTGACCAGCATTCCGTTGTGGGTGGCGATGCTGGTGATGCTGCGCCATGTCGCGTTCCTGCGCGATCCGGCCGCCGCGATCGCCGCAACCTTGGCCGTAGCCGCGGTGGCCGCAAGCGCGCTTTCCCTGTTTCACAACGTCGGCGCTTCGGCGATGGTCCTCATCTGGAATTTCGGCGCCACGGCAGTACTGGTCCTGTTCGGCAGCGTTTTCTGGAATCGAGTGTCGTCGTGGGTGAACCCGCGCTGAAATCTTGCGTGAATAAGCGAGGCAACCTGTAAGCTTTTTTGCGATGCCTGCGTCAAAAGGTCCGGAACGCGAAATTTCCGCGTTTTCCGCAAGCCATCGTGAGTAGCGAAGACCCCGGCTCTATCCCGGCCTTCGTCGCGCTGGCATCTCTGATTCGCCCAACACTTGAAAAGGATCATTCCGTGAGCAAACTTTCCAACCAGCTTTCCAGGGTACTTGCCTCTGCGGTTGTCACCGCTGCTGCCATGTCGGGTCAGGCGATGGCGGCATGCTGCGCCGGCAAGAAGTGCGGCCCCAAGGCGACGGCAGGTGCCTGCAAGGGCAAGTGCGGCGCCAAAGGGTGCAAGGCCAAATGTGGCGCAAAGTGCGGTGCGAAATGTGGCGCGAAATGCGGCGCAAAGGCTGGCTGCGCCGGCAAGAAGTAAACGTCGCGTGCCGACGTGTGCCGAGCCCGATCGGGCACACGTCGGTTTCACCCATGATCTCCTCAGCCATTCTTCGACGCCATTGGGCCGCAGCGTCGGATGCCGACGTCACATTCGCATTGAACGATGCCGGCGAAAGCCTTGCCGCGTTCTCACGTGTGACCGCCGATTCCGGCTCCTTGATACAGAGTTGGATCGAGGGGCGGACCGTGGTCGAATACGAACACTATCCGCCGGATGATGTGGTGGACGTGCGCAGCGGTTCGCAATTTTTCTATCACGCGCACCGGTCCGGCGGAAACGAGCATGGACACATGCATCTGTTTTGGCACGCGACCGTATCCGGGCGACGCCGTTACGTTGCGGGTTTGCCGCGCCGCTGGGTTCGGGCAGCGCCGACCCACCTGTTCGCCATTGCACTCGACGATCGCGGTTTGCCGGTCTCGCTATTTACCGTCAATCGCTGGGTGACCGATGGCTACTGGTTCGATGCGTCAACGATCCAGTCGTTTGTGGCGCGTTTCGCGGTCAACGATGCTTCAGGAAATGCTGACTCTTGTGCCTGGCTGAACGCATTCGTGCGCATGTACCGGCCGGTAATCGAAAATTTGTTGCTGCGGCGCGACCGCCGCCTGAGTCGCCGAAAGGATCTGCTTGCCTCGCTGGACGACAGGCGGTTGGAGCAGCTCAGTCTTCTTCGGCTCGATTGGGAGGCGGATCTCAGGTCACTTGAAGGGGAGGCCGTGCGCAGGCGCTTGGCTCTTTAGGTACAACGCCGGCGGCTGGCCATACTCGATGTGGAATCTCCAGATCGTGCTCATCAGCATCGAGACGTCCAGCACCACGGAGGCGATCTTGAGCACCAATGAGAGGCGATCGCGATACGCGGGCAGCAGTCGCAGCAGCGTGAACGCGCCGTAAATGCCAAGTGCCCAGGAGACGGGACCCAGCCAATCAGGATTTCGCTTTTTCGGCGCAGATCCACGCGCGCGCGAAGCTGCCCCTCTGGCCTGACGCGTCAATGCCCGAACCAACTCCGGACTGATTCGGCTTGCGGCGCGCGTGGTTCCATCCGCAGGTATGTCGCTCGGGCAGCGGAAAGCCTTTTAGTGATCCGGAGCCGTTGTGATATCAGGAGCGTCGGCGCAGGCGGTCCCGAAGCAGCTTCACGGCAATCGGAACGGCCGTGATCAGACCCAGCGCCAACGCGGTATACATGAAGCGATCTGTTTCGCCGGCGGTCATTTCAAGGCCGAGGTGAGCGAGCAGAAAGCTTGCCGGGACGATTCCGGCGAGCGTCGCAAACGCGAACCGCCAGACCGACAGCAGGGTAAGCCCAGCGGCGTAGCTGACCAGGTCGAACGAGATGAACGGGACCAGGCGGCTTACGAAAACAATGCCGGTCAGGGTGTTTTGCGAGCCGATCAACCCCGCAGGCAGGCGTTCGCCAAACCAGCGGTACAGCACGGCTTGGCCGAGCATTCGCGAAATTCCGAAGGCCACAAGGGCGCCTGCCTCCGCCCCGATCACGACATACAGGGTGCCCCAGGTATGACCGTAGGCAGCACCAGCAGCCATGGCAATTGGCGCGCTCGGGATCGGGCTCACCAGAACGGCGAGAATCATCAGGACTATGATGGCCAGCGGGCCCCAGATTCCCAGTTGTTCGATGCGCTGGTGCAATGCCTCGGCATCAAGAAGCGTTCCGAGCATTCCGGATTTCTCGAGCATCACGTATGCCGCGATGAGCGCGAGCAATGCGACTATGCCGGCCAAGAGAACGGCCCATCGGGTTCGGGACATCGGTGACGCTCGTAAAAGGGAAGAGGAGCCACGCCATGATCGTGGATCGGCCAAATTTTGGCGAATCAAAGATCAGATTTTTTACATCCGCTCGGCCAAGGCCATACTACGCCAAGCCGCATCGCCGCAGGGAAAACCGCCGAAGCAGGCGCACCAACCCAGCTATCCGGCAGGCCGCGGCGATCCCTAGCCGGCCGTGATGGTTGGTATTTGCCACGCTTGAAAAGAAGGCGCTCGCATTGCAGCCGAATGCGATATGCGCCCCGTAGCCCAGCGTCAGGCCCCCCGAGGCCGCGGCGAATACGCCACGCGGCGAGGGGCCCAGGCGCGGCCGGAACGCGCCCACTATGCTTGCAGCGGCGAAGCTGATCTTGTCCCTGAAAAGCGTACTCCATAGCCGTGGCCCGCGGGCATCGCATTCATATCTATCAGCCTGTCGGACTTTTGGAGCGTCGGCTACAAATCGACCGCAGCGGTCCATTTTTCACCGCCTTCTTGCCCCATAGCGGGGCTATGGGGCCGCGAATGCGGCAAAAACTGTCCTCGCTGGGGCCGATTTTCGCTTTCGACGCCCCAAGTCCGACAGGCTGCTAGCCGGAAAGGATCGCAATGTTTACCGGTGTTGATATTCCCGCAACTATCCTGCCGCGGTGAAGGCCGACCCGGACGGGAGGTACGTAACCTTGCGCCTTCGCCCGTTCCAGCGTCTCGGCGGTAGTCAGCGAGCGGACCTTCTCAACTTTTGTATGGTTCTGAAGTTTGGCCGCGCGATTCACGGGATCGCCGATCACCGCGTATTCCAGCCGGCCGCCGCCGCCGATCGCGCCGCAGGTGACCAAGCCGTATTCGACACCGATTCCTATTCCTAGCGCTGATCCGCCGTTCGCGCGGCGCCTTTCGGACCATGATTGCAACTCTGACACCAAATCGTCTGCGCAGCGAAGAGCGTCCGCCGCGCTGGCGGGATTTGTCCGAATAGCGCCGAATGTCACCATGACACCGTCCCCCAGAAACGTCGTGATCGAACCGGAGTGCCGGTGGACCACCGCGACGACGATGCCTTGATATTCACCTAGCAGCTCGATGAGCGCATTCGGCTCCAATTCTGCGGCCATGCGCGTAAAACCGCGCAAGTCGACGAACATCGCGGTCGCCTCCCGACTTTGCCCTTCGCCCGGACGCAACAGTTCGTCCGCCCGCGTCAGGGTTTCCGCGATGTCGGGGGAAAAAAATCGCGCGAACTGACCCGCGATCGCCTGCTCGGCAAGAGATTGCTCAAGCATTTGGCGCCCGCGCGCGGCCCCTAGCGCAAGGAGCCCTGTGACGACAAGAATCGATATCACCTTGTCGATCTCGGCACCGACAAGAATTCGCGCCGACGTCATGTAGCTGACGTAGTCGCGGGTGATCAAATCCGCGCCACCGGGCGCGGCGAGCGCATACCCCAGTAACCCCAGCCATCCCAGGGCCGCCGTCCCTCCAGCCAAGGCGACATACCCTGGATGGAAGGAAAGCATGCGCATCGCGATAAAGATAAACAGGTATGCAAAGGTCGGCGCCTTCAAATAAAAAGCCGCAGGCTGGCCGTATTGGATATGGAAACTCCAGATCGTGAAAATCAACACCCCCACGTCCACAAATACCGAAACGATACTTAGAGCCACCGTCATCCGCCGTCGATAGGCACGATCCAGCCGGAACAATGTGAACGCGGCGTAAATGCCAAGCGCCCACGGCACCGGCTTCAACGCAGCATCCATTGGCGCGGTACTGGGGGCCACGATGTAGAGCGTGGTCAAAAGGCCGACAAGCCCGGCCTGAATCCAACTCACCAGAATTTCGCCTCGCTGGCGTTGGATTTCTATTGCACGGACGACGCGTGCCGGCAGTCGCGCGGTGGCGTGTATCTCCGGATTTCCCGCTTTGGACTGCATAAGCGTTAGTCCGGCCCGCGTAGGGGAACCTTACACATCAATACGCATTGCCTGTCGATTTCATCTGACGATTCGACACCAGCCTCGGCGCGACGCTGGGGAAATCGGTGGCATGCGCGTCCGATGCGGCCGGGACACGGCCGCTCCATAGCGGGTCGGCCGCGTGCCGCACGCTGCCTGACAGGTCATTTCAGATGTCGGTTCGGATTACCGATTCGGCGGGATCGCGTCTGTAAGACTTTTCACCGCACCGACGTCTAAAAACCCGGGAAAGCCAGTTTCCCGGGTTTCCGACTACATCCTCAACAGTACTTGGCGCGGCGCCCGCCGCGCGTCCCTGCATTCCAATCAAGGAGATATACATGTCCCCCACGAACGTCAAACTGCCTTCCCTCGCACTCGCAATCGCGCTTGGAGCGATTTTTGCATCCATGCCGATCGCCGCACAAGATTCCGGTAAAGAAAAATGTTTCGGAGTCGCGCTCAAGGGCAAGAACGATTGCGCTGCGGGTGCTGGAACCACCTGCGCCGGCACCTCCAAGGTGGATTACCAGGGCAATGCCTGGTCCTACACGGCGAAAGGCACCTGTGCGAAGACCGCCTCCAAGGCCTCCCCTACCGGCTTTGGGCAGACCAAGGAATTCAAGGAAAAGAAAGCCTGAGTTCCAAAACGGCATTCCGATCGGATTTACATGCGTTCGCGAACATCTTGCCCAGACGCTCTCGACATGAGTGAACGTGTCACGTATGCACGCAACATGCCCGTCCGATCGGATTGCATGATAGGAATCGGCCTGAAGGCCCAGCATTGCCGCCAGGTGCTTCAAGAGCGGCCGGCGATCGGCTTTTTCGAAGTTCATGCCGAGAACTACATGGTCGACGGTGGCCCCTTCCACCATTTCCTGTCTGGAATTCGGGAGCATTACCCGGTTTCCCTGCACGGTGTCGGGCTGTCGATCGGCGGGGAAGGGCCCTTGGACGAAGCGCATCTCGATCGGTTGTTCGGACTGATCGAGCGCTATGACCCGATATGGTTTTCGGAGCACTTGGCTTGGTCCTGCCATGGTGGCGTCTTTTTCAACGACCTGTTGCCGCTACCTTACACACTCGAAACGTTGCGCAGGGTTTGCGAGCATATCGATCGCACGCAGGAGCGCCTGAAACGCGAGATGCTGCTTGAAAACCCCGCGACCTACGTCGAATTCGCCACTTCGACAATCAGCGAGAGTGAGTTTTTGCGTGAGGTGGTGCGTCGAACAGGGTGTGGCTTGTTGTTGGATGTGAATAACGTCTATGTGTCCTGTGTCAACCACGGCAGGGATCCGCGGCAATTCATCAACGAAATTCCCCTCGACAAAGTCCGCGAAATCCACCTGGCCGGGTTCGCTCGCGAGGTCGACGCGGCCGGCGCGTCGCTGCTTATCGACAACCATGGATCTGCCGTCGATACCGCGGTTTGGGACCTCTATGCGGCAGTGCTCGACCGTCACGGAGCGGCACCGACCTTGATCGAGTGGGACAACAACGTGCCGGCGCTTTCCGTACTCCTGGCCGAAGCGGAGCGTGCTGCGCGGATACTGGCGCGCCACACGACATGCGGTTTGGCCGAAATTGTCGAGGCGACTGCGTGATGGCCATGGTGGCCGAATCGATTCAGGTGGAATTCGCCAAGTCTTTGCTCGACCCGGCTTGCGCCGGCCCGTCGCAATTGAAGACATGGAATCGGTCGGATCCGGCGGTCCGTCTGGCCGTGTATCGCAACAATGTGGTGAGTTCGTTGATCGATGCGCTGGCGGATACGTTTCCGGTGACCGAGGCGCTTGTCGGGGTTGAGTTCTTTCGCGCGATGGCGAGCGTTTATGTTCGAAAAAACCCGCCCACTTCGCGGATTCTGGCCCATTACGGAAGCACGTTTGCGGCCTTCGTCGAGTCATTTGAGCCCGCGTCGACCGTGCCTTTCCTTTCGGACGTGGCAAGGCTCGAATTCGCCAGGGTATTCGCCTACCATGCGGCGGATGTCGATTCGATAAGTCCTGCAGTAGTCCAGACCGCGTTCGATCTCGAAGTGGATGGCGCAAGACTGGTATTTGCGCTCCACCCTTCGGTCACAGTACTTGAATCTTCTTACGCCAGCGTCTCGCTTTGGGCGGCCCATCAGACCGATGGGGAAGTCGATCTCGGAGAGTTGGTGGTCGAATCCCCCGAAGACGCCCTTGTGCTGCGGCACGCCACGGACGTCGCGACAATTTCGTTGCCGCCCGGCGCGGCGATATTCATTCGCGCGTTGCGTAACCAGACGCCGCTGGGCGCTTCGGCGTGTGCGGCGATTGCCAGGGAATCCACATTTGATCTGACGTTCGCCCTCAGCTTGCTGTTCCAGAATGGCGCCGTGACATCGATTGAATTACCCGACAGGAACGAAAAATGACTCCAAATTCAGACGCGCAAGGCGCAGCGGGAGCAAAGGCGCACGGCCGGCCCCTGAACCCGTTCGCCGCAGCCATCGGCATCATGGCGCGAATCCCGCATTCATTTATCGCATTTCTGGCGAGATTCTCGATCGCGGCGGTGTTCTGGAATTCAGGGCAAACCAAGGTGGAGGGCTTGTCGATCAACATCGTCAGCGGTGAATTCACGCTCGGATGGCCGCGCCTGTCGAGTTCGGCGCTGGCCCTTTTCAAGGATGAATATAAAGTCCCGCTGATCCCGCCCGAGTTGGCCGCCCCGCTCGCAGCGTTTGCAGAGCATCTGTTGCCGCTCCTGATCATGGTCGGCTTGGCGACGCGCTTCTCCGCGCTTGGATTGCTCGGCATGACCCTGGTGATACAACTATTCGTCTACCCTGGTGCGTACCCCACCCACGGAACCTGGGCAGCGGTGCTGCTGTACCTGATGGCGCAAGGTCCGGGCGCATTGTCGGTCGACCATTGGCTGGCCGCCCGAAATCGTGGCACCTAGTTGTGCATCGCGCTTGATCTACACGATGCGGTGCCGCTTGCGTTCCATTTACCAGAATGGCTTCGCACGCGGCCGATGTCACTTCGGTTCGACCACTACGTAAGAACAGGAATCGCAATGCCGTTGTTGGAGTCATCCAGCCATATTCGTCAGCGTCAATCGTTGGTTTGGCGCTGAACACGCCTGATCGCCCCGGAAACTCCGTCCCGGCATGGGTTGCGCGTGCGGATCGATTGCGTCCGATCCGCGATTGTGCGTCTCCCACAGCGGCGGCCTCGCACCGGTCGCAGATGCAGCGGTTGCTCAGGCTCGCCCAGGTGACCGCGTCAGCCGCTCGCCGCCGGGCTGCGCCCCGCCAGCAACCAGGTGCGCATTTCACCTTTGCCCTTGATGTCGACGGTGCCACGCGCTTCGATGAGAAAGTCCTCGTCCAGTAAGTCGCGGGTCGCGTCCGAGAGATGGACCCGGCCCGGCACACCGTGCGACTCCATGCGGCTCGCGGTATTGACGGTGTCGCCCCACAGGTCGTAGATGAACTTGCGCTTGCCGATGACGCCGGCGACCACGTCGCCGCTGTGCAGGCCGATGCGTAGCTTGAGCGTGTGGCCGTCGCGCAGGTTGAAGCGCTCAAGCGCGCCAATCATGTCCAGAGCCATGTGGGCCGCGCGCCGCGCGTGATCGGCCGCCGCGACCGGCACGCCCGCGACCGCCATGTAGGCGTCGCCTATGGTCTTGACCTTTTCCAGTCCGCGGTGGTCGGCGATGCCGTCGAACAGGGTAAACACCTCGCCTAGCAGTACCACCAGGCGCTCGGCGCTCATGCTTTCGGACAAGCCGGTGAATCCGACGATGTCCGCGAACATCACGGTCGCTTCGGGGAAGCTGTCGGCGATGATTCCGGGGTCGCCCTTGAGCCGCTCGGCGACGGAACGTGGAAGCACGTTGAGCAGCAGGCGCTCCGACACCTTCTGCTCGGCCACAACCTGATCGTAGAGCCTTCTGGTCTCGCGGTGCAGCAGGCGCACTTCGAGCATGTTGTATACGCGCGTCAACACCTCGGCCAGATCGAAGGGTTTGCTGACGAAGTCCTTGGCGCCCGCCTTGAGCGCGCGCAGCTTGTGCTCGCGCTGGGCGGAAATCACCAGGACCGGCAGATAGCCGCCGTGCTCGATTTCCTTGAGCGCCTCCATCACCTGGAAGCCGTCCATGCCCGGCATATCCAGGTCGAGCAGGATCAGGTCGTAGCGCTGCTCGCGATGCAGGTCGCAGACCCCGGCCGCGTTCATGGTGGAAGCGACGCAGGAATAGTTGGCGCCGCGCAGCATGCCTTCCAGAAGGCGGACATTGGCCTCCTTGTCGTCGACGATCAGGATGCGGCCGTCAAGGATATCGGTGGAATCGATCACCGCAGCGTCAAATCCGGCTTGCGGCCCGCGTCTGCCTGCCATGCTCCAGCGCCGTGTCGAGCGTGCTCATGAATTCAGTGACGTTGATGGGCTTGGTGAGATAGCGGAAGAATCCGGCCTGCATTCCCATCTCGATGTCGTGTGGCATCGCGTTGGCGCTGACGGCGACCACCGGAATGTGCGCCGTGGCCGGGTCCGCGCGCAATATGCGAAGGGCGTCGATGCCGCTCATGTCGGGCAGGTTGATGTCCATCAGGATCACTTCCGGCAACCTTTCGCGCGTCATCGCGATGCCCAGGGTCGCGGTCACCGCACTGAGCAGTTCAAGTTCATGGCGACGGGCGATGATCTGCTCGACCAGCCGCAGATTGGCCGGGTTGTCCTCCACGTAGAGCAGCACGCGCCGCAGCGCCCCATCCCGCATCGGCACCGGGACCGGGAGCGGCAACAGCGGCGCATCGCTGCCGGCCACGATGTGCGGTTCGGCCCCGGCCGCCAGATCGAACCAGAACACGCTGCCGCTTCCTACAGTGCTGGTCACGCCTATGACCCCGCCCATGAGCTCGATCAGCTGCTTGGCGACCACCAGGCCTATGCCCGTGCCTTCCTCGCCGCCGCCCTCCTGGCCAAGCCGATTGAAGGGCTGAAACAACTGCGCCAGCTTGTCGGGCGGCAATCCGGCGCCGGTGTCGGAAATGCTGACACGCAAGCACACGGGGCTGATGGCGGAATACGTCACGGTCACCGACCCCTGCGCCCGGTTGTACTTGACCGCGTTGGAAAGGAAGTTGAGCAAGACCTGCTTCAAGCGGGTGCGGTCGGCATGTACATAACAGGGCGCATTGAAGCGCGGAAAGTCGAGCCGTATGCCGCGCTTTTGCGCCTGGCCCTCGATCATGCCATGGCTTTCGACCATCACCTCGGCCAGGGATACCGGTTCCAGCGACAGGGAAAGCTGGCCAGACTCGATCTTCGCCAGATCGAGAATCTCGTTGATCAGCTTGAGCAGGTGCCATCCCGCGCCCAGTATCTGGCCTATGCTTTGCTTCTGGTTCGGCGACGGCGCCGGCATGTCGGATTCCATCAACTGCGCGAATCCCAGGATCGCGTTGAGCGGCGAGCGCAGCTCGTGGCTCATGCTCGACAGGAATTCCGACTTCGAGCGGTTGGCCTTTTCCGCCGCCACCCGGGCGCCCTCAAGCTC
>Ga0209181_10005108_pt1 | contig 19070 bp, 12 predicted proteins | sample MAT05_FD_187208 | JGI IMG/M metagenome (GOLD analysis project Ga0209181, IMG submission 187208) | Freshwater microbial communities from Lake Fryxell liftoff mats and glacier meltwater in Antarctica - MAT-05 (SPAdes) (version 2) | ecosystem: Environmental > Aquatic > Freshwater > Ice > Liftoff... | reverse complement strand
AGGAGAGGAACGAGTGTTGCTCGGACATGCTGATGTTTTGCCAGCAAGCACCGACGGATCCCACGTGGATCCAACACCCTTTCAAAGGATCGGATCACAGCACCATGTTCATGTCACAGCCCTGTCCGCTATTTTAGATGCGTTTGCCCTGCTCTGCTTCTCTGCAAATTCCCAACGCCATGTGTTGGCCAGGCATTCCAGCCCATGTTGCGATCCTGCGGAGCGGCTACTTTTTAGATGCACCTGAAAGAACAGCATCATGAGAACGCTGCTCCTCTTGATAAAGCCCATTGTACTTACCGTTGCCGCTGCATTGTCCTTGCTGCCGTGGAGCCATACCTCCAAGACGCCGAAGCCATGCAACCCAGATCCCGAGGTCACCAACCGTGTTGGTCCTGGCTTATTGCGGCGCTTGGTGTGGACCACGCAGCAGGAAGGGTCTTCCGGCTTTGCAGCTATTTCCGCGAACTGGAGAATGCCCCGAGCGTGGTACAGAATGCATCTCGCTAACGCGGGCGAATACAGCACCGACCAAGGCTAAGGGCGCTGGTTGCACCTACCGCAACACAGCGAGACCTTAGCAAACTGCGACACCATGCAGGTGGTTCCAATGTTGGAAGAAACTCCCATGCCCGCAGCGGAACGCCATGCTGCCGTTCTGCACCTTGTGCATTCCAGCCTCAGTCTGGTGCCTACGGTGAACAGAGCTATTGAGACCATACTATGTAGTTCTCCAAGACCCTCAGCAACGGAGACACTGTGGCGCAGCTACGGCATCATCACAACACCGAACATGACTATAGAAACGGACCCATTCTGGTACGGCTGGTTAGAGGAGCAAACCGACCACTTCGCGCCTGATCCCGGTATAGCGCACCCCGACAGCGCTGTACGGCTTGATACGGCGAGCGAAGCGCAACTGGAACAGTTGCTGGAGTTGTTGCAAGACCTGAAGCCAAGGACCTACATCTACAACGAACTCAATCCACAACCCTGAACAACACAACCCTGAACAACACAAACCTGACCCAGCTGCTCAAGCAGAGTAGGCAGCGGAACGCCACCTGATGCGGTCTTACCTTTCAGGAGTACCAAACCTGCGTAGGGTCTTTCGTGCATTTAACGACGACCCTGCGCCCACGAAGCCGGAACGTGGAGCTTGCCGTCGCGGTGTAGCAATGGTCAACACGCTTACACATTGCTTGGAATTTACCTGAACCGCACATACTTTCAACCACATGACGGCTTTCTATTCCCTCTCCACTGTTCGCCTTCGGTTGCATTCATCAGTGGTTCAACGCCTCTCGAACAAATCAAGGAACGCCGCATGGCCTCACCTGAACAAAGAAGCCCCTAGTGCTACAAACACCAGAGGCCTCGGTCGCTCATGTCCCACCTGACCCATTGGCATAGGTAAACGAAACAGAACAGCACAAATGTAGAGCGCCTCCCCGGCAGTGCCGGGCAGCGTTCCCGCCACCCAGACGGTCTATTGGGCGTGTTGCGGTGGAACAGGCTGTGGCCACGCGATGCACGTAGCTTTAGGAGGCCGAAGAGCGACCGGACCGTTGCTCTATGCATTACGAATACGAACAAACAATGATCCCTAACATGATGAACGGCGAATGGCACACCTGGGCTCCTAGGCTTGTGTTGTGTTATTTGCTATTCATTGGGCTTGAGCGATGCGAAGCGCAGAATCTGGTGCCGAATCCGAGCTTCGAACAGTATGACGTGTGTCCTCAGACCATCGGCTTCCAACCCGGTGGGAAACCGCTCCATTGGGAGAAGTGGCTGTGGTCGCCAGAGTATTTCAATTCCTGTGCAGGCGTGCTCAACGATGTGGATACCGTGCTGGACGTGCCGTTGAACGGTTTCGGTTTTCAGTATGCGTTTGATGGCGAGGGTTACGTGGGCACGGCTACCTACCAGGATAACTATCGGGAATACATCGGTTGCGAACTCCTAACGCCACTTGTTGTGGGAGAGAAATATCACCTCAGTTTCCGGGCAAATGTGGCCACGGGCGGGAATTATTGGAACCCGAAATTGGCTAGCAATATCTTGGGCTTGTTGTTCACCATGGCCTCGAATGTTTGGAGCGGCCTTAGTGGTCCAGCTTTCCCGTTCAGGAATTACGCCCATTTGCGCAGCGAGCCGATACTTGCGGATACCGTTGTTTGGGTGGAGGTTTCTGGAAACTTCATGGCGGATAGCGCATACCGTTACTTGGCTATCGGAAATTTCTTCGAGGATGCATTGACCGATACCATGGGGCTGCAAGGCTTTTCTACCTACGCGCCCATTACTTCGTTGATGCGATATGCGTGACCACTGGGCAAGGGACCTGCGAGTTTGCTTCAGCACTGCTCGATCATTTTGAACAGGGAGTTGCATTATGGCCCGATCCAGTTGCAGATGTGTTGCATGTGACAGGGTTGGTGGGGCCGTTCCGGGTCCATGACGCGCTCGGCCGTTGCGTCATGGAAGGCATGTCGTCTAGCATTGCACATAAGGGGATCGTGGTCTCTAACTGGAAGTCTGGGCACTATGTACTGATCGGTAACGCTGGAAGCGTCGTTCAGAAGTTCGTCGTGATGCGTTGAGTAGAGGTCCGGTCTTCAATAGAACATGAAGACCATGAACATCAAACTGCTAAGTTGTTTCCTTGTGGGAACACTCTCCACCGGGCCCGTCTTGGCCCAATTGGACTGGAATTTGGGTGGAAATCTGGTGAGTTTGGGAACCGACTACCTCGGGTGTAATGCCCAAGTACATCCCCGCTTCACCTGCGCACCATCCCGAGCCTCTCGATCGACTTCAGTTTAACCAACACTATGCGTGCACGGTTGTATCCGAACCAGACATCGAACTTTAGCGCCACCTACCCTGCGGTTGCACAGAATGGATTCTTCGCGTTGAGCGGTCAACCCAATTTCTTTACTCAACCCGCCTCTCCGGGAGCGTTCAGTCGGCTGCATCTGGTGGATCAAGCGGGTAACGGGAACACACCCTTGTTCTACGCACCTACACAAGCCTATCGTGGCTGGATGCGTAATGGGATCACCATGACGGGTAATGCCGACATGGGCTATATGGGACAGAAGTATCTTGCCAACGACCGCACGGACATGGTGCTGCATTGGAGCAATGATGCGGGGACAATGGCCTTCGCGCCGGACCGGTTGCGTATCATGTTCACCACTTTGGAGGATGGTGCACTCTCCGGGGCAACCTCTTTCGAAGGATTGGAGGCCGCGCGATTCTATCCGCCCCGCGCTAACGAGGTGTTCATGGGTTTGGGTGATTTCTTCGCTGGCAACTTGGTGGATCCCATCAATATCACGGAACCCACCGAGCGGTTCGACGTGCTGAACGGTCGCGTTCGCATCCGCCAACTTCCTGAGGATGAAGAAACGGAGGATGCCTACAGAGTGATGGTGGTGGATAATACTGCTGATCCACTTGAACGGGGTGTTGTGAAGTGGGTGGATCCTGCCACATTGGTGCCAGCCGATCGCGAATGGAGCATGAACGCAGCTTCACCCAACCATGTCTATACGGCAGTTGGTGCGGCTGATCCCGATTGCCCGGATGATGCAGAGGCCGTTGGCATAGGTTATGACCTATCGCAGATTGCGCCAGCAGGGAAACTTGCGGTCCATTCCGAGACCTTCAAGATCGGTGTAGATGTTGATGTCAGCATGGTAACGACCGAAGTTCGTGGTGTCAATGTTCTGGCAACGGGTGGTACCGACTTTGACTACGGTGTCTTTTCCGAGGTGCAGAGCAACGCGAAGCGCAGTCGCGGGGTCTATGGGGCCAGCAGCGGAGCGACCTACTACGGCATCGGTGGACTTTTCGTGAGCGGGGATAACGCGACGTATACAACAGGTGCCCAAGGCCATGTGAAAAGCGGGCAGGACCATGGGTTCGGAGTCCTTGGTACCTGCATTTCCAAGGCAAAGTTGAATGTGGGTGTGCGCGGTCATATCTACAGCGCGAACGAGAACGGCGGCAGCTATTTCTACCGTGTGCAAGGAGTGTCCGACGTGGATCCATTAAGTGGACAATTGGCCTGTGGTGTGCGTGGTGAAGCTGTTACTCTTCCTGGGGTAAATAGCTGGGCAGTCTTTTCATCGGGGAACCAATTCAGTACAACGGGTTCTAGCTGGACCCCTTCCGACGTTAAATTGAAAACAGATATTCAGACCCTTCAGAACGCACTTGGTATAGTCATGCAACTCCAGCCCAAGTCCTACCGATACCGTCATGAGGAATTCCCCCACCTGCACTTGGCAACTGAGTCGCAATACGGATTCTTAGCCCAAGAGTTGGAAGAGGTACAGCCACAGATGGTGAGGGATGTGCATTTTCCCGCTGAGATGGACTCGACAGGTGCCGAACTGCAAACTGCCATGGACCTGAAGGCTGTGAAATTGGATGGTATGGTCCCGCTGGTGATCGCAGCGATCAAGGAGCAGCAAGTGCTGATCACGACCCAACAGGAAGCATTGGACGAACTCAGAGAGCAGGTGAGCGAGATGCAGGAAGCCCTCTCCGCCTGGTGCGAGAACCGCGATGCTGGTGCCTTACAGAAGGGTGCCAAGAGCATGCTTGCTCTTGCTGCTGACGCAGATAGCGACCGCAAGCTCGCATCGTCCCCAACCCATTCAGCGAGCCACCAACGGTGTACTACACGCTGGATCGAGCTGGCCGCATGCAGCTCGTCGCCAATAGTTCCGATGGCAAAGTGCTGAACGTATTGCAAGAAGCCACGCTGCAAGCAGGTGACTACCAGTACGCTTGGCATACTACCGATCTGGCACCCGGCACGTACTACGTAACGCTCCTGCTCAATGGCGAAATGGTGGTGAAGAAGGCCGTGAAGGTGACGCGCTGAACAACGTATGGAATGCAGAACGGCGACCACTCTCAGGTCGCCGTTCTCATGTTCAGTCCGGATAAGATCAGCTCTTCTTCACAGGTGCCACCGGCTTCGCTGGCTTCACTGGGGCCACTGGCATTACTTCTGCGGGCACTTCCACTTTGGCTTCTTCCTTCTTGCGATCAACTACGGTCATCTCCTTCACCAAGTGGCCTGCACCGGCGTAGGTATCGATGGTCCAGAGCACGTAGCGGATGTCCACGCTGATGGTGCGTTGCAACTCGGGTTCGAAAGCGATATCGCCGCTCATGGCTTCCCAGTTGCCATCGAAGGCGATGCCGATCAGTTCGCCGTTACCGTTGAACACGCCACTGCCGCTGTTGCCACCGGTGATGTCGTTGTTGCTGATGAAGCAGGTGATCAATTCACCTTTCTCATCGGCGTAGCGGCCGTAGTCCTTCTTGGTGAGAAGCTCGTGCTGGCGAGCGGGTACAATGAACTCGTCGTTGGTGTTGTCCTCTTTCTCCAGAATACCCTTGGCCGTGGTCTCGTACAAGTATTTGGCACCGTCCATAGGAATGTAGCTGCCTACGGTGCCGTAGGTGAGGCGCATCGTGCTGTTGGCGTTCGGGTACCAACTCTTAGTGGGCTCCTTCTCGCGCATGGCAGCCACCATCAGGCGGTAGCCGTTGTCCAGATCCGTCTGGCTGGCAGCGGCGGAACCGGCCAGTGCGCGGTAGTTCGCCAGAGAGCTTTCAGCGGCTTGCATGCCCAGATCCTTCTCCAGCACTTTCAAGGTCGGCTTGGCCAGGAAGGCATCCATGCGCGCTTTGTTCGTGAGGATGGAACTGCTGAACACAGTTTTCGCCCAGAGATCGAAGTTGCCCTTGTACTTCTTCTGGATGGCGGCCATCACGCTGGGCTGTTGCTCCGGCGCCATGTCCGCGTGCATCATCTGGAACATCGCTGCGGTAACCTTCTGGTCCGTTGCGGGGTTGTAATCCTTCCAGAAGTCCTCGGCACGGCGTTGCGCACCGGCCACGAGGGCGGCGATCTTCGGCGCGTCCTTCGGGTCGGTCACGAGTTGCTGCTTCAATTGCATCATTCGAAGACCTAGGGTCACCATCTCGCTACCGAAGCCTGCTTCCTGCATGTAGGCCTGTGCTTTTTCGTACTTGGTGCGTTCAGCGTAGCCGCTCTTGAGCAACGAAAGGAACTCGCCGTATTTGCCCTTACGGCTGGCATCGGCGTTCACCCATGCCAACAATGCTTCTTCCTGCTCCTTCTTCTTATCGTACACGTGCAAGCGCTTCAGGCCACGCGATTGGCCGATGAAGTACTTCCAGTAGTTGCTGATGCTGGCGTATTTGCTGGCGTATTGGATGCGCACGGCATCGCTCGCGTCCATGTCCTGTTTCATCAGCTCCAGCTTCTTGCCGCGGATCTTCACACGGCTCGGATATTCTTCGTCAAGGCCCAGCTTCACACCGTCGCTGCTCAAGAAACGATCGGTGCTACCGGGGTAGCCCATGATCATGGCGAAGTCGCCCTCTTTCACACCGGCGATGCTGACGGGGAAGTGCCACTTGGGCGCAAAAGGGATGTTCGCTGTGCTATAGTCGGCGGGTTCCCCATCGGGGCCCATGTACACGCGGAACATGCTGAAGTCGCCGGTGTGGCGCGGCCACATCCAGTTGTCCGTGTCGCCGCCGAATTTGCCGATGGCGCTCGGTGGAACGCCTGCCAAGCGGATGTCGCGGTAGGTCTTGTAATAGAACAGGTAGAATTCGTTGCCCTCGAACATCACCTTAAAATCGACGCTGGTGCCGTTCGCGGTGCCAGCTTCTTCGATCATCTTGCCGGCGAGCTCTTCGATCTTTTCGGCGCGTGCCTCCTCGGTCATCCCCGCGCTGAGTTGCGAGTTGATGCCTTCGCTCACATCCTCGATCTTTTGAAGGAAGCTCACGCTGAAGCCAGCTGGCAATTCCTGCTCGCGGGTCATGGCCCAGAAGCCGTCCGTGAGGTAGTCGTGCTCTAAGCTGCTAAGACCCTGCACCGCGTCGAAACCGCAGTGGTGGTTGGTCAGGAAAAGCCCTTCGGCGCTTACCATTTCACCGCTGCAGAAGCCTCCTCCCAAGCGCACGATGCCGTCCTTCAGGCTGCTCTTGTTGATGTCGTAGATGTCCTCGGCGGTCAGCTTGAAGCCGAGCTTCTGCATCTCTGCCTCGTTGATCTGTTTCAGCTTGTTCAGCAGCCACATGCCTTCGTGGGCGTGCAGGCCGATGGCGATAAGTGCTGCCGATAGCAGCGAAAGGGAACGCTTCATGTGTTTAGGAAAAGGGGTCGGATCAGGGCGCGAAGGTAACGAGGTACCAGAACCCGATCCGACCCCTTGGGTCCTAGCGCCCATCGAGGGACGAACGGTTGGCTTATTCTTTCGGCAGGATCGGCTTCCAAGCCACTGGGTAGAGGAGCCCTTCGGCCTTGGCTACCAGTGCGGTGAAGTTTGCCGGTGTGGCCACGCGGCCGATCACTTTCTTGTCCTTGCCCATGCCGATGATGCGGATGATGGAACTCGGTAGGTCGGTCACGTTGCTGTCGTATTTATCGTTCAACTTGTAGAAGCCCATGTCCTCGGCGCTTTTGATAAGCGTCTCCAAGGTGTCCTTACCCAAGCGCGCGTGGTGCATGCCTTCCTTTTCCACGTTCGAGCGTCCATCGAAGGTGGCGTAGCCGCTCTTGTAGACGCTGATGCGGTAGGACTTGCATGATCCGAAGCACGGTGTTTTCTCCAGTGTGTAGAACAGGGAGTCGGCTACACCGGCACCGCCGAAACGTGGTGCCCGGCCTTTGGGTGCGGTTACCGGCTTGGTGGGTTGTGCCGTAGTGCTACTTTGCACTTTTGGCGTTGTTTGGGCGGTCGATTTCTGCTGGGAGCAGGCGATGGAAAGAATGCCTAGGAAAAGGGCTGGGAGGAGGGTGCGATGGTTCATCAGGTAGTTGTTGGTGCGACCATGCCTTGCGGATCGCATGCCAAAGCTATTCGACGAGGGCCTTAGTCCCTATATGGGGGGAGGATAGGGCCCTGAAGACTGCGGATGAGAACCGACATGGGACAACGCAGATGGACCCTCTATCCTTTGCGGATCTCCCAACGACGCCAGAAGCACGTATCCCATGGGTCTAACTCGTCAACGCTTTCGCGCCACCTGCTGCTGCTTCTGCATATCCTCCAACCGTTGTTGCCACTTGCTCTTCTTGCGTGGCGTCTTCATGTTCAGCAGCAGTTGCGCGCGGATCTTGTCCTCGTTCACGAACAGGCTCTTGAAGGCCGTCATCTGCAAAATGCTGATCACGTTGGCCAGCAGGTAATAGTAGCTCAGGCCCGAGGGGAGACTGTTCATGAAGAACAACATCATCACCGGGAACAGGTACATCATCAGCTTCATGTTCGGCATGCCTTGCTGCTGCGGCATCTGCTTGCTGTTGATCGCCGTGTAGATCATCGTGCTCGCCGCCATCAGGATGGTGAAGAGGCTGATGTGATTGCCATAGAACGAGCTGATGAAAGGAATGTCCGCCGTCCAAGAAAATATGCTGTCGTACGTGCTAAGGTCATCAGCCCACAGGAAGCTCTGCTGGCGTAGTTCGATGCTGGCCGGGAAGAAGCGGAACATGGCGTACAGTACGGGCATCTGCACCAGCATGGGCACACAGCCACTGGCTGGGTTCACGCCTGCTTTCCGGTACAGGTCCATGGTGGCCTGCTGCTTCTTCAGCATGTCGCCCTCCTTATGCTTTTCATTGATCACGTCCATCTCCGGCTTCAGCACCCGCATCTTGGCGCTGGATATGAAGTTCTTGTAGGTCAATGGCATCAAGAGCAGCTTGATCACCAAGGTGAGCACCAGGATGATGATGCCATAGCTCCAGCCCCAACCGTCGAACAGGTTGAAGATGGGGATCACCAACCACTGGTTCATCCAGCCGAAGATGCCCCAGCCCAGATCGATGATGCGATCGAAGTCCGCTACTTCCGTGCGACGCAGGGTGCCGAAATGGTTCGGTCCCAAAAAGATGCGCATGGGGATATCCACCTTGGCACCACGCTCCTTCTCGAAGAAGAGTTTCGCGCTGTATCGCTTGGTGTGCGTGCTGTCCGACAGCGGTAGGATGGCGATCTCCGAACCGTTCCCAGCGAAGCCTTCGGCACTGATCAAGCCTACGGTGAAGAAGTCCTGCTTGAACGCCACCCAGTTGGTGCGGCCTTCCAAGGTCTTCTCATCCTCATCGCTTTCGCTCAGGTACTGGCGGTCGTCATTGAAGTACTTGTAATAGACACCCGATTTCTGCAATTCCCCAGTGCGGTACTTCTCGTTGGAGAAGCCCACGAGGTCCCAGTTAAAGACGGTGTTGCGGGCATCCACTTCGGCCTCCATCCCTACGAGTTCGGCACGCACATCCAAGAAGTAGTTGGAGCTGTCCAACTGATAGGTTATCCGAAGGAACTTGGCGGTATCCGTGGTGGCTGCGATCAACCGAACACCGTCGGTGCCCAGCTTTTCCGCAGTGAAGAAGAGGTCCTTCGTGCTGATGTCCAGATTCCCGAGGAAGAACCGGAACTCGTAGTTGCCACTGTCCGGATCGGCCAGTAAGAGCGGGGTATTTTGGTGGGTCTGGTATTCCTTCAGGCGGATCACCGAAGGCGCCGCACCGTGCGTGGAGATCGCTATTTGTAGATGCTTGTTCTCGATCACGATCTCTTCCGGCTTGCCTTGCGATGAAGGTGTGAAGATGCCGTACCTCTGGTTCTGCAAGGCCTGACGTACGCTGTCGGCGTTCAACGTGTCGCCGTTGACCACGAGAATGCTGTCTGCTGACAGCGCACCAGATGCCACCGTCGCCGCGTTCGCTGCATTGCTGCTCTTGGCCTGCTCGGTCTTCAGCGCCTTTTCATCTTCTTGCGCCTGCCGCTCGATCTCCACATTGGCCAGGCTGTCCTGTACGTGCTCCATCCGGGCTGTTTCCTCGGCACTGGGCATGGAGTACCACGTGTACCCCGCGAGAATGGCCGCTATAAGTACAAAGCCGATGACAGAATTCCGATCCATGAAGGATCCGCCAAGGGGTTAAGGGACAGGCGGAAGGGCGGCAAAGATAGACGGGGCGCCGAATGCAGCACCGTCAAATGCAGCCTACCTATCCATCTCGCGTTGCACTAGGCCTTCACCGCCTCCTGCACCTCCACTTTCGGCAGCTCCTTGGCGCCCACGATGATGGGGTCACTGCTTTATCCAGTGTCGCGTTAATTCGGTTGAGCCGTTGCGGATCTTGATGATGTGTAGGGGCCAGGTGCGATGCACTCTACATTCCAAGTACATATGGATGACCAGCACCACTGGCTCAAGATTACCCGACCCAGTAGGTCATTCAGTTCAAGCTGCACAGGTGGTTGAACAAGTTCGGATAACTCTACATTGAGGTTGGAATTGGCAGGATTGGGCCACAGTCGCACAAAAGGCTTTTGGCCACTCTCCAGCACTCCCACATCCAACCCGTACAACCTGCTTACCATGCGCTGCGTGGTATCGTTGGTTATTCCATCGTCATAACCATGGTAGGCGCCGTGGATGTAATAGCTACCATCGGGCCCAGGGGTGATGCCGGAGATGCCTTTGTACAAGGTCCCATTGTAATTGTAGCGTCCACAGCCCTGTCCAGTAAACGCTTCATCCAATAGGTTACCGTCCATATCCAGCATGGCTATACCTCCACGAACCTGCCCATCTACTTCATCAAAACGCCCGGTGATCACCAAATTTCCATTGGGCATTACAAGAACATCAAGTACATAGGCCAGCGCGGGGTATGGTATGAAGTTGGCCTTGAGCAAGGGCATGTGGAATGTAGCGTCCAAATTGCCGTCCGGAAGAAACCGCAATAGGCCCAAAGTGTCCGTTGAGCCAGGCCGCTTGAATACGCCCCCTGCAAGTACCCGCTGATCCGGTAATGTTTCGAACACGAATGCCTCGCCCCATTGTTGGATATCGGCATCGAATGAATTGTCTAATGCCCCATCTGAAAGTACGCGAAAGATGCGCTTTACAGGTTGACCCTCATATGCGTTCATCGTGCCAGAACATAGGAATTTGCCACTCGGTTGCGCTTCAATCTCAAAGATCACTTCGTCGCAATAGCGATGGATGCGGGTGGTGTCCAAGTATCCTTCGTTGCTGAACCAGATCAAGCTGTAGAGCCCCTCGAAACCGCGCTGGGTATCGCTCAGCACATGGGCCCCGCTCATCAACACACGGCCATCGGGGAATACATGGTAATCGCCACCTTGCACGGAACTGAAGTAAGGGCCAGAGTTCATGAGGATGAATGATGGGTCTACATACCCGCTGGCAAAAAGCCTTCGGACTGTTTGGCCTACACCAATGTAATAACCTTCTTGCCAAGGGGTGATGTTTCCCCCACCGATCGTTTGAGGAAAGGGGGGGAATCCCAAGTCCTGGCTTCCGTCGGGAAGCACCTTGGCACTTCCTCTAGGGAACTCATCATCCGGGAATTGTATTTGGCCAGAAAGCAATACGGAACCGTCCGGGAAAGGAGCGACAGATGTAACATAGATCGAATTTATCCCTGCTCGGAATGCTGCATCCAGAGCGAACGGTGATTGCGACTGGACCTGCGCGGTGCAGAGCACCAGTGCAAGTAATTGGGCCAGCCATGCAAGGCGGCTGGTTCTCATTGGCGTACGATCAACGTTTCGGAGTGGAGCACAGTTCCGTCGTTGCGCAGATCCACGCGGTAACTACCCGGCGCAAGGTTGCGGCTGTCCAGCACGAGCTGGGTGTTACGGTTGCCCACCACAAGGCGTTGCAGCACACGACCGGTTATGTCTTGCACCACCAACACGGCGTTCTTAGGTGCAGCACGCAGGTCTATCTCCGCCGTGGTCCAATTGGTGCTCGGGTTGGGGTAGAGCTTCAGGTAGGGTGCTCGGATGATGTTACGTTCATAGACTCCCACATCCAACCCGTACAACCTGCTTACCATGCGCTGCGTGGTATCGTTGGTTGTTCCATCATCATAACCATGGTAGGCGCCGTGGATGTAATAGCTGCCATCGGGTGCAGGGGTGATGCCGGAGATGCTCTTGTATAGACTGCCGTTATAGTTGTAGAGTCCACAGCCTTCTCCGATAAAGGCGTCATTCACCAGGTTACCATCCGCATCCAGCATGGCGAGGCCTCCGCGCTCTTGACCATCAACACGGTCGAAGCGCCCAGTAACTACGAAACGCTCCGGCGATATCTGCAGGATATCGAACAGTACCGGAATCGTCGCGAAGGGATCGAATTCGATGGCGAATTGAGGGGCATGGAAGGTCGGGTCAATAGTTCCATTGGGCAAAAAGCGGAGCAGGCTTTTGATCTCTTCGGAACTGTTCAACCTCAAAGAGCCGCCAACCCAGATCCTGCCATCGGACAAGGTGAAATAATCACGCGCCTCGCCCCATTGTTGGATGTCCGCATCGAAGGAGTTGTCCAACGCGCCATCCGGATGAACGCGGAATACACGTTTCACTGGTTGGTCTTCGAAGCTGTTCATCGTACCCGAACAAAGGAACTTGCCATCTGGCTGCGCTTCGATGGCGAAGATCACCTCGTCGCAATAGCGATGGATGCGCGTGGTGTCCAAGTATCCTTCGTTGCTGAACCAGATCAAGCTGTACAGCCCATCGAAACCGCGCTGGGTATCGCTTAGCACATGGGCGCCGCTCATCAGCACCCGGCCATCGGGAAATACATGGTAGTCGCCGCCTTGCACGGAGCCGAAGTACGGGCCAAGGTTCATCTCGATGAACGTGTGGTCCTGAAATCCATCTGGACGAAGCCTACGTACAGTCTGATCTGTCCCGACATAGGTCAGCTCATTTTCCCAAGCCGTTAGCTTCCCGCCTCCTAACCCACTTGCGTCGTATGTGGGATCGAAATTGCCAGTAGCATCGAGACGAGCCGTGCGCTTTAACGTAGCACCACCAGGAAATCGCAAACTTCCCGAGACAATGATGCCTCCTGATGCATCCGATAGCACAGAACTGATATAGATCTCTTCCACAGATGTGCCGAAGGAGGTGTCAAGATCGAACGGTTGTTGCGACAACATCGTGCCCGTGAGCCCTGAAAGCACCATCACTAGCATGTGCCGCGCGACGCTGCACATGCTCATTGTCGGATGATCAGTTTTTCCGTACGAATGGTCGCGCCATTGTTCAATAAACGCAGTGTGTAGGTGCCAGGCGCAAGCTTGCGAGCATCCAACAGCAGTTGTGCTTCACGGTTCGTAACAATCAGTTGCTCCAAGGCACGCCCCGCAACATCTTCTATTACAACAGACGCATGCGTTGGCTGTGCGATAAGGTCCACTTGGATGGTGGTCCAATTCGTAGAGGGGTTAGGATAAGCACGGAGCGTCGGCTCGGTGTTGACGCCACCAGCTTCAACCGCCGTTTTCCTTGACTTTGGGGTATTGTCGCCCATCTCGCCTCCTGTCCAAGGTGCTGTGCAATGCCCGTGGTACCAGCATAAGATGTTCTGCGCCCAGTTGGTGGCCCGGTCGTGGTGGTCCGCAATGATCGTTTCAACCGTGGCGATGTCCCCGGCGGTCATCTTAGCATACGTTCGGCCATTCGTGTTGATGGTTTGGAACGCGTCGATCACGTCGCGCATGTGGTGTAATTCCGCTGCCCCCACATCGTTCAACCTGTGCTCGTTCTCCAACGAATCCAACGCAGCAAGCGCCGGTGTGTATGCCCCTTCCTGCAAATAGGTAAGGGTTTCGGCGTAACGCGCTGCGGGTGTGCGCAGCAAGCGCCAAACGGTGCGCAAACTGTCCAAGTGCTCCAACGTGTCGCTTTGGTGGTACTGCAGCAGTTGGTTGGCAGCCTGCGTCATTTCCCCATGGTGGAAGCCCATGGTAGCTTCCAGTTGGGTGCGGTAGGTCTGCGTGTCCCAACTGGCTTCGATGCTCTGCAACAGGGTCTCGCTTGGGGGATACGGACATTCTGTACGCAGCCAGGTCATGAAGCCACGTTGTTGTGTAGCATCGGGGTTGGCAATGCACACCTCGGCCTTCATGGCCGCCGGGAAGTCCGGCCGCATCATAGCGGTCTTTAGCGCGTCAAGGCTTACATACGGGCTTAGGTCCAACAATTGGTCGCGCATGGCCCACGCACCTTGCGGCCAATTGGCTTGCAGATCCGTCACCAACGCGTCGGTGTTGCCACCATCCAGCAACTGGTCATACAAGAAACGCTGGCTGGCATAGTCCGTTCGGTGCTGGTGCAACAAGCTTTTCACACCCGAGGGTATATCGGGGTACGGATATGGGTAATGCGGCACACGGCGCGAGCGGCAATTATTTGCAGGGCGGTACACCGGTGTGCCATTGGAGTTGTCGGTTACACCCACCCCGCCGCTGTTGTAAAGGGGTTTGTATGGACTTTCCGGCGCCTGCCACCAATAGATCAGGTTGTTGTCCAGGTTGGTATTCTTAATGTCCAACCGACCTGTCTCGCGATCGAAGACATTATCCGCCGCCCTTGGGATACTCCCTTGGTTGGTGCGAATGGTTTGGTTCTCACCATCAGGGTCAGTATCCACGCGTCGACTCCACAGGCCGATCCTATTGTCGTAGTTCTTGTTGCACAGGAACTGCAACCCGATGCTGAAGCGGGCCTGCGGATCGGCACAGATGCCTTCGCCGATATACCCACGATCAAGACCAGTAACGGTATTGCCGAAGACCATGTCGCTGTGGTCACGGCTATACCCCACAACAATGCCTTCGCACAGGTTGATGGTGCCGCTCTGGTGGATCTCGTTCTCGTCGATAATGAAACCGTAACCTTCGGTGCTGAAGACGCCGCGATGTCGGCCTAAGAAGGCTTCATCAATATCTCCGTAAAGGGACACATCCCTCCCTCCGACATAGAACTCACAATTGGCCACCTTGAAGCCGATAACACCATCGGAGTAAACACCGCAAACGTTATCCGAGAAAACAGCATCTTCCACCGTGAAGTTGCGATGGCCAAGGCCGTTGGTCGCATGTATGCCATGGTCCAATCCGGTGAACTTGGTATGTACAAGTTCATTAGTAGGACAGGCTGAGCTGTGCGGGAATGCGGTTTCGCACCCGGCTTTCACACTGTACTTCGCATCGAACGATTCGATCCCGTATCCGAGCTTGTCGCTCTCCCCGATGGTTGTTTGCTCGTTCGCGAATTCACAGCCCACCACATCAACACCGCTTACATCGGCCATGATCAAATGGGCCCGGAAATCATCTACGCCCCGGTAGTCATCATCCACTACGAAACTGGTCTTGTAGAAGTGCGACCGGTTGGGCATGGTGACACCCGTGCTGGTAACGAAGTTGCGATAGCTCTTGAATTTCACCGCGCGCTGGCAGTTGCGGAAGATGCCACCGCTTGACATCACCACCCCACCGGAAGTACCCGAAGCACCGGGTTCTTCCATAAGGATGCCGGTACGCGCGTGTTCAATGGTGCCGCCGTTCTTCAGCTCCACGTACCCTTGAAAGGCATATTCGTGGTATTGGCCACTTAGATATGCGCCGTATTGGTTGTGGGTGTTGTAACCCCATACTTGGATGCCGGACCAGAATTCGTCGCAGCAACTATTCGTTATCCATCCACCATCGATTATCAAGCGGGCTCCTGGTTTGACAACGATTTGACCACCGATAGGTAGGTTCACCTTACACTTTATCGTCAACTCAACCCCGGATTCCACAGTTAGATGTCCCTTTAAAACGCGAGCTAATTCCCAAGTTTGAGAACTGGATATACTGAGGTCACTGGCTGGGTCCCGGTCACAAGCTTGAAGCCATCCTGTGCGTTCGGTTGCGCGCAGTAATTGCTGCATATGGCTAAGCTGAAGCGGTGTCCAGTGTCTTCTTTCAGCGCTGTAACCCATCACATTGCTATTGCATATACCGATTTCATTCGGATCGTTCGCGTGGCAACCACCACCAGTATGCGGACATATCATATCCGGGAACTGGGTGCAAGTCTGCCAAGAATGACCGAAGCCAAGTACATGTCCAAGTTCATGCGCAATAAGCGGATTCTTTGACCAAGGAAGGCCACCTAAGGCTCCCGCATTCTCCGTACCCGGCGGAAATTGTGTGTAGACATCATACAAGTTGTACACATTGACTGCCGTGCAATCATAGCCCACGTAGGTACTCGGACCGCAGCCAACGGTGCCAGTTGCATTATCCGAAGGACGCCCAAAGAAAAAGACGTTCAGATACTTGCAAGGGTCGAGTGCAAAATGTTCAGAGAGGTAGCAATCACAAACCGATCCATTATTATACCATCCAACAGCATCTTGATGGAATTGGACTTGTTCTATTTCGAATCTTATTCTTGAGTCCTGTACCTCAACTGGGAACTGAACACCATCAACTAGTTCACCTTCGATATTGGCAAAAACATCATTGACATTCACTCCCCCGATCGCACCTGCTTGGTCGAAGATGGAGTGCAGGTAGGTCATATGGTCTTCATTGTCTTCTTGAAAGTTGCCGGATCCATCTGCTTTTTGTATGATATGAAGCGCGATACGGATGATTTGTACTTCATCTTGAAGTGTCGGGATATAATCTTGATTGAACGAAGTGCCATAATTGTTGGTATGGGCACAGCCGACTACTGACCCTCCGCCATCAGCAGGTGGATCAAAATAGCCTTGCCATGCGCAATCATCTTGGGCATGCATAAGCCCCGGTACAAATACGAACATGACGATCGTAGAAAGTCTTCTGATCGACTTCAAATAGTTCCAGTAGAACATGGTTTAAATAGTGTTTCGTATAATCGAAGCTACACCCAAGCCCCCGGGATTTCCAAGTTGTCGGCAAACTAATGTTTGGACCACATGGTCAGCAGGTTTCCATCCACGGTACTTTCAGGCGAGATGGTAAAGCGCCTAAATCTGCTTCTAGAACAGAAGTGCAGGCCGCTAGGCCTTCACCACCTCCTGCTCTTCCGCCTTGGGCAACTCCTTGGCACCCACCTTCATCGCCGCCAGCACGAAGTGTACGAACAGCGGATGCGGCTTGGCAACCGTGCTACGATACTCGGGGTGGAACTGCACGCCCATGAACCACGGGTGGTCCTTGAGCTCGACGATCTCCACGAGCTTGCTCTGTGGATTGATACCCGTAGCCACCATACCGGCCTTCTTGTAGGCGTCCAGGTACGCGTTGTTGAACTCGTAGCGGTGCCGATGGCGCTCGGTGATGTCCTTTTTCTTGTACACCGCGCTGGCCAAGCTGCCCTCGGTGATCTTGCAGGCGTAAGCGCCCAAGCGCATGGTGCCGCCCTTGTCCGCGATCACCTTCTGCTCTTCCATCATCGCGATCACCGGGTGGGTGGTGTCCGCGTTCATTTCGGTGCTGTTGGCATCGGCATACCCCAATACGTTGCGGCCGAATTCGATCACCGCGCACTGCATGCCCAGACAGATGCCGAGGAACGGGACCTTGTTCTCCCGGGCATATTTGATCGCCTCGATCTTGCCCTCGATGCCACGGTGTCCGAAGCCGGGCGCAACGAGGATCCCGCTCAAGCCGCCAAGGTGCTTGGCCACGTTCTTCGCGGTGAGCTTCTCGCTATGCACCCACTTGATATGCACCTTGTTCTCGTTCGCGGCACCGGCGTGTTCGAGCGCTTCCTTGATGCTCTTGTAGGCATCCTTCAGCTCCACGTACTTGCCCACGAGACCGATGTGGACCTCGCTCTTGGGCTCTTTATAACGACGAAGGAAATCCTTCCACGAGGTGAGGTCGGCTTCCGGATAGCCTTCGATCCCCAGTTTGTGCAGCACCACTTGATCGAGACCTTCTGCCTGCATCAGCATGGGTACATCGTAAATGGTATCCGCGTCGCGGCTCTCTATCACTGCCGTGGCATCCACGTTGCAGAACAGGGCGATCTTCTCCTTCATGCCCTTTTGCATAGGGTGCTCCGTGCGGCAGACGAGGATGTCCGGTTGCACCCCGAGGCTGAGCAGTTCCTTCACGCTGTGCTGGGTGGGCTTGGTCTTCAACTCGCCAGTAGTGCCCAAATAGGGAAGTAGGGTGAGGTGGATCGTCAGACAGTCCTTGCCCTTGGCCCACTTCAGTTGGCGGATGGCCTCAACATAGGGCAGGCTTTCGATGTCGCCCACGGTGCCACCCACTTCGGTGATCACGAAATCGTAGATGCCTTTGCGGCCCAGCGCTTGGATGTGCGCCTTGATCTCGTCCGTGATATGCGGGATCACCTGCACGGTCTTGCCCAAGTATTCGCCCCGGCGCTCTTTGCTGATGACGTTCTGGTAGATGCGGCCCGTGGTTACGTTGTTGGCCTTGCTGGTGTGTACGTCCAGGAAGCGCTCGTAGTGCCCTAAGTCCAGGTCGGTCTCGGCGCCGTCCTCGGTCACGAAACATTCCCCGTGTTCGTATGGGTTCAGCGTGCCCGGATCCACGTTGATGTACGGGTCCAACTTCTGTATGGTGACCGTGAAGCCGCGCGCTTGCAAAAGCTTGGCTAGGCTGGCGCTGATGATGCCTTTGCCCAAGGAGGACGTTACGCCTCCGGTCACGAAAATGTACTTGGTGGATCCCGTCATCACGCTGCGATCCTACCCTGAGTGGGAGAGGTGATCACGGGGCGTGAAGATAAGGTTTGGAAATGAGAGTGAGTGAAAATGGGGGAATGTGAAAATGAGGCTTGAGGAGAGTCTCACATTCCCACATTCATCCATTTCCACATTTCATCCTCTCCTAGAACTTGTACGTCAAACCGAAGCTGGGCAGCAGCGGCAATTGGTCCACGCGCTGGTACCGGACACGGTCGAAGTAGAAGATGTTCTGCCGGTCGTACACGTTGGTCACGCTGAAGTCCAGATTGATCTGTTGGTTCGCGTCCAGCTTCCAGATCTTGGTCACACCCACGTCCATGCGGTGGTAGGTGGGCAGCCGACCCGCGTTCAGCGGACCGAAGAGGATGGAGAGATCCGCGTTGCTGGTGGTGTAGTCGTAGTTCACATCGCCATTGAAGGGTATGGAGCCCGAGTAGCCTTGGGTCTTGGTAAAGGGG
>Ga0209181_10005107_pt1 | contig 19070 bp, 14 predicted proteins | sample MAT05_FD_187208 | JGI IMG/M metagenome (GOLD analysis project Ga0209181, IMG submission 187208) | Freshwater microbial communities from Lake Fryxell liftoff mats and glacier meltwater in Antarctica - MAT-05 (SPAdes) (version 2) | ecosystem: Environmental > Aquatic > Freshwater > Ice > Liftoff... | reverse complement strand
GGCAGCCTCTTGGATCTTAGAACGAAGAGCTTCGCTCAATTCGCTCGACAGTGGCATGCGCCCGCCCATCCAACGCGGTACCGCATCTGGAATTCCCTTGGATCGTTTTACGTAGGCGACGTTATCTCGGACCAGTACCAATTTAACGAGCTTGCCAGCAAAAACGAAGCGGTCTCCCATCTTGAGCTTGGATATGAAGGTTTCCTCGACGGTACCCATCGTACTACCACTCATGTACTTCACCTTCATGGCCGCATCGGAAACAATAGTGCCAATGTTCATTCGGTGCAGGGTCGTAACGCGTCGCAACGATACATGGTATCGGTTCTCTTCCAACTGGACTCGATGGAACTCAGGGTAAGCGCCGAGCGAACTTCCTCCATGGACTACGAAGTCCAGCACCCATTGCCACTCCTCGTTGGTCAGCGATTGAAAGGCCTGCGTTGTCCGGACCTCGTCGAACAATTCTTCCGATGCAAATCCGCCGCCAATTGCGATCGTCACTACATGTTGCGCAAGGACATCCAGGGGCTTCTTCAAAAGTGGACGGGCTTCCAGATGGCCGTTCTTAATGGCATCTTTTGCTGCAGCCAACTCGATCAGTTCCAACGCATTGGTGGGAACAAAGGTGAGGCGGCTTTCCTTGCCAGGTTGATGACCACTTCTACCCGCACGTTGTAACAGCCTAGCGGATCCTTTTGGGCTCCCAATCTGTACTACATGTTCGACCGCCGAAAAGTCGACACCCAGATCAAGGCTGCTGGTGCATACTACGGCTCGCAGTTTCCCACTTCTCAGTCCATTCTCGACCCAATCTCGCACGCTCAAATCCAAGGAACCGTGATGCACAGCGATTCGTCCTGCCCAATCTGGACGATGTTTGAGTAAATGCTGATACCATATCTCGGCTTGGGAGCGCGTATTGGCAAAGACCAGGGTACTTTCTACTTGCTCGATACATTATACAACCTGCGGTACCATGCGCGTCCCAATATGCCCTGACCACGGAAATCGTTCCATCTCGGTTGGGATGAGCGACTGAATTCGCAGTCGCCTCTTCGTCGTCCCTTGGATGATTTTCAAGGGTTGAGTTGGCCGATTGCCAACCAGTGCATCACGGGCTTCGGTGAGATTTCCAAGGGTGGCAGACAAACCCCAAGTTTGGAGCAATGGGTTGAGCTTGCGAAGTCTAGCCAGCGCTAATTCCACTTGAATCCCGCGCTTGCTGCCGAGCAACTCATGCCATTCGTCGACGATGACCCCTTCGATCCCACTCAACTGCAGTTTCAAAGAAGCATGTGTCAGCAGCAAGCAAAGGCTTTCCGGTGTGGTAATCAAGGCTGTCGGCAATCGCTTGAGTTGCTTTGCCTTGGAGCTTGCGCTGCTATCGCCAGTGCGAGATTCTAATAGCCACGGAAGTTCCAACCTCTCTATCGGTGCCCGAAGGGCGTTCTCCGTGTCGGCGGCCAACGCTCGAAGCGGTGTGATCCATAGAACGCGCAGTGCAGGTGGGGATTTCGGATTCCACTCGTTGCGTCTGGGATTTTGTTTGAGCCACTGAAGAATTGGCCCAAACCATACTGCTAGCGTTTTGCCGGAACCCGTGGCAGAGTGAACTAAGCCACTACACCCGCTTAAATATGCTTTCCAAGTTTCTCGCTGAAATCGAAGCGGACGTTGCCCATTGGAAGCAAAGAAGTCGTTGATCGTCTGAGTAGGCGTTGGATTTTTAAGTTTGGAGGTGCGCATGGATTTTATACAGGCTTATGGCCTGCACTAAAGCGAACGGCAGGCTAAAAATTCCCAGTGTGATGCAACCCCTCTCCGGCCTTTCAGGCCGACTCTCCCAGAGGGAGAGTGACTTTACCCTCCCTCCGGGAGGGTCGAGCGAAGCGAGGGGAGGGTATGTCTCATTCTGCCGCTTGCCTAAGGGGGCAATAAATCCATCAGTTCGACCAGCCTATTCGCATCTTCAGGTTTTTTATCGTGCCTCCAACGCACAATTCGAGGAAACCGGGTGGCGATCCCACTTTTGTGCCGTGGACTGCGTTGCAAACCCTCGAATGCGATCTCCATCACCAGTGCCGGCTTTACACTCCGCACTGGACCAAACGATTCTTGGGTGTTCTGTCGAACAAATCGATCGACCAAGTTGATTTCGGAATCATCCAGTCCACTATACGCCTTGGCAAAGGGTACCAGCATGTCGCCATCCCATAAGGCGAAAGTGTAGTCGGTATACAAACCGGATCGCTTTCCATGTCCTTTCTGTGCGTAGATAAGGACCGCATCGATCGTGAAAGGGGATACTTTCCATTTCCACCAAACTCCTCGGACTCGCCCCACTTCATAGCTAGCATCCAAACGCTTAAGCATCAATCCCTCGGCATTCCTCTCTCGGCTCAGATCTCGAATCTTTGCCCACGCACTCCACGAAGCACTTTCGAAAAGTTGCGTTCCGTGTAGATGCGGATGTTCCAACGTCGATAGTAACTCGTCCAATCGTTTGCGTCGTTCCACGAATGGCAGTGATCGGATATCCTCGCCGGCATGCTCGAGTAGATCGAACGCTTGAAAGATGACCGGCACCTCTTTCAATAGCTTTTTGCTAACGCTCTTTCGACCAATGCGTCTTTGAAGTTGAGCAAACGGTAGAACTTGATTAATACCATTCGAGGCCAGGATCTCCCCGTCGAGAACCGTTCCGTCCGGTAATAACTGGGCTGCCGATTCGATTTCAGGCCATCGGTTTTCCATGAGGTCTTCGCCTCGCGACCAAATGAAAACTTGTTCGGCCCGTCGAATCACTTGTCCGCGTATACCGTCCCACTTCCACTCGGCAGCAAAGTCTTTTGCATCTCCTATGCTCTCAGGTCCTTGTGCATTGTCGATAGGATGAGCTAGGCAGAAAGGAAAGGGGTGGCTTGCAACCGTATCTTGAACTTCTTTTGAAACGAGTCCTTGAAAGAAGGCGGGAGTTGGTTTCCAAGTCCCCATCAAGCGGTGCGAGATGACATCCGACGATACACCTGCATATTCTGCGATGGCTCGCGTGACAATCGACTTGCTTACACCAACTCGGAATGCCCCGGTAACTAACTTCAATATCACGAGGCGCATTTGAGTCGGCGACTGTTTCCAAATCGTGACAACGGCATCGCGCTGTTCGGCTTCCTGCATGCCGCGCAGAGGCATCAAGCGTTGCTCGACCCAATCGGCAAGCGAAACATCGTCGGACAATTCGCCCGGCGGCACGATCAGTGTTAGCGTCTCGGCTAGGTCGCCGACGGAATGATAGGACTCATCAAAAAGCCAAGCAGCTATGTTGGCTTCCTCGGCTGCCCAGACGCGAAGTAGTTTGGTCGGAACCAATTGCCTAAGCTTGTATCCACACAAGAAAAAAGTAGCCCAAGCAGCATCGGCAGGACTCGACGAACGAAAGTAACTCGTCAACGCACTAAGTTTTTCATTGGTCTTCGTGGTCGCATCGATTGCAGCGTAGAGAGCAGCAAAACGAATCATGGCTGCTCCGCATCTTGTCTCGCGTCGTCTTGGCGATGATCCGCTGGCCGCTCTTCGACAAGGGGTTCCTGGGCTGGTTCCTCAGCGTCGACCGCATCTTCATCCCCTTCGCTCCTGCTTCGGGAGTCAAGCACTTTCGCATCGCGTCCGTTCTCAACCAAGTAACGAACCACAGACGCAGAATACCCGTGGGTCACCCAAACTGTCTCAGGATTGCAAGCATCGATGGCTGTTAACAATGAGGGCCAGTCGACATGGTCACTCAAGACAAAGCCGCGATCAACGGATCGGCGTCGGCGTGCCCCGCGAACCGCCATCCAACCACTCGCCATCGCCGTACTGCATCGACCAAACTTCTTTGTCCAATTGGTCCCGTGCACGCTGGGAACAGCGACCACCATCGCACCTCGCCAATCGTGTTTACCCGTAATCGAGCCTACATAGGTAGTTTCAGGTAGGGCGATTCCAGTCTTGCGATAGGCTTCGTTTCCTTTTTCCACCGCTCCGTGGCAATAGATCCGTCCGATGTTGGAATCGAGTCCTGCAAGTAGTCGCTGGCTCTTACCAATTGCGTATCCATAGAGCAAACAACACTTGCCCTCGTCACGGCTCTCTTGCCACCATTGATTTATCGATTCGACGACTGTGTCCTGAGACTGCCAGCGATAAATGGGTAAACCAAAGGTGGACTCAGTGACCATCCAATGGCATGGAACTGGCTGCCAAGCTTCGCAGGTCGGATCGCTCCCAAGTTTATAGTCGCCGGTGACCAACGCGATTTGACCTTGATACTCGAGTCGCACTTGTGCAGAGCCGAGAATATGCCCAGCAGGATGGAAACTGATTCGAACACCACCCACGGTGAGGGATTCACCGAATGGCAGAAAACGGAATTCGGCATCCGGGCTCATTCTCAGTCGAAGTAGATGTTCGCACGATTGAGCCGCAAGATAGCGTTGGCAGCCCCAGCGCGCATGATCCGAATGGGCATGCGTCACAACGGCTCGAGTCACTGGCCAGCGAGGATCAACATAAAAATCGCCTTGAGTACAATACAAACCTCTAGCGGTAGACTCTAGAATCGCGTCCATTCCCAAAACACTCACGGTAAACAAAAAGTGACTCAGCTATCCACACGCACGCCCCCTTTAGTGTAGCGCGGTGCCTTTCGCCGAGAAGTGTCCAAAATTCGACAATTCTCGCTAAACGCCAGCGATCTGACCTTTCAGGTTGGTCGGGGGCTTTTCCTGGGCTGTTAAAACTATGCTATTGCGGGAGCAATTGGATTCCACATCTTTTTCATTTCGCCTGACTGAACAGACAGGCAAACCGATTCAATTTGCTTCCGTCGGTTTTCAACCGGCGGGGCAGCATCTGTCAGCTACCAACGCGAAAAGTTCGCAGAGTGATCGCTCTCCGTCGGACTCGTCCGGGGGAAGTAACGTCCTCAAACGTTGCTTCCGCCCGAATAAATCGGACGGAGAGCGGTCAGCGATGCAAACATGAAATGAATATCGGGTATTCGGTGTAGCTGTCAGATATAGCCCCGCCGGTTGGAAACGAGGAACAAAAACGGAAGTGAAAATACTTCTTAGATTCGATCGCAATAGCAAATTTTTGAAAGAGATATCGAAACTGCTATTTGTCGCACAGCCCAGGCATGTGGCCGTATATTCGTCTTCAGTTACGCAAAAGCAACATGACAACCCTACTATTGCTTGGGCTTCTCCCCTACCACCAATTCGTCGTCCTCCGACACGTCACCTTCGACCAATTCGGTGTATCGGTTGTCGGAGATGCCCGTTTGTACGGGTTTGCCTCTCAAGAAATTTCCTTCGGCCACCCAGACATGCCGGAGGTTTTGGGCTCGCGTTGCAGCCGCTTTTTCATCGGCCGACATTTGTTTGGCGGTATCCGTCACAATTTGCTTTTGTTCATCCACACCGTCAATGATCTTGCGGTCATCGGGGTGCACCTTTTCGCGAGCGGGGTAAAATCGAAGGGCCGCGTTCGGGATTTTGATAATCCCTTCGCGTTGCTTGATTTGAAAGGAAAGATTGGCTGTCATTCCAGGTAAAAGCTTGAGGTCAATGTTGGGTGTTTCGACAATGACAGGATACGTGATCACATTCTGTTCTTCCGTACTGCTCAATCGTACCTGAACAATCTTGCCTTGATCGAACAACTCTTCGGGATAGGCGTCGACGGTGAATCGAACGACTTGGCCGTCCAACTGTGCTTTGCGAATCATTCCAATGTCCGCTTCGTCCACCGACGCATAGATGTGCATTCGCTTGTCCATCTCTGGGGCAACCACAAACATTTCCGGAGTCTGGAACTGAGCTGCCAAAGTCTGACCGATATCGATTTTCTTCTCGATGACGACCCCTTCACAAGGCGAAAGGATATCGGTGAAAGCAAGATTGGCCAGGGAGTTGTCCAATTGGGCTTTCGCCTGATCGACGTTTGCCTTGGAAACATTCAATTCCGCGTCGCGGGTCATACGAACGAAGCGAAACTGATCCAACTCCGCTTCGGAGATGAAATCACGGTTACCTCGTTTCAGGTCAGCCCCTCGGCGTTCGTCGTTGGCAGCTTGTTGTTGAAGCGCCTCGGACCGAGCAACTTCGGCCTGCCTGGTAAGGAGTTGTGCCCTGTCGCGTTCGACCGATGATTTGTAGATCCGCGAATCGATGCGAGCCAAGAGTTGACCTTCAACCACTTTGCTGTTGTAGTCGACAAACAACTCGCTGATAGGACCGCTCACCGAAGCACCAACGCTCACACGGTGAATGGGTTGCACTTTTCCGGTCGAATTGACGGTTTGAGCAATGTCACCCTTCGTGACATTCTGGGTTCGCCACTTAGGTCTATTTCGTTCTTCGAAATAGTTTTTGGTTGGATAGTAAGCCGCCGAACCGATCCCACCCAAAATCCCAACCACAATCAATAGTCTAAATAGAGTCTTCATGGATTCGTCTCTGTTGGCTGGATATAAACAAAATCGCGACCCCCATGACAATAGCAAGTCCTCCGCCAAACAACCAAGTTGCTGGGATGTGTTTGGTGTCGTTGCCAAACCACTTTGCCAAGTCTTGCTCGGTGAATCTGGACATGCCAAAGATAAGCCCGTTGTGGAGGGTATGCAGCAGAATGCCAGGCCACAAACTGCCCGTTCTGATTGCCACGTATCCGATCGCTATTCCTAAAATAATCGTTGGAAGAAATTTTTCGATACTCAGAACGCTTCCAGCCATCACGTGGAATAGGCCGAAAAGCAGCGATGAAAACAAAACGCTGCGAAAACCCGATAATTTCGATCGAAACGCCGACAAAACAAATCCGCGGAAAAAGAATTCTTCCGCGATCGCCGGAGCCACAGCCCCGGTCAACAATACGATCCAGAACGGCACAGCCAGGAAATCTGTTTTTAATCGCTGCTTTTTTTCCTCGCTCAGTTGAGCAGCGAGACTCCAGCTCTCGAAAAGCAGATACGCTTCAAAAGCAATCATCCATAGACCAGCGCTCAGGCACACGACTCCGGCAACATAGCCTACCCAACGAAACATTCGCCTGAAGAGCGGCTCGTCGATACCGACTCCGCCGCCGAGTCGAAAGGTGTGTGGAATGTCGACCCGGCGGTACCAAGCGTAAGCCAGCGGTAGAAACAGAAACAACAGGAACAATAGTACGGCATTGAAGAACCATGCCCAACTCCCCTTCCATTCCAACATGCCGCCAAGGTTGGAAGCTACAAAGAAAACAGGGAATAACAGCGCCAAGTAAATAGCCAGCTCACCCAGGTCGGGCAGCATCTGCTGTTTCTTAGGGCGACTGAGCAATTCCGACCAAGACTCTTGCGAACCGGACGTTGCTGCTTCCGCTCCAAATAGACGTGCAGCAACGACAAGGGTTGCACAAGCATAGATGATCGTCGAAAAGACTGCGGCGAATGCGGGTACCAACGACGATTGGCCAGTCATGATGTCGCGAGAGAGCATCAGGATGTTTAATAGGGGAACAATTCCGAGTAGAGTTGTAAACTGCACATTCGGCATCAGCGTTACTAGACCAGGTCCCAAGGACAAAAGCATGACAGGGATCAGATACGCCTGTGCCTCTTTGAAACTACGGGCGAACGAACAGAGAGCCAAAAGGATGGCACTAAAGAACGAGGCGAAGATCACAAGTAGAGGCAGTATTTGCAAGAGTGTCCAAATGGAAAAGCCACTCTTACCAAAGAGCGCTTGCCCCAAGCCACCAAACGAGAGCGTCATCCAAGTCGCGAAGAGGTTTGCCAAAGCGGTCAAAACGGCAACTGTCACTACCGCTACGTATTTGCTAAGCAACAAAGCAAAACGCGGAGCGGGTGTGGCGATCAACGCTTCCATCGTACCTCGTTCGCGCTCGCCGGCCGTCAAATCGATGGCGGGGTAGACCGCGCCCGTGATGGTCATCAAGATCAAAACGAGCGGGATAACGCCAGCGATTGAGCCTGAAAGATCTGTGCGTTCCGCGATACCGGTTGCCCTGAGGGTCATGGCCACTGGTAGTTTCCGATCTACGCGCTTACGAATTTGTTCGGCCTGGAAATCATTGACCAACTGCGTCGCACGTCGGAGACCCGCCAGGGCGGCTTCGCTGCGGAGGTCATTTTGTCGAAACTCAGCCCGGATCTCGTAGGCTTGTACGACGACCTTCTCCAACTGAATCTTATCGACCGTCATTTTTGAGACGACCAATTCAACCTGTCCATCTCGCAAAGCCATCGCTAGAGAATCTTGATTCGACATGACGATTTTGAATTTCGTGAGTTCATCCTGTCGAGAATCGTCACCTTGTCCCAAATCACCAAGACTCTTAGCGGGGTCCGCGCCCTTCGGTTCGCCCGTCCGCGTTATCGAGATCGGTGAAACAAAGCCTCTAGAGATGGTCTGCTCAACCTCTTCAAGCAATTGTCTGATCTGATTGGCGGTTTCTTCGTTCTCAACCCCGATGACAAATTCCGTATCGGCCTTGGTTTTGGTATTGGCTCCGATCACCAGCCGCTGCAGGGCCATGCTCAATAGTGGGTAGACGAGAATAGGCATCAAGACCAAGGTAAAAAGCGTTCGGCGATCACGAAGGCTTTCCCGCAGTTCTTTTTGACACAGTCGCCAAAGTCGGCCGTTGCTCAAATACTCGTTCATGCCTCTGGCGACAATTCGTTAGCGTGTGGGGCATTGATGAAAGCAATAAACATATCGACGAGGTGCTGTTTGCCGGTCGCTTGCCGCAGTTCGCTGAGAGTCCCTTCAAACTGAAGATTTCCTCGATGCAATAGCCCGAAGCGATCGCAAACACGTTCTGCTTCATCGAGTCGATGTGTCGAAAGGAGTACCACTTTTCCTCGCTGCTTTAACAGATCGATGAACTGAAAAATGGCCTGGCTCCCAACAACATCCAAACCGCGCGTCGGCTCATCTAGCAACATGACAGGCGGATCATGCATGAGACCTCTAGCCAAAGTAACCCGTTGTTTTTGGCCCGTGCTAAGCGTACTACAACGCTGGTCGATGAAATTGCTTAGATCCAAGAGGCTTGCCAGTTCTTTTAGACGCTCACGCGCAAGCTCTTGGTCGACCGCATAGAGATCGGCGAAGTACATGAGCATCTCTCGAACGGTCAACCACGGATAGACACCGTCACTGGTCGATATAAGACCAAGCTGCTTTCGGATGTCCGTCGATTTGCTGTTGGAACGCAAACCGCCGATTTCAACGTAGCCGCTGTCGGGCTCCAACAGCCCCATGATCATTCGGAGCGTGGTCGTTTTGCCTGCTCCGTTGGGTCCCAACAACCCATACACTTCTCCGCTGGATACATGGAATGAAAGATGGTTGACTGCGACCAGGGGAACCCCTCTTACAATGAACTGTTTTGTTAAGTTCTCAGCCGAAATCATTCAAGGGACTTTGTGGAGTGGTCTCGTACCGTGCTTTTTCCTGGAACGACCATCATAGCCGGACAGACAAGTTCTGACCCGTGTCGTACCTGAATTCGTGAGAATTCAGGAATGCAGAGAATTCTCACCGATTCAGCTAAGGTACGTTTTCACCTGGCGCACGTCGCGTATTCGCCTTCTGAAACTTCGATAGCTTTTCGTGGACGCCTGGGATGATTCTGGCCGCGTTCGCACTGTAGATCTTTCTGAGGATACTCGGATCCAACCCAAGGCCATAGATTCGCCAATCACCTTGCGGGGCTGGTTGTTTCTCCGAGTAATCAAAGTATTCGTCCCAGGATTCGAGAAAACGCCAATAAATCCGAAGTCGGACTTCAGGCCACGGGCCGTCGGTACCAAATAGAATTCGGTCCTGGAACTTTTCGAAAAAACGCCGTGCCGTGTACGGTTGTCGGCCTAGTTCATTGATTCGCGAAGCGAATTCGACAACGAGATTGGGATAATTCTCCAGCCAGCCACTGAGTTCCGCCAAATCTTCAGCGTCGTTTCCCAAGTGTGCAGCGATAAAAGTTGTCTTGGAATGTTTCGCAATCACGCGATTGCGAGCCGCATGGAGTTCCTTGCGAGTGGGAAACTCCGGAGCCGCAAAGGACCAATTGGGATGAACGTTTAGTTCGAAAAAGCGCTCGTTGGACGGAGTTATCGGCTCAAAAAAAGCGCTCGGGTCGGCCGTATGCATAATTACGGGCAAGCCGAGTTCGCCACACACGGCCCAAATCGGCTCCCAACGAGGATCGTCGATGGCGATGAGCGATCCGTCTGAATTGCGGTATCGTAGGCCAAAGTCCTTGAAAAACTTTAAGCCAGAAATCGTGCCATCGCGGTGACTGCCCTTTAGCTTTTCCACGATCTTTCGCACAAAATCGGGTTGATTGCAACTCCAGGTAGCTGGCCGATCCGCCTGACCCTCTCCTTGGAAGTCCATATTGGCGAAGACAACAAAGCGATCGCGGTACTTCGACCACAAAAAGTTGCAATGCTCGTCCAGTCGCTTGAACAAGGTAGCGTCCAGGGAAACGCAAAGGGCGATGTTATTCCGGTCCATCATCTCGACGTAGCGTTCGAGTAGATCTGCGTCATGTCTCCCTTTGACAAAAAAATGCGTATGAACGTCGACCACCGGAAAGGACGCTTCCAAAATACTGGTTTGAGGCACGACCAATTGCGAGTGGACCAACGGCACCCCAACCTCTTTGTTAGCGACCGAACTCACTTCCGAATTCTGCTGGCAGTAGGCAACCGCGTCTAGGGTCGATAGAAAGAGGATGGCCAAGATCGGCCAGGTTACGTAACGGAACATGCGTCAGTCTCGAATTTCGGGGGCAGGTCATGCAAAGCGCAAGGCATTTGATATGATTAGTCGAGCGGCAGGTTGAAAACTACCAGTGTGATGCAACCCCTCTCCGGCCTTTCAGGCCGACTCTCCCAGAGGGAGAGTGACTTCACCCTCCCTCCGGGAGGGTCGAGCGAAGCGAGGGGAGGGTAGAACTCAGTCTGCCGCTCGCCTTGATATGATTATGATACAAGGATTTCATTCCACAGGTGCAGCCATTTGATTTCGTTGGGGCCGATGGTTAAGCTGATGGTGCCCGAGAAACACTTGTTTTCGCAATCTATAATTTTGAGCATCTTATGACCAAAGCATTGAAAGGTATCACGCGAATCGAATACGAGGGGGTATCGACCCGAGGCTGGATGGTTCGCATCACACGTTCAGGCGTTCGAAAGCAACAATTCTTTAACGATCGCACTCTAGGCGGGAAAGCCAAATCTCTCAAGGCCGCAAAAGCCTGCTATGCCGAGTGGGCGGCTTCCGCGGCCCCCATCAAAACCACCCGAAACCAAAAAACATCGCGAAACTCGTCCGGCAAAGTCGGTGTTCACCTTGTTCGAAACGTCGATGCACGCTGGGTCAATGCCGAGTCGTTCGGATACTGTGCTTCCTGGGTTACGGAGAATGGCACCCGACAAAAATTGAGCTTTGCATGGAAACGGTATGGAAAGAAGATGGCGTGGGAACTGGCTTGTTTGGCCCGAGAAAAAGAGCTCACCGATCGAGCAAAAGTCATCGCCAGTTTTGAAAAGAAATCCGGCAAAAAAGTAAAGATCAAGTGACCGTAGGCTTTAGCGAAACGGACGATTTCATCGAACAGACGCTGGGTCAGCCTCTACAAATTGTCTACCGTGATGAAAACTACGTGGCAGTTTTCAAGCCAGCCGGATTGATCGTCCATCGCTGCGATGCGACACTGCCGCATGAGCCGGTTCTCCTTCAACGATTGAGGGATCAACTTCACTGTCAAGTCTATCCGGTCCATCGTTTGGACCGACCGACCGCGGGCTTGATCTTGTTTGGATTGAGCGGTAAAGCCGCCGCCAAAATGGTCGACTTGTTCACGAATCGCCAAGTCTCAAAATACTATCAGGCTTTGGTTTGCGGCCAAACACCCGACTCCGGCCGGATCGACACTCCGCTGGAAGCAATCGACCACCAGGTTTACGAACAGAGTAGTCATGTCGATCAGCCGACACAGCAAGCGTTGACCGAATATGAAACGTTAGCCCGATATCAAATCCCTCCGGAAAACCCGACTTCCGAACCAATTCGTTTGTCGCTCCTGGAAATAAAACCGATGACAGGCCGATCGCATCAGATTCGTCGTCATCTGAAAACCGTTGGTCACCCTGTGATTGGTGATCATCGACACGGAGACATGAGTTACAATCAACGTGTATCCTCGATGACGGGAGTGGTTCGCATGCTGTTAACCTCGATGCGACTCGACTTCAGGCACCCCTATTCGGGTGAACTTCAGTCGATCGTCGTCAGCCGAGGTTCGGAATTCGATTTGGCAATTTCCCAAATCAATTAACTGTAGTCGCCTATTTCCAGAAGTAAATCCACTATGACCAAGCGTCTTCTGTCGTTGCTCTTACTTCCAATGGTTCTTGTTTCGGCCGTTTGGTCCGACGAGCCCAAAGAGAAAATCAAATCCATCGAGAACTCGATTGGGATGAAGCTCGTGCTGATCCCAGCGGGCGAGTTCATTATGGGAAACCATGATACGACTGAGCAGTTGGCAGTGGCTTATCCTCAGTACGACCGAGAGCGACTCACCTCTCTGAAAGACGAATCACCAGCTCACAAAGTACAGATCACTCGCGCTTTTTGTTTGGGGCAACATGAGGTAACGATTGGGCAATTCAAGAAGTATTTGGAATTGTCTGGTGCCGTACCGGAATCCATCTCGGATCAGACTGGCGGCTATGGCTATAACCCGGAATACGATCCGAAGAAATCGAAGCGAGGCGATGCCTTTGAGGGACGTGACCCCAAATACTCGTGGCAAAACACTGGGTTTAAGCAAGGGGACGATCATCCTGTTTTAAACGTTACCTGGAATGATGCGATTCAAATGTGCCAATGGCTAAGTCAGCGTGAAGGTAAAAAATATCGCTTGCCAACGGAAGCGGAATGGGAATACGCATGCCGCGCCGGAACTCAAACGCGATACCACGTTGGCCAAGACCCCGAATTACTTATTGAAGTTGCAAATACCTTTGATCAGGATTCGGCAAAGAATTGGCCCCAGTGGAAGCAATTTGCTTTGGCCCATAGAGACGGGTATGCGTTCACCGCTCCGGTCGGCAGTTTCGCCCCGAACGCATTCGGACTCTACGATATGCACGGCAATGCTTGGGAATGGTGTTCCGACTGGCACGGCGATACCTACTATGCCGAATCCCCAATCCAGGACCCACAAGGTCCAAAGGATGGTGACGTGCGAGTTCGGCGTGGCGGATCCTGGCACACGTGGTCGTTTTACGCTCGCAGTTCGTATCGAAATTGGAACGATACATCGACTCGTTACACACTGGTAGGAATGCGTTTGGTGTGTGAAAAGGAACAGCCAGGGAAGTAGGATTATTGTCGCCTTTCGCTCCGAGAAAGTGCGCCTAGCAAACGCACTTTTGCGGAGCAAAAGGTGACACTTGTGGAGCAAGAGGCGAAACCTATGGACGAGCAAGGCCCTTCGCTCGTTGGTTTCCGGCCAAACCTGAGCGAGGGCCTCGCTCAGCCAAAAAAAACCAACCCTGTTGCACGCGCCCAAAGCGCTAGCTCAAACAGGCAGACTCATTTTTCTTGGGACTTTTCCCGAAGCGTCAATTCTTCCTCAGCTTTTGCTAACTCCTTCTTTTCAATTTCCGTGCTGAGAGTTTTGGCCATTTCATGCATGCCTTGGAGTTGATAAACACCAAGGAGTTTTTTTTGAGTTCCTAAACGGCTAGGATCGTTTCGGATCGCAAGTTCGTACTTGTTGATGGCCTCCTTCGGTTTCTTTGCGATCAAGTAAACATCACCGAGAGAATCCAGGAGTTCTGCATTAGCTGGGGACAGCGCGAGCGCTTTGTTCAAGAGACTCAGTGACCGGTCAACATGGGTGTCAGACAATTTGGCCAAGACAAGAGCTAAATTGTTCATGGTGGGAATATGATTAGGCTCTTGGATCAACACGAATTCCCAGTTTCTTATGGCTTCCTTCATATTTCCAAAGGCAAAATACCCGTCTGCAAGCAGACTATACGCAGGAGCATTGGTGATTCCTGACTCCACTTGCTGCTTCAACGCTTCCAACAATTTTTTTGTTGGTTTAATCTTGCGAGGAAGCAGATTCGCGATCTCGTAGGAAATATTCGGATTGGAGGGATCGGTATCTACAACTTTTTCGAGCAGAGAAATGTCTGCTTCGTACTCACCTTTCACCGTTGTGCGGATAGACTTGACATAGATTAAGCGTTGAATCTCCGATAGCTCGCGGTTCGTGGCAGGGCCACTAGTGGCGGGGCCACTGCTTTTGTTTCGTAAACCCTCAGTCAGCACTTCGGCAGCTTGCTCAAGTCGATTGGTCATCTTGCGAGCTTCTGCTACGGCCAATCGATCCGATTCTTGCTCATGCGGGGAATTGAGTCTTTTTAAAAAGACATCTTCCGCCAAAGCGGCAGCGGTCTTGAGTTCTTCTCGCGAGCCAATTTTCAAATAGAATCTTGCAAGCTCAAGATTCAACTCAGGTCTAGTTACGGCACCCTTCTTGATTGCAGCGATCGCCTGGAGTGTCTCTCCCGATTCATCCAACATTCGAGCATATAATGAGATGAGTCGAAAATCGACATCCTTCCACTTGGATGCCTTTTCTAAGTGGCTCAGCAGATCCTGAAAAGGAACCTCGACGCCAGCAACTTTCCGTTTCAACAATTCCTTTGCCATCCACGCGTTGGCCGGAGGGAATTCTTCGAATTTGCCACTCGCAAGATTTGACAATTCCGCTTCCGCCGCCTCCAACTCACCTGTGATGCTGTATATCAATCCGAGACGATAATGTGCTTCTTGGTCCCTCGGCCGAATGCCAAGGACTCTCTTGCTCAGCAGTTCTACATAACGCTTCGTTAGATCCGAGGTAGGCGGCGTTTTAATTTTGTTCATTTCGGAACTAGCTATTCCGAACATCTTGAAAAAATCTTCTCCTCGCCTTTCGTTGCAAATTGCCTCGAGCGTTTTCGTCTCGCACTTCTTCTGACTCTCGACGGAAAACCTATGAAGCCGAGCATCGTCTCGACTGAAGGTGGAGAAGCCAAAAATCAGGTAAACGCCGATTAAGAGCGCGAAGGAAGGAAGATGAAACCAAAAACGCAACCAGCTTCGCGAAAACTTCCAACCGCGCAACGCATCCAGGAATCCGCCAGCAACGCCAACCGGACTGTGAAATATCTTGAGAAATTCGCGTCCTAGCCACTTTGCATTATCAAGGTTCACCGGATGTTTCATGTTTAGGGGTCCAGGTCATCTTGGGCAAATTCCTCACGTTGTGGTACCGTTACGGTCAGCTTCGGTAATCCACACAGCCAATTCCAGACCATTGCGAAGAGCGGAAAGTCCAAATTGATGAACTCAAATGGAATAGGTTCAAGCAAAGCGGAAAAGAACTGATCGATACTGACAACTAGCATTGCACCCAACAAAAAAAGTCCAAGCTCTAGTCCAAAGGTCCAATCGTACCAAATTCCATTCCGATTTCCTAACGAAATTAAAACTACCCAAGCGGATCCTTGCACGGCAATCCAAACCAGAACTGACATTGCGATCGTAATGACTCCCGGCAGAAAATTTCGTCGAAAAGACAAAATGCAAAACATCGCGATGCCGAATAAACTCAGCACGCTATCCCACTTGCCAAGGCAAGAAAACTGGTCCACAACTCCTAGTCCAAAGATGAGTTTCTCCCCTTCCCGAACATTGGTTTGCTCTGCCGCGTCTGCCAATCCAGACGTCACCGAGATGGCAATGGATTCCAGCCAATGGAATGCCCCCAGAGCGGCCAAAGCATTGATGCTAGACGGAATAAAGAAGGCCAGGCCGAGCGACAAACTATGCTGAACGCTTTCACCCAAAATTCGTACCGAGCACCATGCAGCTAGGATCAACCCGCAAGCGATGCCACTCAATTGAGGTCGCGCCAGATAGTAACTTGAGCCAATAACGATCGCTGCCAAGCAGAATAGTAGTCCTGCGAAAAAAATCCTAGACCGCGTTTGCTCGCCCTGCCAAGTGGAACGGCCAATAGCCACCATCAATCCGATAAGCAAGCAAACCGAGCAAATCACTTGATCCACGGAAGAAAACCAATCCTCCCAAAAATCGAGCCCAACGAAAACAGCCGCCGCCAATAGGACGATCGACAATACCTCAATCCAAGGATGCCGTGAGGATTTTGCGGTCTGAACCAGAGCCGAATCCTGCTCATCCATTTCCAGCGCAATTGCTGAGACTGGTACTGCGTTTTTCATTTGCTTGCTAAAATGGATCTTTCAATCTCTCGCAACGAGATACCAACCACACCCTAGCGAGCGTAGCTACGCTCGCCAGACGTGGTCAAATATCAGGTAGGTTCCTCTTCGCCGGTCCACTAAATGGAAAGCAAATTCGTAACTCACTGATGGCAATTTTGCTTAACGGATTGTACTTCATCTTGCTATTATTTGTCAGTCCCTTGGCTTTTTGGAAGAGTTGGAGGCACAGGCGGTATCGACGAGGTTGGCGAGACAGGTTTTTCGGACCCAACCAAGCCACATTTATGTCGACCCCCACGGCTACGGTGTGGCTTCATGCGGTTAGTGTCGGTGAAGTGCAAGTCCTGCGAACGCTAATTGAAACACTCGAATCGGAGCGGCCCGATTTGCAGTTAGTTATTTCCGTCTCCACCGATAGCGGAATGGATTTGGCGACGAAGCTCTATGCCAAACATCCTCTTTTTTTCACTCCATTCGATTTTAGTTGGTCCATCCGAAGGGCACTTCGAGCGACGCATCCGACACTTATTGTTCTGGCCGAACTGGAGCTGTGGCCCAATTGGCTGCTCCAGGCTGAGAAGGCGGGATGTCCAGTCGCCGTCATCAACGGACGTTTGAGCGAAAGCAGCTTAAAGGGCTATTCACGCATTCCGTATCTCGTTCGCAGGTGCATGCAGACCATCGATTGGGTTGGTGCCCAATCGCAAACTTATGGGACTCGCTTTGAAAAACTTGGCTTACCGTCAACTAGGCTAACCGTAACCGGAAATGTGAAGTTTGATGGTGCCACCGGCGATCGGTTTGCCCCGGAGATCACTTCGCGAAAAGAGTATCTTGGTTTGAAGGACGAACACATTGTATACCTAGCTGGTAGCACGCAGGCTCCGGAGGAATCGATCGTCCTTGGAGGTTTTTTAGAACTCTCCGATCGCTTTCCGAACCTCAAGCTGATTCTTGTTCCAAGACACGCAGAGCGTTTTGAAGCGGTGGCCAAGTTGATCGAGTCTAGCGGGCTACCGTGGGCTCGACGGAGTACCAGCCAAACCGAAGAAGTTCCTCCGAATTGGCGGATTTTCTTAGCGGACAGCGTTGGCGAGTTGCGATGGTGGTGGGGATTGGCCCAGATCGGGTTCGTGGGCGGCAGCTTTGGCGACCGAGGGGGCCAAAACATGATTGAGCCATGTGCCTATGGGGTTGCCACCTGCTTCGGCCCAAACACGCGGAACTTTTCTGATATCGTGAAACTTTTGTTAGAAGAAAAGTCCTGCGAGCAACTGGAAAAACCGGAGGAATTGAGACCCTGGGTCGAGTCCATGCTGGTCGACTCCACGCGGCGAGAAACGATGGCACAGCAAGCCATGCTAGTCTGCCAAAGGCATCGTGGAGCAAGCCAACGAACCTGGGACAACCTCCAGCGACTGTTGCCAGCAAAGCCGATCTCTAAGCCTTAAACGGCCGAGGCACATTGCGATGTCAGTCAGAAGTGCGGATTCGCTAACACCGATTTCAGGGATCATCCATTGGGCCTTTCGCGGCCAGATGGCGCCAGTACATTTTCGGATTGTTTAGGAAGTCGCGGGTAAGTGTAAAATGGGAAGTATCTTCCAGGGGAACGCGTTCCAGTTTTCCGTGATCAAAGGAGAAAATGGTAGCACCTGGATAGGTAAGCAGAATCGGCGAATGAGTGGCGATAAAAAACTGCGATTTTTCGGTTTGAACCAAGCCATGCATCAAGGCAAGCAAGGAGAGTTGCCTTTGGGGAGACAGGGCCGATTCCGGTTCATCCAAGAAGAACAGTCCGCTCTCGAATCGATTTTGCATGATGGAAAGAAACGCTTCGCCATGGGACATTTCATGGAGCGATCGTCCGCCATAGCGGGAAAATGGATCGCCAGCGAAGGTTGGGTCGTCACGGCGCTGGTCTAACAGCGACGCGAAGTGCGCTTGAGTCTCCGCCCGAAAAAAGTATCTATCTTTAGGTTGTTTGATGAACGCGAGTCTCAAAGAAGATGCCAAAATGCTTTGTTCGGTGAAGGCTTGATTTGCACCCGTTTCATTCAATCCGCCACCTGAAATCGGAAGCCTAGCAAGAACCGCCATGGCTTCTAGAAGCGTTGATTTTCCAGATCCATTTTCGCCAACGAAAAAGGTTACGGGTGAATCAAAGTCAACATGCAGATCCTGTGTGAACGGCAGTTTTCCTGGAAACGGCTGTCGATCAAGCGGATGGTCGTTGAGCGTAATGTAGTCGACATAAGGGACTTTCATGCTTCAATCGTACCCAATCGGAGAGAGAGGAGTACTGCCCGGCATGCTGATCATGGCTTTATACATGATCTGCCCGGAGGTTGGTATCGTTTCCAGATTTCATCGAATGCCGCGCCAGCCTGTCATTTTCAGCTTGTCAGGCTAGAAGCCGAGCCTTGGCTTCAGGATCATCTTTGAACTCGGTTGCAGCGACCCCCAAACCGATTCGAATGCCGAAAGGTTCGTCGCATGAGAAATGGACTACTATACCAGCGGTCTATGTGATCGTTTCAGTTGATTCGGGATTGAAGTGAAGTCAAATTGGTTCTTCATCTTGTGGTGGCCCCCTCGCCCTGATAGCCTATCATAAGATGATAGACTTGTGTTTTTAGCGGGAAACAGGATGCACTACGAAAAGTCATTGCAGATTGAACAGCGCCTAAGTGAACTG
>Ga0209181_10005105_pt1 | contig 19077 bp, 15 predicted proteins | sample MAT05_FD_187208 | JGI IMG/M metagenome (GOLD analysis project Ga0209181, IMG submission 187208) | Freshwater microbial communities from Lake Fryxell liftoff mats and glacier meltwater in Antarctica - MAT-05 (SPAdes) (version 2) | ecosystem: Environmental > Aquatic > Freshwater > Ice > Liftoff... | reverse complement strand
CGGGAGTAAGTCCGCCGAGAAGCGGAGCTAGAGCACCGAACGGGTTGAAATGCCCAGATTTCAACGCAAAGGCGCGGAGACGCAAAGGCGCAAAAAATCAGATTTCTTTTTTTGCGTCCCTGCGCCTCTGCGCCTTTGCGCCTTTGCGTTAAAATCCGGCTCTTTTCGGTCCATTTCAACCCGTTCGGTGCTCTAGGACGCCTCCACACCGTGAGCCCCCCCGGAGGAAAACGGCGGCGCCGAACCAAGCCTCGCGCTCCGGGACGGCATCGGCGGCGCGGACGCGCATGCTCTTCCTCCTTCTCATCGCGGACCGCGCGCCGATCCTCCCCGCGCCCCGCCTCTCGCTTGCGGGGACGCGCCTCTCGGGCGCCGTTCCGCCTCCGCGCGCTTGCGAGCCCACCGACGCGGGCGCCCCCCGCGGTTTTTTTTCTTGCGCGCCGCCTGCATCGGGTCGCCGCGGAGGCTCCCGCGGCTTGCGGCCCGCAAGACGCGGCCCGCCCCCGCGTCGATTTTTCCTTGCGCGCCGGGGGCGACGGGGCTCCACCGCCCGGAGCGCCGCTTGCGCCGGGCGCGGCGCGGCGCGGCAGAGGCGCGCGCCCGCTTGCGGCGTGAGCGAGGAGGCGCGCCTCCGCGCTCGCGCCGCAGTTTCCTCGATTTTCAGTTGCGTGACGCGCGAACGTGCCGTTAGTCTCAGACCATGACGTTTTCCACCCTCACTATCGACGACCCACCCGAAGACGTGCTTGCGGAGCATGTTCATTGCCGCACCACGATGGCAGCCGACCCGCTCGCCAGCGCGCACTCCCTCGCGTTCGACCTGCAAATCACCGACTGGATCGAGGTGAGCACGCTTCGCACCGGGCTAATCATCGCCATCGCTCAGGCCCGCGCGAACGGGTTCCATCTCGACCGCCGGCTCAACTACATCGTCGACGACCTGGTCCTCGCGCTCCAGAAGGTCACCAACCGGGACAAGAGCGATCCGCTCTGGTTCGTATTCCTGAAGGGGCAGGAGCCCGGGCAGGTTAAAAAACCTATTTTAGCCGGACAATTGGCCCAGATGCTCTTGTGGCCTCCCGCGCTGGCCGCCACGCCGCATCAAGAGCTTCAGGCCATCGGCTTTGCCCTCACGCCCCTCTTGCCTCTTGCTGTCGCCGCCGAACAGGCCATCGCGGAGGCGAAGCAAGCGCTGGTCACCTTCGACAACGTGGGAAGGTGGCGGCAGCACGTCGACAAAAGCAACGCGGTGAGGGCAGCCGCCTACGGCGCCTTGCTCGAAGTCCCGCACAAGAACCCCGCGCTCAAGCTGCCCGCGGACTATGCCGATCTCTTCGTCCTCCACGACACCAGCCGTCGAGGCGCCAAAAAGCCTCGGCGCGCGGAGGACATCGCCGCGGAGATGAAGGCCCACACGGAGAAGGCCGCCGCGCTCGAAGGACCGTTGAAGGAAGCGAGGAAGCGGGAAGAGGAAGAAGAGGCGGATCGGGCGCGGCGAACCGAGGCGCAGAAGGAGCTCGACGCGGTGAACCAGCGCGACAGGGAGAACAGGGATCGGAAGAAAGAGCTCGAGAAGGAGCTGGGGAAGAAGAAGTAGCCCCGGAGGGCGATACGATCGTCCTCCACCGCCTCGCGGACGAGGAGATCTGCATCGGCCAGCGTTCGGCTTGTCACCCGGAGTATTCGCTCTTGGAGCGCAACGCGCTCGGCGCCTCTATCGACTACACCACCCCTACAACCGGGTCGTCCAGCGCCGCCGGTGCGTGCGCCGTCGTGCCATCGTTCGCCCTGCCCGAGCATGCGCCCCCAGTTGCCCCGCCTTCTGCATCGTCAAGGCGATCCACCGCGAAGCCCTAGCTTAAAACGGACGCGGGATGGACCGCAAAGGCGCGCGCGATTCAAAATTCAACCTAAATCAACGAGATGTTCGAAGATCGCGCCTGCTGATTTAGCGGGGAAAATGAGTTAGCAACGAAGCCGACCCGATGAATTCCCCCGCTCCCCCTGCCGAGACCCCGAAGGCGGCCCCGGCGCCCGGCGGCGGCGTGAGAGACCGCGTGGCCTCCGTCGATGCCTATCGCGGCCTGATCATGCTCCTGGCGATGGCCAAGGTGCTGGAGTTCTCGCGGCTCCACGAGGAGCTGCCAAAAAATCGCCTCTGGGGGTTCCTCGCGTATCACCAAACGCACGTCCCGTGGCGCGGGTGCTCGCTCAACGATCTGATCCAGCCCTCGTTTTCGTTCCTCGTCGGCGTGGCGGTGTCCCTCTCGATCGCGCGGCGAACCACTGACAACCAGTATCCCTGGCAAAGGACCCTGCAGGCCCTCCGGCGCGCGCTCATCCTGGTCTTGCTGGGGGTTTTCCTGCGCTCCCTCGGCGCCAACCAAACGCGCTGGATCTTCACCGACACGCTCTCTCAGCTCGGCCTCGGCTATGGCTTTCTCTACCTGCTGGCTCTGCGTTCGGCGCGCGCGCAGTGGGCGGCGCTGGCAGCGATCCTGGTGGGCTACTGGCTCCTGTTCGCGCTCTACCCGCTGCCCGGGGCTGAGTTCGACTGGGCCGGAGCGGGCACGTCACCGGAGCAGATGCTCCCTGGCTTTGCCGCGCACTGGAGCCTGAACACCAACGCTGCGTGGGCGTTCGACACCTGGTTTTTGAACCTGTTTCCCCCGCGCCACGCGTTCACCAACAGCAGCGGCGGCTATGCCACGCTGAGCTTCCTCCCGACCCTGGGGACGATGATCCTCGGCCTGATCGCCGGGGACGTCCTCCTCCGCGACCGCGAGCCGCTGGACAAGGTCAACTGGCTCGCGGCCGTGGGGCTCGCCGGGATCGCCGCCGGGTGGTTGAGCGATATCTCCGGCCTCTGCCCGATCGTGAAGCGGATCTGGACGCCGAGCTGGGTGCTCTTCAGCGGCGGGTGGAGCTTCCTTTTCCTCGCCGGCTTCTACCTGGTGATGGACGTGTGGAAGCGCCGCTCGTGGGCGTTCGGCCTGACCGTGATCGGCACCAACTCCCTCGCTGCCTATCTCATCGCGCAGCTGTTCGTGGACTTCATCGCGACGGCCCTGCCGCGCCATCTCGGCCGCAGGTGGTTCTCGTTCGCCGGTGGGGCCTACCAGCAGATGTTTCTGGGCGCAGCCGTGGTGCTGGTCGAATGGCTCCTGCTGTTCTGGCTGTACCGGAGGAAAATCTTCCTCCGGATCTGACACGGACACCATTTACAGTATCAGCGCACGCACAAAAGCAGTATGCTGCGCCACCGATGGTGGCCGACGTTGATCCGCGCAAAGCAGGTGCCCCTGCATGACAGCCCCGCCCTCAGCCCTTACGCCGTCGCGCGCGACGCGCCTACTCACCCGGTGCGTCTGGCTCTACCTCTTCGGCGTCCTCGTCGTCACAGGCCTCCTCCTCGAGCTCGCGGACGAGTGGTGGGTCGCCAGCCTGATCCTCTTCGGTCCGCGCTGGATCTGGGCGATCCCGCTCGGGGTGCTCGTGCCGGCGGCGTGGCACCTTCGCCGCCGGCTCCTCTGGCCGCTCGGGCTCACGACGCCCGCGCTCCTGTTTCTCGTGAACAGCTTCGAGATCCCCTCGCTCGCCGTGCTCACCCGCGGCGACGAGCACCGAGATCTCCGCGTGATGACGTACAACATCGGCGGAGGCCACCCCGATCCCGCGAGCCTCGCGCCCTTGCTCGAGGAGATCGCGCCCGACGTGGCCCTCTTCCAGGAGTGCGACGCTCTGCTGACCACCGCGCGGAGCGCGCTCGAGCAGAGGGGATGGCACATCGAGATCCAGTGGAGCTCCTGCATCGCCAGCAAGTATCCAATCCGCAAGGTCGACGCCCGCGATCCCAAGGACATCTGGAAGATGGGCGGGAGCGGGGCCATCGTCCGGTACGAGGTCGAGCTGCCAGGGCTCCCCATCAACATCGTCAACGTCCACCTGGAGACGGTGCGAGAGGGGCTCGCGGCGGTGATGAGCCGAGCCTGGAGGGGCGCGCCGGAGCTCGAGGCGAACATCCAGCAGCGCGACCTCGAGTCGGGGCTCGCCCACCGCTGGACCGAGCGGGCCAGCGGGCCGCTCGTGGTCACGGGCGATTTCAACATGCCGCTGGAGAGCGCCATCTACCAGCGTCACTGGTCCTCGTTCACCAACGCCTTCTCGGAGGCCGGCTTCGGCTTCGGGGTGACCAAGGCGACAGCCTTGCACGGGATCCGGATTGACCACGTGCTCCTCGGGCCTGGCTGGGTGTGCCTCGACGCGTGGGTCGGGCCGGATCTCGGGATGGATCATCGGCCGATGGTGACGGACCTGCACTGGCGAGGCAAAAGCGAGGAGTGAGCCTCTCCGGCGACACGAGGAGAGAGCTACAAGAGACCTCTCCTGACCAGCGCCTGGAGGTACGTGGCCATGAGCGGCTCGTCGATCGACGGGCACGTCACCCCCAGCCGCGAGAGCGCGGCGCGGGTCCGGGCCGAGGGCCATGGGCCCATGGGGAGGCCGAAGCCGGACTCCGGGAAGTAGGCTGTGAGCGGGCGCAGCGGGGAGCCTAAAGGGCGCACCGCCGCGGCCCGGAACGCGGCATAGTCGCTCGGGGCGCAGGGGAAGCCGGCGCGATCCATGGCGCGGCCGAGCTCGGCGTAGGTCATCGATTGATCGAGGTTGGTGAGGTGATGGGTCGCGCCGCCCTCCGGCTCGGAGCAAAAGAGCGCGACGATGCCCTCGGCGACGAAGTCGACGGGCGTCATATCGAGTCGTTCGGTCGAGGCGTCGAGGAAGCGGCCTGACCGCGCGCAGGCCCGCAGGTAGCGGTTGACGTAGTCATCGGGGTTGCCCGGCCCTCGTCGGCTGTGCCCGGCGATCATCGCGGGGCGATACACGGCAATGGGGTGGCCGCGCTCGCCGGCGCGCCGCACCAGGTGCTCGGCGACCCATTTGGTGAGGCCGTAGCCGCCGCCGGCCCGCGCCTCCTCGAACGAGAGCTGCGACTGCTCGTCTCCCTCCGCGGGCGCGCGCGGCGAGGCGCGGCCAGACCGGGCGGAAGCAAGGGGGTGTAGCCGGGGACGGGGGCGCGCGGGGCGAGCAAGCTTCGTGCGTTCATCCCAGCATCGCCCCCTGCGCCCGGACCGTGCCATGGCCGAGATCGGCGAGCAGATCGCCCTGACCGAGCAGCTCCTCCGCGCCGCTCTCGCCGAGGATGATCTGTGAGTTGACCTTCTGCTGCACCCGGAGCGCGATCCTCCCGGGGAGGTTGGCCTTGATCACGCCGCTCACCGTCTTCGCGTCCGGGCGCTGGGTCGCGAGGACGAGGTGAATGCCAGCGCCTCGCGCCTTCGATCCCAGGCGCTGCACCACGGCCTCGAAGGGAGCACGGGTGGTCTTGTCGACGAGGAGATCTTGATACTCGTCGATGATCACCACGTGCCTTGGCAGGGCGTCCCTCGGTGAGACCTCGTTGTAGTCGTCGATGGTCTCGACCTCGCGGTCGGCGAAGCGCTCGTAGCGGCGCTCCATCTCGTCGGCGAGCCCTTCGAGGACCACCAGCGCTTCCTCGGCGTCGAAGCAGAGGGGGTGAGCGAGGTGAGAGGCGAGCGAGGCGCGGAAGGGTCCAAACGTCACCCGCTTGGGATCCACGAGCGTGAGCTGAAGGCGCGCGGGCGGCTGGAACTGCGCGAGGCTGGCGGCCAGGACCTTGAGGAGCACGGACTTCCCGCTCCCCGTCGTGCCGCCGACGAGGAGGTGGCAGAGGGTCGGATCGCGAAAATCGCCGCGCAAAGGGCTGCCGTCGACCAGCTCGCCGAGGACGAAGCGCCCGGGTTTTTCGCAGAGCCAGGCCTCCTCGCGCGCAAAGAGGGACGAGAGGGTGACTGTTCGAGGGGAGCGCCGCACGATCCAGAAGCGCCGGAGACCGTTCTGCTTCTCGTAGGTCAGCCTGGTGTCGTGATCCGTTTGCAGCTTGTGGATGACGTCGGCAGCCGCTTTGTCGAGCGCGGCGACGCGGCCGCGGCCGGCGGAGATCTCGAGGGCGAGCAAGCGTGGCCCGATCGTCGGGGGCTTCGGGAGCGAGGCGGCGACCCCGAGCCCGCGCAGCACCGCCTGGATGTTCGCCTTCACCTCTTCAGCCTGCTTCCTGGCATCGAGATCCTCCGGGAGGGCCAGGGGCCTTGAGGACCGCACGATGGCTGGAGTGGTCTGGCCATCAGGAGCCGTTCGAGGCCGCAACGCCCCCGCCGGTGGGACGTCACGACCGGGTAAATAGGCTGCGTAGGTGACGGTGCACTCGGCGCGCATCGGACATGCGGGACAGAGCTCGTGCCGAAGAGTCGCCGGCGCCTCCGCTCCGTCTTCCGCCCAGCGCGCCATATCGCGAATCAGCGGCAACAAGCGCCGTTCGACGAGCACGTCGGCGTCGGCGGGGATCATGCGGGTGACGGTCAGGTCCGGATTGAACCGCAGCACCACCGGGCTCGCGTCGAGCTCTTGATGCTGGCGCAGGAGGTAGCGATAGAGAGCGACCTGGGCGCGATCGAGCTCGTCATTGGCGTCGTCGGTGAGCTTGTACTCGACGACGTCGAGCTCGCCTCGCTTTCGCGCGTAGAGCGCGTCGACGCGCCCGGTGAGGCGAACGAGGCCAGAAGGCGCCTCGAGCGTCGCCTCCACGGACAGCTCCCCATGATGAACGAGCTGAGCGAGGCCCTGGGCCGGGGTGAGATCGAGAGGGAGCTCGGCGGCGAGAAAGCGAGCCAGCGCTCGCAGGGCCTCCGCCAGATCGTCAATCTCGGCGGGCATCGTCGTGAGCGCCGGCGTGGTGGAGAGCTCGCGCGCCAGGTAGCTCATGAGCCAGGCGCCGAGAGGGTCGGCGATCGCCGCTGCGGCAGAGGCTCGGGGGAGCGCGGCGATGGCCGGCGGGGGCAGGTCCACGGCGCGGGCAAAGGCCTCGAGGATGCGGTGGAATGTCGCCCCGAGGAGAGAAGAGCCCACCGGGAAGGCCACTTGTTGACCGCGCAGTCGCCCGAGGACGAAGAGGCGCGGGCAGCGCAGGGCATTCCGCACTTCGGTCACGGAGATTGACTTGCTCACGAGGCCACCTCCGCCGTGCACACGATCGTGCCTCCGAGCCACTGGATCTCCCCGGAGGACGCCGCGAGCGCGCTCATCACCGCGCTCTGGGTCGTCCCGGGCGCGACGGTTCGCACCTCGCGCACGAGGCGATCGATCGAGGCGAGGTGCAATCGTCGCAACGCGGCCAGGACCACGCGCGCCGGAGCAGAGTGGGCGAGAGGCTCGGGCTCGGGCGGTGCCGGTGCAGGCACCGGGGCGTTGGCCCCGCCGCCCAGTAGATGCGCGAGGATACCGCTCCACGGCTCGCTCACCATCCGCTGCCGAACCCACGCGGCGGCACGCTCCTCCGCGATCGGGCGTCCGACGGTGTCAGTGAGATCACGAGAGCAGGCCGAAGCGAGGAAGTCGTGGAGAGTGAGAAGGCGCGTAGTCGTCTCGTGATCAAGATCGACCCAGGAGGCCCCCGGAACGGCCAGGAGAGCGCGCCTGGCGGCGATGCACGCTGTCCAGGTTGGTTTGAGCGCGAGCCGTGACTCGCGCAGGATCCGGGTAGGTTGCTTGGCCGCGAGGGCCTCGCATCGCTTCAGCGTGGTCGTCAGGCTGTTCCCGTTCTGTTGCTGGAGCACGACCAGGTTGAGGTCGCGACCCGCCGTGCTCACCGAGAACTGACTTGGTGCGCGCCCGGCGCCGATCGCGATCCCAGCGCAGAGCCCGAGATAGGCGCGAACGCCGCTCACGATCCGCCACTCGTCGAGGGCGCGCGACGCCGCGGTGGCCTCGTCGAGAGCGGCGCGCGTGCGCGACAGGTGCTCTTCCCATTGCAGCTCGAGCAGCTGGACCAGCGCCGCGTCCTGGTCCTCATCCGTTGGGCTGACTGAAGGCTCCGCACCGCCGGCGGCGAGGCGCTCCCGACATTCGATCATCAACATGCGTGGTGTCACGCCGGGGAGGCTGCGCCAGTCCTTCCATGCGGTGGTCGAGAAAGGGAATGGGAACGGGCCTCCCTCGACGTTGGGCTCTAGCCGCTGTCCCCACTCGCGCAAGAGCGCGTCGCGCTGCTCGGGTGTCGGGAGCGCGAGCGTGAGCTTCTGTGACTCCAGGCGGCTCCGCTCTGCTTCGCCGAGGCGCGGCCTGAACCGCTCTTCCCACTCACGATCGAGCGCCATCTGCACGAGCACGAGGCCGCGCATCGGCGGGTCGAAGAGCTCGGCGTAGATGCGCGCGTGCGCGTGGATCCGCTCGCCATCGTCGCCGACGAGGTTCTCGAGCTGATCGAAGAGAATGACGATCGGCGCCCCGAACGCGGCGACGATCGAGAGCGAGCGGAGCGCCGGCATGATGTCTTCATCGGCGAGACCGCGCGTGAGGCCCAGCCGCTTGAGCTGCCCCTCCTCCGGCTCGCGCCCGGAGAGGTATTGAAGCATCGCCTGCCGCTCTTGCCGCGTCGCGAACGGCAGGCGCAAGAGCCGCTTTACATACGAGCTGGAAGCGGTGATGTCGTCGTAGCTCCCCTCGAGCTGCTCCTGAATTTGCTCCAGGCGCTCTTCGCGCTCCGGGCTCGTGTGCAGGCCGTCGAGCGCGGCAAACGGGAAGCGCGAGGTCCCGCCGCGCACCGCGAGCAGCGCGCCGACGACCACGTCAATCTGGAGCTTGTCGGTGCTGATCACCTGCTTCTGGAGCGCGTCGACCACCTGAGCGAGGATCTGGCGCGGCGTCGGAGACACCCCGATCTCCGGGCGCACCAGCACGAACGCCGCGCGGAGACCGCACTTCTTGCGAAGGCGGGCGAAGAGGTGCGTCTTGCCCGAGCCCGCGGGGCCGAGGATCAAGGTCGAGGACGATCGGAGCACGCCGCTGCCCTTCGGAGCCGCCGCGCGCACGGCTTCGATGCGCGCGACGAGGCCATCGGTGACACCGGCGTTGATCGCCTCCACGTCGACGAAATCGTGAGCCCATGGATCGGCGTGCTCGTAGTCGAAGGGCGATGCCATGGGTCCTCGCGGTGATCAGCGGGGCTCGGCGGCCGGGAGGACGCGAGCGTAGGAGAGCAGGGAGCCGCGCGGGCCCGGGAGGCAGAGCGCGCGGAGCTCGGGATCGAGGAGCTCCACCCCCGACTCGGGGCGGAGCTCGACGCGGCCCGCGCGCGCGAGGTCGAGCAAGGCGTCGCGCGCGGCATCGATCGGTACCTTCTCCGCAAGCGCGCGCAGGACGTGCGGCACGCTGGCGAGCCCGGTCTGCGGATCGGCGATCGCCGCGAGGCCTTCGAGGACCTGCTCGGTCACTTCACCCTTCGATTCGCGCGGCGCGGGACGCAGAAGACGTCCTGCGCGTCGTTCGAGCAGCGCCAGCACATCGGGCCGAAAGAGCGACAGCCCAGGGGCGCCGCGCTTGGGCTTGATGCTCTTGGCGACCGCGGAGAGCTCGGTGGCCAGCGCGACGAGATCAGCGAGATCAGCGCTGGAGAGAACGGCTTCGGAGCGGATCAGGACCGTCTGGAGCTTGCCGCGGGGAACCAGGCTCCACGTGCCCGCGGAGACGCCGCTCGCGAGGGCCGCCTTGATCTCGCGATCGGTGCAGCCGACGAGACGGCGCTTGAGCCCGCTGACAGGGAGAGGCTCGGCCCCGATCACCGGTGTGAGCTGCTCGGCGACCGAGACGCGGATCTTGGTGCCAGCGCGCTCGAAGCCACGGCGCACCAGCGCGTCGACGAGGAGCTGCCGCGCGCGCGGCGTGAGGGGCACGCTGGTGAGTCGAGCGATCGGACAGGCGCGGGAGGCGCGGAGCTTCTGCTCGCAGGCGTCGATGAGCGCGTTGTCGACGTCGTCTTTCGGTTGCGGTTTTCGCTGGGTGGCCACGGCGGGGAGGATCGCGAATCGAAGGGCGTGCGGATAGGAGAAACGTCCGCGCTACTCAACGCGCAGCGCCTCCGCCGCCACCAGCCGCGAGGCCCGCCACGCCGGGTAAATGCCGGCCAGGAGCCCGATGCCGCTCGAGACGCTGAGCCCCAGCGCCACGGCCCACATCGGGACCTCGGCGGGGAAATCGAGGAAGCGAGCCAGCGACGTGGCCAGGAACGCCAGGGCCACGCCGATCACGCCGCCGAAGAGGGAGAGCAGCACCGCCTCGATCACGAACTGCATCAGCACGCGCCCGCGCCGCGCGCCCAGCGCCTTGCGGAGGCCGATCTCGCGCGTCCGCTCCGTCACCGCGACGAGCATGATGTTCATCACCCCGATGCCGCCGACGATGAGCGTGAAGGTGCACATCACGAGGCCGGCCGCGGTCACCGCGCCCGCGAGCTCGTCGAAGGTCGATCGGGCCGAGTCGTTGGAGAAGAGGTCGAAGTCGTTCTCGGCGTTGGCGTCGAGGCCGCGGACGCTGCGGAAGGCGCCGATGGCCTGGTCCTGCAAGCGCGCCATGTCGCCGTGCTCTCTGGCCATCACCGTGATGTTGAGCGAGCGCCCCGTCCCGTAGAGCTCGAGGAAGAGCGAGATCGGGACCGAGACCAGGTTGTCGGGGTTGCCCCCGAAGGGGCTCCCGCCTTGCCGCTCCAGAGTGCCAATCACCTCGAGGCTGAGACGCCCCAGCCGCACGTGCTGACCGAGGGGATTTCCCCCGGGGAAGAGCACCTCCGTGACCGTCGCGCCCAGGACGATGACGCGCGAGGCGCCCATCGCTTCGGCCTCGGTGTAGCCGCGCCCGGTGCCGATCGGCAGGTTGTTGTTGGTGAAGAACTCGGGCGTGCCGCCCCCGATCTCCACGCCCGAGTCGAGGTTGTCCCCGGCGCGGAGCTCTTTGCCGCCCTCCCAGACCTCGCCGCCTACCTGCTTGGCCAGCGGCAGCGCCTCGCGGAACTGGAGCACCTGCGAGAGCGTCAGCTTCTTGCGGCGCTGCACCTCCGGCGAAGGCGGGCCGAAGTTGAAGTTGGGCGTCCTCTGGATCTGGAACACGTCGGCGCCGAGGCCGCCCATGTTCTTGTCGATCGAGGCCTGGAGGCCGTTGAGCAGCGACATCATCGCCACCACGGTGAAGACGCCGATGACGATGCCGAGCAGCGTCAGCCCGGCGCGGAGCCGGTGGGCGCGGAGGGCGTTGAGCGCGAGGCGCAGATCATCAATGCGCGCGCCCACGGCCGCTCCGAACGCCGCTCGCCGCGAGCGGGCGGGCGGGGCGATGCGGCCCTTCTCACTCATGGCGCAGGGCTTCGATGGGGTGCAGGAAGGCGGCGGAGAGCGCCGGCCAGAGGCCGAACACCGCGCCGAGGATGCACGAGCCGATCACCCCGCCGGCGACCACGCGAGGATCGATGCTGGCGGGCATCGGGCTGAGAATGTCAATCAGCGCCGCGGAGCCCGCGCCGAGGGCGACGCCGAGCGCGCCGCCGAGGAGCGCCACCAGCACCGCTTCGCAGAGGAACTGCATGAGAATGCTGGCGCGCCGGGCGCCGAGCGCGCGGCGGATCCCGATCTCGCGGGTCCGCTCCTTCACCGAGACGAGGAGGATGTTCATGATGCCAATCCCCGCCACGGCGGCGGTGATGACGCCCACGAGGATCCCGACGATGTTGACGGACATCATCGTCTGATTGAAGCCCTGGAGGATCTTGTCCTGCCGATTGACGGAGAAGTTGTCGTCCTGATCGGGCCCGAGGCGGCGCGCCGCGCGCATCACCGAGACGATCTCGTCCTCGGTCTCCATCACCTTGCCCGCCGGCGCCACCACCGCGATGACGAGACCGCGTTTGGCGCCGAAGGAGCGCAGGAACGAGCTCAGCGGCATCACCAGGAGCCCGTCCTGCGTGCGACCAAAGGCGCTCCCTTTGCGCACCAGGGATCCCACCACGGTGCAGCGCGTGGTCGGCCCGACCTTGAGGCGCTGGCCAAGCGGATCCTGATCCTTGAAGACCGCGTCTTCGAGATCGGCGCCGATCACGCAGGCATCGGAGCCGAGCTCGTGATCGAGATCGCTGATGAACCGCCCGCGGCGTAGCTGCCAGCCTCCGGACTCGAGGAACGCCTCGGTGGTGCCGTTGACCTCGATGTTCTTCAGCTCTTTGTCGCCGTGCACCACCACCGCTTCCGTCTCGGCGACCGGCGCGATCGCCAGCGCGAGCTTGGTGTTGGCGACGAGCGCTCGGTAGTCGAGCTGGCCCACCGTGGGGCGATTGCGGAGCTTCCACCAGTCTTTGCCGTTCACCCCCCAGGCCCACTTGTGCACGTAGAGCGTGTTGGGCCCCAGCGAGTTGAGCTGCTTGGCGAAGCTCGACGCCATCCCCGCCTCGACCATGAAGATGATGATCACCGCCATGATCCCGACGGCCACCCCGGCGATGGTGAGCGCCGCGCGGAGCTTGTGCGCCAGCAGCGATCGCACCGCCTGCACCACGGCGTCTCGAAGCTCGGCGACGAAGCGCACGAGGCTCCGGATCAAGCCGAGGTGCTTGGGCTTGGCGCGCAGCGGCGGCAGAGCAGAGGTGGCCATGGCTATGCGTCCTTCGCGTGCGCTTCCGCGGCGGCCTGCGCCGCCAGCACCTGCGCCACCACCTCGGCGCCCATCGCCTCGGCGTTGGCCATCGCGACGTCGCGGCCGGGCCCGTCGGCGATCACCAGGCCGTCGACGATCCGCACCGCGCGCGGGCAGCGCGCCGCCAGCTTGGGCTCGTGCGTCACCAGCACGATGGTGTTGCCCTTGCGGTGGAGATCGAGAAAGAGCCCGACGATCTCTTCCCCGGTGCGACTGTCGAGGTTGCCTGTGGGCTCGTCGGCGAGCAGGAGCGAAGGCTGCGTCACCAGCGCGCGCGCGATCGCCACGCGCTGCCGCTGCCCACCCGAGAGCTCGGTCGGCTTGTGCGTCATCCGATCAGCGAGCTGGACCCGCTCCAGCGCGTCGATGGCGCGCTCGCGCCGCTCCTTCTTGGAGATGCCGCGGTAGATCAGCGGGAGCTCGACGTTCTCCAGCGCGCTCGCCCGAGGCAAGAGCTGAAAGCTCTGGAAGATGAACCCGATCTCCAGGTTGCGAGCGTCGGCCAGCTCGTCGTCGGAGAGCTCGCTCACGTCGCGCCCCGCGAGCCGGTACCGACCGGTGGTGGGCACGTCGAGGCAGCCGAGGATGTTCATCAGCGTCGACTTGCCCGAGCCCGACTGACCAATGATGGCGACGAGCTCCCCTGGCTCGATCGCGAAGTGGATATCGCGCAGCGCGGCCACCTTGGAGAGGCCCAGGTCGTACATTTTGCCGATGTGGTCGAGCTCGATCAGCGCCATGGTGTCCGCTCAGTGGCCCCCGGAAGGACCTTTACCGCTCCCGCCCGACCCACCCTTGGGTAACACCTTGACCGTTTGCCCATCTTCGAGCTCGCGCGCGAGCGTGCGGTACGGGCCGTCGACGATCGTGTCGCCCTCGTTCAGACCGTCGAGGATCTCCACGTCGGCGCGGCTGGCAATGCCGGTGTGCACCGCGCGCATCTGCGCGGTGCCATCCTTGACGACGAACACCATCTTGACGGGCTTCGGCTTGCCGCCTGCCGGGGCCCCGCCGTTCTCGGCGCCCCCGTCCACGTCAGCCACATTGGTCACACCAGAGCTGCCGGACGGCGCCGCCGCGGCCTCGCCGTCTTTCTTCTTCGGCTCCCGCGAGGTGACGGCCTGGATGGGCACCGTCATCACCTTTTCGTGCTTGGCCGTGGCGATGGACACCGACGCTGACAGCCCCGGCAGCGCGCCCTCGGGGAGGACATCGAGCCCCACCCGGACGAAGAACGTCGTCACCTCCGCGTCGGTGCCTGGGTTCTTGATCTGCGCGTTCTTGCCTACCGCCACCACGTGCCCTTTGAACTGCTTGTCGGGCATGGCGTCGATCTCGACGGTGGCGCTGTCTCCTTCGTGGATCCCGACCACCTCGTGCTCGCCCACCTCGGCCTTGACCTCCATGTTGGAGAGGCCGCCCATCAGCAGCACCACATCTTCGCTGAAATCGGAGCCGCGGATGCGCTCGCCGACTTTGTGGTTGAGCTCGAGGATGGTGCCGTCGATCGGCGCGGTGAGCGTGGCGCGAGAGAGGTTGTAGAGCGCCGTCTCCAGCTGGCCCTGGTTCTGGACCACGAGCTGCTTCTGCGCCGTCCGGCGGCTCTGATCGAGCTTGAGCTGCGTCTCGGCCTTCTCCAGATCGGCGGCGGTGGAGAGGTTCTCGGCGACGAGCTGCTTCCGGCGCACGAGGTCGCGTTCATCCTGGATGATGGTGGCCTCGACTTGCGCCGTCTGGGCCGCCGCCGAGGCCACCGCGCCGCGGAACTGCGCCACCTGCGACTCCCCCAGCCGCTTGTCGATCTGGCCCAGCACCTGCCCGCGGGTGACGCGGTCGCCCTCTTTCACGGCGAGCGAGAGTAAATCCCCCGTGACGTTGGAGCTGACCTTGACCGTCTCCCGCGCCTGCAGGTGACCGGCGGCGTTCACGGTGCGCGTGACATCCTGCCGCTTCACCACCGCGGTGCTGACCTCGACGGGCGGCGGCGGATGCGGCCGGAGGCCCTGGGCCGTGGCGAACCCCACGGCCAGGAGAATGATCACGGCCAGTACCCAGCGTCCCTTCGTCATCACTTTCCTCGACGAGCCTGTTGCCGGCGGAGCCCCAGCAGTTGGCTTCGTTCATCCTTTTGTCGCGACCTGAGTGAGGAGCTGGTAGCAGACCCACGCGACCAACGTACCGGTGAGCGCGCTCCTCTTGGGGATCTGCCCGACCGCGGCGACGCCGAAGGCCAGCATCACCGCCGCCCACAGCGAGAAGAAGTCGAGCGCGGTGCCCAGCTTCAGCCAGGGATCCATCAGCGGATGGCCAAAGAACGGCAGGACCGCGCTCAGCGAGCGGGGCGCGAGCGGCACCCCGTCGGGCGGCAGCGCCGCGTGGCGAAAGGCGGAGACCGCATCGAGCAGGTTGGCGATCGCCCCCGGCAGCAGCGTGGCCGCGGCGACGGGCACCACCGCGCTCCCCTTGATGCGACCGCGGAGGAACCAGACCATCGCCAGCAGCGCGACGCAGCCCGATCCGAGCTGCAGCGGGACGCCGACGACGCCCTTGGCGATGCTCGCCACCACCGCGACGCGCTCGGCGTTGTGCGTCTCGTCGGCGATCTGTCGGTCGCTCATCGTCTGGAGCTGACCGCTCATCTCCAGCTTGCGCAGCGTGCTGCTCCTCGCGTCGACGCGATACGCCAGCGCGGCCCCCAGGAGGAGCGAGCAGACCCAGGCGAAGAGAAAGAACCGGAGCGCGCGGCCGACGCGGGCCTGGCGCTCCATCCCGCGGTCGGGCGCGAACAGCAGCGCGAACGGCGAGGGCCCCGCCTCGGTGGAGGCGCTCACGAAGGGCTCCATCGAGGCTGTGCAGGGGGCGAGTGAGCCACTGCGGGAGACGCAGGGTTCGCCAGGAGATCGGGCGTCGCCATCAGGCGGTGACGCCTACCGCGACGAGAGCGGGGTGGCAATCGGCGTGAGCGCTCATTCGATGGTGCAGCCAGCGCACAAAGCGAGCGCCTCGACGACCGATTGCCGACTCACCGCTAAAAGGTGCAAGAACCAGGCGCTATGCCACCAAGGGAGAGAGTGTTTGCACAAAAACACGTTTGCGCACGAATCGAGCGACAAGCGCTCAACGCATCTGCGCGACCCGCTGGGGCGCATGCTCGCGGATGACCTGCCGGATCCGCGCGAGGAGCGCCTCCTGCGAGCAGCCTTTGACGATATACCCCACTGCCCCGGAGCGCGTCGCCGCGTCCTGTAGCACGGGCTCGGGAGCGCTGGAGTAAAGGAGCATCGGGGAGCGGAGCCCCTCGCGCCGCATCATGTCGATCATCAGATCGCCGCGCATGCCGGGCAGGTGGTCGCCGAGCCTCCTCGCGCGCGGATCGCTGGTGAGCAGGACGAAGCTGAGCTTTCGGAGAGAGTCTACCGTCATCAGACTCGTGTTTCGCCGTTATGCCGTGATGAGACCACCGAGCTCTGCCGAACAGCACCCCCGCCCGGTGGTACCGCGCAGCACCCCCGCCCGGGGTTGAAACCCCGGGCTCCACAGTACAAAGTCCGCCTGAAGGCGGACTCCCGTGAGGGCTGTGCTCGGCCAATGCAGCGCGGAGGGGAGTCCCCGAAGGGGACTTTGTAAGGGTAGCCCGGGATTTCAATCCCGGGCGAGGGGGTCTCGTGGCGAAATTCCGGCTGATTTGGGCTCCCCACGATGCGGTGCGAGAGGTGACCAAGGATGAGGTTAAAACCCCGGGCGGGGGTGCTGTTCGGCAGAGCTCGGTGGTCTCATCACCGCATAACGGCGAAACACGAGTCAGAGAACGGTGAAGGTCTTCACCAGGGAGTACGCGACGACTGACAGCGCGGCGGAGAACCCCCCAGCGTTCACCATCGCAGATCCGTTCGTGCCAATATTGATACTACCGCTGCTCTTGCTGCCCGGAGCGGTGAGCATCTTCTGGAGCGCCGCCGCGGGCACCACCCCTTTCCCGGGGGCAGCCGGGAACGAGCAACCGAGGGTGCCATAGCCACTCTTGCTCCCGTCGTTCAGCTCGACGTAAAAATTGACCGCGACGGTGCCTTCCTTGCCGTTCGTCCACGCCACCGGAAAATCGGAGGACGCGCTCAGGGTGACCGCTCCGCCGGGGTCCGGGGTCGTCACCGTCTCGAAGCTCGCGAGGAAGGCGCCCTTCCACGGGCCCTGCCCGTCGCCCGCCGGAGGGGTGTACTGCGCGATGACGACGTACCCGGGGGAGTCAATCGCGCCACCCGTACCGGTGGACCCGCTCGCCGAGGTCCCGCTGCCCGAACCGGTGGACCCGCTCACCGAGGTCTCACCGCCCGTACCGGTGGACCCGGTCTCGCCCTCACCGCCGCAAGCCGCGAGTGCCACGATCGAAAATGAAATGAACGACCATTCTTTGACGCGCATTGATGTCTCCGGGTGCCGCGCGTCGTGTACACTCGACTTGCCAGTGATTCAATCCCAAGGAAAGCCTACTTCGTCGCGAACATCAGCGGATAGCTGATGGTCGAGATCGCCGCTTTGGCGGGGAAGGTGGTCGCTTCCAGCACGTTGACGACACACTTGACGACGCCCGCGGAGGGCATGTCCGATCCGTTGTTCTTCAGGAGCATCACGGCGCCCTTCTTTCCAATGCTGAGCCTCGTGCTGATCCGCCCCTGGAGATTGGGACTCTGGAGGAGCCCGGCCTCGTAGCATTGCGTGATGCTCGCGAGCTTGGGTTTCATGGTCTCGCGCACCTCCTCTGCCGTGAGCCCGCCGGTGGCGATCACCGCGCCTTCGCGGAGCTCCACCCCGGCGGGATTCTTCCCGGCGGGGAGGCGAACCGGGGTCGAGGGCAAGCCGGGAGATACGTTGTCTCCGTCCGGAGCGACGGGGTTCGAGAGGCCCAGAAACGCGCCCATGGGCGCCGCCGTCCCGCCAGGGCAGCTCCCCCCGATACCGAGCTCCATCTTCGCAGATCCCTTTCGCAGCGCGTCGAGCGCGGGGAGGACCTTGGACATCGGCACCCCCGGGTCGCAGACCACCTGGAGCCCGCCCAGGCAGTCTGCGGCTTCTCCACACCACTCTTTGGTCGTGGCGGCGAGCGACGCGACGGGGACGATATCGTAGGCGCCTCCGCAGCGCGACGGCTTGAGCTCGGCGTTGCCGTCGGGGTGAAACGTGGCGAACGCCTCGCGTGGCGCGCTCGGCGAGGGCTCTTCCAGCGACGGCGGCTTCGGCATGTGGCCGGGAAGATCGACGGTGATCGCCCCCTGCTTGACTGTGAGCTTCGGGAAGCCGGCAAAGACCGCGGACATGTACACGCTGATCGCGGCCTGGCAGGTGATATCCGGCCCGAGCTCGATCGTGAGCGCGGGGGAGAAGGGCTCGCTGGGATGGGCGGTATTCCACCCCTCTTTGCGCTCGCGCAGCTTGGCGAACAGCGGGTCGACCTTCTTCAACACGTCGGGGGGAGCCTCGCCGATCCGCTCCCCGCCGAGCGAGACGCCGGAGCCATCGACGACGAGGGCATTGGAGGAGACCTGCGGGGTCTGCTCCTTCGACTTCGCGCCGCAAGCGGAGAGGAGGAGAGAGGCGCTGAGCGTGGCCATAACGAGCCGGAGCGGCGAGTTCATGGTTCGAGCCTATCGCAACGCGAGGGGGGACTGGGCTGACTTTTGATCGTCCAGGCGAGAGAGGGCGAAAAGATCGACCTCTCTCATCGGGGTGAGCTACACGGTCGTCCCGCGCCTCACTGCGGCTCATGTGGAGAAAACCATGAGAACAGGGAGATTCCTCGCCGCGTCTCTCGTGCTACTATCGGACGTGAAGCGGCGAAGGAAGCCTCGGTGGGGATCGGGAGCTCACGTCACGTCAGATCGCCACGAACCCGCCGTCGGCCGCCATGGCGTGCCCCGTCACGAACGACGCTTTGTCCGAGCATAGCCAGGCCGCGGCCTCGCCGATCTCCTCGGGCAGGCCCAGCCGACCGACCGGCTGCAGGCTGGCGGCGTGCGCTTCGGTCATGACCCCTTGGCGGATCGCGTTGTCCAGCATCGCCGTGCGGATGGCGCCTGGACAGACCGCGTTCACGCGGATACCCCGCGTGGCCACCTCGAGCGCGGCCGTCTTCGTCAGGCCGACGACCCCGTGCTTGCTCGCCACGTACGCGGGCAGCCCTGGATAACCGACGAGCCCCGCTACCGACGCGATGTTCACGATGCTCCCGCCGCCCTGCACGATCATCTGCCGAAGCTCGTATTGCATGCAGAGGAACACGCCGGTCAGGTTGACCGCGATGACGCGCGCCCAGTTCTCATGGGAGCACTCGAGAAGGCTCCCCATCGCCCCGTCGATCCCCGCGTTGTTCAACGCGCAGTCGATCCGCCCGAAGGTCTCAACCGTCTTCCCGATCAGGGCACTGACGTCCTCTGCGCTCGAGACGTCCGCGCGGATGAAGATGCCTCGCCGCCTGCCTTTCGCACCATCTCCGCT
>Ga0209181_10005103_pt1 | contig 19081 bp, 19 predicted proteins | sample MAT05_FD_187208 | JGI IMG/M metagenome (GOLD analysis project Ga0209181, IMG submission 187208) | Freshwater microbial communities from Lake Fryxell liftoff mats and glacier meltwater in Antarctica - MAT-05 (SPAdes) (version 2) | ecosystem: Environmental > Aquatic > Freshwater > Ice > Liftoff... | reverse complement strand
AGCTGAGGTTCCGGGTCGACTTTGCTACCGCTACCGGGGTGAAGTCGACCCGGAACCACTTTGGCCACCGGCGTTTCACCTTCTGGGTCGACTTTGCTACCGCTATTGGGGTGAAGTCGACCCGGAATCCGGGTTGGTGCTGGCGACGTCGATTCATAGCCACCGATCTGGTCCCCGTCGTTTCACATTCTCTTTACATGTCGTCTTTTACCGGTACCCTGTCTCCAGGGAGCTTTATTGGTGCCTTGTATCCATTTGAGGGGATTCTTTGTCTGAAAACGGTTCTATGAACAATGGTCTGACCCGGCGTGATGCGCTTCGGGTTGGTGCTGGTGCCGCTGGCGGCATTGCCCTGGCCGGTGGCCTGCTCGGTCGTGCCTTTGACGTGATGGCGTCGCCCGCCGTGGTCGGGGCCGGCCCTTACGGTCCGCTCCAGGCGCCCGATGCGAACGGAATCCGCCTGCCGCAGGGCTTCACCTCGCGGGAGATCGCCCGGACCGGCAAGCCCCTCGGCAAGTCAGGCAACCTTTTCCACACCTTGCCCGACGGGATGGGCTCCTTCAAGACTGACGACGGCGGATTCATCATCACCTCCAACAGCGAGGCGCCCTACATCAAGGACGTCTGGGAGATCGGCGCGGCCTCGATCCGCTTCGACAAGGACTTCAAGGTCACCGATTATTACCCGATCCTCAAGGGAACCAACATCAACTGTGCCGGCGGCGTGACCCCATGGGGCACCTGGCTTTCCTGTGAAGAGGTCGAGCGCACCGGCGCGGTCTGGGAATGCGATCCCTACGGCATCGAGCCCGCGGTCGAACGGCCGGCGATGGGCTATTTCAAGCATGAAGCAGCCAGCATCGACCCGATCGGGAAAAAGGTCTACCTGACCGAAGACGTCGGCGATGGCTGTCTCTACCGGTTCAGTCCGACCACCTACCCGGACCTCTCGGCTGGCCAGCTTGACGTCGCCCAGGTGGGCGACAACGGCAAAGTCACGTGGCACAAGATCGACGATCCGAACCAGATCGCCGGCATTCCGACCCGGCAGCAGGTCGCCGAAGCCACCCGCTTCAAGCGGGGCGAGGGCATGTGGTACGACGAAGGGGTCATCTACTTCGCGACCACTCAGGACGACCGGGTGTACGCCTACCACTGCGCCGACCAGGAAATCGAAGTCCTCTACGACGGAGTAGCGCTGGGCGACGCCGCCCCGCTCCACGACACCGACAACGTCACGGTCGCGCGGATCTCCGGTGATCTTTACGTCTGTGAAGACGCCGGTGACCATCAGGTCTGCATCATCAGCGCCGAAGGTGAAGTGGCACCCTTCGTCCAGCTGCCCGGCGACGACCACGCGAATTCGGAAATGACCGGTCCCGTCTTCGATCCGACCGGCAGCCGGTTCTACTTCTCCTCCCAGCGGGCGGTCGGCGGCGGCGTGATCTACGAAATCAGTGGACCGTTCCGCCGCACCCGCGCGGAAGACCCGGGACCCGACACCAAGGACTACAGGAAGCCCGGAGTCAAGGTCCGCACGCTCGGCAAGCCGACCCTCCGTCGCCTGCTGAAGTCCGGCCAGCCGTTCAAGCTCGCGGTCACCGATGACAGCCCGCCGGTTGAACTTGAAGTTGAACTGGTCACCAAGCTGCGTCGTGCAGCAGGCAAAGGCTCACGCCAGGTCACGATCGGGCGCCTCTCGACCAAGGTGAACAAGTCCGGAGACAAGCGGATCCAGGTCAAGGTTGGCAAGCGATACAGGGACCGCCTGCGGAGGCGTGATGTCGCCCAGGCCAAACTGATCGTCACAGCCACCGATGCGGCGGGCAACCGTCGCAAGGTGACGAAGCCGGTTCGATTCAGCTGAGTCGGCAGCGGTTGCACAGCCTTGTCGCAGCAGCCACGGTTGCGGCACTGATCCTGGCCGGTTGTGCCACAGCGGGTGACGACGTTGATGGTTCCCAGGGGCAGGGTGATGGCGGGGCACAGGAGGTCCGGAAGGCCGTCAAGGCTCAGCAAGCCGAGAAGGCCAAGCAGGACAAGCAGGACAAGCTGGCCAAGAAGGTAAAGCAGGCCACGAGGGCGAAGCGGGATCGCGAAAGTTCGAACGAAGCCAAAGTCAGGCTCGCAGCCCCGGCTGGCGGGGATGTTGACTGCGGCGCTTTCTCCAATCAGGCCGAGGCCCAGAAACGACTGACCGGGGGCGACCCCTACGGGCTTGACGGAGATGGCGATGGCCTTGCCTGTTCATCTCTGCCGTGCCCATGTTCGAAGGCGAAACCGAAGCCGGGAGCTGCTCCGACCGGCGCGCCCCCATCCAGCGATGGTTTGAAGTTCCGGGCCGAGGTTGCGTCGGTGACCGACGGTGACACGCTTGATCTGATCACGCCGTCCGGCCGGAACGAAACCGTCCGGTTGATCGGCATCGATACGCCCGAGGTTTACGGCGGCGTCGAGTGCGGCGGACCGGTCGCATCAGCCACGATGAAACGCCTGGCGACGGACGCGGCAGTTACCGTTCGGACCGATCCCACCCAGGACCTGCGTGACCGTTACGGTCGCCTGCTGGCATACGTCAATAAAGGCAGTCTCGATCTTGGCAAAGCAATGATCAGCCGCGGGCTTGCTTCCGCCTACGTCTACGACACGGTTTTCCTTCGTTTTCCCGGTTACGACCGGGCCGAGCAACGGGCCAAAGATGCCGATCGCGGCAGCTGGGACCACTGCAACCTCAGCCCCGGCTGAATTCCCCGTTCCGTCACACTTCCGTAACTTCGCCGGTCACCCATTGCGCGAGGGTTCGACGACGAACTTTTGACGAATGGGAGGGACCATGACTGAAGCCAGCACCGCAGCAAGAGAAGGAATCACCCGCCGCGACACCCTGCGTGCCGGGTTGGGTATTGCCGGTGGCGTCGCACTGTCCGGCGGTCTGTTGGGAAGGGCCGTTGAGGCCGCGGCTGCGCCGGCCAGAATTGGGCCGGGCCCCTACGGTCCGCTCAAGGCACCGGACGCGAACGGAATGATGCTTCCGCAGGGCTTCACCTCGAGGAAGATCGTCACTTCGGGCGACGTAGTCGGTCCGCGCGACTATCCATTCCACATCCTGCCTGACGGCATGGGCAGTTACGAGACGGACGACGGCGGCTTCATCCTCGTCTCCAATAGTGAGGCCCCTTACATCGCCGGGCTCTGGGAGATCGGCGCGGGTGCCCTCCGGTTCGACAGCAACTTCAACATCACCGATGCCTACCCGATCCTCAAGGGAACCAACATCAACTGCGCCGGTGGAATCACCCCGTGGGGAACCTGGCTCTCCTGTGAGGAGATCGAAAACGGCAAGGTCTGGGAGTGCGACCCCTATGGCGTAAATCCGGCGGTCGGCCACGCGCCCATGGGCGTGTTCAAGCACGAAGCCTGCGCGGTCGATCCTGACGGCAAGGCAGTTTATCTGACCGAAGACCTGTCGGATGGCTGTCTTTACAGGTTCATCCCCGACAGCTATCCGGACCTCAGCAGCGGCAAGCTGGAAGTGGCGACGGTGGTCTCCAACGGGTCGGTTGCCTGGACCCGGATTCCGGATCCGGAGTTCAAGAACGGCACCCCCACCCGGCTCCAGGTGCCGGGCGCATCGACGTTCAGACGTGCCGAAGGCATGTGGTACGACGACGGCAAGATCTATTTCGCCACGACCCAGGATGATCGGGTCTACGCCTACCACCTGGCTGAGAAAGAAATGGAAGTTATCTACGACGGGGTCGCCCTCGGAGACGAAGCCCCGCTTCACGAGATCGACAACGTGATGGCTTCGCCGATCTCCGGCGACCTCTTCGCCTGTGAAGACACCGACAACCTCCAGGTCTGCATCATCAGCACCGAGGGTGAAGTTGCCGCTTTCGCCGAGATGCCCGGTGTCGAGCACGAGAACTCGGAGCTGACCGGACCGGTCTTCGACCCGACCGGCAACCGTCTCTACTTTGCGTCCCAGCGGGCAACCTCGGGCGGAATGATCTTCGAAGTCACCGGACCGTTCCGCCGCACCCGCGCGGAAGAGGTCACGCCCGACACGAAGCGTCCGCAGCTGAAGGTCAAGACGCTCGGCAAGCCGACCCTTCGGGGTTTTGTCAAGAATGGGCAGCCGTTCCGCCTCACGGTCACTGACGACAGCATGCCGGTGAAGCTCGAAGTGAAGCTCGTCGCGAAGTTGCCGCGCAAGGCCGGCAAAGGGTCGCGGGAGGTCACGATCGGCAAGCTCAACACCACGGTCACCAAGTCCGGCGAAAAACGCATTCAGATCAAGGTCGGCAACAGTGTCAAGGATCGACTGCGCAAGCGTGACGTTGCCCAGGCCAGGCTGATCGTGGTTGCCACGGACAGCGAAGGCAATCGCACCAAAGTGACCAAGCCGGTCCGTCTCGCCTGATCTGGAAGCGAAACCGGGACCGGCAGTCAGCCGGTTCCGGCAAGCAGCAGCCTGCGGGCCTCGCCAGCCTTCGGGCCGCTGATTGCCAGCAGCTTTTCCCGGCCGCGTTCTCCACGAACCAGGGTGACCGATGACTTCGGAATCCCCAGTTTCTTTGCGACGTACTTGACCAGCGCGGCGTTGGCTTTGCCTTCGACCGCGGGTGCGGTGACCCGGATGATGATCACGCCGCCGCGCTCGCCGACTACTTCGTTGGACTTCGCTTTCGGCTGGACTCGCACGGCCACACGCCGCACCTGCTGTTCGGGCTGCTCAGTAACGGTGTCTCGAGGCCCTGGCGCGAGGCTTCTCCAGCGAAGGACGCCCGGAGGCGACGATGTCGACAAAAGTCTCCAAGTGCTCCGTCTGCCAGCACTCGAACGCGCCGTCGCAGTACGGGATGTAGGCGTTCATCACTGAATCGCCGTAGTTCCAGTAGAGCTCCGGCTCGGGATTCAGCCAGAAAGTCCGGTTGGCCCGGTTGGCCACCTTGGCGAACAGGTCCTCGGCCGGCGGGCGGCCGTTGGTTCGGGCGTCACCAAGGACGATCACGGTCGAGCGTGGGCCCAGGTCATCGGAAACGTCCTCGAGGAACTCGCGCCAGACCCGGCCGTAATCGGTGTAGCCGGAAATGTCGGCGACTCCACCCTCGGAAGTGATCCTTTCCGACATGATCCGGAAATCGCGCTCCTCTTCGAAGACGTGAGTCACTTCGGAGATGCGTTCGATGAAGACGAAGCTGCGCAGCTTGCGGAACGAGTCGTGCAGCGCGTGGAGCACCGAGAGGAAGAAGGTCGCAGCCGAGCTAACCGAGGTCGATACGTCACAAAGGACATAGATTTCCGGCTTGCGCGGACGTTTTGGGCGGTAAGCGAGGTTCAGCGGGATGCCACCGGTTTCCAGTGACGAACGCATCGTGCGGCGCACGTCAACCTGCCGGCCACGCTTGGCCCCGCGTGGGTCGTGGCCGAGGGTTGCCAGACGGCGCTTCATCTGGGCCACCGCCTTGTGGACCGCAGCCAGGTCCTGCGCACCACGCATCGGCAGGGCCCGGTTCAGCTCGGAAAGGGGACGGGAGGGAGGCAACTGGCCCTGGCGCTGGATCTGGCCGCGCTGCAGCTCGCGGCGGAGCTGGCGTTCGAATCGGGCCAGCTGGCCACGATCCAGCGGCTCCTTCGATTCGCCCTGGCCATCACCCTCGTTCGCGGTGAGTCCCAGCCCGCGCCGGATCCGCTGGAGGTCGACCCCGACCACGCCGGAACTCTCTCCCTGCTGGCCGAAAGCTTCGATGGCGAGCCGGGCAAGGTCGTTCATCGCCGATTCATCGCCGGCTTCGATCGCCTCGCGAATCGCGTCGGCCAGGGCTTCCATGTCCATTGGAGGCGGCGGACCGTCGCCCTGGGCCTCGGCCATCCTGGTGTTGCGCGCGGCTTCAGACTCTTCCGAGTATTCGAGCGCGGCCGATTCAGTGGCCCGGAAGAAGTGGCGCTCGAAGACCAGCTCGAAGATCTCGCGGTCCTTCGGTGATTTCGCGACGGTGGCCGCCAGCGACTCCTTGAAGTCCTGCTGCCGCTCCCAGGGGACTATCTCCAGGGCGCTGAAGGCATCCTGGATCTCCGAGGTGCCAATCGCAACACCTTCGCCACGCAGGTCCTCGCAGAAAGCCAGGACCTGTTCGGTCATGCCGGATGGACCCGGCCGACCGCTCCTGTCCGCGGCCGCCGCCAACTAATTGCCGTTCTTCGAGGGTCCTGGATCGCCGTCGCGACTGCGTCCCAGACGCGGACCGATGCGCTCCGCGACTAGGTCGAGGTCGGTGCGGTGCTTGATGATGATCGAGAGCGATTCCTTGAACACCTTGGCATCGATGTCATCGGCACCCATCAGGATCAGGGTCCGGGCCCAGTCGATCGATTCGGCGATCGAAGGCGGCTTCTTGAGGTCGAGTTCGCGGATCATGTCAACGACTTCGACCAGCCGTTCAGCCAGGGCCTGGTCGATCTCCGGCGCATGGAGGCGGATGATCTCGATCTCACGCTCAGCCGAGGGGTAGTCCAGCCACAGGTAGAGGCAGCGTCGTTTGAGCGCTTCCGTGAGCTCTCGCGAGTTATTGGATGTCAGCACCACGATCGGGTGGGTGGTCGCTTCGATGCGGCCCATTTCGGGGATCGTGATCTGGAAGTCGGAGAGCAGCTCGAGCAGCATCGCTTCGAACTCCTGGTCGGTCTTGTCAATCTCGTCGATCAGGAGGACAACCGGCTCGGGGTTGGCGATCGCTTTCATCAACGGACGTTCGAGCAGAAAGTCTTCGGTGAAAATCTCGCCCATCTCGATTGCCGCTTGGCTTTCCGGGCTGGAAGATGCGGTCGCCTGGATCTGGAGCAGCTGCTTGCGGTAATTCCACTCGTAGAGTGCCTTGGCTTCGTCCAGTCCTTCGTAGCACTGGAGCCGGACCAGCTCACGGCCGCTGGCCCGGGCCAGGGCTTTCGCCAGCTCGGTCTTGCCGACGCCGGCGGGGCCCTCCACGAGGATCGGCTTGCCCAGCCTTTGCGCGAGGAAAGAAATCAGCGCGGTTGAGTCGTCTGCGAGGTAAGAAGCTTCGCGCAGCGCGCTTGCCACTTCCTCAGGAGTGTCAGGGAGGGGGGAGACGGTGCTGGACATGGGTCCAAGGATAGAGCGAGGGCCCGGAATTACGGGTGCGCCCTAATCGATCGAGATGTCCCTGACCCTGGGTTCTTCCGGCTCGGCCTCGGGTGCCGCGCCGTTGCGGGACGAGCCTGCCGGGTTGGACGCCTCCTGCGAAGTGCGCTCGGTATAGGCAGTAACAAAGGCTTTCATCACCTGCATCGCTTCGTTCTGGATTGCCTGGAACTGCTGCCTGACCTCGGGAGAGGTCGCCGTACCGAGCATTTCCACCGACCGGCAGATCGGGCACCACTCGAGGCATTCGTGCCCGTGGCCATGACCCTTCTGCGGCTCGCCACTCGCCTCGCCGGCGTCGTCAGCCCCGGGGCCTTCGGCCGCAGGCTCTTCTTCGGCCTTGCTGCGACCGTTGCTGGCCTTGGACATCTGGCCCCAGAAACGGTCCGCGCCGGGTGGCAGCGGTGCTTCTGAATCGTTGTCAGACGGGTGCGACGGGCACATCCTCGTACGTGACCTCCAGGGTTCCTTCTTCGAAAGCGGCGCGGGATGGTTCGCGCTGAGCCAACCCCGAAGGCAAAATAATAGTGCGACGAACGTCGCCGACTGTGACAATCAGCTCATCCCCGACCTGTTTCAGGTTGATCTGATCCTTTTCGACGAATGGCGCGGCGATCCGGATCACGGTCGAATCGCCGACGCTGGTCAGCTCCCGGGCCAGTCCGGGGTGGAAGATCGAGGCAGGATCCTGATCGCCGAAAAGCTCGTCAGCCAGGCGGCCGTGCATCTCTTCACCGAGCACCTCTTCTTCGAAGAAACGTGATTTGAGGATCGGAACGGGAGCGAAGCCGTCGGCGACGGCTTCCAGTTGTTTCGCCTGCTGGTCGCGCCAGGCTCCGAAGTACGTTCCTTCGACTTCGTCAGGGAAAATCCGGTTCACGACCACGGCATCGGTCTGGTAGCCATAAAGGCAGAGGTAGGTGAAGGTGCGGCGGGCTTCATTGATAACCATGCGATCGGGGTTCATGACCAGCCGGATCGAGCAGTGCTCATGGTCCCGGAGGATGCCGTCCATCTCCAGCAGGTTCGCGACGAGCTGGTCAACTTCTTCCATCAGCTCGGGATCCGGCAGTGGCAGGTCGAGCGCACGGGCCAGGGGTGCGGCGGTGCCGAGCAGGCCGCGGTTGAAGGGAAACGCCTTCTTGACCCACCACTGCGCCACTTCCGGGAAGCCGAGCAGGCGCAGGGTCTCGCCGCTGGGTGCGCAATCGACGATCACGACATCGAACTCGTCCGCATCCCAGTGACGTTTGATCTGGAGCAGGGAGAAAAGTTCATCCATGCCGGGCGGCACGGTGAGCTCCTCGGCCCGGATCCGGTCGACGCCCTGGTTGAGCAACAGGCCGGTCAGCCAGGTCGAGACCCGGTCCCAGTTGCGCCGCATCTCGGCCGCGGCCAGGACTTCCTGGCCCCAGAGCATCGGGGTGATCTCACTCGGATCCGGTCCCAGCTCCTGCCCGAGCGAGTCGGAAAGGCTGTGGGCGGGGTCGGTGGACATGACCACGGTGCGCAGGCCCTGCCCGGCGCAGCGCCGGGCGGTCGCCGCGGCAACGCTCGTCTTGCCGACGCCGCCTTTGCCGGTGTAGAGGATTGTGCGAGGTGGCATGGAGCCCCGAGCGTATAGGCTGCTCGCCCTTGAAACGGCTAACCCTCAGCCTTCTCACCTGCTCGCTGATTCTGGCTGGCGCTGTCGCTTCGGGCTGCGGCGGCAACGACGAATCCGCGCTGGATCCGGGCGACGTGATCGACCGGGCCTTCGACGCCGAGCCGGCAACGCTCGGCTTTCTGGGTGGAGGCCAGGTTGAGGTGACTTCGCTCGGTTTCGAAGACACTCCTTTGAAGACCCGAACGCTTGCGGTCGACGCCGACGCTTACGGGTCGATCCTCGACGCAATCGCCTCGCCGCAGAAGGGCCTGCGCTCGGTGATCAAGAACATCATGTACGAAGGGACCGAGGAGGTCGACGGGCTCGAAACCGACCATGTGAGCGGCAAGCTCGACATCACCGGGCTGATCGACATCGTCAAGAAAGCCCAGTCCCCGGGCGGTAAGCTCGACCGGAGCGGGGGCCAACTGCCAGGGGCGGGCCAACTATCCGGGCTGGAGGAAACGCTGGTCGACGCAAAGTTCGATCTTTACGCCGCGGAGGGTGGCGGTCCCTTCGAAAGGCTCGACCTGACACTTTCACTCGACGATCGGGACAATGCGCTTCCACCCACCCGAATCCGGTTCTCTCTCACCGAATCCGACCCCACTGAGGTCTCCCTCTAAATGGAATATGTACTTCTACTAACGAGCTTCGCGGTCATCCTCACCGGTGCGCTGCTCTTTACCAACGCCGTCGAGTGGGTAGGCCAGAAGCTGAACCTGGGTGAAGGCGCAGTCGGCAGCCTGCTTGCCGCCGTCGGCACCGCCATGCCGGAAACCCTGATTCCGATCGTGGCGATCATCGGTGGTTCGGTCGGCAGCTCTGAAGTCGCGATCGGCGCGATTGTCGGTGCACCTTTCCTGCTGGCGACGATCGCAATGGCGCTGGTGGGGGTCTCTGCCCTGGCCTACGTGAAGCGCCGCCCGCAGGGACATCGCCTCGACGTCCACGTGGAGACACTGGATCGTGACCTGGTCTTTTTCATGATCTTCTTCGGACTGGCTCTGCTGATCGGCCTGTTCGACACACCGAGGTCCGTTGAATACGTCGCCGGTGGCGTATTCCTGCTCGCCTATGCCTGGTACGTGCGGGAAACCATCAGAAACGGCGGTGACTCCTCCGAGGCTCACGAGATGGATCCTCTGGTCATGGACCGCCGTGGCGAGCGGCACAAAAGCCCGCCGCCGAACTTCATCATGATCACCCAGCTCCTTGTCGGGCTTGGCGCGATGATTGGCGGCGCCCACCTCTTCGTTCACGAACTGCTGAACGTGGCCGAGCACCTCGGCGTTTCGGCGATCATCCTTTCGCTGATCCTTGCGCCGCTCGCGACCGAACTGCCGGAAAAGGCAAACAGCTTCTTCTGGGTCCGCGAAGGCAAGGACGCCCTGGCCCTCGGCAACATCACCGGTGCCATGGTCTTCCAGTCGACGATTCCGGTCTTCTTCGGCATGGTGTTCATCGACTGGAACCTCGACCATTTCGCGATCATCTCGATGTTCCTTGGACTGCTCGGTGGCGCCGTCGCTTACTGGGCCTTGCGCAAGCGCGGCGAGTTCGGCAAGTTGGCGATCAGCCTGTGGGCAATGCTCTATCTGACCTTCCTCGGCGTAGTCATGTTCAGCTGATGTATCGGCGGCGACCGGTCGCGCTGGTGCTGACCAGCCTCGCGGCCGCCTTCGTGGTCGCGGGATGCGGCGATTCGGGCTCTGGATCCGACCCTGCCGCGGAACCGGCTTCCGAGCCGGCCAAGCCAGTGGCTTATGAGTCTTTTCAGTCGAAAACAGGCAACATCAACTGCTTCATGGACAGTGCCTCAGGCGCGAGGTGCGACATCGGCCAGAAAACCTGGTCTCCGCCACTGAAGCCGAAGAAATGCAAGGTCGACTGGGGTTTCGGATTGACCGTCGGATCCGGCCGGGGTCAGTTTCTGTGCGCCGGAGACACGGTTGTGATGCCGGATTCACCGGTCCTCGGGTACGGCAAAAGCTCATCGATCGGACCCTTCCTCTGCAAAAGCGAAAAGACCGGCATGACCTGCACCAATACCGGCACCGGGCACGGCTTCAGCCTGTCGAAGGAAGCCGCAAAAACTTTCTAGGGCACCTGTCCTGGAGACGTCGCGGGTGACGGACCGCTCAGACGGGGGAGCCGAGGGCCAGCAGGTAGGTGCTTGTGTAGCTGAAGCTGCCGTCAGTTGATTCATTGCCGGCTTCGAGCGCGGCCAGCACTTTCAGGGAAAGCGCCCCGAAGCTATCGGCGCCGATCGATTCCTTGAGCATCAGCCACATCGGGTGATGCTGTTTCCACTCTTCATTCGCGGCTTCGGCCGAGTCGGCCCGGAAGACCAGCTGCTTCTTCCCGGTCTGGATCGCGATTCCGTGCTCGGCGAAAAGCATCTTCAGGTCGTTTTCATCACCCCATTGGAACATCTGCGGTTCTTCCGGCGGCAGGTCGAAAGCTTCGGCGGCCGCAGCCCGGCCCAGCCTGGCGATCTCCGGGAGGAGGCCTTCGTCGGTCCAGGTGGTGATTGCGATCCGGCCGTGCTGGTTGAGCACCCGGGCGATCTCTCCGGCAACCGCGTCGGGCGGGCTGCCGAAGATGACCCCGAAAACCGAGGTCACCACGTCAAAGGAATCGTCGGCGAATGGAAGCTCGAGCATGCTGCCTTCGACCCAGTCCACGCTGACTCCGGATTCGGCGGCTCGTCCGGCCGCGACCTCGAGCAGGCGGGGAGCAAAGTCGAGTCCGGTCGTTTCGGCACCGCGTTCGGCGGCGAGCAGGGTCGCGTTGCCGGTGCCGCAGGCGATGTCGAGGGTCTTCTGGCCGGAAACGGGCTCGACCGCGTCAACGACCACTTCAGCCACCGGCACCAGCTGGGCGGCAGTCAGTTCGTAAGAACCTGTGCCCCAGTCAGTCAAGCTCAGACCGTGGTGTTGATTTCGACCAGCGCCTTGAGCACGACGTCATCGTGCTTTTTGGGCTGAACCTTGGGAAAGACCCGGACGATCTTGCTGTCGCCGCTGATGATGAAAGTCGCGCGCTGGACTCCCATGTAGGTGTTGCCGTACATCGACTTCTCGACCCAGGTCCCGTACATGTCGGAAACCTTGTGGTCCTTGTCGGCCAGCAGCGTGAAGCCGAAGCCGCACTTTTCATCGAACTTCTTGATCGACTTGACGTCGTCCGGTGACACTCCGATCACCTTGGCGCCGGCGTTGTTGTACTCCGAAATGTGGTCTCGAACGCCTTCGGCCTGCGTTGTGCAGCCCGGAGTGTTGGCCTTGGGGTAGAAGTAGAGTACGACCGTCTGTCCGGAAAAATCGGAAAGGGTGACGGTTTTGCCGTTCTGATCCTTCAGAGTAAAATCGGGGGCTTTTGAGCCAGCTTCCAGCACGATTCGGGATTCTAAGTGATCAGGGTGGACTGAAGCAGCTTGGCTAGCGCCGTCGCACAGCTTCCATCGTTGTCTTTATCCGGGTTGAAGCAGGTGACGTCAATGCCGATCAGGCCCGGGGACCCGGCCACGGGGGCAAGGACCGCCTTGAGTTCGGGCATGCTCAAACCGTCCGGCATTAGGTAATCAGTTGCGGGGAAGCCGTCGCGATCGAGGATGTCGACGTCGAGGTGTAGCCAGAAACGCCGGCCGCCAGCGGTCAGTTCGTCCGCGATCGACTGCCCGAGGTGGGACAGGTCGGCGTGCCGGAGCGAGTCGCGGTATTCGATCCGGCCGATCCCGAGACCATCGGGCAGGGGCGCGATCAGTTCGAGTTCTTCCTGGTCCCTGGCGCCAACGAATGCCATTCTTTCCGGTTCGACGACCGGGGTCTCTCCGATCGTTTCGAGAAGTTCCGGCGGGGCGAGACCGAGCGCCGCGGCCGCCGGCATGTCGGCGCCTTCACCGGTGGGTGAGGTCCTGCCGGTGAAGAGGTCGAGGTGCCCGTCGAAATAGGCAAGGCCGATGTCGCCGAGGGAATCGCGGGCACCGGCGAGGGCGGCCGGCAAAAACGTGCAGCATCCACCGAGAACGAGCGGGACCTGTCCGGAAGCGGTGATCTCTGCCACCCGCTGGCGGACCTCGGCACTCATCTTGAGGATTTCCGGGTAAGCGAGCCATCCGTTCTGGGTGTCCCGCTCCAGGCCTCTGATCATCTGCTCGGTGTCACCGGCATCCCGTAGTGAGGATTCGCTGAGCTTCTCCCTGAGGACAGCCGGGCCGAGTTCGGTGCCGCCCTGGCGACCGACGCTGTCGATTGGAACTCCCAGCAGCGTCAGCCGGTCCGGTTTCATCAGAGCTCGGGTTCGTCTTCTTCGTCGAGGATGTCGAGGTCCAGGTCATCCGGTTCCGGCGGTGCCTCACCGACCTGGCTGCCACGATCACGGTGGTTCTGGTTCTGGAATTCGTCGATGAGCTCGTCCCGGCGCTGTTCCTCAACCGGGGTTTCTTCGGCGATGCGAATCCATTCCGCCCCTTCGAAGGAGTCTGCGTTGAAGACTTCCTGGTCGATCGATGCAGTGTCATCGACGATTACGACGACTTCGGTCTGGGGATTGAAATAGGTACCTGGCTGGACCACCAGATCCTCGAGTTCAAAGGTGGAATCTTCATTCATGCGGTTTATCCTAGCCAGCGGTGCAGTTTTCAAGGAAGGCCTGCCGCCAGGTCAGCTCCATTCGCGCAGGCGGCGGTCCACCTCGGGCTCGACGTCCAGGGGTTCTTCACCGCGCCGCTCGCGCCTTTCGTTGTTGGCGACGACCAGTTGCCTGATCTCCTCCCGCACGCCCCCGCCACCCATCGCTTCGTTCAGTTCTTCGGCTTCTTCCGGGCTGACTTCAGGTGCCGCGTGACCAAGCAGCCGGTCGATTTCCGCCTGTACGTCGAGATCCCCCTCGCCACGCTCACGCCGACGGAAGGCGGACGCTTCGACCATCTGGCGGACCTCCTCCTCACGTTCGGCTGCCGCAACCTGCGGCGTGATCGAATCGTTATCCGGAGTCGCCTCGCGATCGATCGAGAAGGGCCCTTTGCCGAGGTTCTCGAGCCCTTTGCCCGATTTGGAAAAAGCGAAAGCCGCGATCGGGGCGGCGACCACACAGAGGAGGATCAACACCAGGGAGAATTCGGACGGGCCGACCGCGAAAGGCATAGAGCCAGATTAACCCCCAAGTGGATGGTACCCGCCGCGCTTATCCGTTACCCTTGTTTTCGCGTTATTGACTGACTGGTCAATCGGGAATGGCCATTGCCTACCAAATCGACCTCTGAACCCAGTTTCCATCAACTTAAGGAGCCTCAGAAGTGGTTGACTTCACGCTTACCGACGAGCAGAAGGACTTGCGCGAGATGGCGCATAACTTCGCTGAAAAAGAAATGCGCACCGTTGCCTGGAAGTACGACAAGGATGGCGATTGGCCGATTGACGTGATCAACAAGGCCTGGGAAGTCGGCCTGATGAACACGCATCTCGAAGAGGCGTACGGCGGATCGGGACTTGACTACCTTTCCGGCTGCCTGATCGAAGAGGAGCTCGCCTGGGGCTGCTCCGGCATCGGCACCAGCATCGGCGCCAACGGCCTCGCTGCGGCCCCGGTTCAGCTCGGTGGCTCCGAAGAGACCAAGAAGAAATACCTCGGCATGCTTGCCGAAGAGCCCAAGCTCGCTTCTTTCTGCCTGACCGAGCCCGACGCCGGTTCCGACGTCGCCGGCATGAAGACCCGCGCCGTCAAGAAGGGCGACAAATACGTCCTCAACGGTTCCAAGTGCTTCATCACCAACGGCTCCTACGCCGACTGGTTCACCGTCTACGCGAAGACCGACCCTGAAGCCGGCAGCCGCGGCATCACCGCGTTCGTCGTCGACAAGCAGGACGGCATCACCATCGACAAGAAGGAAGACAAGATGGGCCAGCGGGCGTCAAACACCGCGACCGTCACCTTCAATGACGTCGAAGTCCCGGCCGCGAACATGATCGGTGAAGAGAACCGTGGCTTCAAGCTCGCCATGATGACCCTCGATCGCACCCGCCCCGGTGTTGCGGCGATGGCCACCGGCATCGCCCGCGGAGCATTCGAAGCGGCAGTCGATTACTCGAAGGAACGCCAGCAGTTCGGTGTGCCGATCGCGATGCACCAGGCGATCCAGTTCCTGATCGCCGACATGGCGGTCAAGGTTGACGCCTCCCGTCTGCTGACCTGGCTCTCCGCCTGGCAGCTTCAGAACGGCATCAGCAACACGCTCGCATCGTCTGAAGCGAAGCGTTTCGCCGCGGACTCCGCGATGGAAGTCACCACCGACGCCGTCCAGGTCTTCGGCGGATACGGCTTCATCAAGGATTACCCGGTAGAGAAGTTCATGCGTGACGCCAAGATCATGCAGCTGTATGAAGGCACCAGCCAGATCCAGCGCATGGTCATCGCACGCGAAGTGCTGATGCCTCGCGCCGTGTAGTTCAGTTTCGTCCAATTCGGGCTGCGTGGCACGGAGCTACGCGGTGTCTGGGAAAGCGGCGTCCTTCGGGACGCCGCTTTTGTTTTGCCTGGTTGGCGAGCGGCGCCCGGGAAGTCCCCGTGCACCACTCTTATGAGGTTTCATCGGGGTAACCCCTAGGGGTATGGGGGATGACCCTGACGTGTCGTTTCGAGGCTCTTTCGAGTGCTACGGTGCCTGCACAATGGAATCCACCCTTGAGGCACCAACCCAGTCAGAAGCTCCGGAAACCGCGATTATCGTCGCCACCGGAATTGAGCGGATCTACGGCGAAGGTGAAGCTGAAGTACGCGCTCTTGATGGTGTCGATGTGTCCTTTGAGAAAGGCCGCTTCACTTCGATCATGGGACCGTCCGGTTCCGGCAAGTCGACACTCATGCACATCCTTGCCGGGCTCGACAAGCCGACCTCCGGTTCGATTCTTGTCGACGGGGTGGAGATCACCGAACTCGACGATGGTGAACTGACCCAGCTGCGACGGGACAAGCTCGGTTTCGTTTTCCAGTTCTTCAACCTGTTGCCGGTGCTCACGGCGGAGGAGAACATCCTGCTGCCGATGTCGATCGCGAAGCGCAAGCCGGACAAGGCCTGGGTAGATGAAGTGATCGAAAGGGTCGGGCTGACCGATCGCCGCAGTCATCGTCCTTCCGAGCTGTCCGGTGGACAGCAGCAGCGGGTCGCCGTGGCCCGGGGGCTGGTGACCAAGCCGGCGGTGCTGTTTGCCGACGAGCCGACCGGCAACCTGGACTCCAAGTCATCCGAAGACGTGCTCCAGCTGCTGCGTGGCTCGGTCGACGAATATGGCCAGACGGTGATCATGGTTACCCATGAGCCCGATGCTGCCGCTCACGGCGATCGCCTGATCGCCCTGCGTGACGGCAAGCTGGTCCACGATGCCCCGCCGGTTTCGGCTGACGCCGTCATCGAGTTGCTGAAGACCCTTGCTTAGCCTTACTTTCAAGAACCTCTGGGCCCGCAAGTGGCGTTCGCTGATGACCGCGGTCGCGGTTGTCTTCGGTATCGCGCTGGTCGCCGGCACCTACATGCTGACCGACACGACCAACGGCGCCTTCGACGACATCTTCACCAAGTCGAACGAAGGCGTGGACGTCACGATCACCAGCAGGGTCAAGGTTGAGCAGCAGGACGGCGCTACCCCGGCGTTCAAGGCCAAGTACCTGAAACAGGTCGAGGCGGTCGATGGAGTGAAGGAGGCCGCTGGTTCGATCTTCTCCCAGGGAGCGATCCTGGACTCTGATGGCGATTCGACCGGCGGCGGATTCTCGCCGCAGTTCATCGCCTCGAAGTTGCCCCCGAGCCTTGAATCGCTCGACCTCGTTGAAGGCAGGGAGGTGACTGGTCCGCGTGACGTGACCCTCGATCAGGCAGCAGCGGATAGAGCTGACATCAAGGTCGGCGACACGCTCCAACTGGTTGGAACGGGCCAGGCCACACCTTTCAAGGTTGTGGGCCTCACCCAGCTCGGCGGTGCATCGTTCGGTGGAACCTCAATCGCCCAGGTGCTCGTAGGTGAGGCTCAGAAGGTAACCGGGAAGCAAAACGAGTTCGATCAGATTTCCATCGCGGCAGACCCGGGTGTCAGCCCGGAAGAGCTCAAACAGAGAGTCATCGATTCCCTGGCACCGGCCTCCACGAGCGACCTCCGTGTAGAGACCGGGGCGGAAAATGCCCAGCGGAGCTCGGACGACATCCGTGATTCCCTCAGCTTCCTCAACATCGCCCTGCTCGCTTTCGCCGGGATCTCCCTGTTCGTCGGCTCCTTCGTGATCTACAACGTCTTCTCGATCACGGTCGCCCAGCGCACCCGCGAGTTCGGGATGCTCCGGACCCTCGGTGCGAACCGGGGACAGATCCTGCGCACGGTGCTGATCGAAGGTTTCCTGATCGGCCTGTTCGCATCGGTTGTCGGCATCCTGGTCGGCCTCGGACTGGCCAAAGGACTGAGCGCTATCCTCAGCGCGGTCGGAGCCCAGTTACCTTCCAAGTCGCTGGTGGTCGCGCCGAGAACGATCATCGTGTCCCTGGTGATCGGCATCGGAGTCACGCTGGTCTCCTCGCTGATTCCGGCGCTGCGCTCGACCCGGGTGCCGCCGATCGCGGCCCTCTCGGACAACGTCGTTCTTGCCGGCAAGAATCGAGTGGTCCTCCGCAGCATCATCGCGGCCGCGCTGACCGTGATTGGACTCGGCCTGATCGCCTGGGTCCTGATCAGTGGAACTGAAGGCGGCAACGCTGCCTTGCTGATGGGCGGCGGCGCGCTTTGTGTAGTCATTGCGATTTCGATCTTCAGCCCTCAGCTGGTGCGCCCGATGGCTTCTGCGGTCGGGGCGCCGATCGAAAGGATCGGCGGACTGACCGGCCGGCTGGCGCGCGAGAACTCGATGCGCAACCCGTCCCGGACCGCCGTCACCTCGGCCGCCCTGATGATCGGCCTCGCCCTGGTCAGTTTCGTGACCATCTTCGCCTCCGGCATCAACAGTTCGGTGACCAAAGTGATCGACCAGGACCTGAAGGGTGAACTCATCCTTCAGGGTCCGGGTGGCTTTACGCCGATCCCGATCAAGTCGGTCAGTGCGGCCAGCGAGGTCGAAGGTGTTCAGGACGCTTCCGGCATCAGCTTCAGCCAGGTCAAGGTCGATGGCGGCGGATCGAAGTCGATGTCTTCGGTCGTGCCCGGCACGATCAATCAGGTGGTAAGCATCGACTTTGACCAGGGCTCGACCGACGACCTGTCCGGACTCAAGGACGGCGAGGTGATCATCAGTCAAGGACTGGCGGATCAGGCCGGCGTCAACCTCGGCGACAAGCTCGGAGTCCTCGGGCAGACCGGAAAGAAGCTGGAGCTCTCCGTGACCGCGGTCATGGCCTCCGGCAACCTCGACCTGCTTGGTGATCTCGTGATAACCCAGAACGAGATGGTCAAGGAATTCGGGGTCGACACCGCCTTCTTCGCCCTGCTCAAGACCGATTCCGGTCAGGACGCGGACGTTGTCCAGAAGCGGGTCGAGGATGCCCTCAACAAGTCGTTCCCGACGGTTGACGTACTCAACCAGGACGAGTTGAAGCAGAGCCAGCAGAAGCAGATCAACAGCCTTCTGGCCCTGATCTACGTTTTGTTGGCGCTGGCCGTGGTCGTCTCGCTGGTCGGCATCGTCGTCACCCTGATCCTCTCAATCTACGAGCGGACCCGCGAGCTCGGAATGTTGCGGGCGGTTGGCATGTCCAAGCGCCAGGTCAGGCGCATGGTCCGGTTCGAGGCGGTGATTACTGCGGTGCTCGGAGCGATCGCCGGGCTGATCCTCGGTGTGATCTTCGCTTTCCTGCTCGGCATTCCGCTGAAGAGCGAAGGTTTCACCCTGAGCTATCCGATCCCGACGCTGATCATGATTCTGGTTCTGACGGCGATCGCCGGAGTGCTGGCAGCGATCTATCCGGCCCGCAAGGCCGCCAAGCTCGACGTCCTGGAAGCTGTTTCTTACGAATAGTTCGTGCTGGCGGTGAAATTGCCCGCTGAGCGGGCAATTTCACCGCCAGTGGTTTCAGGTCAGCCTGCGGTTGTTTATCCGAACAGGCCGTGGCGTATCGTCAGCTGTCGAAACCCAGGCCCAGGCGGTCCAGGGTCTTCAGCCAGATCCCGCGTTTGCCATCCTTGCGGTCGGCGGCAGCCAGACGGCCGCGGGTGAACTGGATCGTCGCCCAGCGCAATGGTTCCGGCGGGAACGGGAACGGCTTCGACCGGGCGTATTTCATGCCGGTCACTTCA
>Ga0209181_10005099_pt1 | contig 19087 bp, 14 predicted proteins | sample MAT05_FD_187208 | JGI IMG/M metagenome (GOLD analysis project Ga0209181, IMG submission 187208) | Freshwater microbial communities from Lake Fryxell liftoff mats and glacier meltwater in Antarctica - MAT-05 (SPAdes) (version 2) | ecosystem: Environmental > Aquatic > Freshwater > Ice > Liftoff... | reverse complement strand
GTGCCCTTCCAGATCAGGAAGCAGGAAACCTTGTCGCCGTCGGCTAGTACGTGCAGGAGCTCCGGTTTCATGTCGGGGAAGCCGACGAAGAAGCCAGTGTAGAAGCGCTTCAACGATTCGCGCGCCGTGATGTTCTGCGCCTTGTCGGCGGCGTTGCGGCGTTCATTGTGATAGGCGAAGTCGGCAGCAAAGTTGCGGTCCACTGAATCGATGTCACGCTTGACGAAGAGTTCATCGGTGGCGCGGAGAAATGCGGCTTTGTTACTATCTTGCTGGCTGCTGCTCATGGCGGGCTTTCCTCTAACAATAAAAGGCACGGTAGGGGCGGCGGGTAAACCGCCGCCCCTACCGTGCCCCTATTGTTCCTATTGTTCCTGTTGTTCCTGTTGTTCCTGTTGTTCCTGTTGTTCCTGTTGTTCCTGTTGTTCTTTATGCACCCCTCTATCCCACACTACCCACAAAGACTCTGGTGCTATAGGATGTCGAGGACGATCTGCTTCGTGGGGCCGGGGCGGCATATCGCTGGGTTGGGGCAGCCTACGAAGCCGCAGCCTGGACCATGCAACGCAGTGATCGTAGCTTCGCCGCGCGCCCTGTTGTATGCGCCGGTCCCGCCGGTGATGGCGAGCTTCTGGATCCCGCTGTTCGTGAAGCAGGTCTCCGGGGTCCCCTCGAATTCCAAGGCGTTGCCAAACCCGGTGATCACCAGGGTGCCGACCCCGTCGATCCTGATGGTGTGCGTGCATTGCATCATGAAGCTGCCCAGATCCTGGTTCTGCCCTGGAGCAACACTCCTGCTGCTGCCGACGTTCGTACACACCCCGTGCATCACACCGATGAGGGCACCGGAGGTGCTGTCCTGACGGACGGTGCTGTTCAGCAGAAGGGTGGTGCCGTGCATGGTCTGAACGGCGGGGAAAACAGGCAGCGGTACGAAGTTGCGGGCCACCACGCTGAACGCCAGGGGATGCACCGACTGCTCAACGATGGTCAAGCGTAGCGCTGTTGACGTGGTCTGGGCAGACGCATTGCCGACGTTGGCGCCGTCGCACCCGGAGAGAAGAAACGCAACAAAAATCGGGAAAGCTATCTTGATGAGATTTATGTGTTTAGAGATATACACTTGCTTCGCTCCTTCAGTGGTTTGTGGATTAAACCTATAGCGCCACCATAATCAAACGTGACGACGCTGTAAATCATCCTTAGGTATTAGTCCGCGCCACAAACGAAAAGCCCGGCATCGCCGGGCTTTTTGCTGCAACAACGTTTGCTTACTTCAGACCTTTTGACGCACACCCTTGGCATACGCCGTACGGCCGACATAGAAAGCTTCGTCGGGTGCGTCGTCCGGCTTGATGTCAATGGTGCGCAGGAGGTTCTTGAAGCCTTTGATATCTTGCGCCGTGACGGGCGGCAGGTTGGGGAATTTCGGATCAGGACGCATACGCCCGCCGTTGCCGCCGGTGGCAAACTGATTGAGCTTGAGGTGTTCCCACGGTTTGCCGCCGCTCGCCATAAGTGGGCCGGCACGGGCCATCATGGCGCCGAAGCCGGGGACCAGGTAGCGCCAGTAGAGCTTCATGCCTTCGTCGTATTTGCCGGCCGACATGAGACGGAAGAAATCGGTGGCGTAGGGCTTCTCAGGCGATTGCAGGGCCTCGACGGTCCACGCGCCGCTCCACTGCATGCCGTAGAGGCGGATGGCCATCGGCATGATAGGAAGCCAGAGGGCGCCGATGAGCATGCGGCTGTTGTAGCGCTCGAAGACTTCGAACAGCGTGGCGGCGTCGGGGTCACCGACTTTCAGTGCGATGATGTTGGGCAGATCAGCCAGCTTGTCGAAAGTCTCGTAGGGAATCTTGGCGGGGCTGAAGCGCTTGAAATTGTGCGGAGTGGCCATCCACAGATAGATGCCCATGTTGGTGGCTTCGGAGTACTTGAGGCCATACTTGTAAAGATCTTCTTGGCTACCTTCGTTGGGCAGATTGAGCAGGAAGTGCTGGACGCCGACCTTCTCAGCGTGCTGGATGAGTTTCATGCTCTCCGCCTCGTTACCGGAGCGCGACGCCGAGATGGCGACGGACATTTGACTACCCTTGGCTTCGTCGACGGCGATGTCGATGAAGCGCTTGTTTTCTTCCAGCGTGGTACTGACGCCAGCGACCATCGTCGAGAAGAAGCCGTGCTCGATACTCTTGCGCACGTCGAGACGGATGCCTTCTTCGTCCAGCGTCTTGAGGTCTAGCGAGAAGGACGGCATCAAGACGTTTTCGAAGCCCTTGAAGTGTTCCTTGGCCCACTCTTTGCGGTGCTTGCGATCAACCTTGCCCGGGGTCTGGCTCTTCGTTACGGGGGCGGATGTGCTGGCAGCCGAGGCGTCGCCTATGCGGCCGCCGACGCTGGCGTAAAGCGCTCCTGCACCTACCACTTTAGAAAAATCTCTGCGATCCATAGCAATACTCCTTTGTTTAATGCGAGACGCTGACCATATCAGATTAGCGCGGTTGCGCCGCCGTTCTTGCCACTGTGCATAGCGCAGACAAAATTAGAAGAAATCGTCGGTACTATAGAACCACGATAGTCAAACGTGATGACGCTGTAAATCATCCTTAGGTATTGGGGTGAATTTGTTCTAAGAGTTTGCTAATTAATCTCTCAGGGTCAAATTCTCCGCCCCTTGCGGCGCAATGCAGATTGCAAATCTGGTGTTTTGAACGGGGATGCCTCGCGGCTTGCCGCGAGGTGCTTCATCAGCAAATCACTCGGTACGAATGCAGTAATTCCAGTCGCCGTGAGACGCATCGCGTTCGATGTTGACTGTGGCAAGGGCTGCATCGGAGACGATCAATCCCTCGACCTTGCCGGGCTCGCCAATGGGCAACCACTCCTGGCCTGCGTTCTTGTAGGCTCCCACCAATTCTTTCTTCTTCGTATCCACCGAAATCACGGGCTGATTGGCCTGTAGGGCCGCCGCCACCGAGGCGTCGATGTGCTCGAACTGGGCGTTGCGGCCTGGACGTTGATTGCCTTCGAGGACCTTGACATTGCCCTGTAAGCTCTAATCATTGAATCCAAATACAATTACACAACACCAAATACACTTCCACACTTGACATGGAGTTGCCGCAGGCATATCGTTTAAACCTCAAGTATTTTTTAGGGCTGGAAGGAACATGATGAGCGCAGCCATGCAGGTTGACCAATTCAAATCTCAAGCGCTTCACTTGGCTTCCACACTGGTTGCGGCGTCGCGTTGCCTTTTTTACGATGTGGGTCAGGATCTTGAGCCGACCGGACACATCGTGATGGGCGACGATACGCGCTTCATCAGCGCCTATGTGACCCAATTTCGGGCATGTGACCCATTCCACCCTCGGTATTTTGCTGCGATGCAGCGTTCAGTTTTTCGGACGGGCGAGGGGGGCGGTACGCAGTTGGACCGGGATCGCTACATTGGTAGTTTTATGCGCCCGATGGGGATTGCCTACAAAGCGGAAATGTTCCTCCGCGATGAGGGTGGCATTATCGTCGCCGGTATGCGCATGTCGCGGAAAGCCGGTCTTGGCGAGTTCCGCGATGCCGACGTAAACGCGCTGGAGGCGATGCAGCCGGTGATGGAACGCGCGCTAAGGGCCGCAAGGGCCAGCGATCGGCTCGGTCGTGTGCATAGCCAAATGACCGTGCGGGAGCGCGAAGTGTTGCGATACATGTTGGACGGCGCGCCAAACAAGGTGATCGCCAAGAAGCTCGCTCTTGCGTTACCTACCGTAAAATCCCACGTCAAGAGCATTTTGCAAAAGGTTGGTGCCACGAGTCGCGCTGACGCGATATCCCAGATATTCCGCCTGTCGTAGTTCACTGCGACACGGCGCAGCCGCGCTCCCCAATCCAATACCTAAGGATGATTTACAGCGTCGTCATGTTTGATTATCGTGACTCTCTCGGTTTTTTCGAAGAGGGCTCAATGAATAAGATCAAACGAACGGGAATATCGCTAGCGGTGCTAGGGGCGTTGTCGGTTAGCCCGGTGGGAATTCACATGGCGCTTGCACAACAGTCCACTGATGCGCCGAAAGCTGATGCGCCGAAAGCTGATGCGCCGAAAGCTGATGCGCCGAAAGATCCTTCGCAACGAGTCGAAAAAGTTGAAAGCATCGTCGTCACCGCGCAAAGACGCGAGCAGCGGCTCGAAGATATTGGCGCGGCTGTGACGGCTCTGTCCAAAGATGACCTCCAAGAGCGCGGCATCACGGACTTCCAAAGTTACTTGCAAACGCTGCCTAGCGCATCGTTTGCGGACCAGGGCTCGACTGGCAACGAAGTCAAACTACGTGGAGTCGGCAGTGGCACCTCCCAATTGTCACCCACCACCGCCGTGTACCTCGGCGAGGTTCCCATCATCCACACGGGGCGGGCGGCGAACTCCAGTTACAACTTTCAGTTAATCGACATGGACCGGGTCGAAATTCTGCGCGGACCTCAGGGTCAGCTATATGGGTCCAACTCATTGGGCGGCGCGATCAAGAACATTCCTTCGGCACCCACCTTCAAACGGTTTGAGGCATCAGGTTCGGTGGGCGGCTCGGATACACGGATCGCCAATTCTAGTTACAGCGTCGATGCAACTTTTAACCTGCCACTATCGAATGATTTGGCGGTGCGCATTACGGGATATGATTCCAGACAGGGCGGCTGGTACCGTAACGTGCACGCGGGTGGCCCGACATTGGGCCGCATTCTCGCCATCTCGCCGCCGGGCTCGACCAGGACCTCGCTTGGTCTGATGATCTCGAGATTCCCGCAGCTCTCGGGGTATGCGGCGCCCGCGCCACCTTTTCAGTCTAACGACACGGACATCACCGGCGGACGGTTGATTGCGCTTTACAAACCGTCTTCTAAATTCGATGCCCAACTCATGCTCGCGACCGAGCGCAAGTCGACCGATGGGCCTGGATGGGCGATAGACATACCAAATGTTCCGGGAACCATTCCGGGAACGTTCAGAGTTCCGGGTGGCCAGTTCAATTACACGAACCCCTCCGACGCCACCAAGTACCAGTATTCCAACGCCTCGCACGTCGGGAAGAGCGACAAAATATCTCTGTCGAATCTGCTGTTGAATTACGATTTTGGGTTTGCCAAACTAACGTCATCCACTTCGTACTGGGACCGCACGGAAACGATCGGTATTGACATCGGCCCGATCTCAGGTGTCGTAACGGGGGTCGTCGGCACGTTCCCGGTATTTTTCGTCCGCAAAGACAATCCCAAGAAGTTTGTTCAAGAATTTCGCCTGACCTCGCCAAGCAGGCAGCCGTTTACTTGGCTCGCCGGTGCGTTCTATTCCAAGATCGATCAGCAATTTGATTTGCTAGCGCAGGATGATAGCGGACAAAACATTTTTTTTAGCTGGCAGACTGCGATCCTTCCTCCGGCCAGGCGGCCGCAAACAACCGTGCTGAGTTATCAAACGGCGCAGTTCGTCGACAAGCAGAAAGCCATATTTGGCGAGGTCGCCTACGACGTGACGCCAAAGGTCAATGCGGCATTCAGTTTCCGCCAATTCTGGCTGGATCAAACACTGGCGACAGACTCGAGCGGCTTCCAGTTTCTCGCGTCGGGCCGTGTTGATCGCGCCGGCAGCGCTTCCAGCTTCATGCCGAAATTCAACCTGACCTGGAAACCGGAACAGGGCCAGCTTTTCTACGCGACCGCGTCCCAAGGCTATCGTACCGGGGTTGTGAACCGCGAGGTACCGACGCCGGTTTGCGCCAATGCACTCGCCGCGCTTGGGTTCCCGGGAACGAAGGGCCTGCCGCCGACCGTCGCAGATACTGTCTGGAATTTTGAAGTCGGCACCAAGTTCAAGCTGACGCCGACAGTGAATCTCAACGCTGCCATCTACCGTATCGACTGGAAGAACCTGCAGAAACACGTTGTCCTGAACGGCGTCGGCAACGCGCAGTTTCCCGCAAACTCGCTATGTACGCCCGACCAAATTATCAATGTGGGTAACGCTACCATCGACGGCGCGGAACTTGAGTTAACGGCGTACATCACTTCCAAGCTGCATCTCAATGGGTCACTTTCCTTCACCAATCCCACATTCAAGGACAATTTCGCGCCGTTGCGCATTCGGTCAGGACAAACCATCGACGGAACTCCCAAGTCTCAGGCATTTCTCGGGCTTCAATACTTTATGAGCCTTATGGACAAGCCGTCCTACATTCGTGGTGAAGTCAGCTATGTTGGCAAAATCGCAAATATTAGTAACGACTTTTTCGCTCAAACTCCGCCGTTTCAAACGGGTAATTACACCCAGTTCAATTTACGATTCGGCATAGATATCACCAAAAAAATGAATTTGGTTCTTTGGGGAACCAATTTGTTCGACAAGTTCGGCGTGACCAGGCAATTTGATCTTGCCGGTCAGAGTACACCGTCATTGTTCACCATTCGACCACGCACCATTGGGGCGACCCTGCGCGCGACGTTCTGATAGTTTCCTGCGGAACGCTAAGAGCTTGTTAATTAATCTCTCAGGGTCAAATTCCCCGCCGCTTGCGGCGTAATGTAGATTGCAAATCTGCGGTTTTAAACTCGGTGATGATACCTCGCGGCTTGCCGCGAGGTGCTTCATCAGCAAATCACCCGGTACGAATGCAGTAATTCCAGTCGCCGTGAACCGCATCGCGTTCGATGTTGCCGGTGGAAAGGGCTGCATCGGAGACGATCAATCCCTTGGGGTATTCGGCGGTGTCGAGTTCAGCCCGTACTGTCAATCCTCTACGCGTCTTGGTGCTGGCGATAAGGTTGGATGACCTCATGGCTGATCAGCGGGCACCCGCGCCAATTCATGGTGATGAACGAGAACAAGCGATGCTCGATTTTGTTCCAATTGCTAGTGCCTGCTGGAAAGTGATGGGCCTGGATGTCAAGGCCGATCTCTTTGGCCAAGTGGCTGAGTTCCAGTTTCCACATGCGCACACGATGCCCGTTGCTGCCACCACCATCGGCGGTAATGGCCAACTGCCTTGCCTTCGGGTAGCGCGCCCTTCCCATGCTGAACCACCATCGTCGGATGGTCTGCACGGCAAATGCCGAAGTGTCATGGTCGGTGCCCACGCTTACCCAAGCCTCATCCGCTGCGATGTCGTAAACCCCATACGGATTGGCTCGCCCGAACTCCTTGTCGATGAAGTCGTGTACCTTGACCTCGACGGGCTCGCCAAAGGGCAACCACTCCTGGCCTGCGTTCTTGTAGGCTCCCACCAATTCTTTCTTCTTCGTATCCACCGAAATCACGGGCTGATTGGCCTGTAGGGCCGCCGCCACCGAGGCGTCGATGTGCTCGAACTGGGCGTTGCGGCCTGGACGTTGATTGCCTTCGAGGACCTTGACATTGCCCTGTAAGCTCTAATCATTGAATCCAAATACAATTACACAACACCAAATACACTTCCACACTTGACATGGAGTTGCCGCAGGCATATCGTTTAAACCTCAAGTATTTTTTAGGGCTGGAAGGAACATGATGAGCGCAGCCATGCAGGTTGACCAATTCAAATCTCAAGCGCTTCACTTGGCTTCCACACTGGTTGCGGCGTCGCGTTGCCTTTTTTACGATGTGGGTCAGGATCTTGAGCCGACCGGACACATCGTGATGGGCGACGATACGCGCTTCATCAGCGCCTATGTGACCCAATTTCGGGCATGTGACCCATTCCACCCTCGGTATTTTGCTGCGATGCAGCGTTCAGTTTTTCGGACGGGCGAGGGGGGCGGTACGCAGTTGGACCGGGATCGCTACATTGGTAGTTTTATGCGCCCGATGGGGATTGCCTACAAAGCGGAAATGTTCCTCCGCGATGAGGGTGGCATTATCGTCGCCGGTATGCGCATGTCGCGGAAAGCCGGTCTTGGCGAGTTCCGCGATGCCGACGTAAACGCGCTGGAGGCGATGCAGCCGGTGATGGAACGCGCGCTAAGGGCCGCAAGGGCCAGCGATCGGCTCGGTCGTGTGCATAGCCAAATGACCGTGCGGGAGCGCGAAGTGTTGCGATACATGTTGGACGGCGCGCCAAACAAGGTGATCGCCAAGAAGCTCGCTCTTGCGTTACCTACCGTAAAATCCCACGTCAAGAGCATTTTGCAAAAGGTTGGTGCCACGAGTCGCGCTGACGCGATATCCCAGATATTCCGCCTGTCGTAGTTCACTGCGACACGGCGCAGCCGCGCTCCCCAATCCAATACCTAAGGATGATTTACAGCGTCGTCATGTTTGATTATCGTGACTCTCTCGGTTTTTTCGAAGAGGGCTCAATGAATAAGATCAAACGAACGGGAATATCGCTAGCGGTGCTAGGGGCGTTGTCGGTTAGCCCGGTGGGAATTCACATGGCGCTTGCACAACAGTCCACTGATGCGCCGAAAGCTGATGCGCCGAAAGCTGATGCGCCGAAAGCTGATGCGCCGAAAGATCCTTCGCAACGAGTCGAAAAAGTTGAAAGCATCGTCGTCACCGCGCAAAGACGCGAGCAGCGGCTCGAAGATATTGGCGCGGCTGTGACGGCTCTGTCCAAAGATGACCTCCAAGAGCGCGGCATCACGGACTTCCAAAGTTACTTGCAAACGCTGCCTAGCGCATCGTTTGCGGACCAGGGCTCGACTGGCAACGAAGTCAAACTACGTGGAGTCGGCAGTGGCACCTCCCAATTGTCACCCACCACCGCCGTGTACCTCGGCGAGGTTCCCATCATCCACACGGGGCGGGCGGCGAACTCCAGTTACAACTTTCAGTTAATCGACATGGACCGGGTCGAAATTCTGCGCGGACCTCAGGGTCAGCTATATGGGTCCAACTCATTGGGCGGCGCGATCAAGAACATTCCTTCGGCACCCACCTTCAAACGGTTTGAGGCATCAGGTTCGGTGGGCGGCTCGGATACACGGATCGCCAATTCTAGTTACAGCGTCGATGCAACTTTTAACCTGCCACTATCGAATGATTTGGCGGTGCGCATTACGGGATATGATTCCAGACAGGGCGGCTGGTACCGTAACGTGCACGCGGGTGGCCCGACATTGGGCCGCATTCTCGCCATCTCGCCGCCGGGCTCGACCAGGACCTCGCTTGGTCTGATGATCTCGAGATTCCCGCAGCTCTCGGGGTATGCGGCGCCCGCGCCACCTTTTCAGTCTAACGACACGGACATCACCGGCGGACGGTTGATTGCGCTTTACAAACCGTCTTCTAAATTCGATGCCCAACTCATGCTCGCGACCGAGCGCAAGTCGACCGATGGGCCTGGATGGGCGATAGACATACCAAATGTTCCGGGAACCATTCCGGGAACGTTCAGAGTTCCGGGTGGCCAGTTCAATTACACGAACCCCTCCGACGCCACCAAGTACCAGTATTCCAACGCCTCGCACGTCGGGAAGAGCGACAAAATATCTCTGTCGAATCTGCTGTTGAATTACGATTTTGGGTTTGCCAAACTAACGTCATCCACTTCGTACTGGGACCGCACGGAAACGATCGGTATTGACATCGGCCCGATCTCAGGTGTCGTAACGGGGGTCGTCGGCACGTTCCCGGTATTTTTCGTCCGCAAAGACAATCCCAAGAAGTTTGTTCAAGAATTTCGCCTGACCTCGCCAAGCAGGCAGCCGTTTACTTGGCTCGCCGGTGCGTTCTATTCCAAGATCGATCAGCAATTTGATTTGCTAGCGCAGGATGATAGCGGACAAAACATTTTTTTTAGCTGGCAGACTGCGATCCTTCCTCCGGCCAGGCGGCCGCAAACAACCGTGCTGAGTTATCAAACGGCGCAGTTCGTCGACAAGCAGAAAGCCATATTTGGCGAGGTCGCCTACGACGTGACGCCAAAGGTCAATGCGGCATTCAGTTTCCGCCAATTCTGGCTGGATCAAACACTGGCGACAGACTCGAGCGGCTTCCAGTTTCTCGCGTCGGGCCGTGTTGATCGCGCCGGCAGCGCTTCCAGCTTCATGCCGAAATTCAACCTGACCTGGAAACCGGAACAGGGCCAGCTTTTCTACGCGACCGCGTCCCAAGGCTATCGTACCGGGGTTGTGAACCGCGAGGTACCGACGCCGGTTTGCGCCAATGCACTCGCCGCGCTTGGGTTCCCGGGAACGAAGGGCCTGCCGCCGACCGTCGCAGATACTGTCTGGAATTTTGAAGTCGGCACCAAGTTCAAGCTGACGCCGACAGTGAATCTCAACGCTGCCATCTACCGTATCGACTGGAAGAACCTGCAGAAACACGTTGTCCTGAACGGCGTCGGCAACGCGCAGTTTCCCGCAAACTCGCTATGTACGCCCGACCAAATTATCAATGTGGGTAACGCTACCATCGACGGCGCGGAACTTGAGTTAACGGCGTACATCACTTCCAAGCTGCATCTCAATGGGTCACTTTCCTTCACCAATCCCACATTCAAGGACAATTTCGCGCCGTTGCGCATTCGGTCAGGACAAACCATCGACGGAACTCCCAAGTCTCAGGCATTTCTCGGGCTTCAATACTTTATGAGCCTTATGGACAAGCCGTCCTACATTCGTGGTGAAGTCAGCTATGTTGGCAAAATCGCAAATATTAGTAACGACTTTTTCGCTCAAACTCCGCCGTTTCAAACGGGTAATTACACCCAGTTCAATTTACGATTCGGCATAGATATCACCAAAAAAATGAATTTGGTTCTTTGGGGAACCAATTTGTTCGACAAGTTCGGCGTGACCAGACAAACTGATGTTACCAGTCAGGCTGCGCCAGCATTGTTCACAATTCGACCGCGCACCATTGGGGCGACCCTGCGCGCGACGTTCTGATGCTTTCCTGCGGAACGCTAGCTTACTTATAACTTACTTACTGGAGAACTAGACAATGCCAACCAAACCATATCACGTCGATGTAACCAAGCTGCCGAGGCAATCGCGCTTCAACGGCATGATGGAGGAGACCGCCGTGATTATGGATGCGGCGATCCTCAAGTTTTCATGGGCAAAACCCGGCAGCGGGGACATGACGGGGCGTGCGGCGGCGCCGATGCAGCCGGATATACACCCATGGGACCAAGCCATCCTCCTTATCAAGGGGAAAGTCGAAGTTACCCTGGGTCACAACGGCGACGCGGGCGTCTATATGCTGGAAGCGGGGCACATTATCTACATTCCCAGCAATATGCCGCATATCGGCCGCGTCATGTGCGAGGAGGAGTGTTTTGGTGTCGATGTTTTCGCGCCGGTTCGCAAGGACTATCTGGACATGGCACAGCACCAGTTGTCGCGTGAATAGCGATATGGGGCGAAAGGTCGCGCCAACGCCGCCAAATAGAAACAGCAGCACGGCTGAGGGTTTGATCCACTTGGAGTGCGCCGTATTGGCGGGCGGAGCGAAGTCGCGTGGGCGCTGGCGCCACGCGGCGATCCCATTGCTGTTGCTTGCAGGTCTGAGCGCAGCAGTCTCGCCACAACAGGCTGGCGCGTCACGAGCTGCTCTGCTCAATTCGCCGTTTGTGATCGACATTCGCCAGGTAGGTGAGTTATACGATCCGACCACGGTTTTGCCGGCGGAGATTTCCGCCGTCGCCTACAATGTTTACGACTGGCTGTTCGACCGCAGTCCCGACGGGAAGCCAAAGTCTGGCATCGCCGCATCCTGGAGCATGTCCCCGGATGCGACCGAAGTCACCATCAAACTGCGTCCTAAAGTGACGTTTCACGATGGTTCCCCAATGACCGCAGGCGACGTGGTATTCAGTTGGCACCGCATGGTCAAAGGCGGCTTCAGCTCCCGCGTGGCGCGCTCACTACAGACTATTGAAGCCTTGGATGTCAACACGGTTCACATCAAATTCGGAAAGCCCGAAGTGGGTTTTATCGCATCCGGAGGCTTCGCGATTGTTTCCAAGGCTTATTTTGAAAAGGTAGGTGAACAGAAATTCAAGTCGCATCCTCAGGGAACCGGACCATACAAATTCACCCGCTTGGTTCGCGGGCGGTATGTTGACTTGACACGCTACGAGGGCTACTGGGGCGCAAAGCCGGAGATTAAGACCGCACGCTTCAATTTCGTAACCGAGGACAGCACGCGCGTCGCCCGGCTAAAGACTGGCGAAGCCGACCTGGCCATGCAGATTCCTTATCCCTCCGTGGGAGAAATCGGCGCTACGCGGACGCTGAAAACCCGGGTGCTGTCCCCCGGCGGCTTCACCATATTCCTCGCCCTAAAAACTGACAATCCAAAGTCGCCTTGGGCGGATATCCGCGTGCGTGAAGCCATCGCGATCGCAATTGACTATGATGCTATCGTCAAGGACATACTGCGCGGCTACCCCAAGTATTTTCCCTTGCTGGCACCAGGCGACAATGGTTACGACCCCGATCTGAAACCCTACCCCTATGACCCGGCACGGGCTAAGCAGTTATTAAAGGAGGCCGGTGCAACAGGGCTGCAGTTTGAATTGCCCTATATTTCCGGCGCTTCAACTGGCATCAAAGAAACTGCGGAAGCCGTGGCGCTTTACCTTGGCCGCGTCGGCATCAAGGCCGTCGCGAGACCGATTGAGGGACCGCAATTCATTGGTTTTGCGCACAAAGCGAGCAAGAATCCCGACATGGACTATGTCGCAGTCTTTATTGGCGGAATAGCCGGCACCCCGGAATCTTCCGGCGGCCTCCTGACGCACTTTAGTACCGTCACGCCCTTTGCTTGGTACGTCAACCCGGAAATCAACATGATGGCCCTGAAAATGGCCGGTATCGCAGATCCCAAGTTACGCGCAGACGCCATCAAGGTCCTTGGCAAAGCAGTGCACCGCGATATGCGTTACATACCCTTGTACACCACCGCAAGCATCTATGGCATGAAGAAGTGCGTGGATTTTGTTCCGACGCTGGGCCCCTACGACATGGTGTTGTTGCGCGACATTAAAATATCCGGATGCGGCGTCGCGGGCGCAAAGTAGCGCAAGCAGCAGATAACGAAACGAGACTCCAACATTCACACCGGTTCAAAACCAAGCCTGACAGGAAAGTTGAAAAATGGCAAAGCCAATAGCAATAGCAAAAAGTGAGCGCAAGGCATGGGCTCGGGAGCATTTCCGTGGCTTCGAAAACGTGCTGATGCCTTCATTCGGCGCCGATCTGCGCGAACTGGATGAGGAAGGAATTCGTCTGGACGTGCGGCAGAGTATCAAACACGGTTTCTTCTCAAGTCTATGTGCGATAGAAACCGGCCTGTCGATGGACGAAAGGAAGCGCATGCTGTCGATCGCCTGCGATGAAGCCGGCGATAAGATTGGAATCGCGGTCTCGCTTTGCGGCGAAACGCTGGAAGAGAATTTCGAGATACTGAAGCACGCTGAGTCGGTCGGCGCCAGCCACGCACTGCTCAGTTACCCGCAAAGCTTTACCCCGAAGACTCAGGACGATGTCTACAACTTCGGCAAGGCCATCGCGGATTCGACCAACATGGGAATATATCTTTTTGTCTCCGACAAATTCTCTCTACATCATCTGCACCCAAGTGGCGTGCCGTTTGACGCCTACGAGCGCCTGGCCGACGTAGACAATGTCATCGCGATGAAATTGGGCGGCATGGATCCCGGTATGATTCTCGAGTGCTTCGAGCGTTTTAACGGTCGTCTGCTAGTGACCACCGTGAACTTGGGCCTGATCCCGATGCTGCGCAAGTCATTCGACGTTCGCTGGAGCGGTGCCTGGACGGTGGAGGCTCTGCAATCGCCGGAAAAGCCTCACGCGGTGCAATTCTTCAACCTCCTGCTGGAAGGCAAGACTGAGGAGGCGATGAAAGTCTACTGGTCGATGGCGCCTGCGCTTGGTGCGATGATGCGCATCATGGCACCATTGATCCCTACCGGAATGTATCACTGGCCGCTACTCAAATTCCAACAATGGATGAGTGGTGGCAACGGCGGCCTAACCAGACAGCCCGTCATGCGTGTATTCGAGCGTGACCTGATGGTCATCCGGGGTGGCATGCGAGCCATAGGTATCGATTGCAAGGATCCGAACGAGGATTTCTTCGTTGGTCGATCCGTGCTGGCTCGGACACGAAAATGAACCGCTTCGCGCATAGGTACGGCGCGTGCGACGGCGCGCGCCACCAGGACAAGGGCTCCGCAAAGTGACTGTCAGCAGACTTGAACGTAAGGAGTGGGCGAGAGACTCTTTGAGGGGTATCGAAAACGCTTTGATGCCCTCATTTTCTGCTGATCTCACCGAGCTCGACGAGGAGGGTATTCGCTGGGATGTCCGCCAGGCAATCGCACACGGCTTCTTTTCAACTATGTGCACGTGCGAGACCGGGCAAACGTTGGAGGAAAACAAACGATTCCTAGAAATCGTTTGTGACGAAGCGCGTGGCCGCATCTTGGTTTCCTTCACTTTGCTGCTGGACTCAATCGAGGACAATATTGCCCTGCTTCAGCATGCGGAAAAGATCGGCGTCAGCCACGCGTTGATGGGTTATCCGCAGACCTTCCGTCCGCGCACGCCTGAAGAAATCCTAGAGGTGACGCGCAGAGTGTCGGAGAGCACCAACCTCGGACTGGTAATGTACGCAAGCGACAAATTCGATTTCGCGCGCTTTCACCCGAGCCAAGTTCCGTTCGACGTTTTCGACAAGATCGCCGATCTGCCAAATGTAGTTTCGCTCAAGGTTGGTTTCGGCGACCCGGCAATGACCTTTGAGGCATTTGAACGCTTTGGCGATCGTGTGCTGGTCAATGTCGGCACGCCGTGGTTGATGGGTTTGTTCCCCATGTTGCAAAAGCGCTATGGCGCACAATGGTTTGGCGGCGGCTCTTGGGAAATGTGGCAGTCGCCGGAAAAGCCCTACATGATCGAATACTTTAATCACGTTATGCGCGGCGAAACCGACAAGGCGCGGGCGGTTTATTGGACCTTGGCGAAGGGGAACGCGCTGATCATGGGCAGTATTGCCCGTGGCGGGGATATAGGTATGTATAACTGGCCGTTCGGGAAGTACATCAGCTGGTCGGTCGGTGGCAACGGAGGCATGGTGCGCCAGCCGGCGATGCGGCTGCTGGCGCCGATGATGCAGGGGCGAAAGATGCAACTCAGGGCGATGGGAATCGCGCCACGCGAACCCGATGCAGAGTTTTACGTCGGGCGCGTTAAGTATGCGCGCGAGAAGGGCGCGGGGTGCTGATCCTGCTCCGGCGATCAGAGGCGCGATTTACGCCGACCAAGCCCGGCAGCTCGCATCGGCAGTCCCGCTTTCAAGACAAGACATGAGCAGCCTCCGCAATACGGCGATCGCCTTCGTAACCGTGCATGCAATCTACCTCGGTGCGGCGTTTCCGGCCGACGCAGCCCCGGTGGCCGAGCTTGTTTCCATGAGAACGGATGACCGGGTTCTGCTGCACGGCCTCCATTATCGGCCGCAGCAGCAGTCGCAGTCCGTCGTTATTCAGGTCCCGGGAGGTCCAGGCGTTTTACAGGTAAAGATGTTGATGACAGGAGAGGGTAGCTAAGATGGTTCGATACATCGTGCGACGCATGTTATTCGGCCTGCTTGCGCTTTGGATGGTCAGCATGGTCGTTTTCGCCGCAATGCGCATCTCGGGCGACGTAACCTATCTTCTCGTTGGCATGGATGCGACGGAACAGGAAATCGCCACGATCCGCACACAGTACGGGCTCGACCGCGCGCTGCCCATGCAGTACCTGATCTTTGCCGGGCGCGCAGTGCAAGGTGATTTCGGCACGTCTATCAAGTATGGCGTTCCGGCGCTGGAGCTGGTGCTCAGTCGACTTCCCCATACCATCATCCTTTCGTTGACGGGCTTTACGCTGGCGCTATTAATCGGTGTTCCGCTCGGCATCATGGCAGCCAGCCGACGTAATTCGGTTGTCGATTTTGGCGCCACGGGATTCGCCTTGATCGGACAGGCCATGCCAGGGTTCTGGGTAGGGATCATGCTGCAATTGGTCTTTTCGGTACGCCTCGGCTGGTTGCCAACCAGCGGTTCTGAATCATGGCAGCACCTCATCCTGCCGGCGGCGACGGTAAGCTGGTTCTCCATTGCGGCTTTCATGCGCCTGACCCGCAGTTCCATGATTGAAGCGCTGGACACCGATTACGTGAAGTTCGCGCGCGTCAAAGGCAATCCGGAACACGTCGTTGTGCTCAAGCACGCACTGCGCAACGCGGGCATTCCGCTGGTGACATTTGCCGGCATGAACCTCGGCGCGCTATTGGGCGGCGCGGTAGTAGTGGAGTCCATTTTTGCGTGGCCCGGTGTTGGCCAACTGATGATTGCGGCGATCGGCGCGCGCGACTACCCGACCGTCCAGGCTGCGGTACTGGTCACGGCGACCATGTTCATCTCGATCAATCTGGCAGTCGATGTGCTCTATGGCTTGCTCGACCCGAGAATCCGCAATGAGTGAGTCGCATAGCTTGGCGCGTCCGCACGTCCACGGCTCGATCATCGAAATCATTCCCGTACCGGATGACGCGCCGCTTTCGCGGGCTCCCCGCCGTCGCCGCGTGGGCCGCGTCATGGCTCTTGCGTTGATCTTACTGTTGCCCGTGCTGCTATTCGGCCTGTTCGGCCCCTGGATGTTGTTGCACGACCCAGCGGCGATAAGCCCCGCACACGCGTTGCGGCCACCGGTGTTTGCAGGGGGCACCTGGATTTTCCCTCTCGGTACCGACCACACCGGAAGGGACATGCTGAGTCGGCTGGTCGATGGCGCACGCAATTCGTTGATGGTCGCGTTTTTCGGTGTGGCGCTGGCAGGTACCATCGGCACCGCCGTCGGCTTGCTAGCGGGATACTTTCGAGGTGCCACCGAAGAAGTGCTGATGCGCTTGGTGGACATGCAGCTTGCGATTCCACCGATTCTGCTCGCCGTGCTCTTGGCAGCGGTTATCGGCGGTGGGTTGTTGACTGTAATCGTCACGCTGGCGGTTACTTTCTGGCCGACGTATGCCCGGGTCGTGCGTGCCGAGACCTTGATCCAGATGCAGCAGGACTACGTCGCGCTTGCCCGCGTGGCGGGTGCCAGCCGGTGGCGCATCATGCGCGTTCACATCCTGCCCAACGTATTGAGCGTGCTGGTGGTGGTAGCAACCCTGCAACTTGGGGCGGCCGTGGGTCTGGAGGCGGCGCTCACGTTTCTGGGTCTTGGAATGCAGCCGCCGGCCTCGGCATGGGGTCTAATGATCTCCGACGGCAAGCTCTATATGTCGCAGGCTTGGTGGATCCCGGCGATCCCAGGCATCGCTATAGTCATAACGGTGCTCGGTGCCAACCTGTTGGGCGACTCGCTGCGCGACCGTCTCGACCCGCGCCTTCGGCAATTGTGATGAACGATTCCACAGTGTTACTGGATGTCAGGTCGCTGCGAACCTACCTGCACCTGCGCACGCGTGTGCTGCGGGCAGTCGATGGCGCCACGTTCAGCGTTCGCCGTGGTGAGGCACTCGGACTGGTAGGCGAGTCCGGAAGCGGCAAGAGCATGATCTGCCAATCCATCATGCGCATCGAGCCGCGTCCGGCTGCGGTTATCGAGGGCGGAGAGGTCGTATTTGAAGGCGAAGATCTCATGCAAAAAGACTTGTCCCAAATGCGGCACATTCGAGGGAGCCGGATTGGCATGATCTTCCAGGACCCTATGAACTCCTTGAACCCGGTACTTACCATCGGAAACCAGTTAATCGAGTCGCTGCGCATGTCGCATCCTCGAGAAAGCCGCGCGGTGTTGCGCGAGCGCGCATGGGGCGCGTTGGATCGCGTCGGCATACGCGATGCGAAGAATCGCCTTGACGCCTACCCGTTTGAATTCAGTGGCGGCATGCGGCAGCGCGTGAGCGCCGCCATTGCCATGTCACGCCGACCCAAGTTGCTGATCGCCGACGAGCCCACCACGGCGCTCGACGTCACCACCCAGGCGCGCTTTCTCGGATTGCTGGACGAATTGCGGCGCGCCGACAATATGAGCCTGTTGCTGGTCACGCACGACCTAGGAATCGTCGCTGAAACCTGTGACCGAGTGGCGGTCATGTACGCCGGGCGAATCGTAGAATTGGCATCTGTACGCCAGCTCTTGTCTTCTCCGAGACACCCCTATACACAGTCCCTGCTGCAAGCCGTGCCGCATTTGCAGGGGCCGCGCATGCGGAGGCTATTCCATATTCCCGGCGAACCTCCCGATGCCAGTTCTCGGGCGGCGGGATGCCGGTTCGCACCGCGTTGCAACTTCGCGAGCGAAATATGCCGGACAAAATATCCGCCGAGCTTGCGTTACAGCAACGGCGATACCGTCGCTTGCTGGCTGCACGTTCCCGAGAACGACCGGGAGGATGGTGCGTCCGCAGGTTCGCTGCCGGCGAGGTCGCTGGAACCGGCTTCCGACACGGGTCTGCCAGGCTGATGAAACGCGCGCTGCTGGAACTTCGGAACGTAAGCCAGTTGTTTGCTGGTCGCCGTCGCTCGCAACGAGGGTTGACGCAAGCCCCTGCGGTGGATCGCGTATCGCTTGAAATCGGCGCTGGCGAATCGGTTGGCATCGCGGGGGAAAGCGGGAGCGGAAAAACCACGCTCGCCCGGATGGCACTTCGGCTCTTGCCGCCCACATCCGGCCAAATCCTTTTCGACGGTGAGGACATCGCCAACGCCTCGGATGAAACGCTCATGCGCTACCGGCGCGATGTGCAGGCCGTGTTCCAGGACAGCGTCTCGGCCCTTAATCCCCGAATGCGCGTGCGCGATCTCATCGCGGAGCCTCTAATCGTGCAGCAAAGCAGCGTCGGTCGCGCAGAGGTCGACTTCCGCATTGATGAACTGCTGGACAGGGTCGGGTTGCCACTCGGGATGCGCGATTGCTTTCCGCATGAACTTAGCGGCGGCCAAAAGCAGCGCGTCGCGCTCGCGCGCGCGCTGATCGTCCGCCCGCGGATGCTGGTTCTGGACGAACCGGTGTCAGCGCTGGACGTTTCTGTTCGCAGTCAGGTTCTCAATCTGCTGCTCGATCTGCAGGAAGAGCGCCGTTTGGCCTACCTCAT
>Ga0209181_10005098_pt1 | contig 19087 bp, 16 predicted proteins | sample MAT05_FD_187208 | JGI IMG/M metagenome (GOLD analysis project Ga0209181, IMG submission 187208) | Freshwater microbial communities from Lake Fryxell liftoff mats and glacier meltwater in Antarctica - MAT-05 (SPAdes) (version 2) | ecosystem: Environmental > Aquatic > Freshwater > Ice > Liftoff... | reverse complement strand
GGGGATAGAATAGAAGTTTCCTAAACTTTAGATGTGAGTTCGATTCTCGCCGGGACCACTGGGGCAAATATGAACGCCTTGTAAACATTTGTTTTACAAGGCGTTTTTTATATTTTATGGGCAATTTAAGAGCCAATGCAGATTTAATAAATTCCCATGATTTGATTTCTAATGGTACAAGCAAATGATAAACCTACGCAGGGATTTTATTGGTTACCAATAAAAACAAGGCATTGGTGCAATATGCTACTGTAGGGTTTGACCAAAAACTGTTTGTAAAAAAATCCCATTTCCTACTGCCTGCCAGGGAACAATTCGAAAACTTTATAAAACAGGAACTTAAAAAAGCTGCTCAATAAATATGGCTTATTTACAATACCGATACAGCACCAGTTTCAGACAAGCGGGTTGAGACCTGTTGAAACCTTTTGAATGTGCAAAAAAGAACGGTATAAAAGTTGGATGGCGACACCTCCAGAGAGACACCGAAAAAAGGAACGATTGATGTACGAAGCTATCCGCTAATTGTATGATTTAACCATGCAGAAATAAAATTGGTAGCGAGTTTAATAGAGGTGACACCTTTGTGAAAAGCTGTTTGATAAATTGTAGACTCTGCAAAAAAGGTGTCACCTCTGGGGCAAGCACCCTGCGAAAGGAAAGATTGATGTACGAAGCTATCCGCTAATTGTATAATTTAACCATGCAGAAATAAAAAGCGGTAGCGAGTTAAAAAGAGGTGACACCTTTGTGAAAAGCTGTTTGAGAAATTGTAGAGTCTGTGAAAAAGGTGTCACCTCTGGGGAGGCACCCTGCGAAAGGAGCGATTGATAAATGCAGCTATCCACTAATAGAATGGCATGCCTGGTGCAAAAAATAAAATCGGTAGCGAGATAATAGAGGTGACACCTTTGTGAAAAGCAAAAACGATCTGAAAAAATGCAGGCAGTGGTATTATTTGCACCCAGGCAGGTAGAGAAAACTACTGTGGCTAAAGAACTGGCGGCTTCAAAGCCGGGGTCTTTTGTGTACCTGAACATGGGTTTCCCTTCTGACAGGGTGAAACTTTCGGACATGTAGTTGTTCTTAACCCCGATTGCAGATAAAACCGGTATAATGACTATTTGTTTTTTTGACAGGTGAAAGTTTTTACAAATGGCCGAGAGGCATATTCATTACAACAAGAGTTAAGACATTTGATGTAGTTATTTACCACCTGGAACAACGGACGGTATCTTTTAATACGTGCGTTTCTTTTAAAACCTTTTACCTTGTTAGTCAATTATTTTTACTTATAATATTTCCCTGTATGTACATCTTACTCCTTTTTTATTTGCTGTTTTGCAATTCTTTCCCTGGCTTCAAGTAAAATGCGGTGCAGTTTTTTTGCCAATTCTTTTTTGGTTGGAAGTTCTGTCCAATACTCAGCTACCATAATACCGTCTTTGTGCATTTCAAGTAATTCTATTTGTTCCCGGCTGCTTTCCGCACATAGTATTAAACCAATGGGTGTGTTTTCATCTTCGTTTTTTTCATATTTTTCCTACCATTTCAGGTAAAGTTCCATTTGGCCTTTGTGTTTGGCTTCGAACCTTCCCAATTTTAATTCTATGGCGACCAGCCTTTTTAATTTTCTGTGAAAAAACAACAAGTCCAGGTAAAAATCCTCCCCATCTATTATCATTCTTTTTTGGCGTTCTACAAAGGCAAAACCTTTACCGAGTTCTAAAATAAAAGACTCGAGTTCCCTTAGGATGGCTTGTTCCAAATCTTTTTCAAGGTAGGTGTTTTGTAACCCTAAAAAGTCAAGAATGTAAGGATCTTTGAAGGTATTAATTGGGATTATTTCGGATTGAATGGCGTGTATGTTAGCAATTGCAGCTCTTTCAAATGTCTTGCTGGCAATTTGTTTTCTTAACTCTCTAATACTAAAGATTGTTCAGCAGACACCTGGGCGTAAAATAATCTTGCTTCCTGACTTTTTAAGGTTAATAATTCTACAAAATGCGACCAGCTTAATTTTCGTGCCACTGGAACTACAATTTCAACATTGGAAAACTGTTCAGCAAATTGCATCATTCTTCTCAAATTTCTTAGCTCAAAGTTCTTGCCATATTGATTCTTTAATTGTGTCGACACTGTCGACACAATTTGCTTACCATAATCTGCCCTTCTATTTGCCAAAACTGCCGTATTGATACGGTTACCTATGTGCCAAAACAGTAAAGTGAGCGCACTGTTGGTATGGGTAGTTACCTGCTGCTGGGTTTGTTCAATTAAAGCAGATAGTATTGCAAATAAATTTTCTTCATTTTGAGGTATAGTGATATTTTTTTTTGCTTTTGACATTGCGCTAAATTATTTATTTCCGTTAATAATTTGTCATTTTAAATTGCTCAATCGCCCATATTGGCTGGTGATTCCTTTTTATTTTTTATTCATGCAACCTATTAACCCATGGCCGCATTCCGCAATGATCCTATTGGACAAAGGTGAGTGCTTCCCTTGGGGAACAAGGCAACGGCAGTGACTCACTTGTGAACGGGAATTTAGGTACGAGGATCATTTTCACAGGCGGGTGTGGCTTTAGCCGACACGCCGTAAGTTGGATGACCACAATTGCTGTACGATGAGTCCTGCTTGCTGCACACAAGGCTATATTAGAAACACACCTACGCTGAGGGCCTACGCAGCAGTTCCAGTATAACAGGGTGAAGGCAAATAATATATTTTATATACTTGATCTTTTTCAAACTGATCGGGGGATACATCCATTACAACTACAATGAAGGATAGCTTTCCAGGCATCAAAAGAAATAAAATTTCAAAGCAATGTTAGAAGTGCTATTTTGGCGCACCGAACCAAAAACAGAACACAGGTACCATTAAAACCCTCCTGCTCTATACGTTGATATTATTTAGTTGTTCAACCAACAACAACCCCAAGTCAAATGGTACCATTACCGGGAAAGTTATCAAAATTGTGGATGGTAGTACCTTCGATATTTTAATAGAGAACCAAACCACCATGCGTATCCGCCTGAATGGCATTGATTGCACCGAACGGCGACACCTCCAGGGAGACACCGAAAAAAGGAACGATTGATGTACGAAGCTATCCGCTAATTGTATGATTTAACCATGCAGAAATAAAATCGGTAGCGAGATAAATAGAGGTGACAGCTTTGTGAAAAGCAGTTTGAGAAATTGTAGACTCTGCAAAAAAGGTGTCACCTCTGGGGAGGCACCCCGCAAAAGGAACGATTGATTAATGCAGCTATCTATTAATAGTATGGCTTAATATGTCATCACCCAATCCAAATAGTTGAACAGTATCTTCACAATAACCACTATATTCATCCTTGTATGCAATCCATCTACCTGCTCTGTCTTTTTCTTTTGGTAACTGTTTCACCCAAACCAACGCCGCCTTTAAAAATTGCGGTATGTTATTTTTCAGCCATTGATACCAAATTAAAAGCAGCGCTACTGCAAAATATTGCAACAACCTATCATTGTACCGTTACCGAAATTAAAGGCATTGCGGTATTGCCTGCAGCAGCTTATTACAAACCACGCAACCGTTACCGGGCGCCTGTTTTATTAACCTATCTCAATACTTATTCCGGTTACGACAACGTCATTGGTATCACCACAAAGGATATCTCCACCACCAATAAAGGCATTTATGATTGGGGCGTGATGGGGCTTGGCAACTGCCCGGGCAAGAGCTGTGTTATTTCCACTTTCAGGATGCGCACGCCAAACAGGGCCCTTTTTAACGACCGCTTTATAAAAGTGGCGTTGCATGAACTGGGCCATACCATGGGTTTGCCCCATTGTACATTTAGCAAAACCTGTTTTATGGAGGCAGCCGAAGGCAGTATCAAAAATGTGGACCGGGAAACAAGGTCATTGTGTACCAACTGTAAAAAATTAATTCACCAATAAATAAAAATGATGAACAAAACATTTCAATGGTGCGTAGACCTGTTGGTAAACCTGGCTGCCAAACTGCATATTACATACGAAGAAGTAAATATCTGGATATTTGTAATCATTGAACCCATCATATTTTTTATTATGTTGTGGATTATATACCGGCAATATGTCGTTATCAAATTATTGAAGCGGAGGTTATTGAAATGAATTTTGCCTGTCAGGCTAATCTCTCCTTCAGCATTCCTTTCCATAGGGTAAAACCGCTTTTGGCGTCTGTATAATGATGGATAACACGGCTGAAATTGTTATGGTCTTTTCTTAAATAGTCCAGTTTACTGGTGGCTTTTATTTCGGTGAGTATTTCTTCAATTTCTTTTATTCCATTCCTCAATGCATCCATTGATTTTTCAGCAGGTTTAATTATTGTGGATAAAAGTTAAATCGAAGCTGACTGTTGAACGGAGTCCCGATTAAAATACGGGGTAGACTGTCGCCACAGAAGTTCAATCAGGGAATAAATGTTGGTCAACAAACATCATTTCTTCAATACCAAATCCTCTTTAGCTGCCCACAAGCCAACATCCTGTTTGCTCAATGCCGCTGCCATCAGGTCTGGAAATTTATCCGGCGTGCAGGCAAAAACAGGAATTCCAAGGTTCGACAAAAATTGTGCGTTGCCATGATCATAAGATGGAGCGCCATCATCATTGAGTGCCAGTAGCACAACTACCTGCACTCCTGCTGCAACCAGTTCGGATGCCCTTTTTCGCATGCCGGCTTCATCGCCACCTTCATATAAATCGGTGATCAAAATCAACACCGTGTCAGTTGGGCGGGTGATAATTTGCTGGCAATAAGTAAGCGCCAGGTTGATATCCGTGCCGCCGCCTAGTTGCACACCAAACAACAATTCAACCGGGTCGGTTAACTCTTCTGTCAGGTCAGCCACGGCTGTATCAAACACTACCATCTTTGTTTTTACGGCGGGTATCGATGCCATCACTGAACCGAAGATGCCGGAGTAAACAACCGATGTGCCCATCGACCCGCTCTGATCCAAACACAACACCACATCTTTTAGTGAACTTCTTTTTCTGCCATAACCGATACGTGTTTCCGGTATGATGGTTTTGTATTCAGGCTGGTAATGTTTTAAATTCTTTTGTATTGTGAGGTTCCAATTGATCTCATTGTGTTTCGGTCTGCGATTTCTTGCTGACCGGTTTAAGCTTCCGCTGATGGCTTGTTGTGTGGGCTGGGCCAGTTTTTTTACCAACTCATCTACCACCTTACGCACCACCTGTCTCGCAGTGTCTTTGGTTTTATCGGGTATCACCCTGCTTAAAGTCATAAGCGTTGCTACCAGGTGTACATCGGCTTCCACATTCTCCAGCATTTCTTTTTCAAACAACATTTGTGTGAGGTTCAATCGCTTCAATGCATCTTTCTGCATTACTTGTACCACTGTGTTCGGGAAAAAAGAACGAATGTCACCCAACCAGCGGCTTACATTCGGAGAAGAAGGTCCGAGCCCGCCCTGTCGCTCCCCATCATACAAAGCAGACAAGGTTTTATCCAACTGCATATCATGCGTGTTGAGTGTACATCCCGTTCCATCATTCTGGTCGGCACCCAGGATCAATCTCCATTTGCGTACCTGTTGTTCACTGCTCATGTATACAATATTTCCGGTAAATAAACTTGTTTAAAATTAATCCCGGTGGATTAAGGACGACCGTACCCCATCATTCTCATCACCACATCAATTCCCTTTTTTGCCCTTTCTTCATCAATCCCAATTGCTGTTTGTTTAACAATCGCTCCACTGCTTCCTGATTTCACTTTCTCTCCCAACTTTCTTCTTTCTGGTTTTGAAAAATTAGCAAAGGTTCTTCTCAGCAAAGGAAGCACCTGGATAAAGACATCCTCTTCCAGTTGGTCCACCCATGTGTCTACAACGCCCCACAGGTCCGTGTCAATTAATAAGATGGTGCCGCTACCTTTTAAAAAGCCCTCCAGCCAGGCGGCGGCAATAGCAGGTGCTGTTGAAGATGACATGGCATAATAAAAAGCTTTGACCAAATCATCTCCTGTGAGCAGTTTACAATCTGCCAACAACCTTGTTGCATAACCGGCTATTACAGGAGCCGAATTTTTATTGTTTGCAATAAGTTTGAGTGTTTGTTGCCATAATTCAGTAATATCTTTTTGCTGCAACAGGTTTACAGCCTCATTCATTTTTCCAAACAGTTCAAGCAAATGGCTGGCTGCATCCTCATCAATGCCGGTGCAGGCTGCAGGCAGGCTCACACAGATCCGGGTGATCATACTATCTACAATACCCAACACAAGTTCCGAATCCGTTTTACGAACATTCCCATACCGGCTCACATTTACCAATGCCGGAATTACTTCCATCAACTGGATAACATCGCCGCTTGCAGCCGCCAGGTTATTGATCTGCACAATCAATGTTTGCACGGCCACGGGAAGTTCAGCCGGAATAGCATCTTCCAGCAACAGGCAAATATCCGGCAGCGACTTCGCATTTTTCGACAAATCAATCAAGTATTTAACAGCAGCCTCTTCTGTAGTATTGCCCCAGCTTCCTTTTTCTATCACATCAATCGAAAACGCAGGGTCCCACTGCAAACGCCACTGTTCTTTAAATGTTCCCTTGCCGGCAATGGCTGATTTGTTGCCCCATTTGATTCCAAGTAATTGCAGCCGGTGTAAAAAAACACTTCGCTCTAAATCATTTTCTTTGCGCAGATCAAATGTGTAATCCTTCCAGTCTGCAGTTGGTAGAAGCCGCAGTTTCTTTTGCTGCTTTTCAATATCCAGTTGTAACGGCGGTTTTGGAATATCAACCGGCACTTCGCCGATGCGGTCACTGACAATCAATTCATCCTGCAGCAGGCTCATCATTACCGGTTCGCCATTGCATAAAATACTCAGCGTTGCTTCATTCAGTTCTTCCAGCCCGGCCTTGTGCAGGTTTCTTAAGGAAGCCAATGATTCTGCAAGGCGAACAGCCTCTATCACATGCGCCACCGACGTATCCATTTGCTTGCTGCGAAACAGTTTGGCAACTTTCGCCATCCACCTGGTGCCATCATCTGTTGGGTAATTCCAGATATGTTCATACCAACCCGGAGATGCAATGCCTGCACCATAGCCGCTGTAAAAACTTAAGCGATTATACGTCCACGGTATCCAGGTACATTCCACTTTTACTTTTGGTAAATTTTTCAGCAGCTCATTGTCTTCTTTTTGTTTTGGCATAGTTGTTAATGCCGGCGCATGCCAGGCACCACAGATCACCGCTATGTTTTGAAACATTTCCTTCTCTGCCTGCCGGATTGTTTTGCGCATGTGCGCTTCCCGAAGCTGCTCTAACCGATCATTTGTTGAAGGCAATATTTCCCGCAGCACCTGCATGGCTTCATTTACGGCATCAAAGATTTCCACATTATTATGGCGATGTTCAAAAAAATGTTCCCACCATTTTTCGCCATCATCATAACCTGCAGCCTGGGCCAGGTAAGAGATAGGATCCAAACGGATAGGTTGCGCAGTTTCATTTTCTTCAACCGTTTCATGTCCGTTTTGATTAGAAGAAATTTTTTGATTGGCCCAACCGTCGGCACCCTCACTCAGCTTCAGTGGCAGTACGTCCCGATTGATTACCGGGATCGCATTCTTATACAATATTTCTTTGTTGAAGAAGGCCGAATTATTGATGGTTGTATCTCCTGGTTCAATGTCATCGTTCCCGCTATTTGCCGGTTTATTTTCTTCAGTTTCTTTTGATTTTTCTGCAGCTTTTCTTTTCTCCTGTTCAATGGCAAATTGATTGGCCGAAGGCAGATCCATAAACCGCACATGAATGTTGTGTTGCTTTGCATAAAGAATCGCCTGCCACTCGGGTGAAAATTCCGCAAACGGATAAAAGCATGATTGTTGTGGATTATCGGGCTGGTAGCATAATATTGCAACCGGTGGTTTTAGTTCTTTGTGAGTTACCCATTGCAAAATGCCATCCGCTTCCGGCGGACCTTCCACCAAAACAATATCCGGTTTCACCGATTCTAAAAATGCTTTTACATTTTTTGCTGAACCAGGTCCGTGATGTCGTATACCGAGAATGTGTGTTGCCATAAAAAAATGCCACTAATTCCTAAAGGGGAATTAATGCGTTATAAAATTTGAAGTATGCCTATAAAACTTTCTATCCGAATTAACCGGCACCTGCCTTACTCCCCTTCAGGGGCTGGGGGCTTACTGCCTTTCTCCCCTTTGGGGCCGGGGGCTACATATCCCTGCAAGCCCTGTAAATATCTTTCCACTCTTCCCTGGGCTTCACTACCGTTTCCAGGTATTCCTGCCATATTAATTTATCCTGCACCGGGTCTTTTATTACAGCACCAATGATGCTGGAAGCAAGGTCATTTGCTTTCAGTTGTCCATCACCAAAGTAAGCGGCCATAGCCAGACCGTTGTTTACAACAGAAATGGCTTCGGCTGTGCTTAATGTTCCGCTGGGCATTTTTACTTTTGTTTTTCCGTCGAGTGTAACTCCACTGCGTAGTTCGCGGAAGATCGTAACGATCCTGCGAATCTCTTGTAAAGCGGGTGGCTCAGCAGGAAGCTCCATTACCTTACTATAACTTTCAACCCTTCTTCTTACAATGTCGATTTCTTCATCCATCGAATCAGGAACGGGTAAAATCACCGTATTGAAACGGCGCTTCAAGGCACTGCTCAATTCGTTTACGCCCTTATCGCGGTTATTGGCAGTAGCAATGATATTGAAACCCCTGATAGATTGTACTTCGGTATTTAATTCAGGAACGGGTAAAGATTTTTCGGAAAGAATGGTGATCAATGCATCCTGTACATCAGCGCCAATCCTTGTTAATTCTTCTATCCTGGCAATCTTGCCATCTTTCATTGCCCGCATTACCGGCGTTTCCACGATCGCTTTTTCTGACGGACCTTCCGCTAATAATCGGGCGTAGTTCCATCCATAACGAATAGATTCTTCTCCTGTACCGGCGGTGCCTTGCACTACCAATGTAGAGTCGCCGCTTATGGCTGCTGCCAGGTGCTCACTCACCCAGCTTTTTGCTGTTCCCGGTAAGCCATATAAAAGCAGTGCCCGGTCGGTGGTGAGGGTGGCCACGGCAATCTCCATCAGCCGTTTGTTGCCGATATATTTAGGAGAAACTTCAAAGCCATTTTTCAGCTTCCCGCCAATTAAATATGTCACAACCGACTGGGGCGACAATTTCCAATTAGCAGGCAACTTATCACCATCCTGTTTTTTTAATTCTTCTAATTCGTGTGCAAATAATTGTTCAGCATGTTGTCGTAAGATGGTTGCCATGTTTATGGGTTTATTCGTGAAAAGCTTTGAGTGTTTGAACTTTTAGCGTGATGAGTTTAATTATATAATCGGATGTATTACTCCACATTATCCGCAGGTGTTCTTCGGGTGGCGTGCATTTTTCCAACTCTGCAATAATTGGAGCAGGTATTAAATGAATGTACTGGCTAAAAAATGAACGGGTAAAGTTGTAAGGATTTTTGGCAATATGGATAAAGATATTTTTTGTGAGTTCAACGCTCCACTCTGTTTCTCTTTGTACGGCAAATTGAATAATGTTGTCAGGAAATTGCGCAAAAAATTTGTTACTAAAATGCTCCTGTTGTTGAACCGGCAAAAGTGGTAACAACTCCATGTAAAAAATCTCACTGTGTTGAGACAGGTTACTGGCCCATGCTTCGTCTTTAAAGTTAGCCGTTGCGATCACCAGGGCCGGCATCATCTTTTTTCCAATACTGTCTTTTTGAAAAATATCAATGACTGTTTGAGGACCGGCAGAGAAATGGCTTTGCCAAAATGCTGGTGGCACCGACCTGATGAGCTGGTAGATAATAAACTCATCATCTGTAAACGCTTTGTCGTTACTCAATTTTTCAATACCTGTTTTGAAGATAGCCTCATCAATGGTAGCAGGCAGGTGAAACTTCAATACCAATTTACTTGACAGACCCAACAATGCCTTTTCCTTTTTTAATTCAACCGATTGTTGAAGTTCCCGCTGGTACCATTGCACCACCGCAGCCGATGGGATTTTTTTTAGCAAACCAATAGCTTCTTCTTTTACCTTCTTACTTTTCTCAGTACTCGCTGATTCTAAAAAAGAAATGTCCGCCTCGGAGATATTGATAGCGAATATTTCTAAAAACGCTGCCTTGGTATTTGCATCTTCCTGCGCCCAGGTTTGTTGCAGCCACACTCTTGCAAGTGAAGGATCACTTATCCTGGTTTGTCTGAAAATTGTTCTTCTTTGTTCAGGAGTGCCTGTTTGCCATAGTTGCTCAGCCGTTTGGTTCAGTGAAAAATTCCATAACTCATTAAAACGGCTCAGCCATTCGCCTCTTTTACCACAGCAAACTGCAACAAGTATTTGCAAGCTTTTCGTTTGAGCACCGGCAGCCAATAAGGATGGAATCAATTCGGGATGAACAAGCTGTCTTTTTGCCTCAGCCTGTTGCAGCCAGAATTTCAATAATGGTATACTATCTTCCGATTGAATGTCTTTCAATACCTGCAAAGCAGATTTACTGCAGTATGATTTTTCTTCAGCCGGACTAGGTTGTAATCTCACTGTTTCTTTGTGCAGTGGCTGTACGCCTGCCTGCCGGTAATTGAGCGCTAGCGCTGCGATCTGTAAAAATTTTTCCTCTTTATCAATCTGGTCATTCAGCCGGATAAGCGACACCATTTCAGTAAGTGCTGAAGGCAATTCGTTGTCACTGATCATCTTTTTGTCAGTGCCGATCATCGCGGTGTTAATGATATTGCTCCAGTATTCCATGTTTTATATCTTGCTGTTAGCGCTATAATGTTTTGTATTCGTTCTTGTACCAAACACCCACTGGCTCGTACTTGTCTTCTTTACCGATCACCGCCATATTCATGGCTTCACCCCCACTCAAGGCCAGCAATTTCCAAATCGATTTATGTTCATTCTTTAGCTGCATCATTTTTTTATCTTCATCCTGCAGCCACCATTGATTATTGAACTGAACTGGTATTAATTGCTGAATGATAAATGGGCGCTCGTTTCTTACGGGCATTTCGGCACATAGCTGTGTTTCCGTTTCGGTCACCTGCTGCCAGTTTTGAAATACTGTAAAATGTGCTGCGCTGTTGGTGGCTGTTTGCGTTTTTACAATGGCTCTCAATGGAGCTATCGAAGGATAAAAAGCAAGCTCTGCCTGAACGAACATGCCCGGGGTAAAAGTTAGCTGGCCGCCTTGCCCACTAACAATGAATTGAAGCACCAGCGCATATTTGTTGGATTGGGTTCCGTACAACCAATTACGTTCGGTAGTGATCGTATCAACTTCGATTGATTGTTTTGATAACACCAGCCATGTATCAGTGATGCCGGCTTGTACTTTTAATTCCTCCTGGCTTTGCGTAAAACCGATCCATGTTTTGATATCCTGCTGAGCAGGCTCATTTAGGTGCGCCTTATTTGTGTATCCTTCGATTACCAGGTAAATAGCTGCCAGTTGATCCATAAATGCTGATTGCCAGCCCTCTGAATAAAAATTACAATCTCCAGCACCGCGGATCATGTTTGCCAATCCCGGGGCCTGTGCATCCACCATGCGTTTGGCCATATTTTCAAAATATCCAAATCCTTTGTCGGGAATGTTTAATATCCCGTTTCTTATAATGTCTTTTAGCCATAAACGCAACTCAGCAATGCCGTCCGATATTTTTTGCTGACGGGCCTGTTGTCGTTTTGCCTGTGCGGCTTTGTCCACCGGCTTTTCTTCCCTGCTAACTTTCTTCTCATCCTTTTCCGTTCGCTTGCTGAGCCAGTCGGTGACCCACAAGGGGGCGTCCCGGCTTGTAAAGTCTTTTTGCTGGCGTGAATAAAATAGCATCAATCCCAGTCCATGTTTGCAGGGAAATTTTCGGCTGGGGCAACTACATTTAAAAGCAATTTGCTGAAGATCAATTTGTGTTTGATATGGCTTGCTGCCACTGCCTTGCGCCTCGCCCCAAAGAACCTGTTCATTGGCTCCTTTGCTCACCCATTTGGAAGGGTTGGCTAAATCTTTTCCTGATTTTTTAGAGGCTTCGTCAGGAGCGAGTGCAAGTATCTGGTCTTCGGTAAAGGGCAATACGGATAATTTGGCATGAAGATAAGGGTGAAGCGATATAAAAAGATTTTTTGGCTAAAATAATTGTGATGCAGGAAAAGGCTGCAAATCCGTTCATCGAATGGTCTTTCATTTTTGGAAAAAATTCGATTCCATCATTTCTTATATTTGCAGCAGCAATGTTACTGAATACTTCGTGTTAGCTAACAAAGCATCATCTTCAAAACTATAGTGTTATGTAATTTTTAGATAAAATATCAATGAATGAGCAGCATTCATTTGCAGCTTAATTTTTATTCTAAAAATTATACAATGTCTATATCACATAAATACGGAAGAACATTCCATTACCCATTCTCTCCGGGTACAACCAGCGACGATCGAATTAATACTGATTATTGGCAAGACATCCGTCTTTTGCAAACTTTATTACACACCGAGAAACTGGATGGGGAAAATAATTGCCTGAACAGGCAGGGCGTATTTGCAAGATCGCATGCTGCACCAACTACCTCGCCGTGGACAAGACAGTTGCGGGAGAAGTGGTGTGGCCTGAAAAATGATTTGGGCGACTATGAGATCTTCGGTGAAAATTTATATGCCATTCATTCTATTCAATACCCTTTGATTAATCATCACTACTATGTGTTTGGTGTAAGAGAATTGGATAAATGGCTTTCCTGGGAAGAAACTGTTTTCATAGCGTCCATGTTTGATTTTCCGGTGGTGCCGGTAATAGAAACGGTAGTGGAATTTTTTGATCAACATTTATTTGAAAAGAATATCCTGGCCATTGTTGGCAACCAAAGTAGTTTTCAATCGGTTGATTTTATAATAAAGCAAGCCTGTAGCATGGAAGGTATTGTAAGCCGGAATACATCGGAATATGCGGTAAATGATTTTCAACAGAACGTTTTTAAGTATGTACGAAAAGGGCATGTAAAAACAGATGAGCATTGGACAAGAAACTGGAAAAGAGCACCTTTAAAATTTGAATCAAATGTGGACATTAACAAAAAATAAAGACTGGCAACAACTACAACAATTTAGCTGGGTAAAAGATATGCAGGGCGTTCCTCAAAGCCCGGTACATCATGCGGAGGGAGACGTTGCTACCCATACACAAATGGTACTGGATGCATTGATAAACCTGGCGGATTTCAAATCCCTGGATCAACAGGCACAGGAAAACCTATGGGTAGCAGCATTAATGCATGATATTGAAAAAAGATCCACTACAACTGTGGATGATAACGGCAATATCGTTTCACCCGGCCATGCTAAAAAAGGGGCAAAAACCACGGGCAAAATTTTGTACCGTGAATATGCGACACCATTTTTTATACGGGAACAGGTTGCAGGGCTGGTCCGGTATCATGGACTACCTCTTTGGATATTTGAAAAACCAGATCCAGTTAAGGCAATCATCCAGGCAAGTTTGGAAACAGATACTGTATTACTGGCCATGCTTGCCAAAGTTGATGTATTGGGCAGGAGTTGCAACGATGCGAATGAACTGCTGTATAAAATTGAATTGTTTACTGAACTGGCAAAAGAGTATGAATGTTGGGGTAAGCCCAAACAGTTTTACAGCGATCTATCCAGATTCCAATATTTTTATAAAGAAGGCAGGCACCCGGATTTTGAAAGCTTTGATGACACCAAAACATCCATGATCCTCCTGTCGGGAATTGCAGGCAGCGGTAAAGATTATTATATTTCAAAAAATTATCCAACCCATCCTGTTATTTCTTTAGATGATATGCGGAGAAAGGCGAAAACAAGGTATATCCAACCCATCCTGTTATTTCTTTAGATGATATGCGGAGAAAGGCGAAAACAAGGTATGGTGATACAAAAGGCAATGGGCAGATTATACAACTGGCTAAGGAAACAGCTAAAAAATATTTGAGAAACGGCACGCCATTTATTTGGAATGCCACCAATATTACCAGGCAAATGCGGGGGCAGCTAATTGACATGGCAGAACGGTATCAAGCGATGATCAAAATTATTTACCTCGAGGCCGGATATCATAAACTGCTTGCACAAAATAAGAACAGGGATTTTGAAATCCCCGGAAATGCAATTGAGCGCATGATTGAAAAACTGGAAGTGCCAAAAGTTTGGGAAGCACCGATAGTGGAGTATGTTGTTGAATGATTTTTTAAAGATGAGTTGTAGTGGGCAACGTCATTTAGGTAAGGATTTTAATTGCCCCTTCCGCCGCGGCTGAAGGAATTAAAATGGAAATGGATAATGAAAATGCGCTGCACCGCCCTAAATGGCAAATATGCAATGCTATTTTCCGGCTTTTATAAGCAGGATAAGCAGCATCAAAGAAAATCCAAACATGCCCGCCCTTGCCACTACTGTAATGTTCCAGGTAAGCGGGCAACTGGTAACTGTTGCAAGCGGATATAAACAGCCTGCACTCTTCGATCCAGCTTTTTTTGCTGGCCAGGCTTTCATCAAAATCAGCAACCCCCGAAAGATGATTCATCATTCTCTGATCAGTAAGCGCTGATTATGTTTTGCCTGGAAAATCTTTTAACATACCACCGGTTGCTTTGTGTTTTGATAACTCGTCCCAGCTAAAATCATACGCAGGCATGTACCCGCTATTACCATCTTTTTCCTACCGTATAGCAAACACATCTTCCTTTCCCTTAAAAGGGAACGATAACTTTTTAATTCTGCACCTGGATCTGTCAGCATATTTAAAAAATGAGCTGCAATACAAATTAAAAATTCAAAGGAAACAGTTTTTCAATATAGGTTGAAGGCACTAACGGCTTCGGTAGTTGGGCTGGCTATTTATGATAAAACAACATTTAAAAATGATGAAAACGTTATTAAAAAATGCTTCGGCTATCATGTAACCACCTTTATAGCCCCAGCACTTTATTCCTGGCAATTAAACAAGCGCCTATCACACCGGCTTTTTCTCCAAGTTTTGATAATTTTAATTGCGTGTCAGTATTTACAAGGCTTAAAGAGTATTTATTGATGGCGCTTCTCACTGGCAGGCGAAGGTAGTCCCCGGTTTCGGAAAGTGTTCCCCCTAAAATCAATAATTCAGGATTAAAAATGTTTATCAGCATGGCAATCCCCTTCCCCATTTTTTCCCCAACTTCAGCAAGTAATTCAATGCACAATGTATCTTCATTTTTAGCGGCGCTTATAATATCCAGCAGGGTAACTTCGCTTACCTCTTTTTTCTTTTTCATCACCGAAGAGGTTGATCCCAGCTTAATTTTTTCTTTAAATTTTCTAACCAGCGATAAGCCGGAAGCTTCGGTTTCGAGGCAGCCTTTTTTTCCGCAATGGCACAATATTTCATTGTCAAAAAACGGGATATGCCCAAACTCGCCTCCAAAGCCCGACTTGCCATAATATAATTTTCCGTCAATTAAAATACCCAACCCAATTCCATAATCCATATTAACAAATAAAACGTTGCGGGCATCTTTTACTTCGCCAAAGCAAAACTCTCCGTATGCCATTGCACGGGAATCATTTTCAAGAAAGGTTTGAATGCCAATTTCTTTTTGGATAACAGCCGACAAGGGCTCTTCATTAAAGTGAAAATAACTGTAGCTATAGCCGGTTGTGTTATTGATGCGCCCCGAAAGGTTAATGCCAATCCCCAGAATTCGTTCTTTTATATCGGCAGTTTGTTCCTGCACAAAAGCCTTTATTATATCCAGTAAAGCCTGCAGCGATTCTGGTGTGTTTTCCAGCCTATAGGGAATTTTTTCCTGTATTGTTACCAGGTGTTTTTTAAAATCGAGCAGCCCAATATTTACATAAAACCGTTTTGCATCAACGCCAACAAAAAAGCAGGCATCTGAAACCAGTCCATAAACACTGGCCCTCCTTCCGCCGGTTGAATCAAATTTGCCATTGTCCTTTATCAGGCCGTCCTCAATCAACTCATTAATTAGACTGGTAATTTTGGGCACACTGGTATTTAATTCCCTGGCAAGCTCCGTAATGGTTGTTTTGCCATGCTGATCAATTTGGTTAACGATCAGTCGTTTCAATGCCTTATTCTTATATACTACCCCCGTAACTGTATCATCGCTAAAAACTGTAAATAGATGCCCTCCGTTTGCCATTTGTAATTTATTGGGTTAAAATCTTTGCTGTAAGCTACAAATATTTAACTAGGTGCTTAAAATTTAACAACTAAATAAAATAAATTATAAAGTATCGGATATTTGATAAAAAAAATTATTACTTTTATAAAAATTTATTTTTTAATTAACAAGAATTAAAAAAGATGCCTGCCAACCAACTTGTTCCATCAATACACTCCAACTTAAAGCAGTATGCTGAGCTGTATAAAAAAGAACTGACAGATAATATTTTACCATTTTGGATAGACAATAGCAGGGATGAAGAAAATGGAGGATTTTTTACCTGTCTTAACAGGGAGGGCAAAGTGTACAGTACAGACAAGTTTATGTGGCTGCAGGGTAGAGAGGTTTGGTGTTTTAGCTACATGTATAATAATGTATTCGCAAATGAAGACTGGCTAAAAATGGCATTGCACGGCGCCGGTTTTATGGAAAAATATGGCCGTGATGATAATGGCAACTGGTATTTTTCTTTGACCGAAGATGGAAAACCATTGGTTCAACCCTATAATATATTTAGCGATTGCTTTGCTACAATGGCCTTTGCGGCATTGGATAAAGCTTCGCCCAATGACAGGTATAAAAAAATTGCAATAGCAACATTCGAGAATATCCTCCATCGTCAAAATAACTGGAAGGGCCCCTACAACAAGGCTTATCCTGGTACCCGTGACCTTAAAAATTTTGCGCTGCCCATGATCTTGTGCAACCTTTCGCTGGAGATGGAACACCTGCTGGGCGCCGACAATGTAAATGCATTTGTACCGAAAGTTATACACGAAGTAATGGATGTCTTTTATCAGCCTGAATGGGGATTGATATTAGAGAATGTAAATGCAGACGGCAGTTTTTGCGACAGCTTTGAAGGCCGCTTGCTAAACCCGGGCCATGCAATAGAAGCGATGTGGTTTATTATGGATTTAGGTAAACGTTTAAATGATGCTGCTTTAACTGAAAAAGCGTGTAACATAATGCTCAATACCCTTGAATATGGATGGGACAATCAGTACGGTGGGATTTTCTATTTTATGGATGTAAAAGGCTATCCCCTGCAGCAGTTGGAATGGGACCAAAAATTATGGTGGGTACACGTGGAGGCCCTGGTAGCATTGGCAAAAGGATATGCGTACACTAAAAATGAGAAGTGCCTGGAATGGTTTCATAAAGTGCATCAATATACCTGGGAAAATTTTAAAGACAATGAGTTTGGTGAATGGTTCGGTTATTTAAACAGGCGTGGCGAAGTGTTGCTTGATGCAAAAGGGGGCAAGTGGAAAGGGTGCTTTCATATCCCAAGGGCCTTGTTCGAAGTTTACAAAACATTTGAATCAATTTAAATTTTTTTTTGATTTGGAACGTAATAATAAATACCGGCTGATTGTTGTATTGATACTAACAACACTTACCAATGCGGTAACTGCACAAAAACAATTATCCACGAATGTATTGGTGATTGGTGGGGGCACGGGCGGAAGCGCAGCAGGTTTGCAAAGCGCCAGGATGGGCGTTAATACAATTATTGCGGAACCCTCGGTATGGCTGGGTGGTATGCTCTCCGCAGCCGGTGTGCCGGCTTTTGACGGAAATCACAACATGCCTTCGGGTATATGGGCCCAATTTCGGGAGCAGGTGTATAAAGTGTATGGTGGTCCGGACAAGGTGGCAACTGGCTGGGTAAGCAACACTTTATTTGAACCCCACGTAGGCGACAGTATCTTAAAGGCAATGGCATCGGCTTTACCCAAACTCACCGTTTTATTTCAGCACCAGTTTATGAAAGTAATAAAAAATGGCACTATAATTAAAGGCGCTGTTTTTTATGACCTGCCCTCAAAACGCACGGTTACCATTTATGCAAAACAGGTGATTGATGCCACAGAACTGGGCGATGTAATGGCTAGTGCTGCCATACCATTTGATGTGGGAATGGAAGCAAGTGCAGTAACCGGAGAAAATGTAAACGTACCCGAAACAAACAACATCATACAGGATATTACCTATGCTGCTATTTTAAAAGATTATGGGCCGAAAGCGGATTGTACATTGGTAAAACCAACTGGTTATAATCCCATGGAGTTTGATGGTTGTTGTAATGAGTTTAGTAGCCACCCATCCAAACTCACTTCTGATGTGAGCGCACAAAAAATGCTGGACTATGGCAAATTGCCCAACGGAAAATATATGATCAACTGGCCGGGCAAAGGCAACGATATTTATTTAAATGTAATTGCCCTTAGCCATGAACAGCGACTAAAGGAATGGCAAAAAGCGAAAGCAAAAACAATGCGGTTTGTTTATTTTTTACAAACACAGTTTGGCTTTAAAAACCTGGCACTGGCAAACGACGAGTTCCCAACAGCCGACCGGCTACCATTGATACCTTATAACAGGGAAGGTAGAAGATTAAAAGGATTAACCCGTTTTAAAATCCAACATATTTCAGATCCTTTTAATCAACTATCTTATCTATACCGTACAGGTGTAGCAGTAGGCGATTATCCAATTGATCATCATCACAGAGAAAATCTCAGTGCGCCACAGCACCTGGGTTTTTATCCCGTGCCCTCTTTTAATGTGCCCTTGGGAGCCTTAATTCCTGAGAAGCATACCGGCATTATTGTAGCCGAAAAAGGGATTAGTGTAAGCAATATTGTAAACGGAACCACCCGCTTGCAACCTTGTGTAATGCTTACAGGGCAAGCAGCAGGAGCATTGGCCGCATTGTGCATTAAACAGAAAAAAAATGCAGCACAGGTAAGCGTTAGAGATGTGCAGCAGGCATTATTAAACAGCAAAGCCTACATCATGCCTTA
>Ga0209181_10005093_pt1 | contig 19093 bp, 12 predicted proteins | sample MAT05_FD_187208 | JGI IMG/M metagenome (GOLD analysis project Ga0209181, IMG submission 187208) | Freshwater microbial communities from Lake Fryxell liftoff mats and glacier meltwater in Antarctica - MAT-05 (SPAdes) (version 2) | ecosystem: Environmental > Aquatic > Freshwater > Ice > Liftoff... | reverse complement strand
GGGCTATACTGCAAGGCTCAGTCGCGGGGTGGAGCAGCCTGGTAGCTCGTTGGGCTCATAACCCAAAGGTCGCAAGTTCAAATCTTGCCCCCGCAACCATAAAATATCGAATAAAAACAATAACTTAGAACTGAATATGCGCCGCCCCACCAGGGCGGCGTTTTGCTTTGTGCCCATCCTGTGCCCACTTTGCGCCCGGGCCGTGCCCAGCGGTTTTCTGCGCAGCAGCGAAATGACCTTTGGTCGCCGTGCCCAGATGCACTTTTCAGCGCATCAAGACTGACCCTCGGGAAAGCGACCCTACGGTCGGTAGCACCCCGACCATTGGGTCGAAGCGCCGTCCGAGCTCAGTTCGTGACGTGCGGCCCCTTTCCGTGCCCATCCTGTGCCCACGCGCAACGTGGCGGCGTTGGGCCTGACGCAGCAGGCCAGTCCTGTGCCCTCCGTGCCCGCCGAATGTCGGGCGCCACTCTGGCGATGGCTGAGCGGCCCGCCGGCCCAACGCCCCACTGAGAATCACCGGCAAAATGGAGAGGAACAACCGTCCACCTTCGTCAGGGTGTCGGCTCGAGGGAAGGCCCGTTGTGGACAAGAAGGCGCTGAGCGAGCGGAACGTCTACACCAAGTTCATCACCCTGCCGTTGCAGCGGCAGGGTAGGAGATCCAGCGGCAACTGCGCGAAGAGGTCACGTTCACCACAAGGGCCGCGTAATCCCGCGCGGCAAGCTGCACGCCAGTGGGAGATGGCCACCGGCACCGGCAAGGCCTACACAGCCTTCCAGATCATCTGAGCTACTTCAGCACCGCAACCCACGTGGGCCTGACCGCTACGCCGGAGTAGTCCTGCGCCAGGGGATCGAACTCGTTTTTAGGCTGCGGAACAAGGCCGGCAACAGGTGCTCCCGGGCGCTGGCCTGTTCTACAGGCGCTGTTGACGCCTGCTGAGGCGGTAGGTACCTGTCCTGCCCCATGCGCACCGGAGTTCAATGCGGGGATTGCAGGCCAAAGGCACCATCTCCATCGTCGCGCGACGCGATCTCAACGATCCTCTCCCTGCCACAATCCCATGAAGTTGCAGGAAAGTCGCCATGACCGTCAGGATCGAATCCATCGCCTTCCAGCACTACAAGGCGCTTGAAAAGTTCAAGCTGGAACTTGACCGGGTGAACTTGCTGACTGGCGCAAACAATGCTGGCAAGTCCACGGTGATCGGCGCACTTCGCGCACTTGCCATTGCGCTGCGTACCGCTCGAAGCAAGTCTCCAGAAAGGATACTGATCGGCGGAACCCGGCAACCCGGATACCGCATAAGCCAGCGGGCACTCCCCATCTCGCTGGAAAACGTGGCAACTAACTACGCCGAAGGCGATTCATCTGTCACGTTCGTGCTTTCGGGCGGCAATCGGTTGATCCTGCACTTCGATCCTGAAGAGGGATGCGTGCTGCTGCCGGATTCGCCGGGAACCGCAGTCACCACACCGTCCGCCTTCCGCGCCCGGTTCCCGCTCGACCTGACGGTGGTTCCAGTCCTGGGTGCTGTCGAGCACAGGGAACTGTTGCTTGAGGAGGACACAGTGAACGCCGCGCTAGCAACGCCACGGGCCTCGAGGCATTTCCGCAATTACTGGTACCGCCGGCGTAAGGAGTTCGAGCCATTTGCCGACCTTGTTGCATCGACTTGGCCCGGCATGGTCCTTAAGGCACCGGAGTTCAACCCGATGTCCAAGGAACTCACAATGTTTGTCTGCGAGGACCGGATAGACCGCGAACTGCACTGGGTCGGTTTTGGTTTCCAGATCTGGTGTCAGCTGCTGACCCATTTGGTGCGGGCCGCTCCAGGATCGCTCGTCGTGATTGACGAGCCAGAGATCTACCTTCACCCGGACATACAGCGCAAGCTGCTGCACGTTCTCAAGGGACGGAATGTGGACATTTTGCTTGCGACCCATTCCGCCGAAATCCTATCCGAGGCGGAACCGGGAGACGTCATCATCATAGACAAGCGCCGCCGCCAAGCGGAACGGCTCAAGGACATCAAGGGAGTACAGAGAGCGGTTACCGTACTGGGCTCCCAGCAGAACCTCGTACTTGCCTCGCTGGCGCGCAATCGGCGCGTACTGTTTACCCAGCATCAGCAAGATTTCTTGCTCCTGAGACGCCTTGCGAGGCGTCTTGGCCTCGGAGAACTCGCAACAGGAAGTGGTATCGCATGCATCAGCTCTGGAGGACTGGACAACTGGCAGCGAGTCCGGGACATGTCCACCGGAGCTGGAGTTGCCGCCGGTGGAGAACTGGCAATGGCAGCAGTGTGGGATCGGGAGGGCCGCCATCCTGATGAGGTGAGGACCATCCTGTCGGAGGTAGGTGCCCTGCTCCAGCTTGCTCATGTCCACGAGCGATGGGACCTGCAGGCCTACTTGCTGGTGCCTGCCGCCTGGGACAGGGCAATGCAGCAGGCTCTCCACGCGCAGGGCAAGAACCCGGCATCCTTGCCTGCAGTGGCCGACGTCCTAATGGAGGTTACTGACGACATGCGTGACATCATCGAGGAACAGTGCGCTGCTCAGACAACTCGGTGGATCCTCGCAAGACTCGGCGATGGCGAGAACGCCAATTTGGCGCCCGAGCCAGGCCATGATTCAGGATTCGATAACAAGTGGAAATCTCTTCCGGGACGGCTCACGCTGCTGCCGGGCTCGCAGGCAGTGCAGCGGGTGCGCGACCGGATCGAGCAGTTTGCCGGCATCGCACTGAGCGAAAGCCAGATCGTGGAAGCGATGAAGCCGGAAGAGATTGCCCCTGACCTCCGCTCGCTGCTCTATTCGCTGGACGGGTTCCGTCTTACCCACGCATGAACACCGCGGCAGACTCGCCCGACCTTGAAGGACCGGCCGACACCCCGACCCTTCTCGACCTGCTGTGGGAGCCGGATGAGTACGATGAGAATGAGCAGTCCGGCGACGCAGCAGTCGCAGATGCGGCCTGTCGTGCAGATGCACTAAGCCTTCAGCAACGGCTGTCCATGCACGTGGCACATGACAGCAGTGCGGACTGGTCTGACATCAGCCCGGAACTGCCCGCGCCCCGAGCGCCTGCTCCAGCAAGTGGCCCCGGTTTGAGTGAACAAGTTCCAGCAAGAAGCGGGCGCCCGTCATCGACATTACCTCAGCGCGGCGCAGGTCGCTACAGATCGGGCTCAGCACACACGTTGGCACGCTATCCAACTCCGACGGCTGTCACTCCTAGTGGTCGCTGCGCCAGCACCGGCGAGCTCGGAAATGGTCCCGTGCTGGCCGCAGCACCGGAGCATGAGCGGCCCACAGATGTCGCTTGGAAGATCATTGTTCGTACGACGCAGCTGCTAGCGTCGCCAAACCGGCAGCGATGGTTCTCAGACCGATTGCCTGGAGCTTCGATTCAGCGGGAACTCATCTGCCTTTGGTTCAATACGTACCGGCCGGTCGATTGCGAGAGGATGTTCCAGTCCCAAGTGTCCGCGGCACTTCGCGGGCTTTCGGCAAGCATGCGCAAACTGATGCTGCGGCAGGACCTGTTTTCGCTTTCGATCGACGCGCTTCTGGTGGACAAGCAGTGGAGTGAACTGTCAGCCATGGCAGGTCAAGCACTCGAGGTTTTGGACAGGCAACCCGCACAAGCAGCCTCGCGGTCGGCGAACCGCAGTTGAAACGGTAGGGCGTATAGCAGATAGGCGGCTATGCCAAAGCTGCTGCGGAAGCTTTTAGTCGACAGCTGAAATGCCGATCGACGCCGCCCGTATCTTCAGCGGGCGTGGTGGCGTGGATAGCGGAAGTTCAAACCGAGGGAGCACGCCTGTAACAATAGCGACAGCAGTCGAGAAGAGTTATGAGGCGTCGTCTCCTATTGCACGTCTGGTGCTCACACGAGCAGGGCCATTCGGTGCGCCAGCGCGAGCATGCAATGTCAGGCATCACCGAGCGTTGGATCCGTTTTTGGCCACCGCTTAGACGAACCCGCCCGCGCCCAAGGCTCGGTTTTGCGTTAACTTGGTGAGCCGTCGCGCCGACAGGGAGTTGAAGGCGCGCTACCAGAGAAAAACAACTAGAGCGATGCCTCGCAAAACCATCCCCGTGATCGATCTCTTCGCCGGACCCGGTGGCCTCGGCGAGGGCTTCTCATCCATTGTCGACGACGAGGGCCGCCGCCGATTTGAGGTCAAGGTCTCGATCGAGAAGGAGGAAGTCGCGCACCGCACCCTGACGCTGCGCGCGCTGTTCCGCTCATTCCCGAAGGCCAAGGTTCCCGACTGCTATTACGACTACCTTCGCGGCTCAGTCAGCCGCGAGGCGCTCTTCGCGCACCCTGACGTCCCGGAGGAGTCGCGGCTCGCCGCGCAAGAGGCCAAGTGCGCCGAGCTGGGACTCACGCCGCACTCAGAGATCGACAGTTGGATCAAAGTCGCGTTGGACGGCGCGAAGGAGTGGGTTCTGATCGGCGGGCCGCCGTGCCAAGCCTACTCGATGGCGGGTCGGTCGCGCATGCGGCAGGGCGACTCCGAGAAGTTCGAAAAGGACAAGCGCCACTTCCTCTACACGGAATACCTGCGGATCATCAAGGAGTTCGGGCCAGCGGTCTTCGTGATGGAGAACGTGAAGGGCATCCTTACCTCGAAGCATGGCGGCTCTCCGATCTTCGACCGCATCCTCGGCGACCTGCGCGATCCTGGCAACGGCTTCAAGTACCGCGTGCGCTCGTTCGTCGTCGACAGCGAGGAGCCTCAGCCGCTCGACTACCTGATCGAATCCGAGAAGTTCGGGCTGCCGCAGGCGCGGCACCGCGTGATCCTCTTTGGAATCCGATCCGACCTCGCTGAGTCTTCGTGGAAGCTGCTCGCGCAGCCAAGACGCTTCCGCTTGAAGGAGGCGGGCCGGCAAGTCTGCGTGCGCGACGCGCTCGCTGACCTTCCTCCGCTCCGCAGCAGGCTATCTCAGGAGCCCGACAGCCGACAGGCTTGGCTCTCGGCCGTCAAAGAGGCGCCCGACGGCTTGAAGGGCTGGCACCAGCCGCTGCGCAAGGCGATCGAGCTCGAAATGACACGGGCTGTCTATTCCGCGCTGAACAGAGAATCCTTCGGTGGACGCTTCATCAAGCTGCCCGGGCACTTAGGCGTCTATATGCCCAAGAAGCTGCGCGACTGGATCGCCGACCCGAAGCTCGACGGCGTGATACAGCACGAGACTCGCAACCACATGAGGTCGGACCTCAGCCGCTACATGTTCGCGTCGTGCTTCGCCTCGATCCGCGGCTGCTCGCCAAAGCTGCCGGAGTTCCCGCGTAAGCTGCTGCCCGCCCACGGCAACATGGGCGCCGACAACGTGCCCTTCCTCGATCGGTTCCGAGTGCAGGTCGCTGAGCAGCCCTCGACGACGGTCGTGTCGCACATCTCGAAAGATGGCCACTACTACATCCATTACGACCCGTCCCAGTGCCGAAGCATGACGGTGCGTGAGGCCGCGCGCCTGCAGACCTTCCCCGACAACTACCTGTTCGAGGGCAACCGCACGCAGCAGTATTGGCAGGTCGGCAACGCGGTGCCGCCGTTCCTCGCGCATCAGATCGCCGAGGTGGTCGTCGATTTCATCGACTCATCGCGGCGCTGATCTCTCCGAGGGCTTCTCCGCCCTCGATCCACCCTGCCAGCAGGCTCGAGAGCTGGGCCATGACCTCTATGTCGCGCGTCCCGCACTCCCACACGGTCAAAACCCGCCATCCCTCGGACCTCAAGGCGTTGACGGAGCGAGCGTCACGGTCGACATTGCCCTGGAGCTTCTGCTTCCAGAACTCGGGTCGCGTGGCAGGCAGCTTGGCATTCGTGCAACCCGCGTGCAAGTGCCAGAAGCATCCGTGAGTGAAGATCGCGACCTTGCGTCCCGGCATCACAATATCGGGCGAGCCCGGCAAGTCCTTGCGGTGGACACGGAAACGGTATCCGGCCGCGAATAGCGCCTTGCGCACCAGCATCTCGGGCTTGGTGTCCTTACCTTTGATGCCGGACATCATCCGGCTTCGGATGGCTGCGGATACGACGTCCGGCATGGGTGTCAGCGCAATTCCGGGATGTCTGGGTCAGGAGCAGAGTAGGTTGCGCCAAGAACGGCATCACGGCACTCCGCCTTCTTCGCCCATTCCGAGATCATCTTGCCCCCGGCTGTGTGGTGCAACACGTCATTGACCTCGCGCGCCCACACTGCGATCTGCGCCATCAATTCAGGCGAGCCGCCTTGATTCGTCCAGATCCGATCAAGGTCAATCCGACTTCCAAGCTTTTCGGCGAGCACGCTGACGGTGTAGGCAGCCACATTTCCCTGGAACGCCTGGAACATAGGCCGCGCTAGCTTCTGGGTGTCCCGAAATAGTTTGGCCTTGGCGATCATCGCTTTGTAGGCGGCGACGTTCGGAAGAGGAGCTTCCGCGCCCTCCGGCCCCGCTAGAGACGCCATGAACTGATCGAAGTTCTTCTGCGAGCCTCTGCTGACGATATCGGGGCGCTTGTCCCACGCAAAGACGTATTTAGCCAGATCTGTCTTGGTAATCCGTCGCGCTGGCGGAATCGCGTCCTTCAAAGCCTTAAGCTTGGCGGGCGTCGCCCCGTCACGGGCAAGCATCGTGCTGTAGCTGCCTGCCGCCCGCTCGTAGAACCAGCGCCCGACGCCGTTGGGGCAGTAAACCGAAAGAGACAGCCGCTCCACTTCGACATGGAAGGGCTTATTTGCCGAGAGATCGGACTGGCGCACCGCGTTTTGGCTATTGGCGAAGCGCGAGATGTCGGATACCAGTGCCTCTTCCTTGACCGGATCTTGGGCCTTCATCACGATGATCTTCGCGGGCACGCGCACCTTACCAAGATCCATCTCCGGGAACTTCTTCTTAGAGAAGTAGATTGTGGCCGTCGTCTGGCCTCCGTTGACGATTTGCAGTCCCTTGAGCCAGGCGATACCGGTCGATCCATCGCCAGGCGAACCGAAGCGCATCTCGTCCGCGACGAGCACGATACCGTTGTTGTAGGCCATGAATCGACCCGGAGCCGTGCGGAGCGTCGCCTGGATTCCCGCGTTGACGCCTTTGCCCTTGACGCTCAGGAATGAACGGACATTCGCTTCGAGAAGGCGCGCTCCGAATTTCTCGTAGAGCAGGCGCAAGGCTTCGCCAGGGATGGCCGTGAGAGCGTAGTCGTAGTCTTCGTTGTCTCCGGGAACGTATACACATGGCAGTGGCGCGCCGGAGACCTCAGTGAAGTCGACGACGAGTTCGTCCCTGGGCTTGCCCTCGGACCAATGGCGATGGAGCCGCTCGATATCCATGACTTCGAGGCGCACAGCCTTTCCGCCAATGTCGCGCGTCTTGAAACTCTTGGACTTGGCGACGCGGTCGGTGAGGACGTAGATTCGCACTTGCTCTAGGCCGTCATAGATGGCCTGGAGTGTCTCGGCCAGCGACCGCACGTCGCTCGATGGATCGAGCTTCGGGGCCATCTTCCCCTCGGCGCAAAGGGCGAGAAAGCGCAAGCACTGCTCGACGGCGACCTTCGTCTCAGCCTCGGGCACCGGCGTGATCTCTTCGACGCCTTCGTAGAGGCTGACGAACAAGTCAAGCTGATCCTGATCGTCGGACACCGAGTAGCCGCTCAGGCGAAACGTCGCGTTGCCGAACTTCCCTTGATAGTGGCATTCGACCGGCTCGAAGGTCATGCCGATCTCGGCCATGTGCCGAGTGACGATGTCGGTGAACACGATTTCGGCAAAGGGCGATCCTTCGCTCATCTGAGCCTTCACCTCGGCCTGCGTCTCGCGCAGGAAATCAGCCAAATCCATGGTCAAAGCGCTCCCAATTTCTTCAATGCCAGTGCGAAGCCGATGCTCGAGCTCGGCGCCCTGTCCAGATCTATCTCATAGGCCGCACGAGTGACACCATGCGGCACGCGGCCAAAAGTCAGGCGCGGGAAGCCTTCCACGACTTCGACGACGCGTGCGTCGACTTGCAGGAAGCGCCTCGAATACTGCTCAGCATGCCCATCGAAGTATCCCGCCGAGAGCAGCCGCTCCGAAAGCGCGCGCTCGGCTTCGGCGTCTCCGCGGACGATGTCCCGCAACTGCTCGACATAGTCTGGCAGACTGAGCCCCGCAGCCGCTTGGCGAAGTCTGACGCCCGCGACGAAGAGGGGTTGCCTCACCGTGTCGTCAAGTTGCTCGAGGCTTCCGATACGCGCCGGAAAGCCGACGGATGACAGTGTCGACTTCACCTCGATACCGCCTGTTCCGATCTCGAAATCCCTGAGGCCGCCGAGCGGCCCGATCCAGGCGTCCGCCGCGACGTCCGCGGAAACGCCCGCCTCGATAATGCTGGCGAGGGCCGTCAGTTCTCCAACTAGGCCAACCTCCGACTCCGCCGCGAGCGGTTGCGATCCTTTGCGCATGAACTCCTGCCAAGCACGGACCCGGCCGAGGAAGATCTTGAGCAGGCGTTGGGAATCAGCCTCCCGCTCCTCGTGGAGAGCGCCGGCTACATCGCAAGCCATTGCCCCGAACAGGTCGGATCCCCCCGTCGCCTTGCGGCTGAGCGCGACCCACGTCGCGCCGTCTCCTTGCAAGTCGACACGCTCGACAGAGAACCCTTGGCCCTCCGGGAGCCTTTCGGCGGCTGGGAGCGATGCCCCCGGAAAATGAGCGAGCACCGCTTCCTCGTTTCCGGGCTTTCGAGCGCCCGCGCGCAGGACGCAGCCGCGAGGGGAAGTGATGGGAATGGAGCGCCAGCCATCGACCTCGGGAGTCTTCGTCAAGGCTTCCCAAGCCGCCCTGAACTCGTCAATCTGCCTCCCCATACTCGGTCTCCCATAGCAGATGGTCGATCTTGTAGGTGACCTTCACGCCCGCGTCGCTGGCTGGGAAGCTTGCCCCGAACGCCACAATGGGGTCAGTTCGACCAGGGAAGGCGCCGCCGCCCGCTTGGGTCGGATCCAGCAAGTAGATCAGCAGGAGCCCGCGTTCGCGCGCGGCGGGTATGCCCTCGGCTCCTCGACCGCGGAGCTTGCGGATCGCTGGCCCGTTCGGCAACTCCGGCTGCTTTGGCTCGGCGCCGTTTGTCTGGCGCGCAGCATCTGGCTTCCATGCGCGGATGGTGGCGTCGAGCGCGGCGCGCCAACCCGCCTCGTCAAGGTCGATCGACTCGTCGCGCTGCGAGAGCAGGCGTCCGATGGAATATCTGTCCTTGATGAGAGGATCGCCAGCGCGCTTCAAGGTGTCGACCATGAGTGCGCCTGGAAGCGGATACGCCGCCCCCTCGCCGCCGCCGATGACGGCCACCGTCCATTTCGTGAGCTCCGAGCACTTGGCCATGGAGCGGATGAACTCGGCGACGAGCGAGCTGTTGACCTTGCGCGCCTTGGGATGGGTCGCGTAGGCCTCGAAGAATGTGGCGATGGTGTCGGCCGCCACGGCGTTCCAAAGAAATCCCTTCCACTCCTGCGTCTGCTGGCCCCGCTTGCGAACAATGGAGTTCTTTTCATGGGGATCGCCCATGGTCGAGACCAGCCCGAGCGTCGCGGCGAGATTGCGATCGAGCGTCGTTGCGTCGTTGTGCAGGGACACCGTCTCAAGCAGATCTCCGCTGAAAGACAGCTGGAGGCTGCGCGCGTTGCGCATCTTCTGTGGCGAGGTGACGAGCAGAACCTCGTGAGACTGCACCTTTAGGCCGTAGTCCCGCGGCGTGCCTCCGCTTTCGGCCATCGCGTCGAACTCCTCCCGCAACTCCTCTGCGGCGTCCGCGATGTGCCCGAACCACTCCACCAGATCGGAGGTCGTGTAGAGCCGGCAGAGGTCGACATAGCCAGGCCGGTAGCCGAACCAGCGTCCCATCTGCATCAGCGTGTCATACATCTTCGTCGTGCGGACAAAATAGCTGGTCGAGAGCCCGTCGAGCGTCAGCCCGCGAGAGAGCTTGTCGCCGCCAACGGCGATTTGCTTGACCGGCTTCCCCTCCCGCACAAGATCGATCGCCTCCTTGGACGAGCCGTTGACTAGGCGCACTTCGATGTCGCCAAGCACGTCGGGGAGCACTGCCCAGATTTCTTCCCACGCTGGAATCCGAGGAGGGCCTTCTTTCTCCGGAAAGCGCTCTGCAACTTCATTGCATGTCGGGATAAAGTCGCGCTCCCACAGCTCCCGCATCTGCTCGGCTAGCGCGTCGAGGTCCTCGCCCCGCTTGAAGCGCCTCGACATTTGTCCGACGGCTTGCTCGATCTGAGCGTGCACGCGCTCCTGGACGAAATTCAGCCGCGTGACGTGCACGAGCATTGAAGAATGCTCGTTGCCTTGCCCGCGGCACGCGCGGGCTGCCGTGGCCAGAAAGAAGGAACAGATCGCCTCCTTGAGCGACGGGGGCAGCGTATCCGTCGAGCGATAGGTCGGGACGTGCTCCTTCTTGTGGTTCGCAGGCATCCAGCCAGGATGTCCGTCCTGTGCCAGTTGGTCGTCGACCTCCCGCCAAAGCCGCAGGCCGCCGACTCGCCCCTCGGGCGACCGCAACCCGAAAACCTTGGCGGGGCCGATGTAGTTCGAGGGCGCCGCCAAATTGCGGATGAAAGCCTGGGGAAAGAGGTCGGGGCCTTCGTCCTTGGTCGCGCCTCGCCTGTGGATGAAGATGTTGGCGAAGGGCGTTGCGGTGTACCCGACGAACGCCGCCTTGGAGAATGAGAACAAGATTGTGCGAATCAGACGGTTGATCGTCTTGGGCACATGGTCTTCGTCTGGATTGCCGTCCTCGTCGAAGCCTTGGTCACCCGTGTCGACCGAGGCGTTGTCGGCCTCGTCGTCGATCACCAGAAGCGGCAGGCCGGAGACGACGGGCCGGCCGTCCTCCGGATCGGTCGCGTCCGCGACCTTCTTGCGAATCCAGTTCAGAAGCTGGCGCAGGACGGTCGGGTCTTTCTTGACGACGAAGAGCCAAGGCCGCTTTTCAGGCGACGCCGAAAAGTGCGTCGCGACCTTCGTATTGAAGTCGCCGTGCTCGGCGCGCGTTGTCATGCAATTGGGCGCGAGTTCCAAGTCCGAGTCGATCTGGCCGACGCCGATGAGCCGGCTCGGCTCGCGATCGAGGCCGGAAGTCTCGTAGCCGAGGAAGCTCTCCTCGAGCCGAATCTGCGTCTGCGAGCGGAGGTTGTTGTGGCGGCCCGCCAGCACAATGATGATCTTGTAGCCCGCGTCCGCCGCCTTGCAGATGAGGCCGGAATAGTTGCCGGTCTTGCCGGACTGGACGTGTCCGACCACCAATCCGCGTCGATCCCAAGCCCCTTCCCGCAGGGGATCCTCGAGCAGGCCCAAGATCCCATCGGTCGACTTATCGAGTGCGTCGATGACCTCCGACGGAAGCTTTCGCTCGAGGTAGCTCGCATATCGAGCCCAATAGCGCCAGTCGCGCTTGCGCGCAGAGTCGAGCCAACTGAAATGGCCGGTGGTGTCTTGAAGGACGGAGTCCTTGCCGATCCAGTGGCTGAAACGCCGAATCAGCTCGGAGACCGCGGCGGCTTGGTCGACCAAGGCGGCATCGTCGTCATCGAGATTGCCGACGGCCTTGGCCACCTTGTCGGCGATCAGGGCGGCCGTGATCTTCGACTTGTCCTTCTCGCGCCGCAGCATCATCTGGGCGGTGCTGACCACTTCTGCGATCAGCTCTTCACTTTCGGTCATCGCATCTCCCCGTGTCTTCGTGTTGTGTTTATGTCTCGTCGGGAAGCGCCGAGACGAGCGCTGGGTAGTTCTGAAACGGCTCGGTCGACAGGAGGCGCTTCTTCGCGGCGGCTCCGCTCATGTTGAGGCGGCCCGTCATGTCCTCGTAGAACGCTTCGAGGACCTCGACGACCGACTCGGGCGGTTCGCCTTCGAAGGCAGCGCGCGGAGTGTCCTTACTCTCCGCCGTGTCCAGCCATATGCGCTGGATCGGCACGGTGGCCTCGACGACCTTGAGCATCGCCCGAATGAGCGCGCCGTTACCGCCGCTTGCTTCGATGGCGGCGGCCACGGCAGGATGCTTCTCGTCGATACGGTATCGAGTGCCGGCCTTTGTCCGCTCGACTCGCCATGCCATGTCGACCGGGCCTGCTCCGCGCGGCAAGACCGGCGATCCTCGGAATGCGAAGACCTTTCGAGCGCGCTCGCGAGTATCCTCTGCAAGCTTCGTCAAGAGGACTCTCAGAGCCACTGGCGGACGCGCGATGGACTTGCGAATGTCGATTTTCCAATCCGCATCCGCGGTGTTAGGGATGTCTAGCCGAATCCGCGCGAGGCGATATGCCTCCTCGCGGTTCCATGCGCGGCCTTGGCCAAGCCCTAGCCATCCGCCGGCGACGAGCAGCCGCTCGTTGCGGTAGACGTAGAACCCCTGCTGAGAGTTCCAGCCGTTGGGTCCCGCCGCGTCGTCGATCTCAGCGTTGCTCAGCTTGTCCTTGTGCGGCAGCACGTGGCATTCGACAGCGATCTGCCCCGAAGCGGTGTTCGACTTGGCGACAGGGGAGTTCCACGGCTTCGCCGGGTGGCCCGACATGAATGGATCCCAAGGCTCGACCCGGTGGCCGTTGATCGACAGGCGCAACCGCGCGCGAGGCCCCTCGAGCATTCGATGGAAGACCATGGCGAGGTGGGCCTCGACTGCGTCGATGAGGACAAGGAAATCGTCCGCGTCATAGCCTGGCGTGACGATGCGATCCAGCACTTCCCAAAGCACCAGCGTTCCATGGCTCTCGCCATTCAGGCCAGCCGCGAACAGTTCCGAGCCTGCGGCGGCCCCTTCGAACAAGAGCCAACCCCCTGACAGATCCTTCGCAAGTTCGTCGAGATCCCACCTTAGGCAAGAAGAAACGCCGTCTTTGACCGAGGAGACCGTCAAGCGTCGGCACTGCGAGAAGGACGCTGTCTTGAGCCCCATTCCGAAGCGGCCGAGGTCTGAGCGCTCGCGCTCGTCGAGCGGGCTCTTGTCCCCCAGCGTCATCGCGCTTTCGAGCTCTTCGTCGGTCATGCCGCGCCCGTCATCGGCCACGCTGATCCTGCTCTCGGATGCAGCCCATTTGAAATCGATGCGAACCTCGCGCGCGCCCGCTGAGACGCTGTTGTCGACGATGTCGGCCAACGCCGCAGCGGTGGAGTAGCCGAGGCCCCTGAGCGCCTCGAGCATCGCAGCCGCGCGGGGGGGCGCCTGCCGTGTTCCGAGGCTCATCGCCAAAATCCTCTGCCAACTTCGTGCTTGAAACCCATTTCGAGCAGATTTCGAACTAACTTCTTCGTCCGGCGGCCGCCGCCCTCCACTAGGTCGATCCGCAACGTGCCGAGCTCACCGTCGCGAGCATCTCGCCAGAAGAAGCCAAGCTTCGCTGCCTCGTCCAGGACTCGCTGGAGCGGCGACATCCTGGGAATGCCGCGCCTGCGTCCCTGGGGACGGGAGGCTTGGTCTCCGGGCGCCGCCGTTCCCCCGTTGGAGCGCGCACTGGCGACGCTCGATTGATTCTCGGCGCTGTCTTCGTCGACTGCATCCGCCGCGTTCCGTGAGCGCGTCGAGGCCGGGGCGCCTTCGAGTAACCTACGCCGGATCGCGTGGGAAAGACGTCTCAGGGCCTTTGCTTCGATCTGCCGGATCCTCTCGCGCGTGACGTTGAACATGACGCCGACCTCCTCAAGGGTGTGGTCGCTGTCTAGGCCGAGGCCGAAGCGCAGGTTGATGACCTTTGCGGATCGATTGTCGAGATCGGAGATCACGCTCCGCAAACTCTCCTGTCGCGCGCGCTCGGAAAGCGTCTCAACGGGATCCGACCTTAGGAGTGGCGGAACGTCGAGTTCGTCGCCCAAGCTATCTAGTGCAATCGGATCCGACAGCGGGCGCAAATAGGCCTCGACCTTCCAAGGTGTAAGTTGAAACTCCGCGGCCAAATCGGTCCAAGTCGGAGCGTGACCTGTCCGCTTGAGTTCGTCCTCTGAGTATCGACGCATTTTCTGCGCGGTCTCGAACGCGTGGACGGGCTCTCGGATGAGGTGGCCGGTGTCCGCGGCGGCACGCGTCATCTGTTGCCGAATCCACCAGGTCGCCATGGTGGAAAAGCGGAAGCCGCGGCGCCAGTCAAACTTTTCAACCGCCTTGATCAGCCCGATGTTCCCTTCTTGCACGAGATCTTCCATCGGAAGTCCCGTCCATAGATGCTTCTTGGCCATCGACAGGACAAGCCTCAGGTTGGCTTTCACCATCGTGTCGCGGTTGGCGATCAGCGCGCGGGTCGCGGCGCGATATCGCGCCGCCGCATGGTCGTGTTTGCTGTCCGAATTGTCACCGAGCTCGACAAGAAAGGATCGCTTGAAAGGGATCTCTCGCAGGATCGCGAGCGTCCGGGCGGACCCATCGGAAGCGCCTGCGCAAGCGACGATCGCATCGAGGCTCTCGAGGATGTCGCCAAACGCCGCTGCTTCGGATCCCTCCGCGTCTTCCGTTTCTGCCAAGGCCGGAGACGCGATCTGCAACCCGAGATCACCATCTGGAAGATCCGCCGAAGAGATCGCCTCCGTTGAAGGCTCCTCTCGCGGATTGGAAACGATCCACGACGATGTGTTCTTCCCGGTTCTTAGCGCCGTGGCTGCCATTTTTAATGCGTCGATTCCAGCGGGCCAGACGGCCAAGGCCCCGATCGCCTGAGCGAGGCAATCTTCCATTGAGCGAGCCAAGCGCGTCTCATCCTCCGGCTTCAGGAGCGCGTGGTGCGCCGCTTCGCGCATGTAGATGCGCAACGGGTCGTTGTGCCGGGATTGGAGGTTGCCAAGGAACGCCAGGGCTTCGTCCATCAACTCCGATTCTTCGGGCGTCTCAATCGCGTCGATGTAGGCTTCAAAAGTTTCGTGCGGAAGCCGATACTCGAATCGTTCGTCAGTCTCCGCGCCAAGGTCGTTGATGGTCAAGCGCAATAGCGCCTCGGCGGTTCGCTTGCGCTCCTCGTCGTCCTCGCCTTCCGCGCATATGTCCTCGACAGCTTGGTCGGGAACGCTGCCCTCTCTATGCGACCTCAGCAGCAGCGCCCGAAGCGCCGCTCGAACCTCGGCGTCATCCGCCCGCAGCACCGCCGCTGCGAAGTCCGGGAGGAACGCTTCGAAGTCATCCCAGTCGACCGACGTGTCATTGGGGGTGAATTGAGAAATCGCCGCTTGCGCGCCAGCGTGCCTCAGCGAAAGCGCGACGTCGTTCTCGGCTGGCGAGGACTCCGTCTCGGCTTCCCAGCCTGAAAGGTCGCCGACCTCGATCTCACCGCCGAGGTCGGGGAGTTCAGAATCCAGTCGCGCGCACCATCCGTTGACGGTCGGTGGAACAAGCGCCTTTGCCTGCGATGCCGCAACCAAAGCGTCCGCTGTGCAGTTCGCGTCATCCGGAACGCCTTCGGACAAGGCTGGCTCGAACGATGGGGCCTCCTCGGAGTGCGCAGGGAGCCTCGGCGACTCGTTCGCCGCGATCGAGGTGGGTATTGCAACTGTTTCATCGACCGTGGAGACCACAAGCTTTGGCATCGACTGTCCAAGCGGGACTGCCGGCGCAACCACAGGTTCGATGCCGTGGTTTATTGACTCTCCTGCTTCGTCGCCTTGACCGACATGCTCTGGCCGAAGTCGCAACGAATCCTGCGGAAGCGCAGGTTGGGTCGACTCGATGCGGGTGGGGGCAGGCTGTTTGGCGGCTGGCGCGGGGACATCCTGCATCGTCGGCGTCGAGGACTCGCGGATCGCCTCCTCTATCTCTGAATGTGCCTCGTTGGCGCCGTATGCCAAAGCGATGGCGATCGCGTTTCGGCCGAATTGATCGACGGCGCTCAGATCTACACCGGCCTTGATAAGGAGCCGGCAGATTGCAGCCTTGTTCCGCGATGCGGCGATCATCAGAGGCGTGAGGCCGCGTTCGTCTCGCCATTCCAGACTATCCCCGCGTGCGATGTGCAGCATCACCGCGCTCTCGACGCCGGCCGCCACGGCTGTCTTCATCAGTCGATTGAAGGGGTGCGCGATCGGCGACTGGGAATCGTTCACAGGCACGACTCCGCACTGACTCGCGAGCGGTTGCTCGCGTTGTTTAAATCCTCCCCAAGTCGAAAAGAGAGTCTCCGCTTACTTCGCCGACCTCCGTCCCTAATGGCCATGTGGGCTTTGTTCCAAAGGATGAAGAAATTCTACTTAGGGAAGTGCTGATCAACGGGCATCGCGATGTTCGTTTTGCGGTTGTTGGCGCTTTGCGCCGCCGCGGGAGCCCAGAATTAGCGCCTGCGAGGTCGTTCTGAAGCGTTTCAAGGCCACTTTATGGCCCGATCTCACGCCGCAGACGCACTGACCCCTTGGGCCATCAATCGGCGCCTGGCGATGTACAGGTTGGCCAGCGCAGCTTGCGCCTTCGCCCGCACCTGGTTCTTGGCGATACCGCGGTAGCTGACCTTGCGGTAGCCGAACAGATTCTTGATGACGTGGAATGGGTGTTCGACGATTGCGCGGACTTGCGCCTTGCGCCGCTCGAACCATTCGTACATCGCTTTGCGCGGCCCCTCGGGCATGGCCTGCAGCTGGCCGCGCTTCATGGCGATGCGCCAATCGATCTCCTCGTACAGGTGGCCTTCGGCCTGCGCCTGAATGATCTCGTCTCGCTTGTCCAGGCCGGTGTAGCCGCTGTCGCCGTGAACCTGCGTCTCCAGGCCATGCAGCAGTTCGTGGGCGTGCACCACATCGGCCTCATTGGCGGCCGTGCAGACCACGCTGTGGATCAGGCCCGACTCCGCGTCTACGCCATGGTGCATCTTCATGCCGAAGTGCCATTGGTTGCCCTTCTTGGCCTGATGCATCTCGGGATCGCGCTTGCCGTCCTCGTTCTTCGTCGAACTCGGCGCAGCGATGATGGTGGCGTCCACCACCGTTCCCTGACGCATAAGCAGACCGCGCTCGGTCAGGTGTGCGTTGACCTCGGCCAGGATCGCAGCGGTGAGGTCGTGCTGCTCCAGCAGCCGGCGGAACTTCAGCAGCGTCGTCGCATCGGGCACGTTCTCGCGGCCCAGGTCGATGCCGATGAACTCGCGCATGGCCTGGCTGTCGTACAGCGCGTCTTCCAGCGCCTCGTCGGCCAGCGTGTACCACTGCTGCAGGAAGTACATGCGCAGCATGCGCGGCACGCCAATCGGCGGGCGGCCCACCTTGCCACTCTTGGGGTAGTGCGGCTCGATCAGCGCTTCGAGCCGCGACCACGGCACCACCACGTTCATCTCGGCCAGGAATCGCTCTCGGCGCGTCTGGCGCTTCTTACCGGCGTACTCGGCGCTCGCAAAGCTGGACTGCTTCATGCCACGATCATCGCCAGATCCAGACCTTCCCGCCACCGAGGACTGCCCGGATAAATCAGCGCTTCCTTAGCTGGCCGCGCAGATCGAAACACGCAGAAAAGTGGATCGGCCAGTCCCGAGGCCGAGGACATCGCTTGGTGCGGCAAGCTCAGCAAGCTATGTACAAGACCGCGCTGCAGCCATTCGGCTGCCCTTGAGTTCGGGCTGCTGCCTGTACTCTGCACGAACCGGTGGGCAGTCGCGATGGAAGCCCCGCGCCTCGAACCCGGCGTTGGCAACCTTGCGCTCGGTCAGTGCGTTGCCACCCGGCATTCTGAGTAGCGGCCAATCGCGCCAAGTCACGCATAAGGGCCCGGGTCGAACACGTCTCCGGGGTCGTCAAGCGGCTGTGGGGCTTTGACAAGGCGCGCTACCGGGGTCTGGCCAAGGATGGCACCTGCGCGTTCGTGGCAGCGGCGCTGGCCAACTTGTTCTTGGCGCGCAAGCTTCTGGCGGCATGAGAGCGCCCGCACGGCGCGTGCGCTGTGTGGGCACCTGCCGATGCGACCCGCTTGGCCCTGCCATGCGGGTCGAAACCTCCATCGCTGTCGGCCAACTCAAATCGCTCGCTCCTAGCTTCCGAACTGTGCCTTATTCAGGTTGCTCTAAGACTTCGCACCTTCTTTCGCGACGCGGTACTCGAGAAGCTCACCAACCGTGACGTCGAAGTATTTGCAGAGGCGATCAATGGCGTCTAGGTCAATCCTCGCCGCAGTCTCGTCGTAGAGCAGCGTGATGGTGTTTCGATGCAAGCCAGTCTCTCGCGCAACGTCGGCGATTTTCAGCTTGCGTTCCCCCATCAGGCGGGACAGATGGCACTTGATCAAGTTGCCCCCAAAGAAGAAAAGTCATGCAGAACGACAAAAAGCACTTGCAAATGTCTTTCTAAGCCGTAAGATGTCATCCACAACGACAAAAAAGCCAGTGGCGTGGAAATTTGTCGTCCTCATTGTCGCAACTTTGGCCTGGAGACAGAAGTGCCTGAAACCACCTACCTAACAACCGACGAACTGTCGGCCCGCATCAAGTACGACGTGCGGACCATCCGCGAACGCCTGAAGGACAGTGTCCTCCTGGAGGGTATCCACTACATCCGGCCGTTCGGCGGGCGGAAGATCTTGTTTGTGTGGGAGGCGATTTCCCGCGACATTGGCGCCCAAGCTGGCATCGACCGTGCCGCCATCCCGATGGCCAACGGCGGAGTGCTCCATGGGTAGCATCCGCGCAAGGCAGGACAACGGGCTGCTCTTCTTCGACTTCCGGTTCCAGGGCGCGCGGTGCCGCGAGCAGACGCTGCTTCAGGACACGCCTGCGAACCGCAAGCGCCTCGAGAAGGCACTGGGCGCCATCGAAGCTGAGGTGAAGGCAGGCACGTTCGACTATGCCAAAACCTTTCCTGGCAGTCGTTCGCTGTCACGGCAATCGGACTCTGCGGCTCCGTTGCCCGTGCCCCCGACGGCGCAGAAATCGCAGCTCGGGCAGGCCGCAGCCGCAGTCATGTCGCCCACGCCGACCTTCCGCGATTTCACCGCCACTTGGCTGGCCGAACACCAGATCGAGTGGCGCCGCTCGCACATCAAGGTGCTGAACTCGACGCTGGATGGTCACCTGCTGCCGCACTTCGGCGCCAAGCCGATTGGCACGATCACCAAGGCCGAAGTCTTGGCCTTCCGGGCCAAGCTGGCG
>Ga0209181_10005092_pt1 | contig 19094 bp, 16 predicted proteins | sample MAT05_FD_187208 | JGI IMG/M metagenome (GOLD analysis project Ga0209181, IMG submission 187208) | Freshwater microbial communities from Lake Fryxell liftoff mats and glacier meltwater in Antarctica - MAT-05 (SPAdes) (version 2) | ecosystem: Environmental > Aquatic > Freshwater > Ice > Liftoff... | reverse complement strand
AAACCCCCATCGGGCGACCCACCAGATCCGAACACAACTCAATATTCACCTCCTCGCCCACGATCAGCTCCTGATAAAGATACTCCGTCGAGTCGTGGTGCCCTAGCACCAGTTCAACCTCGTCCCGAATCACCGAGACCCCCGCGCTGCCCGACCCGAAACGGGGCTTGCGGATCAGCGGCAGCCCCACTCTCCGCAGCGCCTCCCCGGCGTCCGAAAACGTCCGCGGCACCCTAACGCCGTTCGCCGCTGCCCAGCGCGCCGTCTCCAGCTTGTCAAAGCCAATTCGTGCCGTGTCGGCATCCGGAAAGAAGCATTTGACCCCCTGCGCCGTCAGCTCACTCCGCAGGTGCGAAAGCGCCGCCACGTCCGGATCACTTAGGCTCAGAATCGCATCGATCTTTCGCGACGGTACCAGCTCCCGTACCGCGTCCAGATAGCCCGGGTCGGCAATCTCCGGCAGCAGCACCGACTCGTCGCAACTGGTGAACCCGGGCGTAAACATCACATTGCCGCTCCCGACAATGTAGATATCTGGATCGGCCTCGCGCAAATAGTCCGCAATGTAACCTCGCTTCCCGATCGTCGAAAGCAGCCAATTCGTCCTCATCGGCCCGCCTTGCGAAACCCTTCACCGGGCTCACCCGGTCGAATCAGCTCCCCTGGGTCAAGCGAGTAAATCGCGGCAGTTGGCACAATAAAATCTGGGGCCAAGCACGCCGAGTAGGCCCCCACGTTGGTGACCACCACCAGATCCCCTTTCCGAGGCGCTGACTCACCTTCCAGCACCCCAAACTGATCGATCTCCATGCACGTTCCGCCGTAGAGTAGAACCGGTTCCGTCGCCGCCGGGCCAGCATCGCCCATCGGCACCAGAACACACGGCGGAGGAATCGCCGACCGCAGCGGATTGACGTCGAACATCGAACCGTCGCAAACCGCGATCAACGCGCCGCCAGCCCGTTCCTTCACCGCCACGATCGAAGCAACATAATTCATCGCCCCCGCCAGCACTCCAATCCCTGGCTCCACGATCAGCTTCGGCCCCCCCTCACCGAATACCGCCCGGGCATGCCGACCCACTACCGACGCCCACTGCTCATGGCTGTCCACCGCATATGGCAGCCGAGCCGCAATCGACGGTGGCGGAACGCTCCCGATCCCTCCCCCGATATCGAGGTATTCCGGAGCGATGCCCAGCTGCCGAGCCACCGCATGCAAACGGTCAATCCGCTCACAGTAGGATTGTGCGTCTCGACGGCTCGAATGGTGCAAATGAAGGCCAGCCACTTCGATCGGCCGCTCGGCTATCAATCGTCGAACCGTCTCTACCGAACCCGCATCGTCAAAATCAATCCCAAATCGGCTCACCGAACCGTTGCCGAGCGCTGCAGCCACGCGAATTCCCAGCCGAAATGGCTTCGCCGGGCTCCCCAGCGCAGCAGCCGTTTCCAGTTCGTCCACTGAATCCACATTGATATCCATCGAATGCTGATGGCAGAACTCTAAATCAGCCACCGACTTCACCGGCCCGTTGAACAAAAGCTGCGGCGGCACGGCCCCCACCAACTGCGCTTGGCGGATCTCCCTTCTCGATACGACCTCCAATCGATAGCCAGCCTGCAATACCCGGCGCAAGACTGCCGCCAGATAATTCGTCTTTACCGAGTAAGTTACTTCGCACTTAGGATAGAATTCGGCCAAGCCCAGGCGCAGGCCGTCCATCGCCCGCACAATTTGCGGAATGTCAATGAGATAGAGCGGCGTGCCAATTTTTGCGGCTAGCGCGCGGATAATTCCAGCCTCGGCAAGGAGGCCAGTCTGCGTTACGATCTGAGTCATGTGGGATAAGCACCGTCACGCCTGGCCGAGGGCTAAGCGCAGGGACGTGAGAAAAGGGCTTCCCGCTATTGTATAAGAAGCGACTCAACGAAATCGCTGCGAGACTCGTAGTAAGAGCAGGAGATATGAAAGCCCTCTTGGCGGACACCTTCGAGCAGATCGTCGCGGCGCAACAAAACCGGGTTCTGGCGGTGTGTCGACGGATGCTCGGCGAAACAGGCGAGGCGGAGGAGGCGGCGCAGGATACCTTCATGAAGCTACATCGGAATTGGCAGCAAATCGAGGGGGACCCGGGGCCATGGCTTTACCGGACCGCGGTAAACACTTGTTTGGATCGGAAGCGCGTGCCGCAACGCAGCGAGACGATCGTGGAGATGGCCGATCGCCGGCCCGGGCCCGCGGAGTTAGCAGAAGTTCGGCAACGCTAAGAGCGGGTGAAAGTCGCGCTGTCCCAGTTGCCAGAGCAGGAACGAGCCGCGATCACGCTGCGGGATATCGAAGGGTCGACGACGGCGGAGGTAGCGGCGTTTTTGGGAACGACCGAAGGCACCGTGCGCAGTCAGATAGCAGCCGCCCGAATGAAGCTGCGGAGGTTGGTATGAATTGCGAAAAGTGGGACGAAGAGATCGCCCTTTGGGCAGGGGGGGATGCCGTCGGAGCGGAGTTCTTGGCGCATCTCGATGGGTGCCGCCGGTGCCGGGCCGAACTCGCCGCGATGAAAGCGGCGATGGGGCAGTGGACCGATTGGACCCCAGCCGCGAAGCAGCGCCCGACGCGTTGGTGGATGGGCGTGGCTGCCGCCCTCGTGCCGTTGCTTCTTTGGGTCGGTTGGCCCGAGCCGGTGGCGGTGGAGCAATTGGTGCTGACGATGCCGAAGGCGCCGAACGCCCCCGCGGTGGAGCGGGCGGTAGCCATGAAGCAGGTGAAGCGAGAGAAGGCTGTAACCGTGAAGATATTCACGGACGACCCGGATGTTGTGATCTTACTACTAGGAGATGCGGAATGAAGTTATTATTGTTAGTCTTGATGAGCGTAACGCTATGGGGACAATCGTCGGCCAAGGTGATTATGCTCAAATACCTGAACGTTGACGTGGCTCTCCTAATCGGCTTCGCGTTTGGCGACGGCAAGGTACTTGTCAACAGAGATCCGAAGGGTCAAATGATCGTCGTAAGCGGACCGCCTGAGCTGCTGACAGCGATTGAGACCGCAATCCAAAAAGCGGATGTGCCGGACAAACCAGCACTGAACGTGGAGTTAACCTTTTACGTCTTGGTAGCCGGGGACGCCTCCGCGGCGACTGCGTTGCCGGAGGAAGTGGCCGGAGTCGCCAAACAGGCTAAAACTCTGTTCGGTCATCCAACGCTCCGCCTGCTCGATTCGATCCAGGTTCGCACTCGCGATGGCAAGGGAGGAGAGGCCTCCGGGATGATGGGAAAGATGCAAGGGACCCTCCCGAGTCAATACCAGCTTCGCTTCGCCGAAGTTAGCCTCCAGGGTGCCGAGAAAGCTCGTACGGTTCGGTTGAATGCCCTCAAGTTCGGAACCAAAATCGCCATCGGTGCGCAGTATTGGGACACCGGTATCAACACCGACGTCGACTTCCGGGAAGGTCAAAAAATCGTGATTGGCAAGTCGAGCCTCGACTCGTCCGGCACGCCGTTCTTCGTCGTAGTTACCGGGAAAGTGGTCGACTAAGAAAACTTAGCGCAGACTTCGCGGAGTTTCTTGAACAGGGCAGGGGTCGACGTCAAAGCGTCGGCCTTTTCCTCATATTCAAGCGCAAGATAGCCGCGGTAATGGTTAGCGACCAACATCTTCGCCACGCGGTTCCAATCCGATTCGGCTCGGCCCTTTTCGTCGGTCACCATCGCCTTCACCTGGACGTTCACCGCATGGGGAGCGATCATCTCGATCTGCTCGTAAACACGCGTCTTGAAATTCGCGGTATCCAGGTTGATCCCCACCCAGGGGCTATTCACCTGCTTGACGATCTTAATGATGTTCTCAGCCTTGTCGGTAATGCCGCCATGATTTTCCAGGCCCAGAATCACCCCGTGCTGGCCAGCATAAACCGCTGCTGGAGCCAGGATCTCCGCCACCCAATTCGAAGCATCGGCTTCGGCAGCACCCTTCGGAACGGCCCCGCCGAACACCCGAATATGGCCAGCGCCCAGCTTAGCCGCCACGTCGATCCACTTCCTCAAATTCGCCGTCTGCTCATCGCGCGCCGGCCCAGCGGGCTTCGTCAATTCACTGCGGATGGAGATGGAATAGATCTCGACCCCGGCCGTGTAGGCGGCCCGCTTCAGCGGAATCAAAAAACTGTTTTCTGTATTCGGAAACCAGTAGACCGTCATGTCGACGCCGTCCAGGTCGTTCTCCGCGGCGATGCGAACGAGGTCTTCGTATTTCAACTTGCCGCTCTTCAATTCCTCCCGGAAAGAGTACGCGCAAAGCGCTGGCCGAAGCCGAGACTTCAGCGGAGCAGAGAAGGCGGCCGGTAGGGCGGCGGCGGCGGCAAGAAGATGGCGGCGTGTAATCATGGCTTAGTCAAAGCATATCGCGAGAAGATGCGCGTCGTCGAGCCATCATATTCGGCGAATGCCTTGAAGTAGTCACTCTGTGCCTTAACCTCGCGGAACTGCGCGTCGGCGGTCGCCAGTTCGCGCAAGTTCACGAAGAACTGGGTCGAGTCACCGAGGTCGAAACGAGCCCGCTCGGCCTCTTCCAGTTGCCTGGCCGTCACCACTTCATTGCGGACGACCGCGAGCGACTCAAACGCCGCACGCACCGCGCTGACCGCATCCTGAACATCCGCCACGACACGGTCGCGGGAAAACCGAAGCTCCGCTTCGATTTGGGCAAGTTTTGCCGTCTGCTGCATGTTCTTGCCAATCGCCTTCCGCCGCTGCGCGGGCAGTTCAAAAATCAAGCCCGACTCGACATTGTCCCCAATTTTCGTGCGGGATCCGACCCCGGCATCTTTCGAGTATTGAAAGAAAAAGTCCAATTGCGGCGCAATCTGATTGCCCGCGAAGCGCACTTCGGCCTGTTGCTGCTGCCTCTTCAGCAGTAAGCCCCGGACTTCCGGCCGCTGTTGGATCGCAAACGCCAGGTCCTCTCGAATCCGCACCTCTTCCAGGTCGCCGGGGGGCTCTGGAATCGTCGGCAATCGATCCGCCCTAACCTGAATAGGACTCCCATCCGCCGCCCGCAGAAACAGCGAAAGCTCAATCGCCCGGTTCTGGAGATTCCGTTCGGCGCCAACGACGGCACCGCGTCGACGAAGAATCGTTTGGCGATTATCGGTCAGTTCAATGGGAGCCACGCTGCCCAGGCGAACGGTCTCCGCAATCTGCTCATTCCGAGCTTCGGCCAAGTCGAGCAAAGCCTTAGCCACCCGCAGTTGCTGGCCAGCGGCGACCCATTCCCAGTAGTCCTTTAGCGCTTCCTTAAAAAAAGTCAACCGGACCTTGTCCACCGTTGTCTCTGCCACGTCGCGTTCGATAGCCGTCGTTTGCAGGCCCGTTCGACGAGCGTCAATCGCGCGGTCCCGCAGTAAGTTGGTCCGCAAACCAACCCGATACTCGCCGGCGGACAAAGTGGCTAACTTATCTTCGGCCGGCGAGAACCTGCCGCGCCCGACTTTGTAGCCACCGTAAACGTCCGTACCCCAAGCCTGGAGCGGTTGTTCAACCAAAGCGTCGAAAGTCTCATTCCGATAGAAACCAAACTGCTCCACATCGCCCTTGGCTTTGATCTTGGTGTCGAACTCGCCCTTCGCCGAAAGCTGACCGCCCTCGGCGATCCGGCGTTCTTCCAGCACGGCAGCCAACAGGGGAAAATGCTGATTAACCGAACGAAGTACCTCTTCCGGAGTCAATGGATCAAGGGCCAGAAAGGCGAGCAAAACGAGGTTCATTTTTTATCTTTGGTGGCGTCTTTCGCTGTGCCGGGTTCAGCCATGGAAATGACCGGCGGGAAGCCGTTGAACTGGCGCCAGAGTTCGAAGCCGAGTGGGACCTGGTTCAGCAAAACCCAACCATTAGCCCGAACTCCCTGCCGAAGGTAGGTCTTCGTAGGCCACGGTTCGTCCTTCGGATCGGGCCTAATCAGAACCCGAAACTTGCCTGCGCCGTTGTCCGTAGAATCGACCAGCTGAACATGCCCGCCAAAGGTGCCGACGGCGATCGAGGGCCATCCCGCAAACTGCAGCGCGGGCCAACCTTCAAACTGAAGCCTTACCGGACGGCCCTCGCTGATCAGCGGAACATCGTTTCCGTCCATCCAAAGCTCAACCACGTCGTTGGTCGTGTTCGGCACCAGGATCGCAATCTGATCCCCTGCCTTAAGCAATTCCCCATTCTGACGCGCCACCACCCGGAAAATCTTACCATCCACCGGTGCCATCACCCGCTGTGTATTCTGCCGGGCGAGGCGAACCTCTACCTTCGTCACTTCCGCGCGCGACTTGGCGATGTCGGATTCCCCAGAGGCATGGGCCCCCCACGCTTCATCAATGCGAGAACCCGCGTCCGCATCCGTGCGCAAGAGTTCGCTATCGAGCGACAGCTTCTCGCTCTTAGCCGCGTTCAACGAATTGGTGGCGCGCTCCACATCCGCAACCTTCTGCGCGTAGTCAAGTTCAGCCAACTCTACGTTTCGAGTCGAGGTCAGCCCCTTTTTCGCCAAATTCGACTGACGTTCCTGCTGAATCTTGGCCGTCATCAACGCAGCCTTCGCCGCTTCCAAGGACTGCTGCGCCGCGCCGATCCGATCGATCGACATTTGCACCCGCGCCTTCGCCGCCGACACCCCCGTCTTCTGGCTCAACTCAAGTGCCCGGATACGATCCTCGATCGTCTTCACCCGGCGGACCGCCGCCACCTCGGTGCCCACCATCTGATCCCGCTCTTGCGTGAGCCGTTCAATGATCGCCGGGTCATTATCGGTCAGTTCCACAATCGGGTCGCCCTTCTTAACTGACGAACCCTCGACCACATGCCAACGAGCGATCCGCCCGTCCACCGGTGCCTCAATGTTCTGCTGACGCTCCTCCGGCGAAAACGCCATCACCCGGCCAGAGCCGGTGACGTTCTGCTGCCATGGGGTAATCGTCAACGCCAGCGCCACCACGATCATCAGCACGACCAGGATGCCGGCCAGGATTCGAGTAGCCCGCGGCGCATGCACCGCGTGAATCGCCAAATAGCTCGGTAACGACCGAGACGAAGAACTCATACGGGTACCTCTTGCAGGTTAATAGCACGGAGATTGCCGTTTTCAAGCACCGCCAGACGGGCGCAACGGGCGAGCAGGTCAGGGCGCTCGGTAACGCAAATCAGGGTCCAGGAAGCCGCAGGATCAAAGAGAATGCGGCAGACCTCTTCCCGCTCCTGCACCCGGTCGATCTGGTCGAGAGCGTCATCAAGGATCAGCATCCGCGGATTGCCAGCGATCGCTCGCGCAATCATTAGCCGGCTAGCCTGCACCCGCGAAAGCGGTCGCCCGCTCGGGTGGAGCTCGGTGTTTAGGCCTTGCGGTAACAACTGAATTTCGTCCAACAGCCCCACCCGATGAAGAAGATCGCGGACCTGATCAGGCGAGAGATCCTGCCCCAATCGAACGTTGTCGAGCAACGAACCCGGGAAGATTTCAATCTCCCGAACCAGCGCAACGTGACGACGAAGTTCGGCAAGAGGAAGATCCCGCAGGTCGACCCCGTCCAGGGTAATGACCCCGGCCTCGGGCTCCCGCAAACCGTACAACAGATCAGCCAAAGTGGATTTCCCACAACCATTATGTCCCACCAAGCCCAGGCTTTGACCCGCCGCGAGCTCAAAGCTGGCAATGCTCAGTTGCCGATACTTGAGTTGCCGAAACTGCAAGCTCAATGGGCCGTTCCCACTTAAGTGCCCTTCCCCGCCCTGCCTTTCCAGCGGCAGGTCAACGACGTTGCCCAACTTATCCAGCGCGGCGAGCAGGTCATAGTAGACCTCCAGATGCTTGCCGAATTTGGTAAAGCCACTCACCATCAGCGTAACAACCAGTTCGGCGGCCACCAACTGACCAAGAGTCAATTGCCGGGAGATCACCAAATACCCCCCGATGCCAAGTAGAATCGAGCTGGCAACGGCCTGCAGCGCGAAGGAACCAACAATCTGACGCAGCAGCACCGTGAAGTGCTTTTCCCGGTACTCGAGATAGTGTTCCAGCAGGTGGCGAGACTGCTCCACCGCATGAGCGGTGCCCCCCGGTGACTTAAACGCAATCAGGTGCGCGGCAATTTGCTCAAGCCACGCTTCGACCGCATACTTCGCCTTGGACTCCTTGATCGCGGTATACACGGCACCCCGCCCCAGCACGAAAATGATGAAGATCATCGAGACGATCAGAAGAAAGTCGTAGGCCAAAAGGATTGGATGATACAGCGCCACCAGCACCATCCCGATCACGGTCTGCATAAAAATCGTAAGACCGTCGATCAGCAGCGTCGCCGCCGCTTTCTGCACCGTCACAACGTCGAAAAATCGGTTGACGATCTCGGGGCCATGATACCGGTCAAACGCCTCAGCGTTCACACAAAGCAGGCGATGCGTAAAATCTTGCGCCACGCGCGCAAACACACTCCGCTGCAGCAATTCGACCACGTAAGCCCGCAGCCCATTCATCGCCGCGGAAAAACCCAGCGCTAAAAAGACGAAGAGCGTCAGAACAACCACTGGTTGCAAAACGGAGCCGAACGCAACGGTATTGACGAGCGATTGAACGGCCACCGGAACAACCAACGACAGCAGCCCAATGACAACGGAGTAAATGATGGCGACCCAAAGCGTCGAACGCTCTGCGCGAAGAAGAGCCCTGAGGCGCTCATAGGGCGACAGCGTCCGATCGGCCAGCGACTTAAGGTCTTCGAGTGGGGCCGGCGGGAGCGGGACGATCCAATCGACCTCGGCCGAAGAGTTAGGCAGACCAAGCGCTTCCACCAGACTCGCCACCGAAATCCAGTTGGCGGGATTGGGCGCGGTTCCATAGCGGACCAGCGCTTTGCCCGGCTTGGCATTGAAAATCGTGATCAGTTCGTGGTCGCCGAAGCAAACGGCGGTCCAGGGTAGGGCAGGTTCTACAGCGCGAAGTACGGCGCGGAGGGGGCGTCGGACGGAGAGTTGGGACTGCTGGGAAGACGGTGAAGAGTGATCCGACATGGGCAACAAGTGCAAACATTTGAATGTCTGCATATTTTAAGAATAGGGCTTTGCGCCTCTTCCGTCAAGGGGATTGACAAACAGATTCATATGTATGAATATTTGAATATATACTATGCCTGTTCGCGACATCGCATCGAGAGAGTTAGGCAAGCTGTTCGCCGTTTTGGCGCATCCCGATCGCGTGCGCATTATCGAGGAGCTTGGCGTGGGCGAAAAGGACGTTAACTCGATCCAGGCCGTCCTGGGCGTTAGCCATTCGAGAACCTCCCAAAATCTTGCTATTCTGCGGACAAATCGCGTCGTCGTGGAACGGCGGGAGGGACGCCGCGTCCTATATCGCTTGGCCCAGCCCGAGTTGGCCAAGTGGGCACTCGATGGTTTGCGATTCATTGTAGGCGAAGCCGAGGCCTCTGGGATGCGAATGACCGCGATCGAAGAGGCCCGGCAGATTTGGGAAGGTGAGCAGACCGATGAGTTACTTCTTGCCAATCGCGATTAGCTGGTTACGATTGACAATGTAAATCGACCCATTGGCTGGCGAGGGCGTCGAGTAAATGGAACTACCTAGATTCGTCTCAAACAGCAGCTTTTTCGTCCGGCCAGCCTGCATCACCACAACGTCACCGTCTTCGTCGCCAAGGTACACCTTGCCGTCGATAATGATCGGAGATCCCCAAACCGCGGCGAGCATGTCATGAACCCAAACCTGAGCTCCAGTCTTCGCATCGACACAGTGCAGGAAGCCGCTGAAGTCTGAATAGTACAGCAGACCGTCCAGATAAGCTCCGGTCGAAATCGAACGCCGAATCTTATCGTAATGCCACAGCGCGCCCGTCTTGGTGATGTCCCCCCGCTTGGTACCGTCGATCGCATACATGTGGCCCACGCCCTCCCCATGCTCCGGGTCCTGGCCGTTGGCGATATAGATGATTCCGTCTACAATAATCGGCGTAGAAATCACCTCATTCCGCGTCTTCGGCCAAACGGAGTCTTTCGGGTTCATGTCGAACTCCCACAATTTTTTCCCTGAAACCGCGTCGTAGCCCCGCAGCCAGCCGTCCCCTTGGCCGATTACGGCCTGCATAACCCCACCGATCGTGCCGACCGCCGCCGAGGACCATTGGCCATGAAGGATCCGATCACCCACCGAATTGTCTTCCCAAACCAACTTGCCCGTCTTCTTGTTGATCGCAATAATCGCCGGCGTTTTCGGCGAAGGAACATTGACGTGGCTTTCGTCCTGCCCGTTCGAGGTCGAGATAATGATCAGGTCACCAATAATTACCGGCGAAGAATTCGACATGTTATGCGGTTGGTTGCCCAACTCCTCCATCATGTCGTAGCGCCAAAGAATATCGCCATCCTTCGGTCCCGTAAACTTTTCGTCCTTCACCCCATCATTACCATTCGCCATTCCCTTGATGTCCGCTGCAATTAGTTCGCTCCGATTCGAGACATAGTAGACAATCCCGTTTTCCACTATCGGCGAAGAACACACACCTTGGTACGGCCAGTCGTTCACACGCCCAGCCGCCAGCTTTTCGTGCGTAATCTGCCAAAGAAACTCGCCGTCCGCTTCCCGGAACGCCATCAGAACGCCCCGGTCGCCCGGCTGCTTCGGGTCGCGCAGCCCTTCGTTATTGGTTCCCACCAGGACGACGCCATTAGCGACGACCGGATTCCCGTAACTCTGGGAACCGAGCGAAGACATCCAACGGATGTTCTCCTTCTTGGCATAGTCAAACTTATCCGGGACTCCCTTCATCGTGGAGACCATGTTGCGATTGGCGGCACCACCCCACATAGCCCATTCTTTGTCATCGGCAAACAGGGAGAAGACGCCCGCCACGAGCAGTGAGAGAAGAATTTTCGTACGCATATTAGTTCTTGGTTACCTTGATGTTATCGAGGGCGACTTCAACGGGCGCATCAGCATACAACCCCGCGGCCCCTTCGAGATTGGCCAGCGCCGGAGGGTCGACGCGTTCGACGGTCCATTCCGCAGGCTCCGCTTCGCCCCGCAGCCATGCTTTTCCTTGTACCTTGACACTCTTATCGGCCAGCGTCTCTACCCGCAGTTTGAGCGTGTACCAGGTGTCCCACTTCCACGAGAATTTCTTGCTCACAGTGCGAGCGGTTTCCGGCTGCCAGCTCTGCAACTCCACCTTCTCGGCGTTGCCAAACAAGATCAAGTTGTACCGCTGGGCCACCAGACCAACATCGCCCATCTGGCGCCGTTTCTGGGTCGAACGCACGTCGCCCTGAACGGTGTAGTCGGACATCTTCGTATCGCCGAAAAACACGCGCGCGCGCTTGGTAGCGGGATTATCAGCCAGCTTAACGAGCACGTGCCCCTGACCTTCCTCCTGACGCACTTCAAACTTGGTGTTGCAATTCACCCACTCCATCGGCACCTTGCCGACTTCGACCTTTTCAAAATCCCACGCCCAGTTGAGCGGCGGCACAATTCGTGCCCGGGCCGTACCCGTCACCGACCCAACCGTGGCCTTGATCAAGCCCGCTTGGGCCACCAGATCAGCCGCGGCCACCAACTTGCCGGTATCCGAGATCAGCCCCTTCAGCCCCTGAGTAACCCAGGTCGCCTTCTCTTCGCGAATGAAGTTCCCATTGGCGTCAAAACTACGAGCCCGGAAGTTGGCCGTCTGGCCCGGGACCAGCACGAGTTCGGCCGGCACCACTTGCACAAAGGCAACCGCCGCACCCGCCGGAGCATTCTTCGGCGCGGGCAGTGCAACCGCCGGGCCTACCTGCTTCTTCCCAATCGCGTAGGTGGCTTTGGTCGTAACCAGAAACACTCGCCCCTCGCTCACCGCCACCGAGCCGAGCACTTTCTCACTGTCGTCTTCGTTTTCACCCGGCTTGGCAAACGAAACTTCGCTCAATTTTTCCAGCCGGTCATTGTGCGGCTTCAGAATGAAAAACTTGCCGTTCTCGGTACCAACGTAGAGCTTGCCGTCGGCCATCACGGGAGAGGCGCGCTGAATCGTTCCGATATTCTGCTTCCAAATCTGTCGACCAGTGATCACGTCAAAAGCAAACACGTTTGAGCCATTGTCAATCTGAATCAAGCGATCCCCGTCGATGATCGGCGATGAAAACCCGAGTTGGAGGCCGGGGAAATAAAACTTCGCCTGCTCTTTCTTAATCGGCCCTTTCATCGTCGCGTCAACGGCCGAAAACAAACCCATCTCACTCGTATCCAGGTTCTCTTCGCTGTGCGTGATGTAGGCGGTCGTGCCGTTCATCACAACGCCGGTATTGATACCGCGCTTGGACACTTCATAGCGCCACGCCGGAACCCCCGTCTGCGGCTGAATCGCGTGGGCGTTCCCGTCGCCACCGCCAGCAATCAGCAGGCGGACCCCGTTCACTTCCGCAATGTTGGTCGGCGAATAGGTCGTGTCGTAAGGGCGCCCGCCCGGCGCGCTGATATAAACCAAATCCCCGTTTTTCCGATCAAACGCAAAGAAACGATGACCCGCGCGCGAATACTGGCCCCAACCGGTCGACACGCCAGAGATAATCACCAAATCCCCATCAATCGCGGGCGAAACCGTACGACCGCCATGCGTCGTCACGAAACCAAACTGTTCGGCCAACGGGCGCTCCCAAATCTGTTTGCCCTCGCGAGCAAAAGCGGTCAAAGTCCCATGGACACTCAAAACGTAAACGTTGCCCGACACCGGGTCCACCGCCGGTGAGGACCAGGCCACCCGATGCGGCGGAACGTCGCTCGAATACAGATTGATCGGTCTCTGCCAAATGGTCTTCCCGGTATCGGAGTTCAAGCAGACAAGCAGTTCCTGCAAGGTCTTTCCCTTTCCGAGGGTCGTCAAAATATAGATGTGATCGCCCTGCACGACCGGAGCCGAGCGCCCAGCAACGTCCGCCTTCCAAGCCAGATTTTCACCGGCCGGCGACCACGTCGACGGAAGATTTTTCTCCGCGCTGGTGCCGTCCCGTTTCGGTCCGCGCCAATCCAGCCAATCCGCGGCGAACAGGGTCGCCGCCAGGCCAAGCCCAAGAAGTAAACGATGCATAGTCACCTCCAATTCTATCCCTACCGGATCACTTCCCAAGCAAGGTGTTCCAGCTCCGGAGCGATGAGCTTGTTCCAAGCCAGTTGCACGGCGTTCGGCGAGCCGGGCGTCGAAATAATCAGCTTCTTTCGATAAACCCCGGCCGTCGCTCGCGAAAGCATCGCCGCCGGACCGACCACTTCGTAGCTCAGCATCCGAAAAAGCTCACCGAAGCCCGGGAGCGTTTTTTCCATCTTGCGGCTCAACACGTCGAATGTAGTATCGCGGGGGGAAATGCCCGTCCCGCCGTTCCAAAGCAGGATCCGCGCTTCCGAAGCCGCCAGTTCATCCAAAACAGCCGCTACTTGGTCCGGCTCGTCCTTGATCAACCTATACGCGACCGTCTCGTGCCCGGCGGCGGCGATCTCGGCCCGCAGCCAATGGGCGTTCGCGTCCGTCTCCTCCGTCCTGGTATCGCTAACTGTGATCAAAGCGATTTTCACTGGCCCGTTGGCGTGGGCTTTTTCGCGGTGCTCGTTGGTGCTTGCCGAAGCGGTGGTCATAGTATCAGGATAACTGGGAGGACGATAATGCAACTTTTTCGATTGGATGGGAGACGCGCGCTGATCACTGGCGGTTCCAGAGGTCTCGGCGCCGAGATCGCCGAAGGCCTCGCTGAGGCGGGGTGTGCGGTGCGCCTACTCGCCCGCCGCGAACAATGGTTGACCCCCACCCTGGAAGCGTTCCGCGCCAAGGGCTACGACTGTGACGGCGGACTCTGCGATGTCAGTGACCCGGATCAAGTGGACGCCGCCGTCGAACGCTTCGGCCCGTGCGACATCCTGATCAATAACGCCGGTCTGTCCTGGGGGCAACCCGCCGAGGAGGTGTCGATCGAAAAATGGCGCATGGTGATCGATACGAATCTAACCGGAGCCTTCCTCTTTGCCCAGGCGGCTGGGCGCCAGATGATCGCCCGCCGCAAAGGCGTGATCTTAAACATTGCCTCCATCGCCGGTATGCGCGGGTCCATGCCCCGCGGCATCCACGCCGCGGCTTACACCGCCAGCAAGGGCGGCTTGATCGCCCTCACCAAAGAGTTGGCCGCCAAATGGGCCGTCTACGGCATTCGCGTCAACGCGCTGGCCCCGGGCTACTTCCCTTCCCGGATGACCGAGCGAATTCTGCCCCAAATGGAAGCCGACCTGCGCGACCACGTCCCGCTCGGTCGCGCCGGACGAACCGGAGAACTCAAGGGCGCCGCCATCTTTCTCGTCTCCGACGCCTCCAGCTACATCACCGGTCAAACACTCGCCGTCGACGGAGGTGCCACCGCCGTTGGACTCTAGTCCTATAGTTTTGGAGCACCCATCGCCAAACGTTGCAGCGCCCCCCCGGCTAAATCGAAGTACAGTCGACCCGACTCTCGCGTCGCGCCCAGACGGTCATAGAACTGAATGGCCGGGGCGTTCCAGTCGAGCACACTCCAGTGCATCGCTCCGTAATGGTGCTGCAGCGCGTAGTTCGCCGTAAACGCCATCATCAGCTTTCCTAATCCCTGCCCCCGGCTCCGTGCCCGCACAAAAACATCCTCCACGTAAATCACCGGCGTACCACTGTAGCTCGAAAAACGATGTTGCAGCATTAGATACGCCACCGGCTCGTCCTCCCAAAAACCCAGAAACACCTCGGCAATCGAGTCCGTCCCAAACACGTAGCGCTCCATCGCCGCCGGGGTAATCGTCACCGCATCGGCCTTGCGCTCCGCGGTTGCCATCTCGCGAATCATCTGCAGGACCAGGTCCATGTCCGTCGGCGTCGCGCGCCGAACCGTGAATTGTTCTGCCATAGGGGTGTATCCAGAGTACTATGCCCATCCATTACTTTCGGACGTACGACCCTGGTACAAAAACCCTAGTGTTTCATTGCGAACAATCATGACCAAACGCTACTATGATCGTGTCCCTACCCAATGCCATCTTTTAGACTTCCTACCGCCAACCTCGCCCTCCTGCTCGTAGTTTCCGCAACGGCCTCGGTCGCGGCCCCGCCCGGATCCGCGTTCGCCCAGCTCAACACTGGGTTGCTGCTCATCGTCGGCGTTCTTGGCCTGGCAGCTGCCATCCTGGGTTGGTTGGTGTGGGATACCCGTCGCAGGCTCTCGCAAGCCAATCAACAGCCCGCCTTGCCCGGCCGCGACGTGCTCAGTTCTGCCATCGTACGCGACTCCTCGGACGCTATCTTCACGATCGACCCAGCCGGTTTGGTGCAGAGCATGAACCCAGCGGCCATCAAACAGTTTGGTTACACCCTCGACGAACTCACCGGCAAAAACATCTCCGTTCTCATTCCGCCTCCTGCCCGCGGGCGCCAGCGATCCAATTACATGACCAACCCCGGAGCCCGGGAACTCTTCGGCGTCCGACGCGATGGCACCCGCTTTCCCGTCGACGTCAAGCTCGACGAATTGAACTTCTCCAACTGGAAATTGATGGGCCTTACCGTCCGCGACATCTCCATTCGACGAGCCGCGGAGAAGGATCTGGAGCAACGCCTCGCTACCTCGGACGGCATCGTCAATCATACCGGTGCACTCGTGTTCGTGCTCAACCGCGATGGCGAAATCGAACGCATGAACCGGGCCTGCGAAGCCCTCCTCGACTTCTCCGGTGGTGAAGTCAAAGGGCAATCCTTATGGGAAATCGTCGCCCTTCCCGCCCGCATGAGCGAGTTCCGCAACCAAGTCGAAACCCATTTGCGCGGTCCCTTTCCGGCCCGCGCAGAAATGACCTTCGCCGCCCGGGACGGCCACGAATACATCATGAGTTGTGTCTTCACCGCTACTCTCGATGAACTCAGCTCAATCGATTCCGTCATCGTCACCGCCCATGATATCAGCGCCCGTAAAGCCTTCGAACAAACCCACCTGCGAACTGAACGCATGGCCGCCGTAAGTCGCTTGGCCGGAGGCGTAGCTCACGATTTCAACAACCTGCTCACCGCCATCACCGGTTACAGCGGCTTGGCTCTCCAAGGTCTCGAAAACGAAAGCCCGCTCCGCAAAGACATTGAACAGATTAAACAAGCCGGCGACCGCGGAGCAGCGTTGACCCGGCAACTGCTCGCCTTAAGCGGACGCCACCCCCGCCAGCCCCAACTCGTCAATTTGAACGAAAGCATCAAAAGCGCCGAACGGATGTTGCGGGTCCTCACTGGCGAACCCGTCCAGCTCGAAATCCACTGCGATACCAAGCTGCCACCAATGCAAACCGACGTTGCCCAGACAGAAGAGGTGATTCTTCATCTGGCAGCCTTCCTCCGAGAGCAAATGCCCCAGGGCGGACGCCTCGCCTTACGCACCACCGTTGAGATCATCGACAAGACCAATCCCGAAGCCGAGCCCCCCCTCGCCGCTGGCTCTTACGTCGTCCTTACCTTGACCGATACCAGCAGAGGACTCAGCCCCGAAGCCCTTGCCCACCTATTCGAACCCTTCTTCCCGTCCCAGGAAACTACGCGTTCGAACGGTTTGGGACTCGCCATGGTCGCCGGACTGATTAAACAAAACGGCGGTTCGATCGTCGTTGCGGCCGTTCCCGGCTCTGGCAATATCGTCAAAGTATACTGGCCCAAAGCAGGCCAACCCGAATTCCTAACCCCGGAACGGCCGAAGCAACTCTTCGTCGTAGCCAAGAAGACCGAAACCACCGGCACCGAAACTGTCCTCATCGCCATGGAGCGCGACGAAGAACGCGCACTAATTCGAGCGATCGTGGAACCCGCCGGATATACCGTGCTCGAAGCGCGCAGTGGATTGCAAGCGATGGAAATATCCCACAAACACGATGGGGCCATCGATCTGCTCTTGACCGACGTGGCCGTCTCCCGCATGGCAGGCTCAGACTTGGTGCTCGGCGTTCGCGTATCCCGGCCAGGAATTCGCAGCCTCTTCGTCACCAGTCGGTCGACCGCCGAAATCCTGGCCCAGGGACTAGCCACTACAGCCGTAATTCGCCTCGCCCCCGACACGCAGGCACCCGCCTTCCTGGTCCGAGTCCGTGAATCGCTCGACACCAAGTCAATGTCGATGGGTCATTAGCCCGAACGGAATCGTACAAAACCCCAGCAATTCGCCTTACTTTGGCACAAGAAACCAAGTCAACCGCTAGTAAACTCAGTTTCAGATATGGTTTCCGCACTGCTCATCGCGTTGGCCTTCGCCGCGGCAGAAGGCCCAATTCTCCGATCGAAACCGGCGAATCTCGTCACCGAGGGGAGACCTGCCTGCGAAGCCTCGACCCGGGGAACCATGTGGCCATTGGAAGCTAACGGCAACGGCCGGGCAGCGAACCGTTTGGCGCGCGAGGATCGACTGATGGTCTGCCAAAAGGGCCCGAGGCGATATCACTGGACATTCCCCTCGGTGCATCTTCGTCAGTTGACCGAACAAGCCAGAAAGCAAGGGCGGTTACGATCGAAGTAAGTTAGGCACTAGTTCCGACCACCTCGGCTAGTTCCGAAGTCTTCGAGCGAAGCCCTTAGCGCCGTACCGGAACGACCACGGACAACCGAAGCGAATTACCCCACGCGGCTCGCCCGGATCAACTCGAAGAAGCGCTCTACATCCTGCGGACGCGTATGCACGTGCGTCGCAATCCGCATCAACGGCGACCCATAGACCCACATCTTCTCCGCCGCGGCCTTCTTCGCAAAAGCCTCAAAAAGAGGCTTGGGCATCCGAAAAGCCACCAGTCCCCCATACAGCCGATCATCCTCCGGAGTCAGTAACTCCAACTCGGGAATCCCCGCAGCCAACTTCCGCGCCCGCCTTGCCAACTCATGGATCCGGCCAAATACCCGCTCCGCCCCAATCGCTTGCGCAAACCGAATCCCCGCCCCCATCCCTTCTAACACCGCCCGGCTATTGGTCCCCACCTGCATAAACCGCGCCGCCTTCAGCCCCCGATTCGTCCACGCCTCGGTCGTTATCGTCGGCCACAGCCGATCCAGCATCTCGTCCCGGATGTACAGCAACCCGCATCCCGGAGGCGCAAAAAGCCACTTATGCGGGCTCCCCGCTAGAAAATCGCACTCCAACTCATCGATCCGAAACGGAATTTGCCCATGCATATGCGCCCCATCGACGACCGTCATCACCCCCTTCGCCCGCGCTGCCCGGCAGATCTCCCGCACCGGCATCACGAGGCCAGTCGTCGTCAGAATCCCGCTAAAACTCAGGACCCGCGTCCTCGGCCCAATCGCCCCGATCAATCGATCCACCAACTGCCCGCTATCCCGTGGCGGCAGCGGAATCTCCACCGTCCGCACCCGCAACCCATGCCGGGCCTCCCGCAGCAACCACGCCCCCTTGCCCCCCGTATGCTCCTGATCCGTCATCAGAATCTCGTCGCCGCTTACCAAATCCAGCCCCTGCGCCACCATGCCCATCGCCTCGGTCGCGTTGTGCGTAATCGCTAAATTCTCAAACGAACAACCCAAATAACCCGCCGCCTCCTTCCGATGCGACTCCATCAGCTCGTACCCCCAGCGCGGATACTCGCTTCCCATCATCCCCGCGCCCCGCTCCAGATACTCCTCCACCGCCGCCACCACCGGCCGCGGAGCCACCCCCAGCGAACCGTTGTTCATGTAAGCGCGCCAATCCGGCAGTAGAAATTGCTCTTCTCGCAGCCGCTTCCAATAAGCCTCCGGCGCCGCCTCTAGCAGTTTTAAATCCGGCATCGGTACCACGGCTCCGGCTATCGCGCTCAACAAACTTCGGCGTTTCATAGGTAGGATTTTAGCGCGGTACAAGCTAGCGCCGCCCGTTTCTAAAATCCCCCTTTCAAACCGTGCGTGCCGTTTTCCGGCACACGGCTTACCGATGATCTTCTTGCTGTGGCTTGCGGCGGGTATTTCACGGTGCCCATATCAACGTGTCCAGTCCCATCCCGTGTAGCTGATCGCCAGTGAATGGCGCGCGCTTCGTGGGTCGTTGTCC
>Ga0209181_10005091_pt1 | contig 19097 bp, 16 predicted proteins | sample MAT05_FD_187208 | JGI IMG/M metagenome (GOLD analysis project Ga0209181, IMG submission 187208) | Freshwater microbial communities from Lake Fryxell liftoff mats and glacier meltwater in Antarctica - MAT-05 (SPAdes) (version 2) | ecosystem: Environmental > Aquatic > Freshwater > Ice > Liftoff... | reverse complement strand
GAGGTTGCAAAAAATCTGATTGGCAATGATATTCCAGAAGTTGAGCTGCAACGAATAATTGAGCACACCATCCAATTTGATGCACCCTTGGTTGAGATTGAGCCTAATATTTTTGCGCTTGAATTATTTCATGGCCCAACGTTAGCCTTCAAGGATTTTGGTGCTCGGTTTCTGTCTGGATTGTTAGGTTATTTCGCAAAACACCAGAGTAAAGAAATTACCATTCTTGTAGCAACATCAGGGGACACGGGGAGTGCTGTTGCCAATGCTTTTTTCAATGTAGCTGGCACCCGGGTAATTGTTTTATATCCTTCTGGTAAGGTAAGTGAAGCCCAAGAGAAACAGTTTACAACGCTGGGTGGAAATATAACCGCGCTAGAAGTTTCTGGAACGTTTGATGATTGCCAGAGATTGGTGAAGCAAGCCTTCCTTGATAGAGAGTTAAAGAAAAGTTTGTTTCTTACCTCGGCTAATTCAATAAACATCGCTCGTTTGATTCCGCAGTCGTTTTATTATTTCTATGCATACGCACAGTTGAAGCAAAAAGATAAGCCCGTTGTAGTATGTGTGCCAAGTGGCAATTTTGGGAATCTAACCGCTGGACTGCTGGCAAAAAAAATGGGTTTGCCAATTGATGTCTTTGTTGCTGCAACCAATGCTAATGATGTGGTGCCGGAGTATTTGCGCACGCAAAAATTCAATCCCCGCGCTTCAAAGCAAACCATTAGCAATGCAATGGACGTGGGCAACCCTAGCAATTTTGTCCGCTTGTTAGAAATTTTTGATGGTGACTTTGAAAAAATATCCAGGCAAATTTTTGGATGCACTTTTAGCGATGAAGCTACTAAAGAGGCCATGCGTTTAGTGAGTTTAAATTCTAACTATATTATGGATCCTCATGGAGCCGTTGGCTATTTAGGTTTGAAAGAATTTCTGAAAACTAATCCAAACTTCACTGGAATATTTTTAGAGACTGCACATCCTTCAAAGTTTGCTGATGTGGTTGAAGATGCGATCCAAAAACAAATTGAAATTCCGGATCGGCTTCATGAATTTATGAAAGGGGAGAAGAAATCAATTCTTATCTCTACTGACTTCGCTGAGTTTAAATCATTACTTCCAACCCTGATCTCCTAAGAGCGGAACGAAAGCAAAGTTATCGAACTCTTCTTTTTTTAAACCAGTTTTTGTTTTTGTAATGCGAAGCATTTTTTGTTTATCGCGATCCCCAACGGGAATTAGTAAGATTCCATTTTCGGCAAGTTGATCAGTTAGTGCGGTTGGAACAACTGGGGCCCCTGCTGTTACAATTATCTTATCATAGGGGGCTTTGGCAGGAACACCTTTCGAGCCATCGCCATAAAAGAAATAGGGTTTATAACCAAGGGTAGGAAGGAAATCGCGTGTGCGTTCATAAAGTTTTCGGTTATACTCTATAGTATAGACTTTTACACCCATTTCCAGAAGAATGGCAGCTTGATAACCAGATCCCGTCCCAATTTCTAACAATTTGTCTCCGGGCTGTATTTTTAGCTTTTCGGACTGGAAGGCCACCGTGTACGGCTGTGAGATTGTCTGTCCTTCCCCAATTGGGAAAGCTTTATCCTCATAGGCATGCCCAAGGAGGGCATCATCGAAAAAAGCGTGTCTTGGCACTTTTCCAATTGCGGCCAAAACTCGTTGGTCAGAAATGCCCTTTTCAAGCAGTTTTTTTACCAGTTTATTTCTTAATCCTCGCTGCTTATAATTGTCTTCAAACATTTTAAGAACACCATTTTGAATCTAAAAAAGCCATTTTTTTATGAGAAACAAAGTTTTAGAAATTCTTTAGGAAAATTGAAACTCATGCCCCTACTTTGGGGTTAACAATAGCACAGTAGAAACTATTTTGCCATAGCGTTAGACTGTGTAACCTGACCCTGACAGTAGGAGTGGCAAAAACCACCCACTACTGCAAGGGCGGGTAAATTTTCCCTCTTTAAAAATCTCCTCTAGTATCCGATTAATATGAACGGTGCCCAATAATAAGGAGCGGCATATTTTTCTTTTTTCATCAATTCTAATTTGGCATCACGCAAACCAGTTGTGAATGAGGTTTCCTTATTCTGAAGCAATGACTTATAAAAATAAGTCATCAATTCAGCAGTTGATTCATCAGCAACAGTCCAAAACGATACGATAATGTTTTTTGCACCCGCATAAACCAAGGCCCGTGATAATCCGATTACACCTTCACCTTTTGAAATTTTGCCTAAGCCGGTTTGACAGGCCGAGAGCGTCACAAGATTCGCGTTCAAGTCCAAATTATAAATTTCGCCCGAATACAAATTTCCGTCTTCCGCTTGCGAATTACTTTGAAGAAAGACTCTCGAGAGCTCTGGATTATTCTCGTCTACAATACCATGTGTTGCAAAATGAATAACTGAATAATTCTTCAAGTCATCAGCCTTAACGGCAGACTCATTTGCTAGTTTATTAGTGAGTACTTCACACGTGATACTTTTTTCTTTGAAAATGGATTGAATGGCATTTACTTCTAGCTCAGTGCCTGGCAAATCAACTAAATTATTTCCCTCAGGGAAAGAAATGGGAGCAAAGAGTTTGGCAGAAGAAATACTTGCCGCAACTGGATTATTTTTCTTTTGAATTAGGAGCCCCGCGGAAAACTCGTACCGTACATCATACTCTTTAATTAGATAAGGCAATTGATCAAAAGGTGTGTTCGCATCCTTTACATTCTTGGTTAGCAAGGCTTCAAAGGGCATGATACTCATGCGGCCAGAGGGAAGCAATACAAGACTTTTTACTTTAGCGGGAATTCCATTTGGAATCAACAATTTATAGAGATTTCTTGAGGACGTGATGTAGGCTTTTTCCTGGCTGAAGAATAAACTGTTTCTAAACCCACTAATCATACGATCGTATTGAACCGATAGATTGTGATCTGTAACTAAAAACTTACTCTCGGTAATAAGATAAATATACAAGTGACTATTTTTCTCGTCAATAAAATAACTTATCAGCGCGCTTTTTCCATTTAGTAGCTTCTGCAATTCTTCAATTGAAGGCGCTGCTGAATTGAATTTCAAATTGAAGTATTCGGGAAATTTACCCTCGAGTGTCTTCGTGAACTCAGCATAACTTTGATTTAAATGAAAAGCAGTTTCGCGTAAATACTTTTCTTCTTCTTCGGATGGTTTTTGAGCCAGCTTTTGGTTCACCATGGCCATGGCAGATTTTAATCCGTTTTCTTCTTCTAATAATTCAGGTGGGATGTTTGCAAAAGACTTGGCATTTGCGTCTGAAATTGCTTCTTGGAGCACTGCTGACTTACTCTTCTCAGCAAAGTAGAAGGAACGTTCTCTGTATATTTTGCGATCCCTAAAGGAAACATTACTCAGCAGATAGGCTATGCGAACGCCATCTGCATAGATTTCATTTGCAATTGTTCCCAACGATATTTTGTCTGATTCATTGGTGGTTTGTTGACGAAGTTTATCAATCAGCGAGTCACAAAGTTGAAGAGTATTTAAACCAAAAGTTAAGTCGGTTAATTTCAGAGTTTGATTGAGGTGACGAGCTTCTAGCACCTGCGCTTTATACATTAAAGAGTATAGTAGAAAATTTCCATCATAGAAGTTAGTAATCTTTGGATTTGCAAACGCATCCTCATTATTGAAATCAGAGATGTTTGCGATAATAGATTTTTGATAATTCGACAGTGCTTCATCATACTTATTTTCTGCTTGAAGTATGTTTCCAATCAGATTGTAGGTGTAGGCTACATCAGGATGTTTTTTTCCCTGCGAAGCGATATACATATCAAGTGCCTTGCGATAAAAATCAAGTGCAGTTTTGTCATCCTTAAGTTTTGAATAAGTTAGTCCAAGCCAGCGAAGTACATATGCTTTGGATGGGTGAGGTTGTGAATAGTTTTTCTCCCAAATTTTTAACGCAGTTTCAAAGTAGTTTACCGCGTCTCCGTAAAGCTCTGTATTAAAGTTTACTACCCCCAGGTTTGTGTTTGCAATTGCGAATTTGGGATGCTCCTGACCATGCAGTTTCTCGTAGATCTCAGTTGCTTTTTCATAATTATCAAATGATTTATCAACATCAATCCTGCTGTACACGAGGCCTAAATCTGTATAGGATGCAGCAATGAGTTCATGCGCTTCCGGTAACTTATCCTGACGGAGCGAAAGGGCCATCAACTGCTGCTCTTCTGCCTGAGTGTACTTGCCCGTATTAAAATAGGCTTGTCCTAGATAACTTAATGCTTGAGCAATTTCCAGTGAGCTACCACTTTGCTGAAATGCGGTTGCTGCGTTTGTTAAAGTTTGAACAGCCAGATCATTTCTTCCTTGATTGAGATAAAGGTATCCAACATTAACAAGAGTGCTCGCCTTTAAAGTGCCTGGGTTCTTAATTTTATTGATTTTTTCTAAAGTTTCATTTAAAAGCTTATCCGCTTCTTCATACATACCAAGGCGGATAAGTGCCTCAGATTTTTTATTTTTTAATTGAACATCAACGAAAGGGTCGGAGGTTTTTGTTTGATCAACAAGCTTGATTGTTTCATCATACTTTGAATCAAGCAAAAGATTGTCGATTTGAACCAGAATTTGATCGCTCGATTTTTTGTCTTGTGCAATGAGTTGACAAAAAGGTAAAACTAACAAGAAAATGAGATTTGTATATTTCATTCTCAAAACCGATAGTAGTAGCTAAATGTGGTTACATTTTCACGGGTTAAACCATCTGGGTTAACATCCCGATCTTTTAATTTTTTACCCACTAAAAGACGAACACCCGACCTTACATTAAGGTTATAACCAATTGTACCGAGTGCTGTAAATGCCATTCCGGTGGTGCCTTTCAGTTTCACTCGCTCGTCTGTATTTGGATCTGTTACTTCATCCTTATTTATTCTTATTATTGGAAGCACTCCGATAGATATATTGAATCGAGCATATCTGAAGTTACGCTCTGCACGAAACATTATATCGGTTCCACGTTTCAAATGATAGGCTGGCCAATATGTTCTTACATACGATTCTCCCGTTCCTTCTTGATACACAGGAATCCAACCCCGATATGAAAACTGATTATTGTTTTCATTGAATGGGTGTTGAATGCCGGTAGCGAAAAGCCATTTCTTACTTATTAGTGATAATCCTGTGATAAAATCATAGGTACCCAGACTTGTCTGATAGTACATCGGAAAGGCTAGTCCATTTTCTTTTGATCTATTGTTCGAATCGTTAGATGGTATTTTACCACCAACGGATAATCCGATGTCAAACTTTTCTGATGAATATATATTACGCGTTAAGCACAACGAGATATCGCCAAGGCCTGAGTTTTTTCCGAAATTGCCAGTTATTGATTGATAAGGAAGTTTTACTTGAAGGAATGTTTTATCATCAATGATATTGAAGCTCATGTCTGCAGTGGCCACGTAAACAACCGGAGAGGTTGTTGTTGTGCCCCTGTAAAAACTAATCTCCATTGATTTTAATTTTAACAGCGCTTTTTTGTTGAATGGCTGATCGGGCTTCATTGCACCCATGGTGCAAAAACCTGCATCACTACAGCCTTGCCCCAGGGCGGCTGCATAAATTAAAAGAGTAAGAAATACGAAAAGTAAAGTCTTAATCATTTGGTTATGTTTTTTCGTTGACCTGTTATTGCTACGGCATCAATTTCATTCCAACCTTCAACATTCGGGCTATTTATTGCAATGCGAATTGCGTCTACAAAATAATCTGTTTCAATAAAGTATATGGAGAAGATCCTTGATTTTTTTGCCAAATTAGCAACCGCTGGCTTAGCATACATTTTATTCCATTTTTTTAACGTGGCGTCACGTAAGTACACAGTGTCTATAGCGCCTGGATTATTGGTTTCAAAAATCTCTATAGTTTTTACGGTTTGGATTGTGTCAAACCCAAGTTCTAAAAATTCACGTTGGCTATCATCGGTAAGCGAGGCCCAGGCATTTGTGAAATCGCCATAATTAGGATACACATTTTCTTTGCCCAATGCTTTGGAGGCAGCCCAGTCAGTGGAAGAATATTGAGAACTGAATCGTATAACTCTATCACCATATTGGCGAATCGGAACGCCTTTAAATTCAACAAAATCAGAACAGCCAGCAAGGATAAAGACAAACAGGGTGAAAGATAAAAGATACTTCATTTTAACCTATGCTTTTGTATAGCATAAATATAATAAGCTAAAATTTAAATCGGGAATAAACTATACATTGATTTTTAGTTACATTCCAAGTGATTGATTCTCGATAGACGCTAGCTCAATAATTTTTTCGTACTCAGCAGGATTGAGGTCATTAAAGAAGTAATGAACCGGATTAGCATGTACGCCATTAACAAACACTTCGTAATGTAAGTGTGGAGCGGTGGATAAACCGGTGTCCCCAACATAACCAATCAAATCGCCTCGCTTAATTTTTTGACCCAATCGTACTGCAAAGCCATGCATGTGCGCGTACCGAGTTCTGTATCCAAACCCGTGGTCTATCTCAATCATTTTTCCGTAGCCGCTAAAGCTCACGTTAAGCAGGTCAATGGTTCCGTCTGCTGTTGCGTAAATGGGGGTACCTATGGTTGCAGCAAAATCAATGCCTGTGTGCATTTTCTTTACTTTGTAGATTGGATGCACACGCATGCCAAATCCTGATGCCAGCGCAATTAATTGCTTGTTGGCTACAGGTTGAATGGCAGGGATAGCCGCAAATAATTTTTCTTTTCTTTCAGCGAGCTCCACCACATCATCTTGCGATTTGGATTCAATGTAAATCTTTCTGCGCAGATTATCCACAACTTCACTTAGCTTGATAATAACACTACCATGAATGACATTTTTATTTTTAATATCCCCATACCGATCTAGGCCGCCAACGCCTGCTTCACGAATACTCTTATCAATTGGCTCTGCGCCAAGCACCACTCGATAAATATTATCATCGCGATGTTCCATACTCGCCAATTGCGTTTGCAACTTTTCAACCTCTTTGGTAAGGTTCTCATAGTAGAACACTAATTCCTTTACTTCATTCTTGAGTATTAGTTCCTTCGGGGATTCGAAGTAGGAGCTATAAGCTATCAGCAACCCGACTGCCATTGCCACTGTCAACGACACAATACCTAATGTATTGAGGATGATGTCACTGGTTGAAGTTTTGATCCGCTCATACTTGCAGGTCTCCGTATCGTAATAATATTTTATTCGCGCCATAAATGCTTGTTAATAACTATGCAGGTCTGAATACTTTTATAACTTCATCTCTACACTCAATAAACGGACCATTCAAAAGGTCAATGCAATAAGGGATAGCCGGAAACACTGCATCCAAACACTGACGGATGGCTTTTGGTTTCCCGGGTAAATTTACAATTAATGTTTCATTTCTGATGCCAGCCGTTTGCCGGGATAGAATTGCGGTAGAAACGTATTTCAAACTTTCCATCCGCATGCGTTCGCCAAAGCCAGGCATCATCTTAGTGCAAACCGCTTCGGTGGCCTCTGGTGTTACATCACGCAAGGCTGGCCCCGTGCCACCGCATGTTATAATCAGACAACACTTTTTCAAATCGGCCATTTCAATTAATGTCTGTTCAATCAAATGCTGTTCATCAGGAATAATAGCATATTCTTTTTCCCATTCATTAATGATGTATTCGTTCAAGGTGTTAACAATAGCCTTGCCAGGCAGATCTTCATAGATGCCTTGACTTGCCCTGTCGGAAACATTGATAATGCCGATTCTGATTTTGCTCATTGGATCTTATGATGTTGATTCAATCGAATTAACTCTCACCTTTAAATCTTTAGCTCTTCCTTTTTTAAATACTTGACGACCTTTATTAATCCCCTTACGTAATTCTTTTTGAGATTCTGTAGGTAAAGCAATTATCTGGGCACACTCCGGTGTGCAACAGGCTGCGTATTTACCGGCACATTCATCACATTGAATAAATAGTAAATGACAACCATCATTTTTGCAGTTTGTGTGATTATCACAAGGTTTTCCGCATTGATGACATTTACTGATTACATCATCAGAAATTCGTTCGCCCAATCGCTCATCAAATACAAAATTCTTACCGACAAACTTGTTCTCAAGATTTTGATCTTTTACCTGTTTGGCATATTCTATTATACCGCCATCCAACTGAAATACATTTTTGAAGCCCACATGTTTGAACCAAGCGCTCGCTTTCTCGCAACGAATGCCGCCTGTGCAATACATGAGTAAATTTTTATCTTTTTTGTTTTCAAGAATCTCATTTACAACCGATAGCTCTTCGCGAAAGGTATCTACGTCCGGACAAATTGCATTTTTAAATCGGCCTACTTCGCTTTCGTAGTGATTGCGCATGTCTACGATAATGGTATCGGGATTGTCAGCCAGTTGATTAAATTCATTTGCATTTACATGCACGCCACTGTTGGTAACATCAAACGAATAGTCATTTAGCCCATCGGCAACAATTTTATTGCGTACCAGAATTTTAAGTTTGAAAAATGATTTTCCATTATCATCAACGGCAGTATTGAGCCTGATCCCGGTAAGGAACGGAATACTAAAAAGTTCATTTTTAAAATCTGTGAAGCGTTCTGTTGGCACACTGATCTGAGCATTAATTCCTTCTTTCGCTACATAAATCCTGCCGCACACAAGAATTTGATCCAGTAACTTATAAAGCTCATTTCGAAAGGATTCAGGATCGGCAATCTGGTGATATTTATAAAAAGACACGGTAGTGCGCGCCTGCATGCTGTTATGAAGGCGTTCCTTTAATTCCTTTCCGTTAATCTTGTTATATAAGGCCATTTATGCACAGAATTAAAACGTGCAAAGATAAGGATAATTTTGATTTCTTCTGATTCTAACTATTTCAAAGACAGTTAGTTGGCAGATGGTTGGAGAGTTCCTTTAAGTAATTTATTGTAATCCTCGCAAGATAAGGTACCTGTATGATTGCAGTAGCCACATGTTTTATAGGTGTTGCCAAAATACCCTTTCTTAATAATTACTTGTGAGCCACGGCAAACAGGGCAAACAACTTTACCCGTTGGGCCACAATCAATATCAAAATCTTTTGAAAAAACTTGTGCCGCTGCTTGTGATTCAATCTCGCGCTCTTTCAATAAACCGACTTCGGCTTTTCCTTTTATACTAATTGCTTCTTCAGAGTATTGACCGTTTGTTCCTTTTAATTGAATGTATTTATTAAGCCAGTCAACACTTTGTTTGTACTTGAATAAATGGAATGAAGTTTTACCAAGAAAGAAGGTGAGATCGGAGGGAACGCTTCTAACGGTTTTAAGAATAGCTATAATTTTATCTTCGGCTGCCTGATATTGCTCTATCTCAATAAGCTGTGCGACTGAATCTATTTGTCGATCGATGGCCCGTTGCTTATCAGCTTGCCGCTGAATTTCCAACTGCCTTAGCTTTTCTTGTTCGTTTACTTGTGCATAGGATGCAACCGAAAAGAAGAGAAGAAAAATGAGGTAAAGACTCTTGCGCACAAATCAATTTTTTAAATGAAATCTTTTTTAGAAAGTTGTAACCACTCTAGCGTTGCGTTACAAAAAATATCTTCTTTGACTGCCTCTGGTAAACTCATATCTTCAATAAATTTTCCAATCTCCAAATCCCCGAGTGGGAAAGGATAATCAGAACCTAATACAATGCGTTTACTTCCTTGTAGCTTAATTACGTATTCTAACATGAGTGCATCGTGTGTAACACAATCCACCCAAAACTTACCAAGGTAATTGCGTGGGTTTACATTATTATCAATTGCTACTAAGTCGGGCCGGCAGTGAAACCCATGTTCAATGCGACCGATAGTTGGTAAAAACGATCCACCTGCATGTGCAAACATAACGCGAAGTTTTGGTAGCCGTTCAAAAATCCCGCCAAAGATCATAGAGCACATGGCACGCGAAGTTTCGGCCGGCATCCCCACCAACCAAGGTAACCAATAGCGCTGCATGTTTTTCTCGCCCATCATATTCCAGGGGTGAACCATCACCGCAAGGTTTAATTTTTCGCAAGCCTGAAAGATCGGGAAGAAACGTTCTTCGTTTAAGTTATCGTCATTGATGTTCGAGCCAATTTGTACACCTTTTAGACCAATTTTTTTAAACCGTTCTAACTCTTTTACAGCTAGTTCGGTGTCTTGCATAGGTATGGTGCCAAGGCCAATGTATTGTTTGGGATACTTCGCTATTAACTTACCAAGTTGATCGTTTAGAAACTTAGAAAGGTCAAGACAGTCTAGCGGTTTGGCCCAATAAGAGAACATAACCGGAATGGTACAAACTACCTGAACTTGCGTGTTAAACTCTTGGTATTCCTTAATGCGAACATCTGGGTTCCAGCAGTTCTCTTTGATTTCTCTAAAGAATTGGCTGCCCCGCATCATTTTGGCAAACCCTTTTTTATGATGTTGCAAATAGATGAAATCACCATACCCAAACTTCTCGGTCCAGTTAGGAATCTTTTTTGGAAGGATGTGCGTATGGGAGTCTATCTTGAGCATTGCCGCTGGCTAATCCAACAAAGGTAGAAATTTTAACACCAGATTTATGTAATCGACTAAAGCCCGTATCTAAAAATTAATAGGGGCTTATTATTATATTTGAATCATACCCCAAATCCAGTTTCACTATGAAATACTTTTTCTCCCTCACGCTCATATGCTTTAGTTTGCTTGCTGTCTCTCAATCCAAAAAAAACGCTATTGATAAGAGACTTGCTGGTTTAGATACCGAGCTTCAAAAAGTATTGGATACCTGGAAGGCAGCAGGCTTTGCCGTTGCGGTAGTAGAAAAAGATAAGGTTATTTATTCAAAAGGATTTGGCTATCGCGATTATGAAAATAAAATCCCGGTTACACCCAATACGCTTTTTGCTATTGGTTCTTGTACGAAAGCTTTTACGTCTTCCATTCTTGGAATGCTTCGAGATGAAGAGAAAATTGATTTCAACGAAAGTCCTATCAAGTATTTGCCTGAATTGAAATTCTTTAAAGATGAAATGAATTCCTCCATCATCGTAAAAGACTTGATGAGTCACCGCACAGGCTTACCACGCCATGATTATTCCTGGTATTTATTTCCGACAGAATCACGCGATAGTTTGATTCAGAGGATTGCTTTTCAGGAACCATTTATGGGAGTTCGTGAAAAATGGTATTATAACAATTTCATGTTTTTAGCTCAAGGATCAATTGCCGAGAAGATAACGGGAAAAAGTTGGGAGGATAATATCACTGAAAAAATCTTCAAGCCTTTGGGTATGACACGCTCTAACCTTTCCATTGAAGGCATGAAAAAAGGCGATGATGTTGCATTCGGTTACCAATTGGAGAAGGAAATAAAAATCAGCAAGATGGATTACTACAACATTGCGGCCATGAGCCCGGCTGGGAGCATTAATAGTAGTGTAAACGAAATGGCAAACTGGGTTAAAACCTGGATTTATGGCGGAAAGCACAATGGAAAAAAGTTATTGCCAGCAGTTTATGTAAATGAGGCTATTAGTTCGCAGATGATCGTATCACCAGGCTTGCCCGAAAAGCAACATACCGATGTGCATTTGTCAAACTATGGTTATGGTTGGTTTCTGGCTTCCTACAAAGGTCATTATCGCGTAGAGCATGGCGGAAATATTGATGGCTTTTCAGCGAGCACTTCATTTTTTCCAAGTGATAGCCTAGGGATTATTGTTCTTGTAAACCAAAATGGTTCTGCGGTACCGGGCGTTGTGAGAAATATTATTTCGGATAGGATGCTACGTGTAGCAACCACAGATTGGAATAAAGAATTAAAAGCTAAGAGAGACAAAGCGATGAAGGAGCAGGAAGATGCTCAAAAAGTAAAATCTTCAAGCAAAGTGAAAGGAACAAAACCTTCGCACATTAAGCAGGAGTTTCCAGGTAGCTACGCAAATCCTGCTTATGGATCTTTTGACCTAGTGGTTGAGCGAGATTCACTTTTTGCAAAATTTAAACTAACCAAATTGTGGCTCCGCCATTATCATTATGATGTATTCGAATCTTTCGAAGCTAAAATAAAAGTGGACACAACCGAAGCGTCACAAACCTTATTTAATTTTTCAACTAATGAAAGTGGTGAAATAAGCAAAGTTTCTATAAAGATTGAACCAACATTGGATGCCATTGAATTTAAAAGAACGCCAAAGAAAATTGAAGTTGATAAAGATGTGTTGGCTAAGTATGTAGGCGAATATGAATTAGGCGGAATGGTTGCGAAGTTTTATTTGAAAGGCGGGGAGACCCTGTTTTTGTTTGTGCCCGGCCAGCCTGAGTATGAATTAATTGCCACCGGAAAAGATAAATTTTCAATTAAGTCCTTAGAAGGATTTAAGATTGAGTTTACAAGTGGGGATTCAGTAACCGAAGCAATCTTTATTCAGCCAAACGGCACGTTTAAAGCGAAGAAGAAATAACTTCCACGGAGACTAATAACTTATTGTTTTGAACCTTGTAAGTCAGACAGATAAAGGTTGAAAACCATTTTTAGTAACATCTACAGAGGCGCATGCGTTTCTTTCCCAGTTTTCGAAAGCAATAAGTTCACTGGCCGCAGCCCGATATACCCAGGTAAGGACAGCCAGATCATCGACCAAGCCGAGGCCCGGAATGAAGTCCGGAACTAGATCGATTGGGTTGATGAAATAGATAATTGCCGCTATTAGCAGAATGAGAAAGCGGAGCGATTTAATTCGATAATCACCTTTGATATGTGCGCGCAACAACCGCCCGATTAGTTGAAACTTTTCCCGGATGCCGGCTTGATTTACAGATTTCCAATCAATACTTTTCAGCTTTAAAGCAAGTTGACCAATCAACCGCACCATGCGCAAAGGCTTTTTAGCAAATGCTGCGGCTTGCCTGATAGCAAGATCAAAAAATGCATTTTTTAATGGCATCATGGGCTTATAACGACCAAATGTTCATAAATAGTTCATATATGAAAGCTTCTTTTTAAAAGTGATAATGCAACTTTAGCAAAAATTATCTGACAATAATCATTGAATGTAGCGTGAAATAATACGAAATTAACCCTTTCTTAAACCTTACTTTATCCCTCGAACTATGGAAAATTCAACTTCATTTATTGAAACATGGGACTCTTACCTGATCATGGGTTCTTATGTTTTTTTTGCTTTATCACTCCTCATCATCTTGTTTTATGAAGTAAAAGTAATGAGTATGTCAGATTTGAAAGATCGGTATGATCACGTAAACACGCACGAGATCAAATATTTTCGGGTTGCTGTTATTACATTTATCATGGGGCTGGTACTTTTTGCTACCGGAAAAATAACCCCGTTGATTCCTATGGATAACACCATGAAGCTTTACGTTAGTATTTTCTTTTTGTCAGCATTAGTTGCCATAACATACGTTACACTTTCGAATCTTCTTCAGGTTATTTATCCACGTCTTTTAGAGGGAAGGCTCTCTCGCATTAGAAACAAACCGCGCAAGTCTGCTGCTGGCAACGTGATGCGCAAGTTATCGGCTGATGAGGGTTCCGTTCATTTGGAGGCTGATCAATTAGCAGAGCATAAAAGTGAGATTCATTCTGTGGAATATGATATATGGCTTGATGATAAATCTGGTGAAAAGAAAATTGAAAAGTACATGGGCTACCAGCATGCCGAGAAATGCGGTGAGTGTGGTTACTATACTATGAAAATTGATTCGGAAGAAATAGAGAAACAACCTTCGCTGCAAGAAAATGGATTACTCTTGGAACATTTCAAGTGCAGCTACTGTAAGCATCGCGAGGCGAGGGAAGTTGTTATCGCTTCGTTAGCTAGTAATGCATAAGATCAGTTTATAAGTGTTTCATGATCGAATAGCGGTAATAAAACCGGGTTTCGTCTTTGAGATTATTGTAAAATTTTGAACCAACTACTCCGGCAAATTCTGAAAATAGTTTTTGCCATTTACCGGGTATCAATCTTTTGATTCGGGCTTTCTTCTTTTCATCCTCTGCCTCAATAGCTGTTATTACATTGGAGGTGATATTTTCTTCTTCTAGCATTTGCATGCCTGAATTAGCTAATTGATCTTTCAATGTTTGCAAGTCTATTGCATAGCGAAAATCAACCATCAAAAAATGACCGCCTGGTTTTAAAACTCTTTTTACTTCTTTTAAAAAATCAGTAACTGATCCATAGGCGTGGCATGATTCAACATTGATAACCACATCAATGCTGTTATCCGCCAAAGGAATTTTCTCTGCGCTACCTTGAATAAATTTTAAGTTAGATTGTTTGTGTAATTGATTTGCCAAGTCAACAGCATGATGTGCCAGATCCATTCCTGTATAAAAGGATGGTTTGAAATAGCTAGCCAGATGGCTGGCACCACCACCGCGGCCACTACCTACTTCTAATACTTTTTTGTTTTCAAGGGAGGTTTTAGCTGCCAGGTAATGATACATCTGCAAAGGATATTGTTGGGTAGGAACCTTATCCAATACAAGTGGAGCTTCGGTTGTATTAGGGTTGTAACCATAATTCATAAAGTGCCAGTCTTCAGCGGGGATATGTTTAGCTAACAATTCGTAAGTCACTTTAGCATTCAATCGTTTGAACCAAGCGAAACGTTTGAAGGGATATAGAAGAGTTTTGATCATGAGGTAGCTTTGAGTAGAGTGGAAAGTTAAAACAAAATTAGCAAGCCACGAATGCACGAATAAAATTAGGCCACAGATTCACTGATTATCTGTGAATCTGTGGCCCTAAATTCTTAGCCTTATAATATTTTAATGTGCTGGCTTAGCTCTGCTTCGCATCCAGAAAAATAGAATAGTAAATAATACAATCAATATGACTGGAAAAGTTATCATGGTTTTCAATGTAGCCTGGCCAGCTGCTAATTCAAGTGCGTCACCTGCTAAGCCCATTGATGCCGCTTTCTCACTAGCACTGTCAATCCAGCCTCCAATTATTGGTTGAAAAATAGACGTTGATAACATTCCAAATGCACCCACTACTGACATTCCAATAGCACCTGTTAACGGCATTTTTTGGGCAGTAAATCCAATCATGTTTGGCCAGAAGTAACAGACTCCCATACCGAATATTACCGCTGCTACGTAAGCCATTGGGCCAGTTGACGTGCTAAGTAAAGTTATACCGATTGCCGTTGTAATAGCTGATCCCAGTAGAACACCAGTTTGATCAAACCGGTGAACAAACTCGCCTCCGAAATAGCGACCAAAAGCAGATACCCCAAAAGTTAAAGCAACAATTACCATTGGCTCGGCACCACTTTTTGCAAGAACCAATTGTGCCCATTGTGAAGGTCCAAATTCTGAAATAGCTGTTAAAGTCATGCAAGCGCAAATGAAAATGAAAAGGGGTGTTGCCATCGCCTTTAAATTGCCTGCAAGTGAAGCAACTTCCTTTTTAGACTCAGGAAATGCCTGACCATAAAATACGTATGCATAAATAAGTGTAGGAACCATGATTATCCAGATTTGAGATTCCCAGCCTAGATTCAATTTAGTCATTGCAAATGAGACTAAACTTCCCAATACGATACCCCCAGGGAACCACATGTGAAAACGGTTAAGAAGCGTGTTCATCCTTTTTCCACTATAGCTTGTAGCTATCATAGGATTGCAAGCTGCTTCGGTGCATCCATTACCAAGCCCTATAAACAACGTAGAGATTAACAGACCGATATAGCCATTAGCAAAAACAGTCATTAAAATGCCAATAGTATGTGTAATAAAGGCGATGGTCATTATTCGCTTGGGTCCTATTGAGTCATAGAAAATTCCACCAAGTACCATCGAAATTGGGAACCCGAAAAAGAACATGGAATTTATAAAGCCAAGTTGTGTGGCTGTAAGATTGAAAGTTTGGCCGAGCTCTGGTAAAACACCAGCCCGTATACTGAATGAAAAAGCGGTTGTTATTAACGCAAAGCAACTGCCATAAAAAAGTCTAATGTTGGGTTGTTCGTTCATAGAGTTTGATTTTTAGGTTGTGAAATATGTGATGAAAATCGATTTATTGCAAACGTTTGATATAAAAAGGAAAAAATAAGTCTTCATAGCTCGAAGGCAATTCCATTTTTTTTAAGCGAGTCATAGATTTTCTTGTCGAACCGATAGAGCCCTGCCGCCCGGTGGCTCACATCTTTTTGCTTCTCATTGCAGGCTTTAAGCAGTTTCATCTTCGCCAGTTTGCGCCTGAAATTTGATTTATCCAATTGCGTTTCAAGGATTGCTTCATACAATCCCTGAAGCTGATGTAGGGTGAATTTTTCAGGAAGTAAGTTGAAGCCAATAGGTTCATGCCGTACTTTATGTTTTAGATGTGTAAAGCCGAAGTCCAAAATGTTGCGGTGATCGTAAGGAAGTTCAGGAATGTCGTGAATGTTAAGCCATTGAACATCGGATGCAGTGAATCCGGGAATCAGTGCATAATGTTCTTCGTTGATAAGCGCAAAGTAACTGATTGTAATCACGCGCTTCGTTGGATAGCGATCCGGTTCACCGAAGGTTTTTAGCTGCTCCAAATAGATATTACTTATTCCGGTAAGCGATTTTAAAATTCGGTTTGCAGCAGTATCTACACTTTCACCATACGTAATCCAGCCACCTGGTAGTGCCCATTTGCCTTTACTAATACCCTTGGCATGCTTTACCAAAAGGATATCTAACCTGCCTTTTTGGAATCCAAAAATCAGACAGTCAATGGATAACGCATCGATAACAGAATAAGAAGCTGGTTTTGACATAAAAGAAATCTGAGCAATATATGGTCATTTCGACTATAAGTAAATACTTTTGGAGACAATTCAATCGAATGCAACAATTTCTTTTAGGACTTGATATTGGTAGTTCGGCTGTTAAGGCCACCCTTGTTTCCGTTGACTCAGGTAAATCAATCGCTTCGGCTCAATCTCCAAAAGAAGAGATGGAAATGCTGGCTCCGAAGTCAGGGTGGGCCGAACAAGACCCCGAAATTTGGTGGGAGCATGCTGTCAAAAGCATCCAAATCTGTTTGACTAAGTCAGGAATAAAATCAGAATCAATTAAAGCCATTGGTGTTGCTTATCAGATGCACGGATTGGTAGCTGTTGATAAAAATGGCAGGCCTGTGCGACCGTCAATTATCTGGTGCGATAGTCGGGCTGTTGAGTTTGGTGATAAAGCCTTTAAAGAATTAGGTTCTGAATATTGTCTTTCTCATTTTCTCAATTCCCCCGGAAACTTTACTGCTTCAAAATTGAAATGGATTAAAGAGAACGAACCTGAAAAGTACGCCAGCATCTTTAAAATCATGCTGCCTGGCGATTACATTGCGTATAAACTTACTGATGAGATTACAACTACCGATACAGGTTTGTCGGAAGGAATTTTTTGGGATTACCAACAAGAAGGAGTTGCTGATTCTTTGCTGAAGCATTATGGAATTGATCGATCGTTGCTAGCTGATATAAAACCCATTTTCTCTGAACAAGGTAAACTGACAGCAAAGGCTGCGAAAGAAACCGGGCTAAAAGAAGGTACACTAATTTCATATCGTGCGGGGGATCAACCCAACAATGCTTTTTCATTAAATGTGGTAAATCCGGGCGAGACTGCAGCAACCGCAGGAACCTCGGGTGTTATATATAGTGTTACTGATCAGAAAGCGTTTGATCCAAAGTCACGGGTCAATACATTTATTCATGTTAGCAATAAGCCGGATAGTAAAAAGAATGGGGTTTTACTTTGCGTGAATGGAACTGGAATTTTAAATAGCTGGCTACGAAAGAATCTCAATGCAGGCAATGGAGTATTTGAATATCAGGAGATGAATGATCTTGCGGCAAAGGTTCCTGCTGGAGCCAATGGACTGTTGATGCTGCCATTTGGGAATGGAGCCGAACGAATTTTAGAAAACAAGAGCATTCAATCATCGTGGCATGGATTGGATTTTAATCAACATAATCAGGCGCATATTTTTAGAGCTGCGCAGGAGGGAATAGTCTTTGCCCTTAAATATGGATTCGAAATTCTGCAATCAATGGGCTTGAAGTCCAAGGTAATCCGCGCTGGTCAGGCCAATATGTTTTTAAGTCCACTGTTTAGGCAAGCATTTGTTAACACAATTGGAGTTCCGTTAGAATTGTATGACACCGATGGTGCGAAAGGCGCAGCCTTGGGTGCAGGTGTAGGTGCCGGAATTTATACTTCTTTTGAAGAAGCTTTTCAAGGTCTTACTAAACTGCATGAAGAAGCACCTGACGAAAAATTGGTATCGGAATACGAAAATATTTATCAACACTGGAAATTAATTTTGAATAACTACTTATGAAAATAACGAAAGGAAAGAAAGAATACTTTAAAGGCGTGCGCGCAATTAAGTATGAAGGCAAGGAATCAGATAATCCGTTAGCTTTTAAATTCTACAATCCGAAAAGGAAAGTAGGAAAGAAAACGATGGAAGAACATTTGCGCTTTGCCATCTCTTATTGGCATACGTTCTGCGGCACGGGTGGCGATCCATTTGGACCGGGCTCAAAAAGTTTTCCGTGGTTAACTGGCGCTGATCCGATGCAACGCGCTTATGATAAGATGGATGCAGCCTTTGAGTTCATTACAAAAATTGGTGCGCCTTTTTATTGCTTTCATGATTACGATCTGGTTGAAGAAGCTCCAACCTTAAAGGAATCGGAAACCAGATTAAGAAAGATTGTTGCTTATGCGAAAGAAAAGCAAAAAGCATCTGGAGTGAAATTGCTTTGGGGAACAGCTAATTTATTTTCAAATCCCCGCTACATGAATGGTGCTGCTACCAATCCTGATTTTAATGTTGTGTGCCATGCTGGTCTGCAAGTAAAAAATGCAATTGATGCAACCATTGAATTAGGTGGCAGCGGTTATACATTCTGGGGTGGAAGAGAAGGTTATCTCTCTTTATTGAATACAAATATGAAACGTGAGCAAGAACACCTTGCGCAGTTCTTACACACCGCTCGCGATTACGGAAGACGAAATGGATTTAAAGGTTCGTTCTA
>Ga0209181_10005089_pt1 | contig 19100 bp, 12 predicted proteins | sample MAT05_FD_187208 | JGI IMG/M metagenome (GOLD analysis project Ga0209181, IMG submission 187208) | Freshwater microbial communities from Lake Fryxell liftoff mats and glacier meltwater in Antarctica - MAT-05 (SPAdes) (version 2) | ecosystem: Environmental > Aquatic > Freshwater > Ice > Liftoff... | reverse complement strand
CGTCCGCAGCCGCAACCTGTGGGCGGTGTGTGCGATGTACGTGGTCACGAACTTCTGCTGGTACTTCCTGATGTACAACCTCCCCGGCGCCCTCCGGGTCGAGTTCAAGGACTGGACCACGACCGTCGGCGGCGAACTCCTCGTGGCGCTGCTCGCGGGGTGCCCGCTGCTGATCGGCATGTTCGGCTGCCTGCTCGGCGGCACGCTCTCCGACCGCTACATCCGCCGCACCGGCGACCGCAAGTGGGGCCGGCGGCTGTTCGGGATGATCGGCTACGCCGGCGCGGGTCTGTTCTACCTCGCGGCCGCGGGGGTGAAGGTGGCGGAGCCGAACAACCTGTGGCTGTTCGCCGGCTGCCTCATCATGATGGGGTTCATGAACGACCTGATCATGGCCCCGGCGTGGGCGGTGTGCCAGGACATCGGCCGCGACTACGCCGCGACCGTGTCCGGGGCGATGAACATGTTCGGCAACCTCGTCGGGGCAGTGTCCGGCATCTTCGTCACCGGCTACATCCTGAAGCACTACGAGGCTGCCCCGACGACGGGCATCCTGACGTGTCTGGTGATGTACGCGGTGGTGTACTTCCTCGGCGTCGGCATCTGGCTGTTCATCGACCCGACGAAGCCGATCGACGTACCCGAGGAGCGGGTTTGACAGGCGAAGCCCGGGGACGGCCGTCCCCGGGCTTTCAGCCCACCAGCGCGAGCGCCTCAACGGCCGGCTCCGTGGCGTAGGCGTGCAACCCGACGACGCCGCCGGCGAGGGTGAGGTAGTGGCACGGCTTCTCCGTCCACGAGCCGCCGTTGTAGTACGCCACCGGCCCGGCCTCCGACACGCGCGGCAGGTGGGTGTGGCCGCAACACACCGCTTCGCACCCGAGCCGCTCGGCGTAGCGGACCGCGCCCGCCTCGATCTTCTCCGTGTTCCGCAGGAAGCTCTTGCTCCGCTGCTTCGCCAGCCGGGCGAACGTGTGGGTCCGGTCGAGCCACTGGAGCGCCTGGTAGCACTTGTCCGCGAAGCGGGTGAACAGCGGGTAGCGCGAGATGAACTCGTCGAAGCGGTGCCCGTGCAGGAACAGCACCCGCCGGCCGCCGCTCTCCACCACCAGTTCCTCCGACACCTCGACCCCCAACAGGTGCGAGACGACGTCCGCGGGGCCGTCGTGGTTGCCGTTGATCCAGGTGATCTCGACCTCGTCGGACAGCTTGCGCAACTCCGACAGGACGTTCCAGTGGTGCTTCTTCAGGCGGCGGAAGTCGATGGAGTCGAACACGTCGCCGTTGAGGATGAGCCGGCGCGTGGCAAGCACCCCGCAACGGACCTCCTCCAGGAAGCGGACCAGCGCCTTGGCCTGGCAGTTTGCGCTGCCGAGGTGCATGTCCGAGATGACGACCGCATCCAGCATCAGTACGCCCCCAGCTTCCAGTGCGGAAACAGTTTACATCCGGCGGGCGCAGGTCGTGTGACGGCGGCGTGAATGTTCGGAGTTGTTCACTGGCGGGCGAGATGTCGGAATCTCTGACACTGTCGGAATTCCTGACACAGAAAACCAGACAGGCCGCTTGCACTGCTCAGGGGGCCGACTTAGTATGTGAGTGTCCCGTCGGGGAGCGACTGCGGTGAATGGGCGACGCCGCAGCAGCCCCCGGCGGGATTTTTATTGACGGCCGCCACTTTCGACACCCAATCCGCTGGCCGTAAAACCCCTCCATCTGCTACCATCGGTCGTGTGACCCGTCAGCGCCGTTCCGCCGTCCGCGTTCCGTCCGGCCCGCTCCTGGAGCAGTTCCGCGCCGCCGCGCCCGGCGAAGCGACCGCCGCGGAGGTGGCGATCCGCGCCGCCGCGGCCGACTGGTTCCACGCCGCCTTCCTCGACACCGCTTCCGACGCCGCACTCGCCGAGAAGCTGACCCGCTTCACCGATGCGGTCCTGCCGCTGCCGTTCCACCGCGACGTGCTGACGCGCCGGGTCCGGCTGGTCCGTTACGCCCTGAACCACCTCGCCCGCGGCCACGACCCGCTGCCGGTGCGGCTCGGTCGCTGCGTCGGCCCCGGCGGCATGTACCACGTTGCGGGTCTCGGTCCGACGTTGTGGGCGGCGCTCGCGCAGGCGCTCGGCCCGGACCGCCACCCGCGCTGGTGCCCGGCCGTCGAGGCGGGGTTGATGCGCCTCGGGTTGTTCCGCGCCGATCCGGTCGAAGCCGCGGCGCGGTTCGCACAACTACTCGTCGCCTACGGCTCGCTGCTGACCGCGAACCCGGACCTTGCCGCGCCGCAGCTCGACGACTTCCTCGCCCGCGTCGGCCGCATGACGGGGCGCGAGCTGCCGACTGACCCCACCCCCGCGGCCGATCTCACCTGGGGACCAGACCCGGAAGTGGTCCGCGCCGCGCTGCGGACCGTCCGTACCCGCACGCCGCTGCGGAAGCGGCTGCGCGAGTCGAGCGCTGACGACACCGCGGCGCTGGCCGAGTTTAACGCCGCCGGGCCCGACGGGGACGGCGCCGCGGCGTGGGCCGCGTTCCGCACGCTCGCCCCCGACCCCGGCTGGGAACACGCCCTCGCCCGCCTCGACGACGCCTTCGCACCTTCACTTCCCGCCGACGACCGCGGCCGCCTGTGGGCCGAAACCGCGTCCGTTCTCCGCGAAGAATTCCGCGTTCACCCGCTGGAACTGGCTGACCTCGTAAGCGCCGTCACCGACCGAGACGAGCCCGCCGCTCCGGCCGCGTTCGGCGGCTTCTGCGCGGACACGTTCCGCTTCCTCGCCGAGTTGGCGGACGGGCGCTCGAAGCCGTGGATGGACGACCGCCGCGACCGCTACCAGTTCGTGCTGCGCGACCCGCTCGTCGAGCTGTGCGACGCCCTCGCCGCGCGCTACGTCCGCCCGGTGCTGCACGGCGAGTACGGCTGGGAGCTGGAGGCCGACGCCCGCCCCGGCCGCGCCATCACGAGCATCTGCAAGAACGACTTCGGCCGCGGCGGGCCGTACCAGTCGGTGCAGTGGGTGACGTTCTACCGCAAGGACCGCGGCACCCGCCGGGCCGACGCGCAGTTCTTCGTGCGCGTGGCGCCGGACGGCGTGGCCTTCGGCTTCCACCTGGGCCGCTCGGCGCGGGAGGCCGGGCGGCAGTTCCGCGCCAGCGTGCAGACCGACGCCGAGGCGCTGTACGCCGCGCTCGCCGCCGGCGGCGTGTTCGACACCTGCCGCTTCCGCGCCGGCGACGACCTCACCGCAGATGTGCCGATCCGCGCCGCGGCCGACCTGCGCACCTGGGCCGCGCAGAAGACGCTCGCCGCCGGCCGCTGGCTCCCCGCGAACGCCCCCGAGTTGCGGACCGACGATTTGGTGGGCGAAATCCTGCTGACGTTCGACCGGCTCGTTCCCGCGTTCGCGTGCGCCGCCGAGGCCGACCCGCGGCCGATCCTGGCCCGCCGCAGCGGCGACCCGGCCCGCACCCCGAGCTACGATTCCGTGAGCTTCGGCGACCAGACGTTCCTCTCGGAAACGTGGCTCGACCGCGTGCTGCACCTGTTGCAACTCAAGAAGCAACTCATCCTTCAGGGCGTGCCCGGCACCGGCAAGACGCACGTCGCCCGCTGCCTGGCCCGGCTGCTGGCCCGCGACAACGCCGACGCGGTGCGGCTGGTGCAGTTCCACCCCGGGTACAGCTACGAGGAGTTCGTGGAGGGCGTGCGCGTCCGCAGCGTCGAGACGGACGGGCGAACCGAAGTGACCTACCCTGTGGAGGACGGCGTGCTGGCGGCGTTCGCGGCGCGTGCCGCGGCGCGTCCGGCCGAGCCGCACGTGCTGCTGATCGACGAGATCAACCGCGGCAACCTGCCGCGGGTGTTCGGCGAGTTGCTGTACCTGCTGGAGTACCGCGACCAGGCGGTGACGCTGCCCTACTCGAAGCGCGAGTTCCGGCTGCCGGAGAACCTGTTCGTGCTGGCGACGATGAACGCCGCCGACCGCTCCGCGGCGGCGCTGGACCAGGCGTTGCGGCGGCGGTTCTCGTTCGTGGAGATGCCGCCGGACGCGGCGCTGCTGGCGACGTGGCTGGACAAGTACCCCCCGGCCGACGCCGACGGCACGCTCGGCCCGCGGGTGGTGCGGGTGTTCGAGGAGCTGAACCGCCGCCTGTCGCGCGACCTCGGCCCGGACAAGCAGGTGGGCCACTCGTTCTTCATGGTGCCGGGCCTGACGGTGGCGACGTTCGACGCCGTGTGGGACCACCACGTCCGCCCGCTGCTGACCGACTACCTCGGCGGCCGCGCCGAGCGGGTGAACGAGTACGAGCCGGCCAAGCTGCTTGGGAAGAAGCGCGAGCGGGCGACAGGCGGCGGATGACCTCGGCGAGCCGAGGGCCGTCAGGCCCCGGGTGAGTCAGGCGGTCCGACACTCGTCCGACGCCGCCGGACACGCCTGACTCACCCGGGGCCTGACGGCCCTCGGCTCGCCGAGCCCGTCGCCTTATAACGACCCGTATGACCACCTACGCCGCCGACCTCGCCGCCGTCCGGGCCGCCGCGGAGCGCGTCCGCGGCGTCGTCCACCGCACGCCGGTGCTCACCTCCGAAACGCTCGACCGCCTCGCCGGGCGGGCCGTGTTCTTCAAGTGCGAGAACCTCCAGAAGACCGGCGCGTTCAAGTACCGCGGGGCCACCAACGCCGTCCGCAAGCTCACCGACGCCGAAGCCGCCCGTGGCGTCGTCACGCACTCCAGCGGCAACCACGCCCAGGCGCTCGCACTGGCCGCGCGCGTCCGCGGCGTCCCGGCGTACATCGTCATGCCGCGCACCGCCCCCGCCGTGAAGAAGGCCGCGGTCGAGGGGTACGGCGGCATCGTCACCGTGTGCGAACCCAACCTCGCCGACCGCGAGCGGACCGCGAACGAGATCGCGGCGCGGACGGGGGCGGTGCTGATCCCACCGTTCGACCACCCGGACGTGATCGCCGGCCAGGGCACGGCGGCGCTCGAGCTGCTTGAAGACGTACCCGACCTGGACGCGGTCGTGGCGCCGGTCGGCGGCGGCGGGCTGGTGTCCGGCTTCTGCGCCGCCGCGAAGGGGCTGAACCCCGGGTGCCGCGTGTTCGCCGCCGAACCGCTCGGGGCCGACGACGCGGCGCGGTCGAAGGCGGCCGGCGAGTGGCAGCCGCAGACGGCGCCGAACAGCATCGCCGACGGGCTGCTGACGAGCCTCGGCACGCTGACGTGGCCGTTCGTCCGCGACCAGGTCGAGCGCGTCGTCGTGGTGACGGAGGAGCAGATTCGTCAGGCGATGCGGCTCGTGTGGGAGCGGATGAAGCTGGTGATCGAGCCGAGCGCCGGCGTCGGCGTCGCGGCCGTGCTGTCGGACGAGTTCCGCGCGCTGGCCGGCGTCCGCAAGGTCGGGGTGGTGCTGTGCGGCGGTAACGTGTCGCTCGACAAGCTGTACTGGTAGCTGGTTCGTATACTCCCCACGATGAAGCGCTTCCTCCAACTCACCGCCGCGGTCGCCGTCGTCCTCTGGCTGCGGACGGCGTTCTACGCCGTGGACTACGCCGAGTTCGCCTACGTCACCCAGTTCGGCGAGCGCGTCGCCGTCCACGACGGGGAAAGCGCGGCGGGCCTGAAGGTCAAGGCGCCGTGGCCGGTTCAGTCGGTCGTGCGCATCGACCGGCGGGTGCAGTCGTTCGACCTGCCGGCGGTGGAGTCGCTCACCCGCGACCCGGTCACCAAGACCGTCGACAAGACGCTCGCCGTGGACGCCTTCGTGACGTGGCGCATCCCCAGCGCCGAGGCCGCGGAGCAGTTCGTGAAGGCGATCCGCACGCCGGAGCAGGCGCGCAAGACGCTCGGCCCCCAGGTCAGCGGCCGGCTCGCGGCCCTCATCAGCACCATGCCGCTCGACGACCTCATCTCCGTCGCCGACCCCGCGACCATCGACGCCCGCGCCGAAAAGGTGCGCGGGCAGTTGCTCGGCGACGGGTTCCGCGAGCGGGCGATGGCCGAGTACGGCATCGAGGTGATCGACGTGCGCGTCCGGCGGTTCAGCTACCCGGAGGCGGTGCGGGCCAGCATCGCCGACCGCATCCGCAGCGAGCGCGCGAAGAAGGCCGCCGACTACGAGAGCGAAGGCCGGCAGCGCGCCGCGAAGGTCACGACCGACGCCTACGCCGCCGCGAAGACGACCGAGGACGACGCGGCGGCGCAGAAGACGCGGATCGAAGGCGAGGCGCGGGCCGAGGCGGCACGCACCCGCGGCGCGGCCTACGCGCAGGACCGCGAGTTCGGGCAGTTCCTCGACAAACTCCAGGCGCTACAGGCGATGGTCGCCGACACCCGCGACGTGCTTCTGCTCTCGACGCGGCACCCGCTGTTCGACCTGCTCCGCGGGCCGCCGACGCCGGCGGTGCCGAAGCAATAGGGTTTCGCCGCTTGCGGCGGTGTACCGCCGCAAGCGGCGGAGTCTACACCTCGCGCCGGTTCCCCTTCTTGCGCTTCTTCCCCTTCTCGACCCGCGTCGTCGCGACGTGCTCGCCGGCCGCGGCGGGGTTCATCAGTGCGAAGTCGCTGTTCTGCCAGCGGCGGCTCACGAACACCAGGTGACACACCCCCGTCACCAGCGGCACCGCCACGATCCCCAGCAGCGTCATCAGCCACACCCCGCCGTTCGACGCGCCCTGGTCCACCGTCACCGTCAGCGGCTCGTCGCGCATCTGCTCGCGGTCCACCTCCAGCCGCAGCGAGTACCGGCCGCCCGGCTGCGCCGTCACGAACGCCGACCCGCGCTTGTCGCCCTCCGTCCACGTCTCGCCGTCCTCGACGCCGGTGTAGAACTCGAGCGGCACCAGGAACGGCTGCACCAGCCCGGTGCTCTGCTCGACCAGGTCGCCCTCGACGACCAGCCAGCCGGTCATGTTCGGCGCCGCCACGGTGACGCGGACGTTGCGGCGCGCCCGCAGCTCGAACAGCTCGGTGAAGAACTCCTGCACCTTCGGCGTCGCCGGCGGCGGCGGGGCGTCCGGGGCCAGCGGCACCGCGGCCGGGCCGCGGAGCGCGAACGTCTGCTCGTGGACCTTCCGCGACGGCACGCTGACGATCACCGCGATCCCGAGCACGCACAGCGCGACAAACAGCAGCGCCGCGTACTTGTACACCTTCGTGTACCCGAACGGCTGGTTCGGCGCCACGCCCGTCGGCGCCGGTAGCGGCTTCTCCAGCTTGAACGCCGCCTGCACCTCCGCCGGCGTGAGGTACGTGCCGAGCGACCAGTTGATCTCGTCGGCCGCCCCGTAGGTGGCGCGCTCCAGGCTCAGCAACAGCGGCGGGCGGATGAAGTCGGCGGTGGTCGCCGTCTCGCCGACGGCCACCTTCCAGTAGCACTCGCCGATCACGCCGCCGACGGTCGCCACGCCCGCCTGGAACTTGCGGAACCAGCGGCCGTCCGCCGTCGCCGAGTGGCTCCCTTCACTCACCGCCCCCGGCGGCAGCGGGGCCGAATGCGTCCAGTGGCCGTCGCTGTTGATGAGCCACTCGAAGCCGTCGCGCGGGTGGTACAGCAGGTATTCGGTCCAGAAGTAATCCTTCCCCTCGACCGTGACACTGCGGCGGAACGCGCCGATGACGGTGCGCTCCTTCCCGCCGAGCGTGCCGGTGGTGCCGAGGTCGATCCGCAGCTTGAACGGCGGCTCGGCCAGCGCGCTCAGCACGACCAGGTCGCCCTGCGTGGCGTCGAGCAGCGAGCCGCAGTACGGGCAGCCGACGCGCTCGGTCTTGTCCGGGGCGCGGAGTTCGAGCGGGCCGGCGCAGTTCGGGCAGTTCGCCCGCCGGGCCGACACCTCGCGCAGCTCGTGCGTCGCTCGCGCCGTGTCGCGCACGCCCAGGTCGTCGAGCGTCACCTGCCGGCCGAGGTAGAGGGCCGGCGGCCCGTGCGAACCCGCGAGTGTCGCGAAGGTGCCGTCGGGGCCGGACAGGTCGGCATACTGGTACGTTTCGCCCGGCCGCAGGCGGAACGGCAGTTCACCTTCCGCGCCGCTGACGGTCGCGGTGCCGGTCTCCGCGACCACGAACCGCTCCTCCGATTCGGGCAGCTCGACTTCGGCGCCCGGTTCATGCCCGTGAAGCAACGGTCGGTCGGCGGACGCGGGCTGCTCGAACAGCAGGTAGTAGCGCCCCTGCGCTTCCGAGAGCCAGCCCCACCGGCCGTCGGCGAACGCGGCGTACCACTCGTCCCACACGCCGCCCGCGGCGTGCGCCAGCTGCGTCCGGCCGGTCAGGCGGAACGGCCGGCCGTCGTGCTTCCCCTCCAGCCCGACCTTCAGCACGGCCCCGGTTTCGACCAGCGCCGCGACCTTGCCCAAGTCCTCGACGGCGCGGTCGCCGCGGGCCACGGCGGAGCGGCAGTACGGGCACACGGCGACCATCGAGTCGCCGACCTCGAACACGACCGGCCCGCCGCACGACGGGCACTGCACCCGGACGCTCATCGGCCGGCCTCCGTCGGGGGGACGCCGCGCGGCACCTCGCGCACCAACACCTGTCTCGCGCCGAGGGCGTCGGCCAGGCGCGCCTCCCACGGCCAGCGCGGCCGCGGCCGGCAGCAGTACAGGTTGAACGTGGCGAGCCCGTGCTCGGGGTAGGTGTGGCAGGCCAGGTGCGACTCGGCCAGCAGGTACAAGCCGGTGACGCCACCCGCCCCGGGGAACGAATGCCACAGCGGCTCGCCGACGCGCGTCAGGTTCAGCTCCGCGAGGAGGGCGTCGCACACGCGGCGGAGGCGGTCGGCGGCGCGGAGCCGGTCGGGTGCGCAGCCGAACGCCTCTACGACCCACTCGACGCCGGCCGGCGGGGGGGCGGGGATTTCGGCAGTGGGATGGGGCGTGTTCACCGTCGTATCACCGATACCCGGCCGCGCCGGCCGCGTCAACCGGGTGAGCCTACAATGCGGGTGTCGTTCACCCCCGGAGAGCCCCCGATGGCCGACGCCCGCGACGCCCGCGACGCCCAGCTCCTCGTCATCGGCGGCGGCCCCGGCGGCTACCCGGCTGCCCTCCACGCCGCCGACCACGGGCTGAAGGTCGTCCTCGTCGACGAAGACCCGCGCCTCGGCGGCGTCTGCCTCAACCGCGGCTGCATCCCGTCGAAGGCGCTGCTCCACGTCGCCAAGGTCATCCGCGAGGCCCAGCACGTCGCGGAATGCGGCCTCACCTTCGGCGAGCCGAAGATCGACCTCGACAAGCTGCGGGCGTTCGTGCAGCAGAAGGTCGTCGGCAAGCTCACCGGCGGCATCGGCCAGCTCACCAAGGGGCGCGGCGTCGAGGTCGTGAAGGGGCATGCCACGTTCATCGACGCCAACACCGTGCAGGTGTCCGGCGACGCACCGCAGACCATCCGCTTCCAGAACTGCATCATCGCCACGGGGTCGGTGCCGGCGGTACCGAAGGCGTGGCAGCTCGGCGACCCGCGCGTCATGGACAGCACCGGGGCGCTGTTAATCCCCGACGTGCCCAAGACGATGCTCGTCATCGGCGGCGGCTACATCGGCCTGGAGATCGGCAGCATCTACGCCGCGCTCGGCACGATGATCACCGTCGTCGAAGCACTCGACGGCCTCCTGCCGCTCGCCGACCGCGACCTGGTCGCGCCGCTGGAGAAGAAGCTGCGGGGCGAGTTCGAGGCGATCTACCTCAACACGAAGGTGGCGAAGCTGGAGGCGAAGCCCGAGGGGATCGTCGCCACGCTGGAGGGGAAGGACGTGCCGGCGTCGATCACCTTCGACCGGGTGCTGGTGTCGGTGGGGCGACGACCCAACTTCGCCGGCCTCGAACTCGAAAAAGCGGGCGTCAAGCAGGACGAGCGCGGCTTCGTCGTGGTCGATAAGCAGCGCCGGACGAGCGTGCCGCACATCCAGGCCATCGGCGACATCGCCGGCGAACCCGGACTCGCGCACAAGGCAACGGCCGAGGCGAGGGTGGCGGTCGAGGTGCTGTTGGGCGAACCCGCCGAGTGGGGGCCGCGGGCCATCCCGGCGGTCATCTTTACCGACCCCGAAATCGCCTGGGCCGGCCTCACGCAGAAGGACGCCGAGGCGCAGAACATCCCCCACGAGGTACTCAAGTTCCCGTGGGCGGCCAGCGGCCGGGCCGTCAGCATCGCCCGCACCGAGGGGCTGACCAAGATGCTGGTCGATCCCGAGGGGAAGCGGGTGCTCGGCGTCGGTATCGTCGGCGCGGGGGCGGGCGAGATGATCGCCGAGGGCGTGCTGGCGATCGAGATGGGGGCCGTCGCCCGGGACGTGCTGGAGAGCATTCACCCGCACCCGACACTCAGCGAGACGGTGATGGAGAGTGCCGAGCTGGCCTACGGCGCCGCCACCCACGTCGCCCGGCCGCGGAAGGCGGCGAAGTAAGGGACATCGCGTCGGATCGACGTGAACCGCCCCGGGGCGTTGCCCCGGGCTATGCTATCCCACCCCTTCGGGGTGAAGACGGCTGGTTGGATTTCAGGCCAACGGCCTGGGATAGGATAGCCCGGGGTTCCACCCAATCGCGTTCGGCACGGGGTTTGCGCACTGGCGCGGTGGTGCGGCCACGGTCATCGTATCGGGATGCTCGACTCCGACCTCCAACGGCTCCGCGTCGTCCGCCGCGCCAAGACCCTCTTCGCCCGCCTCGCCGACGCCGGGTGCGACCGCGACACGGCCGGCAACGGCAAGCTCCTCGACTCCCACTACGCCAGCCTCGCCCTCCTCAGCCGGTCCAACCCCGTCATGCAATCCCTCCGCGGCATCCACACCGCCAGCGGGTTCAAGAAGGTCCAGAAGCAACTCGGCACCGGCCGCGCCTCGCTCGGCTCGCCGAGCGAGTCCGCCCGCGTCTTCGACCCCCGACCGGCTCGTCCCGCTGATCGAGGAACTCCTCGCCGACCTCCCGCCCGCCCACCCCGGACCCGGGCCGAAGCGACACGTCCCCGACTCGATCCCCCGGGAACTCGCCGACACGTTGGTCGCCGCCGACGGGTCGGCCACGACCTCGTTCCCGTCCTCACCGACTCGGCCGGCATCACGACCGGGGCGCGGGTGTTCGCGTACCACGTCACCGACCCGGAGCGGTTCGGCGTCGTCGAGTTCGGCAAGGACTTCAAGGCGCGCACGCTGGAAGAAAAGCCGACGAAGCCGCGCTCGAACTGGGCCGTCACCGGGCTCTACTTCTACGACGGCGACGTGACCGCGATCGCCAAGGCGCTGAAGCCGTCGCCGCGCGGCGAGCTGGAAATCACGGACGTGAACCTCGAATACCTCCGCCGCGGGCAGCTGACGGTGACGCCGCTCGGCCGCGGCGTGGCGTGGCTCGACGCGGGCACGTTCGACTCGCTCCTGTCGTCGTCGCAGTTCGTGCAGACGCTGGAGCAGCGGCAGGGGCTTAAGATCGCGTGCCTGGAGGAGATCGCGCTGTCGAAGGGGTTCATCGACGTGGCGCAGTTCGAGCGGCTGGCGGTCGAGAGCGGCAACAACGACTACGGCGCGTACCTGCGCCGCGTGCTGGCCGAGTACCGCGCCGGCGGCTGACGGGCGAAGCCCACCCGTTGCAACGGGTGGGTGTTTTACTCCACCCCCGCCGGCAAATCCGCCGGCGCCTTCGCGGCGCCCCCCGGCCGCGCCATCACCTCGCGCAGCTTCGTCGTCTTGTTCTCCGTCGCGCCGCCGGTCGCCAGGACGAACCCCGCCCCCGACGGCCCCGCGTCGACGTGCGTGTCCGGGTTCGCGTCGGCAGTGAACCGCGCCTTCAGCAGCGGCTCCCACGCCCCCTTCACCCGCACCCAGCCGTCGCCGAACACCGCCCGCCGCGCCTTCGTCGTGGACACCTTGTTCCGCCGGAAGTCCTCCACGAACGAGTAGCAGCCGCGCAGCAGCTCCCCCTTCGTGGGCGTCGAGAAGGTGACGAGGTGCCGCCACTCCTTCGGCCCGGGGTGGTGGAAGTACCCGGCGTAGGCGGTGCGGTCGGGGCCGTCGGCGGCCGCGGTGACGAGGAAGCGGTACGGCCGCCCCACCTGCCAGTCGTGGTCGAAGAACGACTGCCCGCCGGTCCCCTCGTTGCCGAACCGGCCGACGCGGACGCCCTCGCCCTTGTGGAGCAGCTTCACCCGCTTCTCGTCCGGCACCTTCTTGGGGTCGTCGCCGGCGGCCGGGTCCCACACGGAGAACAGCACGACCTTCTTGCCGCCGGCCAGCTCCTGGATGCCGAAGTACCCCTTCGACCAGCCGCACGCCATGAAGTAGGTGCCGTCGGCGGACGCCTCGACGACGACCTCGGTGGTAAAGGCAGTCGCTTCGGGCGCGGGGTAGCCGAGGTGGACGGACCGGCAGGCGATGCCGAACAGCTTCTCGTCGGCGGGCGCGGCGGCGGCCGCAAGCGCAACGGCGGCGAGGGCGGCGAGGAGGGCGGGGCGCACGGCGGGCCTCCGGCTGTGGGCGGGCTGCCCAGTGTACGCCGCCGGGTCGGCCCGGACAGCCGCCGCTCATCGGGTCCAGGAATGCCGTGACATCGATTCCAGTAGTTTCAAGTTCGGCGTGGTGTCGTGGTTTTCAGGCCAACGGCCTGACAGCCCTCAGCCCAGGGCAAGGCCCGAAGCGCCGCCGCCCTGGGTACGGGAATCGAGGACGGCGTTCACCTGGTCTTCGCGGGCGAGATGGTGCGGGCGGGCGAGGCGCTGCCGAACCCCGAGGTGACGGACGCCGAGGACGCCGGTGAGTACCGCGTGCTGCGGCTGAGGCCGCTGGTGGGGGTGAAGCTGACCGCCTACCGCGACAAGGACCGGACGCACTGCGCGACCTGCTGGAGGTCGGGCTGATCGACGGGAGTTGGGGCGAACACTACCCGCCGGTGCTGGCCGACCGCTTACGGGCGCTGGTCGAGACGCCGGGCGGGTAACCAGCCGTTGCCGCCCGCGACGGCCGGCGGCTCGCGTCTGGGGCGCCGACTTCCCCTCGCCGCCGGTCGCAAGTCCCGGCCGGGTCAGGCTTCGCGTCGGACCGCACCGCGCGGCGTCATTCTCACGTACTTTCGTCTGGCCGACTCAATGCGTCTGGGGAACCCCCGGGGGGGTAGGCCAGACACAATGGAACCCGCCCGAACGACGGCGCCGGGCCTACAATGGCCCCTCCCCCCGCCGAGGTGCCCGCATGGGCCGTCTCCTCCCCGCCGCCGCCGTCACGCTCGCCCTCGCCGTCGGCGGCACGCCCTCGGCCCAGCCGCCCGCGCCTGTCGCGGACTTCGACGCCGTCCGGCCGCTCCTCAAGACGTACTGCCTCGGCTGCCACTCGGCGGAGAAGAAGAAGGGGAGTCTCGACCTGGAACGCTTCGCCGCCCCCGCCGACCTCCGCAAGGAGCTCAAGGTGTGGGAACAGGTCGCGGAGCAGGTCGAAGCCGGCGAGATGCCGCCGCCCGGCCGACCGCAACCCACCGCCGACGAGCGGAAGCGGCTCGTCGCCTGGGTGCGCTCCTTCCTCGACGCGGAAGCGCGTGCCCGCGCCGGAGACCCGGGGCACGTCCCGCTGCGAAGGCTGTCCAACGCCGAGTTCGACTACACCGTCCGCGACCTGACGGGGGTCGATTTGCGGCCGGCGCGCGAGTTCCCCGCCGACGGCGCCGCCGGCGAAGGGTTCACGAACGCGGCCGAGGCGCTGTCGGACATCTCGCCGGCGCTGTTCGCCAAGTACCTGAACGCGGCGAAGGCCATCGCCGACCACGCGGTGCTGCTGCCGGACGGATTCCGCTTCTCACCGGCCGCCACGCGCCGCGACTGGACCGACGAGGCGACCGCGGCGCTGCGGCGCTTCTACGCCGGCGTTGCCCCGCCCGACGGCAGGCACAACGCCGCCCCGTACCTGGCCGCGAGCGTGAAACACCGCGACAAGCTCCTCGCGGGCACGACCACGCCCGAGGCCGTCGCCGCGGCCGAGAAGCTGAACCCCAAATACCTCGCGGCGGTGGTGCGGGCGCTGAGTGACAACCGGCCGTCACACCCGCTCGACGCCGTGCGGGCGTCGTGGCGCGCGGCCGCCGACAAGGACGTTCCCGCGCTCGCGGCCGAGGTCGCCGGGTGGCAGGCGGCGCTGTGGACGACGACGCGCGTCGGCAGCTATATGCGGCCGGTCGGCGCCGGGTACGCGCTGAACGAGGCCCGACAGCTGGCCGTCGATCCGCCGGCGGTCGAGAGCGTGCCGCTGCGGGTGAAGGTGACGCCGGCGCCGGGGCAGGCGGAGGTGACGATCACGCTCGCCGCGCGGTCGCTGGCCGGGGCCGGCGGCGTGATGGAGTGGCACCGCCCGCGGTTCGAGGCGCCCGGCAAGGCGCCGCTGCTGCTGCGCGACTACGCCGACTTCGGCCCGGCGTTCGAGGCCGACCTGCGCACCGCCTTCGCCGACGCCGCGAAGTACCTCGCCGCCGTCGCCGACCCCGGCGCCGCGGCGAAGGGGCTCGACGCGGCGTACCTCCGCCGGTGGGTCGAGGTCGTGGCCGTGCCACGACCGGGGAAGGCCGGCGACGCCTTCCCGCTCCCTGCGGCGCCGCTCGATCTGCTGAACGAGAAGGCGCCGCCGTCCGCCGGCAATCCGACCATCAGCGGCTGGCGCAAGGCCGGCACCGACCTGCCAGTGGTGGTGGCGAACAGCGGCGACAAGGAGGCGCTGATCCCCGGCCGGATCGCGGCGCACGGGGTCGGCGTTCACCCCATGCCGCAGGAGTTCGTCGCGGTGGCGTGGACGAGCCCGGTGGCGGGCGCGGTGAAGGTGGAGGGCACGGTGGCGCACGCCCACCCGGCGTGCGGCAACGGCGTGGCGTGGCGGCTCGAACACCGCCGCGGCGGCCGCATGGCCGTGCTGGGCGCCGGGCCGATCGACCTGGGCAAGAGCGCCCGCCTCCCCGCGGTTTCGGCCACGGTCGAGAAGGCCGACCAGCTCGTGCTGGTGGTGGACGCCCGCGACGGCGACCACGTGTGCGACATGACCGGCGTGTCGTTCACGCTCACAGCCGGCGGGCGGGTGTGGGATTTGGGCCGCGACGTGTCCGCGAACATCACCGCCGGGAACCCGCACGCGGACACCTGGAGCTTCGCCCGCGGCGCGAGCGGGAAGGGCGGCGCGGCGCCGACCATCCCGCTCGATTCGCTCCTCGGCCGCTGGCGCCTTGCCGCCGCCGACCCCGCCCGCGCCGCCGAGGCGACCGAACTGGCGACCCAGGTTCAGACGCTTCTGTCCGGCCCGCGCCCGGGCGACGCCAAGAGCCCCGACCGCGCCCTGTACGACCGGCTCGTCGTGCCCGAAGGCCCGCTGTTCGCCGGCGTCGATCTCGCCCGCGTGACCGCGCCGCGGCCCGCCGCCCCGGCGTTCGGGCTGCCGCGGGAGGCGTTCAAGGGCGACGTGCTGCTGTCGTTCGGCACCACCATCCGCCTCCCGGCGGCGCTGCTCGCGGGGCGCGAGTTCGTGGTGGACGCGAAGGCGAACGGGCCGCTCGGCGACCGCGTGATCCAGGTGCAGGCCGGCACCGCCCCGCCCGCGGCCTGGACCGGCCCCGTCCTCGCGTCCCCGACCGGCGACGGCTACGCGAAGCTGACGGCCGGGAACGACGCCTTCCGCGCCGCGTTCCCGCTGTACGTGGCGTTCCCCAACGTGGTGCCGACCGACGAGGTGGTATCGCTGCGGATGTTCCACCGCGAGGACGAGCCGCTGCGCCGGCTGTTCCTGAGCGACGCCGACGCCGCGAAGCTGGAGCACCTGTGGGCCGAGCACCGCTTCGTGAGCCGGCAGGCGGTCGCGGAGAACAACTACCTGCCGCAGTTCATCGGCTTCGTGACGCAGGACCAGCCGAAGGCGATGGAGACGTTCTTCGTCGGCCTCAAGTCGTCATTCCAGGCGAAGAACGACGCCTTCCTGAAGGACGAGGCCGCGGCCGAGCCGAAGCAGCTCGACGCGCTGCTGGCGTTCGCCGGCCGCGCCTACCGCCGACCACTCGCCGACGCCGAGAAGGCGGGGCTGCGGACGCTGTACCGCGCCGTCCGTGAGAAGGGGGCCGGGCACGACGAGGCGTTCCGCGGCGTGCTGGCGCGGGTGCTGGTGTCGCCGGCGTTCCTGTTCCGCGTCGAGGCGGCACCGCCGGGGAAGGCCGCCGGCCCGGTGTCCGACTGGGAGCTGGCGTCGCGCCTCAGCTACTTCCTGTGGGCCAGCGCGCCCGACGACCAGCTGCGCGAACTCGCCGCCGCCGGCCGCCTGCGCGACCCCGCGGTGCTAGCCGCGCAGGTGCAGCGGATGCTGCGCGACGAGCGCGTGCGGGCGCTGGCGATCGAGTTCGGCACGCAGTGGCTTCACGTCCGCGGCTTCGACGAGCTGAAGGAGAAGAACGAGAAGCTGTTCCCGACCTTCGACGCCAAGCTGCGCGGCGCCATCTACGAGGAGTCGATCCGCTTCTTCGACGACTTCTTCCGCGCCGGCCGCCCCGTCACGAGCGTCCTGGACGCGGACCACACGTTCGTGAACGACACGCTGGCGAAGCACTACGGCATCCCGGGCGTGACCGGCCCCGAGTTCCGCCGCATCGACGGCGTGAAGAAGTACGGCCGCGGCGGCATCCTGGGCTTCGCCAGCGTGCAGGCCCGGCAGAGCGGGGCGTCGCGGACGAGCCCGGTGCTGCGCGGCAACTGGGTGGTCGAGACGCTGCTCGGCGAGAAGCTGCCGCGGCCGCCGGCGAACGTGCCGCAACTCCCCGAGACCGAGGGCGCCGACAAGCTGACGATGCGGCAGCAGGTGGAGCGCCACGCCAAGGACGCGAGCTGCGCGACGTGCCACGTCCGCATCGACCCGTTCGGCTTCGCACTGGAGAAGTACGACGCCATCGGCCGGCTGCGGGAGAAAGATTTGGGCGGCCTCGTGGTGGACACGAAGGCGACGCTCCGCGACGGCACCGCGTTCGACGGCATCGACGGCCTGCGGACGTACCTGCTGACGCGGAAGCGCGACGTGGTGGTGCGACTATTTTGTCGCCGCCTTCTGGGGTATGCTCTGGGGAGGGCCGTGACGCTGTCCGACACGGCGCTGCTGGACGAGATGGTGGCCGAGCTGGGGCGGAACAACGGCAGCGTGACGGCGGCGGTGCAGACGATCGTGCGCAGCCCGCAGTTCAAGATGGTGCGCGGAAGAGATACCGAGTAAAGACAGAAAACCGAGCTCACGCAAAGGCGCAAAGCCGCAAAGAAGAAAGAGATTTCTGGTTTTCCCTTTGCGGCTTTGCGCCTTTGCGTGAGCTTTCTTTGGAGCCCCCTTATGCCCATGCAGCCCCTCTCCCGGCGGACGTTCCTCCGCGGCATCGGCGTCTCGATGGCCCTGCCGTGGCTCGAATCGGCCCCCGTCTGGGGCGACGACGGCGCCCCGCGCAACGCCTCCTCCGAGCCGCCGGTGCGGTTCGCCGCGCTGTTCTGCGGCAACGGCTTCCACCGCAACGAGTGGTGGGCCAAGGACGAGGGCCGCGGCCTCGAATTCGGCAAGGTTCTCGAACCGCTCGCGCCGCACCGCGACAAGCTGAACTTCATCCGCGGCCTGTACAACCAGGAGGCGCTGATCGGCGGCATCCACAGCTGCCAGACCGGCAACCTCCTCACGGGTGCCCACCTGGCCCCCGGCGGCGAAATCCGCTCGGGCGTCAGCTGCGACCAACTCCTCGCCGAGCGCACCCGCGGGCAGACGAAGGTGCCGAGCCTCGTGCTCGGGTGCGAGCCGCCGATCGCGGCCATCCACAAGAATTATTCGATGATCTACAGCTCCCACATCTCGTGGAGCTCGGCCACCGCCCCCACGCCGCTCGAACTCTACCCCGCGCTGGCCTTCGACCGCCTGTTCCGCGACGACGTGGGCCGCGCCGACCGCAGCGTGCTGGACGCCGTGCTAGAGGACGCGCGGGGCTTGCAGCGGAACGTGAGCACCGCCGACCGCCGCCGGCTCGACGAGTACCTGGCGAGCGTCCGCGACGTGGAGCAGCGCATCGCCGGCGCCGGGCAGGCCGGGCGGCTGCAAGGGTGGCGGCCGACGCTGGCGACGCCGGACGTGCCGCGGCCGGCCGGCGGCGTCCCGCAGGACATCGACCAACACATGCGGCTGATGTGCGACATCCTGGTGCTGGCGTTCCGCACCGACACCACGCGCGTCTGCACGCTGAAGCTGAACAACGACCACTCGTCGCTGCGGTTCCCGCACCTCGGCGTCGATTACATGATCCACCACCTGCTGTCGCACACCGACAACGCCGACTGGCTGAAGGTGAACCAGTTCTTCGTGCAGCAGGTGGCGTACATCGCGCAGCGCCTCGACGCCGTGCAGGAGGGGAGCCGCACGCTGCTGGACAACAGCATGATCCTGTTCGCGTCGAGCATGATGAGCGGCGCCCACAACAACGACCAGCTGCCGGTGGTGCTGCTGGGCAAGGGCGGCGGGCAGATCCGCACCGGCCGCATCCTCGACTACCTGGGCAAGCCGAACCGCAAGATGTGCAGCCTGTACCTGTCGCTGCTGGAGAAGGCGGGCGTGCGCCTGCCGGCGTTCGGCGACTCGACCGAGAAGCTGGCGGAGATTTGAGGCGCTGGATGGCGCGTTTTGGTCTGGTGGGACCGGCGTCCCGCCCAATGGTACTTACTTTCTCTCGGGCGGGGGGACCGGTGCCCGGCCGGGTCGGGAATTTGCGGCGGTTGGGTAGCACCGTCCGGGGGGCCGACCGGCCCGGCCGGTTCGCCAACTTCCGCTGCCCGGCCTACCGCAGCAGGTCGTCGAACCGCTTCCCCCAGTCGGCCCCCGCCGGCCCGCCCGCCATCGCACCCAGGAACGCCTTGACCAGCGCCCACGTCCCGGCGAAGCTCAGTCGCCGGGGCGGCACCCCGGCCCGCCCGGCCGCCAGCCGTCGGACCTGGTTCACCAGGTTGTACGCCACCACCCCCTCCTTCTCCACCATCTCCGCCCCGTGCCCGGTCAGCCGGTCCATCGCCAGGGTCTGCTTCAGGTCCCGGATGCCGCCCTCGATGTGCCAGCCACGATGCCTCCGAAGTCGGCGGTGGGGTGGCCCGGGCGGCCA
>Ga0209181_10005084_pt1 | contig 19112 bp, 7 predicted proteins | sample MAT05_FD_187208 | JGI IMG/M metagenome (GOLD analysis project Ga0209181, IMG submission 187208) | Freshwater microbial communities from Lake Fryxell liftoff mats and glacier meltwater in Antarctica - MAT-05 (SPAdes) (version 2) | ecosystem: Environmental > Aquatic > Freshwater > Ice > Liftoff... | reverse complement strand
AGGCTCAGGGTGACACCCACTATGAGCCCACAGTTTCAATTCAAACAAAAAAAATAAATAATAAAGTAGAGATCAGAGTTACTGATAACGGCAACGGCATCCCTCAAAAAGTACTGGATAAAATATTCCAACCCTTCTTTACTACCAAACCAACAGGGCAGGGAACCGGATTGGGTTTGAGCTTAAGCTATGATATTATTAAAGCACATGGCGGGGAGTTGAAAGTGGAGACGAAGGAAGGAGAAGGGAGTATATTTTCAATACATCTACCAATATTGTAAAATGCTGTTTTATGAAAAAAACTGATCAACTTAAATGGCAACCCAAATAAAATGAATGACATTTCTTTAATTCCAACTTTTATTTCAAACTCAATTATCATGAAAAAAGTGGTATCCCTCATTGTCTTATGTTTTATAAACCTTTCGATGTTTGCACAAACGATGAAGGCAGACAGCCTTATACAATTACTCAATAAACAAACAACGGATACGGGTAGAATCCGTGCATTAATTAGAATAGGAAGCCTACTGGATTTTAATATGTCAAAAAGTGATTCAGCATCAAATTATCTACAAAATGCAGTGGATATTTCAAAAAAAACCGGCAATAAGATTCTAGAAGCCGAAGCGGTTTATTACCTCGCATCTAATCTTGTTCATTCGGCTAACTATCCCCGTGCACTCCTATTGTCACTTGAAAATCTAAAAAAACTGGAACAGTTAAAACTGGACGAAAATATAAGGCCTCAAACAGGAAAGGGTTTGGATCTTATATTTTACCAAACAAGATTATTGGTATTTATATATTCGAATATTGGAGATTATAAAAAGCAACTTGAATACGTAAAAAAGATGCAATCTAATTACCAGTCACTTCCAAAAGACACGGGCGTAGATAATTCTGCTTTAACCATCTACTATAATTTAGCCAATGCGTACGATAATCTTGAGATGCCAGACTCTTCATTTTACTATTCTAAATTGCTGTATGATGAGGTTTCAAAAACAAACGAAGTCCAATGGTTAGCTTTAGCCTGCAAAGCCCTAGGAAATTATTATTATAAGCAGAATAAGATGGATAGTGCTATGGTGCTTTTTCGCAAATCTATTCCTGCTGCATTGAAAAGTAACCGTATGGATGTTGTTGTAAGTAGTGAATTAAGTATTGGAAGCCTGTTTCAAAAAATGAATATGCGGGATTCCGCTCATTTTTTTACCCGGCAGGCATTAGAGCGATTATCAACATTTAATAGTCCAAAAAACCTTTTAGATGCATACCAACAACTAGCGCAGTTGTACAGTGAGAATAGACAATATGATAGTGCTTATAACTACATAAATAATTTTGTAATACTTAAGGACAGCTTGCTTGACCAAACAAAAATAACCGAGGCGCAAAATTTTGTTTTTAATCAAACACTGCAGGAACAACAGGTGGAACAGGCAATAAAAGAATCCCGGCAAAAAGCGGTAACTAAAATAAAATTTTATGTACTGGCAGGTGTAATTGCTTTTATTTTGCTGGCAACCTTCTTTCTCCTGCATAATCTTCGTAATAAACGGGTAGCTAATATTCTATTGACTGAACAGAAAGAAGCCATACAAAATAGTTTATCCGCTCTTAAAGAAGCCCAATCACAACTCATCCAGTCCGAAAAAATGGCAAGCCTCGGCGAACTCACCGCTGGCATTGCTCATGAGATTCAAAACCCGTTGAACTTTGTAAACAACTTTAGTGAAGTAAATACGGAATTGATTGATGAATTGAAAGCTGAATTGGTAATTGGCAATATGCAATTGGCAATTGATCTGGCAAATGATATAAGAGACAACGAGCAAAAAATAAACCACCATGGCAAACGTGCTGATGCCATTGTAAAAGGCATGTTGCAACACAGCCGCAGCAGCAGTGGCGTAAAAGAACCAACAGATATTAATGCTTTGTGTGATGAATATTTAAGATTAAGTTATCATGGCTTAAGAGCAAAGGATAAATCTTTCAATGCCACCATAAAAACTGATTTTGATGCATCGATAGGAAACATCAATATCATTCCCCAAGATATTGGAAGAGTTGTTTTGAATTTATTAACCAATGCTTTTTATGCAGCCGCCCTGCCTCCACCCGAAACAATCGGGATAAACTCCGAAGGCTTTAAAGACGCTTCGTATAAACATGAACCCACTGTTACAGTAAAGACTTCCAGGAACCCTCTGCCAGCTGGCGGAGGCAGGGGAGCCGAGGTTTTGATTTCTGTTTCTGATAACGGACCTGGCATCCCACAAAAAATATTAGATAAAATTTTTCAACCATTCTTTACCACCAAACCCACGGGCCAGGGAACCGGTTTGGGTTTAAGTATGAGCTACGATATAGTAACCAAAGGCCATGGCGGAACCTTAAGTGTAAAAACCAAAGAGGGCCAGGGCACTGAATTTATTATTAGTTTACCGGTATAAAACTTACTTTCATATGATGAAAATATTAGTTGTAGATGACGAAAGAGATATTCAAACTTTGTTTGAGCAGCGCTTTAGAAAAGAGATAAGGAGCGGCGAAATGAAATTCGTTTTTGCATTCTCCGGCGAAGATGCGTTGGTCTATCTAAACGATCATGAGCATGAAGCCGTTTTAATTTTATCTGATATTAATATGCCGGGCATGAGCGGGCTGGACCTCCTGGGCCATATCAAACAAAAATACCACAAACCCCCGCCAGTGGTAATGATGATTACTGCTTATGGTGATGCGGAAAACTACAACATTGCAAAAGAATTGGGGGCAGATGACTTTTTAACCAAGCCAGTTGACTTTGCTTTATTAAAAGAAAAATTAAAAACTAACAACTGATGGTAAAAATATTAGTGGCCGATGATGAAGCAGACCTGGAAATGCTGATCAAACAAAAATTCAGGCAAAAAATAAGAGAACAGGAATATGTATTTGTTTTTGCTGTAAACGGCAACGATGCACTGGAAAAAATACGGCAGAACCCTGATGTAGATATTGTTTTAAGTGATATCAATATGCCCGAGATGGATGGCTTAACATTATTAAGCCGGTTGGGAGAATCAAGCCCGTTGATAAAATCGGTCATCGTTTCAGCCTATGGCGACATGGACAATATTCGTACAGCTATGAACCGTGGCGCCTTTGACTTTATTACCAAACCCATCAATTTTGAAGACCTTTCTTTAACGATGGAAAAAACGCTGAGGCAGGTGATACAAATCAGGGAAACTTTAAAAGCAGTAAAAGAAAACAATATCCTTAAAATGTATGTGGATGAAACCGTATTAAATTTTATGGGTAGCCGTGAATTTGAATCTTCCTTAATGGAAAATGAGCAGGTAGAAGCCACTGTAGCATTTATTGATATCTGCGGTTTTACATCCATCAGCGAAAATGAATCGCCGGATATGGTGGTAAAATTGCTGAATAAATATTTTGATGTAATGGTAAAAGAAATTATTGCACAGGGAGGGTTTGTTGATAAATTTATTGGCGATGCCATCATGGCTGTATTTAGGGGCAATTTCCATTTAGATCGTGCAATAGACGCCTGTCTTGCGGTGAGAACAGAAATAGAAAAACTCCCTGCCATTTCTGATCCTTTTACCTTTAAACCAAAAGTGTCTATCGGTATCAATACCGGCGAAATGATTTCGGGCAATATTGGTTCTATGAGCTTGCGCAGGCTTGATTATACTGTTATTGGCGATACGGTTAATACTGCACAGCGACTGCAATCTGTGGCAAAAGAAAACCAGGTAATCATTAATGAAACCACCTATCAAAAAATAAAAGAGTCTTTCAATTGTAGTAAAGTAGGAGAAGTAAGTTTAAAAAACAAAGCCAATGAAATGATGGTATATGAAGTGCTGGATTAATAACAAACCATTTTAATCGCTGGTAAGTTTTTTAGATTTTTTTAAATAACGGGTAAAAAGATAAACGATTAAAAGGGCTGCAAGGGTAGTTATAAAAATTACCCGGTTCTTCCTAAAATCGAACTGGGTTTGGTGAAAATAAAAATGTTTCATCATAATCAGTACCGCCCCTGTCATCCAGATATAAGTTGCCGTGTATTCCCGGATAATTACCCGTTTCCATTTAAAATCCATGCTGCTGATGCTGTTACCTATTCCTTTTAAATTGGGCAACCACCGGTTTACCCGGCTGCAGTAATCATCATACTGCTGGCCAAATTTATTGAGCAAATAATTTTCTTCGGCCAATACAATTGCCTGCCAGAAAAATAAAAATAATGGGGTAGCCAGGCAATTAAATATAATAGAATTGGAAGCTATACCCAACCCTACAAGTATTAAAATATTACCTACATACAGGGGATTGCGGCAATGCGAAAAAATTCCGGTAGTTACCAGGTCTTCTGCATACACCCTCCTGTCTTTTCCGCCACGGATGATATACACCAAACCAATGGTAACCACTCTTACCAGTTGGCCCACAAGGGTAACACTAAACCCAATGAGCATTGCTGTTACAGGGTTTGCAAATATTTCGGGCGAAGGAATAAAAAGCACCAGGTAAAAAAGAGGAAAAATTCCGTTACGGTTATGAAAAATTATATTACCAAGCTTTACCATCATATTGTTGTGTTTTTTACTGCTACCATTCCGCAGAAGTTATACCATTTAAAAAAAGTTTCTACATAGCGAAACCCTTTTTTAAGCAGCAGTTCCCTGTTCTCCATGAGTTTGTATGGTATCAACACATTTTCCAATGCTTCCCGCTTTTGCGAAATTTCCATTTCGTTGTAATTATTCCTGCGTTTATAATCATAATAATATTTTATAAACTGCCGGTTAAACAAAGAATCTTCTCCCAGTACTTTTTCAATTAAAATTAAACAACCATTTTCATTCATCTGGCTAAATATTTCTTCAATCAGTTTTTCCCGGTACAAAGGACGAATAAACTGTAATGTCAAACACAATATGACTACAGAAGGATTTTCTAATTTTACACCCTTGTTAAGATCTGCCAGTTGCAAATCATATTTTCGTTGTACACCTGACGATTCAAAATTGCTCCGGCATTTTATCAGCATCTCATTGCTATCGTCTATCCCCACAAAATTTACATCGGGGGCCAGTACTTTGTCTAAATTAATTAAAGTAGTACCGGTGCTGCAACCAAGATCATACACATTGGTACCGGGCACTGCAAAATCTGCTGATATTTCTGTCATCATCCGCTGCATTTCCAGGTAAAACGGCACAGAGCGGGTTACCATATCGTCAAATACAGATACCACATTGGCGCCAAATTTAAAATCCTCAGGCTTTTTCTACTCGCTGAAAACCTTATCTTGTTTTGACATTTTAATTATTTTTTTAGGTTAGCTTTTTTGAAAGTTATTGATCTAATCTTATTTTTTTTTGTAATGATTGGTGATGATATAAGCCATTTTAAAATTGAAAAATTATTAATAATAGCTTTTTACTACTTAACTACTTTTTACTTTTTTAAAGAAAATAACACTCGTGTCCCGTTAAAAGTTATAATTTTTTCGTTTCTTCTTGATACCAATACATAATTCAACATTATATTTTTTGGTGACGATTTAAATTTGCATTTTGAATATTTTTAAAAATATGGCCTAAGTCAGCTTGAAATCAATGCGATTTTTGTTTAAGTTCATGATTGTTTGACTTACGTTTCATTTTTGCACTGTTGCAGGCTATTGTATTAAACGAATTGTGTATGCCAACAGCAAGGCATGATATTAGCTCTTTTATTGGGTAAAAACATTTTAAATAAATCAGGATTTTCTCTATCAAATAAAGTTATTAAGAACAATGTCAAATCAAAGAAAAAATCAAAGCAGCGATTTCTTTGAAAGTCTTCCGCAGGCCCTTTCCAGTTTTAAAAAAAATATTATTACCCCAATTTTTGGAGATGGCAAAAATGAAAAATATGCCAATGAAAGGCCTCCCTTAAGATCTGAGCTTTTTACGGATAAACAGTTAGAACAGCACGCTGTCGCCATTTCAAAGAAACACCCTTTAATTACTGAACATCCATCTGAGCAGTTGCTTAAACGGCTGGCAGACAATGAAACAATATTGCTGGAAGTGCATGCCCAGCTTACCGAAACGGTAAAAAACAACAATAGAATTGCTCCGGCAGGCGAATGGCTGATGGATAATTTTTACCTTATAGAAGAACAGATTTATACAGGCAAAAAACATTTACCCAAAGGATACAGCAGGGGTTTACCCCAGCTTTTAAAGGGTCCCTCTGCCGGTCTTCCCCGTGTTTATGATATTGCTGTGGAATTTATTTCCCACAGTGATGGACATGTGGACCTAAAAAGCCTGATAAGTTTTATTACTGCTTATCAAACTCAAACTTATTTGCATTTAGGAGAGTTATGGGCCATCCCTATTATGCTTAGGCTGGCCTTACTTGAAAATCTACGCAGGCTTTCTATTCAAATTGCCAATGATATAAATAATAAATTATTGGCCAATCAATGGGCAGATGCCATGATTGATGTGGCAGAAAATGATCCTAAAAACCTGGTATTAGTAATTGCTGATATGGCCAGGAGTGAGCCACCTATGGTAAGCTCGTTTATAGCGGAACTCACCCGCAGACTGCAGGAAAAAGGGAGTTCCCTTTCTTTGCCACTAAGCTGGATAGAACAAACCTTATACGATAGCGGACTTAACAGCAATGAACTTATTCACCAGGAAAATCAAAAACAGGCTGCAGACCAGGTGTCTATCAGCAACAGCATCAGCAGCCTTCGTTTTTTAAGTACTACAGATTGGAGAGAGTTTGTAGAAACAACCAGTATTGTAGAGCAAACATTATTAAAAGATATAAATGACACATACCGGCAAATGGATTTTTTTACCCGTGATAATTACAGGCACAGGGTAGAAAAAATTGCCAAATACAGTACTTTTTCTGAACAACAGGTAGCCGAAATGGCTATTGAACTTGCTAAAGAAAATGCAAAAACAACCACAGATGAAAAACTAACACATGTAGGATATTTTCTTGCAGGTAAAGGGCTAAACCAATTAGAGAAATCTGCAAAAATGGAGTGTGCTAAGTTAGACAAATGTAAAAATATCTTTAACAGGGTTCCGCTAATGCTGTATTTAGGCGGAATTTTATTGATTACTGCATTATTAAGTTACAGCCTGTTGGTAAAAGCTCATTACAGCAAACCCGGCAATCTTATCCTGATCCCGCTTTTTATAATCATACTATTAGCCATAAGCAAGCTGGCAATTTCCATTATCAACTGGGTTTCTACTTTAATGGCGCAGCCCTATTTATTGCCCCGGATGGATTTTTCAAAAGGGATTCCGGAAGCGTATCGAACCATGGTGGTAATACCTACCCTGTTTAATACCTTAGCCGGTATCATAGATTTGATAGAAGGTCTGGAAGTGCGCTTTTTGGCCAACAGGGATGCTAACCTCCAATTTGCTTTACTCACCGATTTTAAAGACGCCGACACCGAAACCTTGCCCGAAGATGACCTGCTGCTGCAAACTGCCAAAAATAAAATCATAGAACTAAACCGCAAATACCAAAGACCCGGAGAAGATACTTTTTTTCTTTTTCACCGGCCACGAAAGTGGAATAAAAAAGAAAAAAAATGGATGGGTTACGAACGCAAGCGTGGAAAGCTGAGTGAACTGAATGCGCTGATATTGGGCAACGATAAAGATTGTTTTTCTGCAATCGTGGGCGATGCTGCTGTTTATACTGCTGTAAAATTTATTATTGTATTAGATACAGATACACAATTGCCAAGGGATGCTGCATGGAAAATGGCAGGTACACTGGCACATCCTTTAAACCACGCATATTATAATAAAAAGAAAAAACGGGTTACAGATGGATATACCATTCTACAACCCAGGGTTTCTAACAGTTTGCCCGGCAATACCAGTTCTTTATATGCCAAAATGCACGGCAACGAACCTGGTACCGATCCTTATACAAAAGCTACATCGGATGTGTACCAGGATCTTTTTAAAGAAGGGTCTTTTATTGGAAAAGGAATATATAATATAGAAGCATTTGAAGAAACACTTAAACACAAATTTCCAGAAAACGCTATCCTTAGTCATGATTTGCTGGAAGGTTGTTACTCCCGATCGGGCCTTGTAACAGATGTGCAGTTGTATGAAGCATATCCAAACCGATATTATACAGATATACAAAGAAGGCACCGTTGGATAAGAGGCGATTGGCAAATTGCCAACTGGATATTACCATTCGTGCCCGGGCCCAATAAAAAGATTTTTAAGAACCCGCTTTCGCTTCTTTCCAAGTGGAAGATCTTTGATAATATCAGAAGGAGCCTTGTGCCTGTGGCAATGATGCTTTTATTACTATACGGATGGGTACTTTCTGCAGATCCATTCTTTTGGACAACGGCTGTGGTGCTTATTATATTTTTACCCAGCATCATTAACCTGGTGTGGACCTTGTTTACCCGGCCACCGGAAGTAATTTTTTCGCAGCATTTTATTTATTCGGTAAAAGCTGCCAGCAACCAGTTTTTTCAACAACTAACAGAGCTTGCCTGCCTGCCTTTTGAAGCATATTCCAATGCTGATGCTATTGCAAGAACGCTTTGGCGCATGTTCATTAGCCACAAAAATTTAATGCAATGGAACCCTTATCACAGTACAATCAATAGCCATAAAACCGTTTTTGATTTATATAAATATATGTGGTTTGGCCCCCTGCTTTCAATAGGCACATTTAGTTATTTAACCCTCTACTCCCCGCTCAGATTAATATTTGCTTTGCTATTATTGAATTTATGGACCATTGCTCCATTTATCATCTGGTTTATAAGCCGGCCTTTTACGCCAAAAACCGAAGACATATCCAAAGAACAAACCATTTATCTGCGAATGCTGGGAAGAAAAATATGGTTGTTTTTTGAAACTTTTGTTACAAAGGAAGACAACTTTTTGCCCCCTGATAATTACCAGGAAGAACCTGTAGAAAGAACAGCTCACCGCACATCGCCCACCAATATTGGCCTTGGCCTGCTGGCCTGTTTAACAGCCAATGATTTTGGTTACATCGGCATAAGCGAAACCATAGAAAGAACCAACAATACCCTGAGCAGCATGCTTAGGATGGAACGCTACCGGGGTCATTTTTACAACTGGTACGATACACAAACGCTGGCCCCGTTGTATCCCCGTTATATTTCCACCGTAGATAGCGGAAACCTTGCAGGACACCTGGTTACTATGCAGGAGGGCCTGTTGGCTCTGGCAGACAAAAAAATAATCACTGATAATATTTTTGAAGGGATAGCAGATTCTGTGAGAATCCTGCTGGAAAAGATTTCCGATAAAGAATTACTACTCTCATTTTTAAAAGATATTTTAGAAAATTATCAACAGCAAAGCACTAGTGTAAAAGACGCCAATGTATTCCTTAAGGCACTTTTAATCTCTTTCAAAAAAATAATGATTGAATTAGATTTTGAACCTGATACTGAGGAGGATGACCTTGCACAAAAAATAACCGATCAGATAGAAAATATAAGCAAAGAAATAAGTGCCCTGGTGCCCTGGCTTTTGCTGCCGGCTGCACCGGAAAAATTTAAAGATCTTATTCCAGACCTGCCGGCTATACCTACCATAAAACAACTTACTAAAATTGAACAGTCTTTATTCCATAAAATCCTGGATGCATATACCCCCGGTAATACGGAAGAAGAAAATGAGTGGCTCAATCAATTCAGGGCTGGTATTACACAGGCTGGGTTAAGGGGCAAACAAATAGTGCTTACACTGGAACAATTATCGCTAAAATGCAAAGAGCTTTTAGATATTGATTATGATTTTTTATACGATCGCACCCAGCATTTATTAACCATCGGTTACAATGCAGAGGAACACCGCAAAGACAATAGTTATTATGACTTGCTGGCTTCAGAAGCAAGGCTCACCACTTTTATCGCCATTTCCCAGGGCAAATTACCACAGGATAGCTGGTTTGCTTTAGGACGAAAATTAACCAATCTTGGCACCACTCCCATTCTTATGTCATGGAGCGGATCTATGTTTGAATACCTGATGCCACTGCTTATAATGCCTACCTACGATAATACTTTGCTTGATCAAACCTACAAAGCAGTCATACAAAAACATATTGATTATGGTAAAAAAAGAGGGGTACCATGGGGTATCTCAGAGTCGGGTTACAATATGGTAGATGCCCATTTAAATTATCAATACCGTGCTTTTGGTGTTCCTGGCCTGGGCTTTAAACGTGGGTTGGGAGACGATCTGGTGATATCTCCTTATGCTACATTAATGTCGCTGATGGTAGCCCCACAGGAGTCATACAGCAACCTGGAAGTTTTAAAAACAGCAGGCTTTGAGGGTAAATATGGTTTTTATGAAGCCATTGATTATACTACTTCAAGGCTATTGAGAAGACAAACCCATTCTGTAATAAAATCTTTTATGGCCCATCACCAGGGTATGAGTTTTTTATCTCTTTCTTACCTGTTGTTCAACAGACCCATGCAGCAAAGATTTGAATCGAATGTGCAGGTAAAATCCACCTTGCTTTTATTACAGGAAAGAATACCCAGGATTACTAATTTTTATTCGCCTTCTATAAATGCCGGCGATATGAGTTTGTCTACCGGTTTTGATACTTCTATGCATGTAATTAATACCCCACACACTGCCATACCGGAAGTGCAGTTATTATCTAATGGGCGCTACAGTGTAATGGTAACCAACTCCGGTGGCGGCTACAGCCGCTGGAAAAATTTGGCGCTTACCCGCTGGAGGGAAGATGCTACCTGCGATAACTGGGGTACGTTTTGTTATATAAAAGACCTGGAAAAAGATACTTACTGGTCGGCGGCATTTCAGCCATCACTACAGGAAGGCGAAAATTATGAAGCTGTATTTTCTCAAGGCAGGGCAGAGTTTAGAAGGCGTGATTTTTCTTTGGAAACGCATACAGAAATTGTGGTTAGTCCCGAAGATGATATTGAATTGAGAAGGATACATATAACCAACCGCTCCAGAAAAAAAAGAATCATAGAAATAACCAGTTATGCAGAAGTAGTACTTAATACGGCTGCAGCCGATGAATCTCACCCGGCATTTAGCAATCTTTTTGTTCAAACTGCTATTAATGAAGCGAGGCATACTATTCTTTGTACCAGGCGCCCACGTTCTGTAGAAGAACAAACGCCCTGGATGTTTCACCTAATGAAAGTACATGATGCAGAAATAATAAATATTACTTACGAAACAGACAGGGACCAGTTTATAGGTAGGGGCCATACTATAAACCAGCCAAAAGTAATGAAACAAAAGGCGCCACTTTCCGGCAGCCAGGGCTCGGTACTCGATCCGGTTATTTCCATTCAATACCGCATTGTTATTGAACCATCAGAAACAGCCATTATAGACCTGATTTTTGGGGTGGCAGATTCAAAAGAATTATGCAATGTGCTTGTAGATAAATACCAGGATCGCAATATTACTAACCGGGTATTGGAGTTGGCTTTTACACATAGCCAGGTAATTTTAAGACAAATAAATGCTGTGGAAGCAGATGCGCAGCTATACTCAAGATTAGCAGCCTCCATTATTTTTTCCAATCCTTCTTTAAGAACAGATGCTGCCACTATCATTAAAAATAAACGTGGCCAATCGGGCTTATGGGGATATTCTATTTCAGGAGATATTCCCATTGTTTTACTTCAAATTGAAGACTCTGGTAATATTGACCTGGTAAAACAAATGGTGCAGGCTCATACTTACTGGCGCATGAAAGGATTAATGGTAGATCTTGTAATTTGGAACGAAGATTATGGTGGTTACCGCCAGGTATTGCATAACCAGATACAAAGCCTGGTTGCTCCCGGTGTTTCAAGCGACATGAAAGAACAGCCCGGTGGAATTTTTATCAGGTCTGCAGATCAAATTTCCATTGAAGACCGCATCCTGTTTCAAACGGTGGCCCATATAATTATTTCAGATGCGCTTGGATCATTGGAAGAACAGATAAACCGCAGGAGCAAATTAAAAAGCACGGTTCCTTATTTTAGCCCAAGTAAGTTTCATACTTCAGTTTTTACCTCTGTAGATGTACCAAAGGATCTCCGGTTTTTTAACGGCATCGGTGGTTTCTCTGCAGATGGTAAAGAATATGTTATTACCACTACGCCCACTCAACCAACGCCGGCACCCTGGGTAAATATATTGGCAAATCCTGGTTTTGGATCGGTCGTTTCTGAAAGCGGCCAGTCTTATACATGGGTAGATAATGCCCACTCTATGCGGCTTACACCCTGGAACAATGATACCATCGGCGACTTAAAAGGCGAAGCCTTTTATTTAAGAGATGAGGAGAGTGGAAGATACTGGTCTCCATCGCCCTTACCCTGTCGTGGCAAATCGCCATACATCACAAGACATGGGTTTGGATACAGCATTTTTGAACACAGCGAGGATGGAATCCATTCTGAAATGAAAGTGTTTGTAGATATTGAGTGTCCTATAAAATTCATCGTTATAAAAGTGCGCAACCATTCTAACAGATCCCGCCGCATTTCTGCAACCGGGTATGTAGAATGGGTGCTGGGAGATTTGCGGGCTAAATCTTTGATGCACACTATAACGGAAGCAGATATACGCAGCGGCACTATCATTGCACGCAATGCCTATAATACAGACTTTGGTAATAAAGTAGCTTTTTTTGATGTAAATGAAGTAAGCAGAACCATTACTACCGACCGTTCAGAATTTATTGGCAGAAATGGCACGCTTGCAAACCCTGATGCTATGATCAGATCCAGGCTATCCGGAAAAACAGGTGCAGGCCTTGATCCATGTGCCGCTATCCAGGTAGTTTTTGATTTGGCGGAAGAGCAGGAACATGAAATAATTTTTAAATTAGGGGCAGGCTCAGGTGTAGATGATGCGTTAAACCTGAACCGTAAATTTGAAGGAAGTACCGGAGCTCATGCCTGTTTTGCTAAAGTAAATGAGTACTGGAATAAAACACTGGGTGCTGTTCAAATTGAAACTCCCGACCAGGCATTAAATATTTTATCCAACGGATGGCTTAATTATCAAACCTTGGCATGCCGTGTTTGGGGCAGGAGTGGTTTTTATCAATCGGGTGGGGCTTTTGGTTTTAGAGACCAGTTGCAGGATGTGTTGTCTTTGGTGCACACACAACCTCAAATGCTAAAACAACAATTGCTGTTATGCGCTTCCCGGCAATTTAAAGAAGGGGATGTGCAACATTGGTGGCACCCACCTACAGGCAGGGGTGTAAGAACTACCTGCTCCGATGATTATTTATGGATGCCTTTTGCAGTATGCAGGTATATAACTGTTACCGGCGATCATGATATACTGGATGAAGTGGTGCCGTTTTTAGAAGGCAGGTTATTAAATAGCGGAGAAGAGTCCTATTTCGATTTGCCCATCAGGTCGGATAGTACTGCCAGCCTGTATGAACATTGTGTAAAAGCAATAGAAAATGGACTCCTGTTTGGAGAAAAAGGCTTGCCTTTAATGGGGTCTGGCGACTGGAATGATGGTATGGATAAAGTGGGTAACCATGGAAAAGGCGAAAGTGTATGGCTGGCTTTTTTCCTGTATGATATCCTGGTAAAATTTTCTGATGTGGCCGCCATTAAAAATGATGATGCTTTTGTTATAAAATGCAGGGACCAAGCCGAACAGTTAAAACAAAATATTCATAAAAATGCGTGGGATGGAGAATGGTATCGCCGTGCTTATTTTGATGATGGCACTCCTTTGGGTTCACATGAAAATGAAGAATGTAAAATTGATAGTATTGCGCAAAGCTGGTCCGTTTTATCAAAAGGCGCAGATGAACAAAGGTCCATTATGGCAATGAAGAATGCTGATAAGTTTTTAGTGCAACAGGAAGATGGCATGATACAATTATTTACGCCTCCTTTTGATAAATCTTCCATGAATCCCGGGTATATAAAAGGTTATGTGCCGGGTGTAAGGGAAAACGGCGGCCAGTACACCCATGCAGCTATCTGGCTGGTGATGGCTTTTGCAGCTATTGGCGATCATAAAAGAACATGGGATTTACTGCAAATGATTAACCCTTTAAACCGTGGTAATACTGCTGAAAAAATGGATGTTTATAAAGCCGAACCTTATGTAGTGGCAGCCGATGTGTATGCAGAACCCATGCACAAGGGCCGGGGTGGATGGACCTGGTACACAGGATCTGCCGGCTGGATGTATCAACTGATTTTGGAATCTTTTGTGGGAATGAAAAAAGAAGGAGATAAGCTTATCTTTACTCCCTGCCTTCCCGCAGAATGGCCATCGGTAAAAATAAGTTACCGCAGTATAAACAGGTTATATCAAATTGAAATTACACAGCAGGCAGGTGAAGAAAAAAATATCCTGAAATTATTGGTAGATGGGGTGGAGCAAACCGGGATGTATTTTTTATTGGAGCCAGGGAGTGTTATGGAAAACAGTTTGGTTTTAAAATTACCGGCAATTGACTAAATGGAAGCACAAGCGTTTGTTTGAGTTTATTAATAAAAGCGCTGCCAGTAAAACAATTAGGGTTGCCTCATAAATTTTTGTCCACCCCCTTTTTTAATGACGGTGTTAAACAGCATATTTTAAATTCATATATCAGTAAATAATCCTTTTAAAGCATATGGTTTTTTATAACAACCATACGCTTTACATTTTTATTGAATCCCTTACTGCTCCTATATTTACAACAATCGTATCCTCACCAAATTACTTGGCATAATTGATGTAATAATAGCTAACTTACAGTACTTCTTTTTAATAATATTCTTCTTCTTCACTATTTTTTATGCCCAATATAACGCCACATCATATTATTGCCATTGGAGCCTCTGCAGGAGGTTTGGATGAAATCATTTCTTTTTTTGATCATACCCCTTCTGACGGAGTTTCTTATGTCATTGTTCAACATTTATCTTCAGATTTTAAAAGCCGTATGGTAGAAGTACTGGCCAGGCACAGCAAGCTGGCAGTAAAAGAAGCAGAACAAGGCATGAAGATCAAAAGCAACGAGGTGTACCTTATTCCCAGTGATAAATTCATGATTGTGGAGAATGATAGCTTATTGTTAACTGATAAAGATAGGAGTAAGGGCCCCCATCTTACTATCAATACCTTTTTTAATTCACTTGCAAAAAATAGCGGCAAAAAAGCTATAGGAATCATCTTATCTGGATTAGGGTCAGATGGCACAGAAGGAGTGGAGGCTATTAAAAACGAAGGGGGCATGATCATAGCCCGGGATCCCTCTACTACACAGTTTGGAAGCATGCCGTCCTGCGCAATTGCCTCCGGCGTGGTAGATTTTGTTTTGGAGCCGGAACTAATGCCAGATATTATAGAAGATTTTGTAAAACATCACGGCTTCTCTGTAGATGAAATAAAAGAAAATACAAAGGTTATTGAAGAAATAACTGCTTATGTGAACGAGCAATCGCCGCTGGATTTTACGGACTATAAATATGCCACCATATTCAGGAGAATAAAAAGAAGGGCTGCTGCAAATAATATTGTATCCTTAGAAAAATACCTGGTTTTTTTGAAAGAAACTCCCATAGAGTTAGAAATCCTCATTCAGAATTTTTTGATAAGTGTTACTGCTTTTTTTCGGGATGAAAAAGCTTACGAAGTCCTGGAAACGATCGTTATCCCGGAGATGCTTTCCAGGCATTCTCCGGAAGATGAATTGAGGTTTTGGGTATCGGGTTGTGCTACAGGCGAAGAAGCTTATTCCATTGCAATATTAGTAAAGGAGCAATTAACAGGTAAATTTGAACATACCGAAGTAAAAATATTTGCAACGGATATAGATAGCACCGCTTTGTTGCAGGCAGGCAAAGGACTTTTTGCTGCATCATCGGTTAAACCTGTGTCTGAAAACCGGCTTAAAAGATTTTTTGTAGATGAATTGGGGCAGTTTCGGGTAACCGCTGAAATAAGGAAGATGGTCATATTTGCCAAACACGACCTGGTAAAAAATCCACCATATTGCAACATGCATTTTATAAGCTGCCGTAACCTGCTTATCTACATGGCTCCGCCCTTGCAAAAGAAAGTGTATAATATGTTGCTTTTTGGTTTAATGACAGATGGCTATTTATTTTTAGGTTCAAGCGAAAACCCAACACCCATTGCAAAGCACCTGGAGGTGGTGCACAGCATCTGGAAAATTTACAAAAATCTTGAAACCAAACGGGCCATTAACTTCGAAGTTTTTTCGCTCCCGAAAATAGCTGAAATAAAAGATATCTCTGCAAGAAAAACACCTGCAAAAGTTTCCAGCCATTCTATTGAAGAAGCCATTAATACTACCCTTGTAAATGAAACGAACATGCTGGCCATTTGTATTGACGCAAATAACCAGGTGCTTAAAACATACGGAGACACTACCAATTTTTTACTGCAAAAGAATTTTAATTCAAACCTGGCAGACCTTTTACCGAGGCCGCTGGCGGTAGCATTTAATGCCCTTTGCATCAACATCAAAAAAACGAAGGAAACCAAGCGTATCAATGGTATCACCATCAGACAGGGGGAAGAAGACATCAACGTGGGCATTACGGTAAGCCCTCTAAATTTAAAAAAGGGAGACCAGGGTCTTTTACTCGTAATATTTAAGGCAGAAAAATATGATGCGGAAGCGCAACCAGCGGTTGTGTACGATGAGCAACTCTACTTTAATCAATACACTATTTTATTAGAAGAAGAACTAAAAGACCTGCAGGAAAAACTGCAGTCTACTTATGAACAACTGGATGCATCTAATGACAATATGCAGTCTTACAATGAAGAGTTGCTATCGTCTAATGAAGAAATGCAAAGTACCAACGAAGAAATGCAATCGGTAAACGAAGAACTGCATACCATCAACGCCGAGTTCCAGTTAAAAAACAAAGAACTGCAGGATGTGAATGATGATTTAAATAATTATTTCAGAAGCAATATCAATGGGCAGTTATTTGTAAACAATGATTTACTGCTCATGAAATTTTCGCCGGGAACGGTAAAACAAATCAATCTTTTACCAACCGATATTGGCAGGCCACTTAGTAATATCAGTACCAATATTAAATTTGAAACGATTGAGAATGATATCAATAAAGTAATAGCCGAAGGCGGCGTAATTACCAAGGAGATAGAAACAGACAATGGAAAATGGTACCAGGTAATGACAATGCCTTATATACATACCAATAATAAAAGCAACGGGGCCATTCTTACTTTTAATGATATTACAGAATTGAAAAAAACCCAGCAGGAGCTTGATAAAAGAAATGAAAGCCTGCTGCGTATTAACGCTGACCTTGATAATTTTGTGCTTACTGCATCTCATGATCTTTTGGGGCCCCTTGGTAATATTGAAATGAGTATTGGTTTAATGAATACAATAAAAGTAGCAGATCCAAAACTGGAGAAATTTATTTCCATCATTGATAATTCTGTGAAAAAATTCCGTTCGTTAATAAATGATATAGCCAATATTGCCAAAGTAGAAAGCGAAATGATAACAATGGAGTGGGCAGATGTGGAGGGTATCCTTAATAATATAGAATGGAGCCTCGATGATAAAATAAAAGAGTCGGGCAGCACCATCAACCGAAATCTTGAAGTGAGCCATATTTTCTTTTCAAAAAAGAACCTGAGAAGTATTTTATACAATCTTATATCAAACAGTATTAAGTATAAAAGCGAAAAAAATCCTGTTATAAATATCCATACCTATAAAGATAAAGACAACATTATGATATGTGTGGAGGATAATGGGATGGGAATACCAAAAGAAGATATAAAAACTATTTTTAAACTTTATGGCAGGCTTAGCAACAACGTAGAAGGTCATGGTATTGGCCTTAGCCTGGCTAAAAAAATAGTGGATGCTGCCGGCGGCAACATCATTGTAGAAAGCCAACCGGGTAAGGGAAGTAAATTTACCGTATGCCTTAAAATAGAAAAGAGTAATTAATCTCTTCTTTTTTAGACGATCTCCTTTCTTTATATTATCAAAAGCGGTAACGCATCAAAATACGATTTCTTTAAATTTTTGCTATTTAATTTCCGTTATAATTATTAGTTGTTTACCCAATATGAATAAATATTTTTTCGTTTTTAGTATGGTTGTGTGCAGCTTGCTTGTTTCCTGTGCGGTCAGTAAAAACTATTCGCCTACCAAAAAATTTTCCAGAGAAATATTGCAGAAAGATTACAGCCTGCTGAGGGATATACTGGAAAAAAAACATCCCGGCATTTACTGGTACACCAGCAAAGACAGTATGGATATGTATTTTACCAGGTATTACAATGCCATTGCAGATAGTATGACGGAGCAGCAGTTTGCCTGGCATATATTAGCGCCACTGGTAGATAAAATTCATTGCGGCCACACCAGCGTGGGCAGCAGCAAAGCTTACCAAAAATGGGTTGCCAATAAAAGGCTTCCTTCTTTTCCGCTTTATTTTAAAGTATGGAATGATACCATGGCCGTAACCGCCAACCTTAACCGTAAAGACAGTATTTTTAAAAGAGGTACCTTGGTTACTTCTGTAAACGGGGTGCGCAATACCAGGCAGATCAACAATATGTTTGATTACCTGCCAGAAGATGGCTATGCCAATAATGTAAACTACATCAGGCTTAGTGGCAATTTTCCGTACTACCACCGAAATATTTATGGGCTCACTAAAAAATATACGGTTACTTACTTAGATTCTTTGGGTAATGAAAAGACAGCAGAGCTGCCATTGTTTACTCCTGTAAAAGACAGCATTAAAAAAACAGTTAAAGAAAAAAAGCCTGCAGCTCCAAAGCTTAATAAAAATCTTCGTTACCGATCACTGGAAATTGATAGTGCAGGCACGATGGCTACCATGAACCTAAACACATTCAGCAAAGGAAATTTGAGATTTTTTTTTAAGAAAAGCTTTAAACAGCTACGACAAAAAAATATCAATAACCTGGTACTCGATCTGCGGAGTAATGGAGGAGGAAAAGTGAACGCATATATTCTGCTCA
>Ga0209181_10005082_pt1 | contig 19122 bp, 14 predicted proteins | sample MAT05_FD_187208 | JGI IMG/M metagenome (GOLD analysis project Ga0209181, IMG submission 187208) | Freshwater microbial communities from Lake Fryxell liftoff mats and glacier meltwater in Antarctica - MAT-05 (SPAdes) (version 2) | ecosystem: Environmental > Aquatic > Freshwater > Ice > Liftoff... | reverse complement strand
TCGAAGTACTGCCCAATCCTTTCGGCGAGCGGCTCAGGGTGTTGTGCAGCACCTGCCTACCGGGGGCGGTTTTCCAACTGTGCGATCTTACTGGAAGGGTCGTGCGGCGCGAACCATTGGCATTGGGGGTCAACGAAATAGAGACAAGTGCTCTGCCGCCGGGGGCTTATTTCTGGGAAGTAACAGCGGGCAGGGAACGGGTAAAAACCGGGAAATTGGTGAAGGTGCAATAGATTTCAAAAATCAATCTCCGTATTGTCCCCGATATTCAGGCTCAGATTGGTCCCCCGGATGGTGGTGTCGCTGCCAATGACAGAGTGTTTGAGCACCACGTCTTGCAGGGCTGCAAAGTTGCCGATGATGCTGTCGCGGAGGATGGAGTTGTTGATGGTCGCGTTGTCGCCGATGGTCACGTGGGGGCCGATGATGCTGTTGGAGATCTGGCAATTGGCGCCGACTGCGACGGGGTGGATGACAATGGTGTTGTCGAACTCCGGCAGTTGGAACTCATTGGTGGCGTAGCCGCGCTGGCTGAGCAGCATGGCGTTGGTTTCGAGCAGCACCTCTTTGCGCCCGCAATCGAACCAGTTGCTCACCGGCAAAGTTTTGAAACGGACTCCCTGCTCCACCATGTACTGCAAGGCATCCGTGAGTTGGTACTCGCCTACTGTGCGCAAATTGCTGTAAATCAGATGGTCAATCGCCCGCAACAACATCGGTACCTCCATAATTTTGTACAGCCCGACGATCGCCATGTTCGACTTTGGGATGCGCGGTTTTTCCACCATACGCGTCGCAAAACCGTATTCGTCGCATTCGGCCACGCCAAATTCCCTTGGATCGCTCACCCTTTTTACCCCCAGGCAGGAGTGCGGGCAAGCCAGCATTTGCGGCAGGTCCACATCAAAAATAGTGTCGCCAAAAGCGATGATGATCTCGTCCTCATCCTCGATGGCCTCGCGGGCAGTCGCAATGGCATGCGCCGAACCTTCGCGGTGTTCCTGGTAGACAAATTCAGTATTCAGGTCGGGATAGGTTTGTTCCACATAAGCCCGCACTTTATCACCCAGGTAGCCGATGACAAACACAAACTCGGTGATACCCGCTTCCACGAGTTTGTCTACGATGAAACGGATGATGGGTTTTCCTGCCACCGGCATCAATGGCTTGGGCTGGGTATAGGTATGCGGGCGAAGACGGGTGCCTGCTCCTGCGACGGGTATGACGACTTTCATGGTGTCAAAGATAGGGCACCTTCCATTAAAAACCGAGGCACTTCCTATCTCACTTGTTCCAATTGATTGCGGTTGGTCAATTTTAAGGTTATGTCACCTGGATGGATTTTGACATTGAGGCAATCCAGTTCCAGCATCTTGTTCTGCGATTTGCTGCCATCAAACTGAATGCAAAACTGGGGGCTTCTATCTGGTTGTGTCCAGGAAAAAGTAAGCATATCATTTACAAAAAACCTTTCGTTGGTCGAACCATGACTTTGGATCAACAGTCGCAAGTCTCCTTTCAATGGCTTCCATTTATCATCCAGGATGATCGTTATATTCGTTGCCGGCACCGGTGGTGGTATTGACTTGCGGACGCATTCTATATGGAGGGTTGTATCTTGGGTTGGTCTGAAATTTACGATTTCTTTACACCTGCAATTTTCACCAGTTAGCGCGATGGTGATTTTTTCAGAAGTCTGCGTTTTAAATTGTAACCTTTTCGAGGCTTCATTGATCTCTACGTGATTCACAAAAACAGCAGGATACTTCACAGTGATAGTTGTGTTCAGTCTTATGATACATGAATCAATACTAATAATAGTACCATTATTGAACTCATTAGGATTATCAGCCTTGAATAAAAACCTCAAAATCCCTCCATCGGCCCTCAAATGCTTGTTATCGGCTGAAGTATTTGAAGAAAATGTTTCGTTTTCAAAACCGAAGATATAAGTATGTGAAGTATCATAAAATGCGCTGATCTGCTGCGGACTGAGTGGTACAAAAAACCTGGTTTCGCTCAAAGGGTAGGCAATCATTGGAGACACTTGCATGGGACCGTCCTTTACGACCAATTTCCAACTGTAAAGCTGATTCAGCACCTTGTCCACATAGATTTTTAAACCCTCTGATTGATCTTTAGGCACAAACAGAATCAACGGATCGGGGAAAGTGTCAAACACCCAGTCATGGGATTTTAATTTCCCTTGAAAGTGAATCCGATGCTCTACCGAGTCCGGGGAAATGAAAAAATTTACACCCCAAACATAGGGCCCTACCTGAAAGATATCGGCCCTACCGCTGGATATTGTCAACGTTCGGAGAGTATCACCGGGAGCTTGCACAATACTACGCACTGTCCGGACATTAGGATCGCAAGGAGTTATTAAGGGGTAATTTTCAATAAGATTGTTGAGGTTGGGCAAAAATACAGTAGCAGCGGCCAGCGCAATAGCCACCACTGCAATCGAAGCCACTCTCCTGAGTGCCTTTACTTCTCCTGAGCCTAAAATTTCGTCTACTGCTCTTTCTCCCAAACTTTTGGAGGAAGGGTCTTTTTGCAACTCAGCCGCTATCTGCCACTCACCCTGTGCTGTTGGCTGTTCAGTGTTTACTGCCACTTTTATTGTAATGACTTCATCCCGATGGATAATTGCACCTTTCTGTTCTAATATTATGGATACCTTAATGTTTAGTCTCTGTTTCCCTTCTTTTATCGGAATAACATCGAACGCCCATTCCGTGTGGATATCCGGCTCAATGATCTGCACCAAATGAGGGTTTTGCTGCTTGATAATAAAAGCCTCCGAATCAGTGCTTTCCAACCGGATTTCCATGCGTTCACCTATACGGTCCAGCAGGATGGGCTCAACGTCTGCTGCGCTTGGGAAATGCTTTCGTAAATACTTTTCTTTGGTAGCGATCCGAATTCTGCAATCAATTAAATCGCCAACTTGCATGGATCCTGGGATATTATGCAGTAACTTTCCTTTATGAAGCGGCTTAGATTCGGAAGGAATGGCAACCTCAGGGGATATTTCATCAAGCAACAATAGGACGCTATGTTTGATCTTCGCTAAGGCAATTGCGAATTCAGTATCAGTTAACAGGTTTCGTCTCTGATTTTGAGTGAGTTCAGTCAACCTGCTTTCAAGTAGAACAACGTCATCGAGATGATGAGTGTCGTCAATACTAAAAAAGTAGTGGTGGAGTACCTTCAACGCCTCCTCAAGTTTATTGGTGCTTACAAGTTGCCGAATACGGCGAGCAAGTTCAAAGGTTCTGGTATTTGTCATAGGTATTTGGCAATACTTTAATTGAGCCCCGTAAAAGTATTGCAGAAGAGTAGATTTGCCCAAAAAATATTTGGAACAATTACGCTTAAAAGAACAATTTTCTACCAAATCTCCAATATTGCCACCTCAATTGTAAAATGAAGGAGTCAATTATCTATTTATGCAAAAACTTCTATTCAAATTTCTGCCTCTCCTGCTGCTGTCCGCGCATTGCGCCCAGCCCGAAAAAGCGCACCCCACTGCCGACCGCCCCAAATTTGCCGAAGGCGACACAATCACCCCCCTAACGTCCAACGGCCAACGTCCAACGTCCAACATCCACACCCCAAAAATCAACGGCCTCACCTTCGTGGCCCCGCCGGAGCCCTTCCCCTTGAATCCGATGCCTGCTGTGACGGATGTCGGCGCGAGTTGGATCGCAGTCGTGCCGTATGCATTCACCCGGCCGGGCGCTCCTTCGGTGCGATACAGCGCAAATGAAGGGCATTGGTGGGGCGAGCGGCCCGACGGGGTGCGCGAGACAATCCGGCTGGCGCATGCGGCAGGCGTGCAGGTCATGCTCAAGCCCCAGGTGTACGTCCCGCGCGGCTGGACGGGGGCGCTGGACTTTCCAACCGACGCAGACTGGGAAAGTTGGGAAGCGGATTACGAACGTTACATCCTGCGTTTTGCAGTGCTGGCCGATTCGATGAAAGCCGAGATGTTGTGCATCGGCACGGAATTCAACACGTCCATCGCCGAGCGGCCTCAATTCTGGTATCGGCTGATCGGGAAAATCAAAAAATCATATCACGGAAAACTCACTTACTCTTCTAATTGGGACGACTGGGAACGTGTGCCGTTCTGGAAAGAACTGGATTACATCGGCCTCGGCGGATATTTTCCGCTGGTGGAATCTGTTACACCTTCTGTGGATTCGCTGCGCCTGGCCTGGACGCCCATCCGCGACCGGTTACAGAAGTTCAGCCGGTCTCAAGGCCGCCCTGTGCTGTTCACGGAATTTGGGTACCTGAGCGTAGACGGCTGCGGCTGGCGCAACTGGGAACTGGAGCAAGGCATTAGTCAGCGCAACATCAATCAACAGGCGCAGGCCAATTGCTACGAGGCGCTGTTTACTACCTTCCATCCCGAACCCTGGTGGGCAGGTTGCTTTCTTTGGAAATGGTTTCCCAACATGCGCGGTCACGAAGGCTACCCGGAGCGGGATTATACCCCGCAGGGAAAACTGGGCGAAGCCACGGTGCGCAAGTGGTACAAGTAAACTCCGGTTGATTACTTTCGCCGCAAACTTTACCACACCATGTCCACATTTCTACCATTCCGCTCCAGCGCATCAAGACGTTGTTCATCGTTCATCGTTCATCGTTTATCGTTCATAGTTCTCTTCTTCACCCCCTGCCTGCTTTTTTCCCAAAAAACTTCTGTCAAGGACATTGACAAGCGGGTCGAAACCCTGCTCGCCAAGATGACGCCCGACGAAAAGATCGGGCAACTCAACCAGGTACCGGGCGACATCAGCACGGGCACCGATGTGGCATCGAAAGACGACCTGCTCACCCAGATCAAGGCGGGTACGGTCGGCAGCGTGCTGAGCCACACCAACTTTGAGAACAAAATAAAAATGCAGCGCGCCGCCATCGAAGGCACCCGCCTGGGGATTCCACTGATCTTCGGATTCGATGTGATCCACGGGTACAAGACCATTTTTCCGATTCCGCTGGCGCAGGCGGCCAGTTGGGATGCCGGATTGGTGGAACGCATCGAGCGAATTGCAGCCGCAGAAGCCGCCGCCGACGGCCAGCACTGGACGTTCGCTCCGATGGTAGACGTGGCCCGCGATCCGCGCTGGGGCCGGGTGATGGAAGGTTCGGGTGAAGACCCTTTACTGGGCAGCCGGATCGCCGAAGCGCGAATCCGCGGTTTTCAGGGCAGCAACCTGGCGGACCCGCTTTCGGTAGCAGCCTGCACCAAACATTATGCGGGCTACGGTTTCTCCGAATCCGGCCGCGATTACAACACCGTAGACATGAGCGAGCAGCGCCTCCGCGAAATGGTGTTGCCGCCGTTCAAAGCCGCCGCCGATGCAGGCAGTGCTACGTTTATGAATGCTTTCAATACCCTCAACGGCGTACCCGCCAGCATGAACCGCCACCTCATCACCGATATCCTGCGCGGCGAATGGGGCTGGAAAGGGCTGGTGGTCAGCGACTGGAATTCATTCGGCGAGACCATCATACACGGCGCAGCCAGCGACGAAACCGATGCTTCCGCCAAATGTATCAACGCCGGAAGCGACATGGACATGGCAGGCACGACTTTCCGGAACGGATTGAAAAAAGCCCTCGAAGCAGGGCGCGTCACGCAAGCGCAAATTGACGAAGCCGTGCGCCGGGTGCTGCGCCTCAAATTCTCCGTCGGCCTCTTCGACGCGCCGTTTGCCCACCTCGATCCCGCCCGCCGTGCCGCTACGCTCGAAAAACCTGAATACCGCCAGACTGCCCGCGAAGCAGCCGCAAAAAGTATGGTGCTGCTGAAAAACGACGGCGGGCTGCTGCCGCTCACCGCCAGCAGCACACGCAAACGCGTCCTGATCGTGGGCCCCTACGCCGACAGCAAGGACAAAAAAGACTACATGAGTTTCTGGACCTTGGGCCTGGGCAATCCCGACTACGATCCCTCCAAAATCGTCACCCCTGCCATGGGACTGAAGCCGGCCCTCGAAGCGCTCGGTTTCGAAGTGTCGGTGATGACGGTCTGCTACGATGCCGCTTGTACCGAGCCGGAATTATCACCGCTCATCAACGCCACCCGAGAAGCCGAGATCATCATCGTATGTGTGGGCGAGCATGGCCTGGATTGTGGGGAAAGCCGCTCAGTGGCCGACATCAACCTGCCGCGCAACCAGGAGCAAATCCTTCGAATTGTGTCACGAGGCAATAAGCCTACCGTCATGGTGCTGTTCAATAGCCGCCCGCTGACCTTCCAATGGGCCGACCAAAATCTGCCCGCGATCCTGGTAGCCTGGCAGCCAGGCTTTGAGACCGGCAACGCGCTCGCCGATGTACTCACCGGCAAAGTCAATCCTTCCGGCAAACTGCCCGTCACCTTCCCGCGCACCCTCGGCCAGGTCCCCATCTACTACAATGCCCTGAACACCGGTCGCCCGCAACAGCAAACCGGCCAGATGTGGACGAGCGGTTATCTGGACAGCCCCACCAGCCCGGCCTATCCGTTCGGATTTGGATTGAGCTATACCACCTTCTCCTACTCCAACATCAACCTCCCCAAATCGAAAGTAAAAATGGGCGATCTGGTGGAAGTCTCGGTTACCGTAACGAACACTGGCAAAGTAGCCGGAGAAGAAATCGTGCAACTTTATACCCACGACCTGGCGGCTGACATCGCCCGTCCGGTGAAAGAGTTGAAGGGATTTGAGAAAATAAAACTCGGCCCCGGCGACAGCCGCCTGGTGACTTTCACCCTGACGGAAAAGGACCTTTCTTACTGGAACCACGAATTGAAATTCAAGGCGGATCCAGGCAAGTTCAAGGTGTTTGTGGGCGGGAATTCAAGGGAGGTGAAGGAGGCGGAGTTTGAGGTGGTGGCGCGATAAAAGGGGGCTTTCTTCCTCATTTCGAGGTTGGCACCACCTGATTCTGGTTGGCATATCATTTTGACAGATGCAATCATTGTTCACTAAAGCAATTAACAATGACGCACACACAGAACCAGCGGGGCTCACAAGTCATGGACTCCCCCTTTGTTGACATTGATTTTTCCACGCTCAAAAAAGGCCAACCCGGCGCAATGCTGCACGAGTTTTTTGTAAATGAACTAAAAGACATCTACTGGGCGGAGAAACATCTTACCAAGGCCATCCCAAAAATGCGCAAAGCTGCCACTTCTCCTCAGTTACAAAAGGCTTTTGATGAGCACCTGGCCGTGACGGAGGAACAGATTGTGCGACTGGAACAAGTATTCCATTTGCTCAACAAAAAAGCGGAAGGGATCAAATGTGAAGCGATGGAAGGAATCGTGAAAGAAGCAGAATCCGTGATTGAAGACACAGAAAACGATACCATGACTCGCGACGTGGCGCTCATTTTTGCTGCGCAAAAAGTAGAGCATTATGAAATTGCTACTTATGGAGGTTTGGTACAACTGGCACTCACCATGGGGATGAAAGAAGCGGCCGAATTGCTGCATACTACCTTACAGGAAGAAAAAGAGGCAGATGAAGCCCTCTCGCACATTGCAGTGCACAACATCAATTGGGAGGCTACGCAGGAACACGCTTAGTTTTCTCGCAAAGACGCAAAGCACGGAGCGAGAAACTTTATGTCGCTCCGTGCTTTGCGCCTTTGTGAGAAACTTCTAATTCTAAAGAGCCCCCGCTACTTTTTGTACACCTCCATCCCAGGCAGCGCCACATTCTGAAAATTAAATTGCGCCTGATTCTCCCAGGCCGAGCCGTCAAAAGCATTTTTGCCTTTAAATGCGACCCAGTCCGGTGCCCAATAACAGAACCCGATACCAGTTTTGTTCTTTTCCACGATTTCACGCAAGCGAAGCAAAAACGCTTTCTGGCCTTCCGGCGTAGCGGGATACGCGGGCAGAATCAGGTCCGCATCGCCGAAGATGTTGTTGGTATTGTCATTCCAGCCGGAAGTGAACGGATAGGAAATCTCTGCCAGCACAATTTCTTTTCCATGGGCTTCCGCAAGCCGGGCCGTCACCGCTCTGAGGCTGTCCAGGTTTTTGCCATGCCATTTCGGGTAATAAGACAACCCGATTAGATCGTAATCCACCGCATTGGTTTTCATAAAATTATAATACCATTCCGAGCCATTGAGACCCGCATGATGCACCATAATCTTCATTTTCGGATCATGCTCCCGCGCCGCCCGGATACCCTGTTTGAGCAACCCAGCGAATTGAGCAGGTTGCTGGTCCAGTTTTCCGGTCGGCCATAAAAAACCGTTGCCGATCTCATTCCCGATCTGTACCATATCAGGTTTCACCAGCACCAGTACTTGTTTGGTGTAGTCGTACACGGCAGTTTGTAAGGCGGCGTAGTCGAGCGATTGCCAGGCAGCCGGCTTGGCTTGTTGACCAGGATCAGCCCAGGTATCAGAGTAGTGGATGTCCAGCCAGACTTTCATGCCTTTTTCGCGGACCCGCTGCGCCATCGCTGCCACCTCGGCACTGCCGGAGTGCTGATTCGCAGGAGTATGCCACAGCCGGAGACGAACCATGTTGCAGCCGCTTTCCTGAAAAATGGCAAGGACTTCTTTCTGCATGTTGTTTTTATCAAAAAAGAGCGTCCCGGCAGCTTCAATTTCTGGCAAAAACGAAAGATCGGCACCCCGGATCAAGTCTTTTCCAGGAGGGATTGGTTGATCAGTGTCTGAATCTTGAGCCTTACAACCCCAAAACAGCAGCAGCAGGAAAAATGGAAGCAGGTAAACACGCATAATCTGTAAATTTGGGTGCAAGATATTTTTTTTGGCGCTTTTGCATAAACGTAGTCAGATACGTAGTTTTGCAGTATGAAAAATGCCACAACTTCCAACATCATTGATGCGGCGGGCTATCTCGCCATTTCTACCCGGTTACAACGCCTGGCCGACCAACTTCGTCGGGATGGTGCGCAGATTTATCAACATTTTGGCATCGAGTTCGAGCCAAAATTCTGGCCGGTGTTGTACACGCTTTCGCGCCGCTCTCCGATGGGCGTACTGGATCTGGCCAATGAAATCGGCTATGCCCACCCTTCCGTGATCGCGCTGTTGCGCGAGATGGAGCAACAGAAATGGCTGCGCAGTCGCAAGGACAGCACCGATGCCCGCCGCCGGCTGCTTTATTTGTCGCCTCTGGCGTTGGAGTTGGTCGTGAAAATGGAACCCATCTGGGAGATCATCCGGGAAGCGCTGGAAGAAATCGGGGAGGGTGAAACCCCCTTGCTGCGAGCGATCGTGGAAGTAGAAGAGCGGGTGGCACGGGAGCGTTTTTCCGACACTGCCAAGCGCATTGCGCAGCAAAAGGCCGATCACGCGGTCCGTATTGTGGATTGGGAGCCACGTTACCAGGAAGTATGGAAAGACCTCAACATTGCCTGGATCTCCAAAGACTACGAGGTAGAGCAGATTGACCTGGATACGTTGAGTTTCCCGGAACGTTATTTCCTGAACGACGGTGGAGCGGTATTACTGGCGGAAAAAGACGGCGAAATTATAGGCACCGTGGCTTTGCAACCGTTTGAGAACGGCTCGTACGAGTTGGCAAAAATGACGGTCGCAGAAAGCGCGCGCGGGCTTAAAATCGGTGAAAAACTGGGTTGGGCCGCCCTTGACCGCGCCCGGATTTTGGGCGCTCAACGCGTCTTTCTGTACTCCAACACCCTGGCATACCAGGCCATCAACCTCTACTTCAAACTGGGTTTCCGGGTGGTGCGACTGGACAGTCAGGAATTCAAGCGAGCCAACATACAGATGGAAGTATGGATGTGACGTGTGCATTGTAACTTTGCAGGTGACGCAGTGTTGTATTTTGCGTAAGTATTTGTGACATCACACCGTTTTTTTCTCTGAACCAAGTCAAATCGGGTGCCGCGCAGGCGGTCTTCGACTCATCAGGCTATGAAATTGAAGCATTTTGCATTCCTGCTCCTGTCTGTGCTTTCTATCCAACTCCGTGCGGGCGACCCGCCGATAGATAATTCACATGCCGATACCGATGGCCCGCACGTTTTATATCGCGGTCAGAAAGTAATTGTAAAATACGTGAGCCGCCGTGACACGGTGCTGGCCCCGATTTCGCAAACGTTTGATGACCGTGCTTCGGTCATCCTCACTTGTCAGATACCGGAATCGGACGATGTGTTTCAGTTCGGTCTCCGCGATACACTCCATATCCAGCCGGATGATTACCCCATGCCTGCCCGGATGCTCGTGCTATCCGATATCGAAGGCAACTTTGAGGGCTTTAAAATGATGTTGAAAGGCGCTAAAGTCATTGATAATCAATTCAACTGGACCTTTGGAAACGGGCACCTGGTGCTTCTGGGCGACTACTTTGACCGGGGCCTGAACGTCACAGAATGCCTGTGGCTGGCTTATAAACTGGAAGCCGAAGCGGAGGCTGCGGGGGGGAAAGTTCATTTTATCCTGGGCAACCATGAAATCCTCAATCTGGAGGGCAATACTTCTTACGTACGCCGGAAATACCTCGAGAACGCCGAACTTCTGGGCGAACCCTATTCGCGCCTGTTTGACAACAACTCCGAATTGGGCCGCTGGCTCCGCACCAAAAATGCGGTAGAGCGCATCGGCGACTATGTATTCTGCCATGGCGGCATCAGTCCTGAACTGGCGGCCAGGCGGCTCAGTTTTCAAGACATCAATCGCCTCAGCCGCCAAAACCTTGGCAAACCGCTTCAAGAAATTTCTGATCCAGATGCCCTGGCTGTTTTTGACGAAAGAACAGGTATTTTCTGGTACCGCAAGGCAGCCAAGAATCTGCTGAGCATGGAAGAAATTGCCCAGATCCTGGAATACGCCGGAGCCAAACGCATGGTGGTCGGGCACACGTTACAAGGCGACATCTCGGCGCTGTACAGAGGCCAGGTCATCTGCATTGACCTCTATCACGAAGAATACATTCGCCAGGGTTTTATGAAAACGCTCTGGATTGAGGACGGACTTTGCTTTGGACTCAACAGCCTGGGGATAAAAAACTCGCTGTACTCAGTACCCGCGAGGCAGTGAACATAAACTTACTTAACTTCCTCGTAGTCAATATATTCACTATTTTTTTCTTGCCCCGTTTTTGTTTTTTCCAACGTTGTCTCCCCCTCTGCACGAGGTGGCGGCGGCTTGATGTGGGTAGGGGGGCGTCTGGGAGCAACCCTGGGAAGAATACTCAACAGGAAAGGCCGCACGACTGCCTGATAGAGCCAAAGAAAGGCGAGAAAAGTAAAAAACCATTTAAGCAATCGCATGAGCAGGAGGGAACGCAGGTGGATGTTTATTTGTCAAATCGTTTCCGGAGAAAAGGGTGGCTGAATACAGCCAGCAAAATGATCAGCACTCCAAAGTAAAACGCTGTATTCATCTCTTTATCTTCCCGAAAAAATAATGCTGCCAACAAAACACCATATACCGGCTCTAAGTTGATGATTAAATTGGCTGTAAATGCAGATAAATAGCGCATAGCCTTCAAAGTCAGGTAGTACGGCAGCAGGGTGCAAACGCCCGACAACACTGCGAGCCAAATCCAGTCCCAGCCTTGCGGCAACACTTGAAGACTGGGCTGATTCAACAGCATGACTGGCAACGCGATTGAAGTCACGACGAATGCTGCAAACAGTTCTACAAAACTCATCGCCAGCGGTGGAGGCGGGTCTTTGTCCACTACTTTTTTGTTCAATGCGCTGAAAATAGCCGCCAGCAAAGCGCCAACCACGCCCACCATGAATCCCACGCGCATGGTCCAACTCACATTGCCCACCACCAGCGCCATGCCGGGAAGTACAAAAATACCCAACGCCAGTTCGTAGTTTTTCACACGTGTCCGCGTGAGCAATGGCTCCACAAGCGCCGTAAAAAACGAAGTTGTCGCCATCGAAGCCACCGCGACCGAGGCGTTGGCGATTTTGATCGCTCCATAAAAACAAAGCCAGTGCAGTCCCACCAAGGCGCCAATCCCGGAAAGTTGCCAAAATCGGCGACGCGGCATCCTCCATATCTGGCTTCCCGGAACGATCAGCAACAGCACCGCCGAACAAAGCAGCACCCGCCACCACACCAGCGGCAACGCTTGCAAGTGGATCAGTTTACCCAGAATAGCAGTAAATCCCCAAATAAAAACGCAGAAATGCAGATGGGCGTAAGCACGTTGGCGGTCGGTCATAATTCCGCAAAACTACGCACGAAAAAATTTTCTTTCCCTCATGAAACCATCCGCGCCGCTTAACAGTTTTTTATTTGGCAACCAACGATCCACTAATTTACAATCTCCATGCTTCTTCGGTTCTACACGCATTGGCGCAACTCTTATTCCGGTATCCCGCCCACCATTTGGTTTCTTTCCCTGATCACCTTGGTCAATCGCTGTGGCGCCATGGTGATTGCGTTCATTACCATTTACCTCACACAGGAATTACATTTCAGCCTCCGCGAGGCAGGTTACGTCATGGGCTGCTTTGGAGGAGGCGCATTGGTTGGGGCCTACCTGGGAGGATGGCTCACGGACCGGCTGGGTTACTGGTCTGTTCAGATTGCCAGTTTGCTGCTCAATGGCCTCATGTTGCTCGTAATGATGCTGGTACACGATTTCGGGTGGATGTGCTTTACAGTATTTGTTATGAGCCTCGTTGCAGAAGTGTTTCGACCGGCCAACTCGGTGGCGATCAACCTGCACTGCACCGTCGAGACCCGAACCCGCTCCATATCGCTTTATCGCATGGCCGCCAATATCGGTTGGACGGTAGCCCCCGTGGTCGGCGGTCTAATGGCTGCCCTCGGCTGGAATTGGCTGTTTTGGGTGGACGGGCTGACTTGTATGCTTGCAGCCTTTCTCGTCTATCGTTTATTGCCGAACACACCCTCCCCTGTACACCACCACGAAGAAGGGGACACTCCTCAGATGGCGCCTCTTTCCCCCTATCGGGACCGCCAATTCCTGTGGTTCATTTTACTCACCATGTTGAACGGAGTCATATTTATGCAGCTCCTCTGGACCGTCCCGGTGTTTTTCAAACAAACGTATGGTTGGTCCGAAGCCCGGATCGGGCTGGTGTCTGCGCTCAACGGGCTCATCGTTTTTATGGTAGAAATGCCCCTGATTTTTCGGATCGAGCGATTGCGTGCCCCCCTTTATTTCGTGCGCATGGGTTTGATCCTGTATGCATTGGCTTATTTGGCATTCACCCTACCGCCAGGCGGCATGACGAATGCATTGCTGTTTATCACAGTGATCTCCTTCGGAGAAATATTCGTGATGCCCTTTAGCAGCAACCACGTGTATGGACGCATGGGTGCGACCCGGCAGGGGCAGTATGTGGCACTTTACACCATGGCCTATTCCGTCGCGAATATCATTGCGCCCTTACTCGGCACCCAAATCATTGCAGCCTATGGGTACAATACTTTGTGGTATGTCCTCGCAGGGCTTTCCGGAGTGGTGTGGGTGGGAATATGGAAAGTGGAGAAAGGGACCGTCAGACCGGCTTCTTATATACCGGCACCGTCGAGCACGGTTCCCCAAACATGATGCTTTTGGCAATGGGTTGCAGGCGCTTCGTAATTTCCAGATACGCAGATGGTGGCACCGGCTGGTCGCTGCACCCCTTGATCACGATACGTTTGCCCGTGTAGGGACTTAGATCGAGCGAGGCAAGTTGTTTGTAAAACACCGTTTCGGCATAGCCCTCCAGAGTGGTTTGCGCCATGTCGCGGACAAACGGCGCGGCATACGTGGCGACCAGCATATAAGCCCACATCGGAATGATGGCATCGGCAGAACAAAAGACCGCGAGGTGTTTGTCCGTGTACTGCGACCAGTCGTGCATGGCGAGCGCTTCGCGAAAGTCTTTTTCTTTCAGGATCAGCCCCATGAACAGGTAGTCCTTCAAATCGAACGGCAGCACCACTCCAACAGGATAAAATTCTGCCAGGTCTATGGTGAACAGGTTGCTGTTGGCGACGCGGTTGACGAGTAGTTCCAAAATATGTACGTTATGGCGGTGAGATTAAATCGGCGTATCCACGCAGGTCAAACGGTGGCAAACCTGTTTTGTTCAAACAAATGACAAACGTTCTCCTTCACCCTTGTAACTCATAAAACGTTCTAAACTCTGGCTCAGGAATTCCATTTTGGAGACGGATACATTGGCTATTAGATTTGTATTTTTCAGGTGAATATTGGCATTGCGTCCGGTTCGCTCCACCTTGTGAATATAGTCCATATTAACAATGTACCTATGATGCGTACGACAAAACAATAAAGGCGATAATTCGTCCTCATATTCACCCAGGTTCCTGGAAGATATGGTCGTCGTAATTTTTTGATCTTTGCATAGTATAAAATCCGTAAAACTACCATCTGCCCGACAAAAAATAATTTCTCCTGCTTCCAACATGATGGCGCCCTTCCGACTGTCTTGCACGATAATTCTTTGTTGTTTAGCCAACCCTAATATGGAATTATTTTGTTGAAGTTTTTTTTCCAAACCTATCTCAACCGCTTTTTTTAGTTCGGAAACACTGAATGGTTTTACTAAATATGCCCAAGGTTGGATTGTATTGATAGCCTGAACAGCATATTTGGGGTATGCAGTAATAAAAATAACGCCGAATGTTAATTCGTGGCATTTTTCCAGGAAATCGAATCCACTACCAAAAGGTGGCATTTCCACATCAAGGAATACAACGTCCGGGCGCAATGCTTTTGCAGCCCAAATGGCGCTATCTATTGACAACGCGATTCCAACCACTTGTATTTGCGGGCAATATTCACGCAACATATTTTGCAAGGTATTGATGGCGCCCTTCTCGTCATCAATCAACAATGCATTCATTTTTATTGTTTTATAGTATTGATCTTTCATTTTTTCAAGGTCTTCCATATAAGTTCCGGAGAATATGTGAGTGTTACTTGAGTGCCTTGTTGAGATGAATCAATTTCTGATAAATCCTGAATGGAAATGTGTAAATCCAAGTTATATATAGTATTAAGGGACTTTATTTTATTTTGTAGTAAAATTAATCCTTTGGATTCTCTCCTTACACCGTTCAAAGATTTTTGTTTCATTGTTTCTGAGTAACCTAACCCATTATCAAGCACCTTACAAGACAATATTGATCTGTTAAAAGAAAATTGCAACCTTAAAAAAGAGGCACCATCCATTTTAACGCCATGGATAGTAGCATTTTCCAAGATAGGTTGCAATATCATCGCTGGGATCAAAGTGTCAGGAGGTAATATATCTTCTCCAATGATTTCATAACTGAATTGATTTTCAAAACGCAACTGAGCCAACTGAAGGTATTCCCTATCATAACTGATCTCTTCTTGAAAAGGGATAAACGTATTTTCTGAAAACTGCATCGTACGGCGCAGCAGCCGCATGAAAACAGATATATAATCACTTGCTTTTATGGGATCGGGCGGGTGTAAAAATTGTTGGATTGCATTGATTGCATTACCAATAAAATGTGGATTGATTTGTGATTGCAATGCTTTCAATTGTAACTCATTAGCAGCGGTGAGCGCAGTTTGATATGCTATTCGTGCACGATAAATTCGCCAACCACCGTATCCGGCAAGCAGCCACAAAAACAAATGAAACCATATAGTTTCATACCAATATGGCAGCTTTATAAAAATCCAAGTGTCCGGATAATTACTGCGAAGTCCGGATACTTTCAATGCAGTCGCGCTCATTCGATATTTTCCGGCAGGAAAGTATGTGCCCAAGCTACGTATTGGGGACGAGATCAGTACTGTGTCCTGATGTCCGGACCAATAATTATCAAACCAGGATATTAAGTTACTAGAAGTCCACCAGCGGAAAGGCAATAACTCTTGCTGTTGTATGATCTCAAAACGTAAATTTCCACGACTTCGAAAATCCAAGCCTGTAAAGTTCAATTCTATATTGGTAGCATCTTTTGGCAAAGATACATTAGAATGATTCAAAACTGAATCTATCAGCCAAATAGTCTGATCGATATTGTTTTTTTGGTATTTTAGTGCAGTAATATACGTTGAAAAATCTCCATTTTCATCATTTGGCCTCAAAATGAGTCGTGTAAGTCCGGAAACTGTACCCACCCAAAGAGTATCCTTATTTACCAATACGGCATTTACATCATCATCGGCCAGCCCATCATGCGTGTCAAAATGCCTTATATAGTTGCTGGTGTCTAAAGCATACACCCCGTGGTTAGTAGCCATCCAGACGGTATGATTTTGCTCAACGAATAATGATTGAATATTATGTATTGGCGTTTCTAAATACTCATTCATGACTTTCACTGAATTAACACAGCCCTTCGCTACCATTAGCATCAATAAACCATTATTGGGTGTAGCAACCCACAATCTACCATTGTATCCATTTTTGATAGCGATTATTTTGCTATTTAACTCAGAATAGGTATCTCCCCAATTTTTTTGAAAACTATCTATTTGAGAGTAAAGTCCGCTAATGCTTCCAGCCCAAATGTTATTTTCATAATCTGTTGACAATGAAGTAAACCTATGGTTATCTATAATATGAATATCATTCATCGAAGGCACATGAAGGTATCCCATTCTAGAAGCGCTAGTATACCATATTTTATCATCTTCTTCAACAATTGATTTTAAGGCGATAAATTTAATTTTTATTTCTGGGTAAAGGGAAGAATTAGTAAAATGATATAAACCTTTATCTGTAGCTGCCCAAAAACCTTTTGCTGCTATAGTGCTTATTTGACGAATTTGGTTATATGTTTTTTTGCTATGTAAAGCAATAGTACGTATTTTAGAATTACTAATAATATTAATATTACCCATATTATCACCAATAAATAATCTGGAATTTGAATCAATTGAAATGGTACGTATATTTGAAGAAGGAAAATATCCATGTCCATATACAATGGGGGAATTTTTAGGAAGAGCAATAATACCTTCATCTATTGTAGAAAACCAAAGAGTGCCTTGAGTATCTTCTAGCATACCTGTTATCTTCTTGTTTTTAAAAAAATAAATAGGATTTTGCAATGTTTGGTTTTTATTATCAAAACAAACGGCTCCTGATGTCTTTGAACAAATCCAAAAACGTCCAGATCGGTCAACGAATACTTCCCCAGATGGCTGATTGATCCTCATTAGTTCTCGGATTCTACCTTTGTTATATTTTAGTAAAAAAGCCTTTTCACCATGAGAATATAGAATATGTTCATTGGAAACACCAACATTTATATGCGTTGCATCAGGAGGTATATGTATGCTATAAATAGAGGAAGCCTTTCTTGAAGGCTCTATTGACATGATATAATTTCCACCAAATGCGAATAAAGTATGTCCAATTCTGCCAATATTATAAACATTATAAGGCAAATTATAAACATTAATTTTATTATTGTATGAATAGTAGCAAGTTTTTGCCATACCAATATACCATAGTCCTTGGTCTCGGTCTTCAAAAATCTTACTAATCCCGGTATTGAAATTAATTTTATTCAATGATGAATCTTCTTTAGCAGTTATTATTTGATTATCTAAAATATAACAGGGTTTTTTTTGAAAGCAAAAAAGCCATAATCGGCCACTACTATCTTCCTTTATACCAAGTACTTCTGGGTCAGGTAGCCCATCAGCCATAGTATAGTTATGAAATCGAACACCATCGAAACGTGTTAACCCTTTATCTGTGCCAAACCATAACAGTCCGCGACGATCCTGAGCACAGCAATACACAAGGTTACCAGGTAAGCCATCACGCACTGTGTATTGTATATAGGCAGGCATCTGCGCTGTTGCGGCATAGAATGTTAGCCAGAAGAAGTAAATGATTTTCAGTCGCAGAATACTCACGCTGCTAAGTTTTGTGTAAGAGAGGTTCTGTTGCATGGCGTTGCATAAGAGCGTGTCTAAAAATTTCAAATTGTCAAACTGAGGCTAGCCAAAATCAAGTTTTATCCTTGAGCCATTCGGCCAAAATGACATGGATATTGGCCAGCAGGTTCATTGATTCTGAACTTTTTGCTGTTTTTTCATGGTCTTTGTCCAACCTTCGAAAGAAGTTGAACCAACCAAAAGTCCTTTCGTTGACCCAGCGTTTTTTGATCGGGACAAACCCTTTGAAGTGGGCGGCCTGGAAGATATTTCAACCTAGACGTTCAGTTCTATTGAGGCAAATCCCACAAAAGCACCTTGATAAACTCTGTCCACCAATATTTTGCCAAGCCTTTCAAACATACCCCGTCAACAAGCATATATCTGCCTTTCCGTCAGCCACATTGGCGGCCGTGACCACCACACTCAAGATCAGACCCAAAGTATCCACCAAAATGTGGCGTTTTCAGCTGTTCACCTTTTTGTTTGTAACTATCCAGCCGCCCCTAAATACTTATGATTTCCGACCTCGGAGAGGTCAAAGGTTTGTAGAAATGCATTGGGTTGACATTAATTCCCGACCTCGGAGAGGTCGAACGTTTGTTTCAACGCTATTTTTTGCAAACCTTCGACCTCTCCGAGTAGGCTGTCCAAACCGAAAAAAAACTCTTACACTTTTGGTAAAAGTATCTTTATCTTTCAAATTTAATTGGTTGATTCCCAAATAAGTACAATTTCGCACCTCCCACAGAGATTATTTTTAGTAAAAATTTCTTTCAAAAATGATTACCCTAAACGAAGATACAAATTACTGATATTCAACCAATTAATACAATTTCATGAATCGTTTTTCAATTGAAATGTGCAAGATAAATTTTCGCCCTTTGGACAGCCTACTCTCCGAGGTCAGGAAAACGTATCCGTTCAAAACCCTATGGGATTGCCGGATAGTTTGAGCGCGATGAGTTTGGGCAAAGGCATCATTTCTCTCGTACCTGCCACAAAATCGGTCAAGTACTCAAATGCGGAGACGCCAAGTTTTTTGGCGGTTTCGATGATAGACAAATAGGCATCCTGCACCCTTGTGCCTTCGGCGGACATGGTGTGAAAGCAAACATCCCGTTTGCGGACCTTTCGTCTGGCGGCGAGTTCGGCGGCATTATTGTGCAGCGGGAGATTGGGGCGGTCCAAAACGGGGAGCAGTGCTGTTTTTTTGGCGT
>Ga0209181_10005080_pt1 | contig 19124 bp, 17 predicted proteins | sample MAT05_FD_187208 | JGI IMG/M metagenome (GOLD analysis project Ga0209181, IMG submission 187208) | Freshwater microbial communities from Lake Fryxell liftoff mats and glacier meltwater in Antarctica - MAT-05 (SPAdes) (version 2) | ecosystem: Environmental > Aquatic > Freshwater > Ice > Liftoff... | reverse complement strand
AGCATCGGCGAAGTAGTCACGAATAGGGACAGTCTTTTTACAAGTTGGATAAACTTCTCTAACATCCCCACTCTATTCTAAAGCAAGTGTGTTTAATCACACATTCGATACTAGAAGTGAGGAGCAGCATCATGAAAAAGCCCTTCGTGTTCCTATTCACCTTGATCGCCTTATTCGCGCTGGCGATTCCGTTCACCACCGCCCAAACGCCGGTCGCTACCAATACCCTCGTCTTGACCGAACAACAAGTCAATGACAGCTATTGGGTGAGCAACCCGCGCAACCGCAATATCACCAATGTCGTTGTCGATTTGCAACCGGGGCAAGCGGTGATCAGCAGCACCTACACGCGCCGCACCACCCCTGCCGGGCAGACGACCAGCGTCGCGCTTTCGGTGACGATGGTGCCCAGTGTCGTCAATGGGCGCGTACAATGGGCAGTGACCAATGCCACCGCCAATGGTACCGCCGCTTCGGGAGACCTGTTGAACCAAATTAACACGCATTTGGGTGCCTCTTGGCGTCGTTATATCAGCAGCACCCGCCCGACAGGACGCTTAACGGATGTGACCATCACCGACACCGAGTTGACGCTGTTTTATACGAGCTAGGGGTAGGGCAGGGATTAGGGGTTGGGGTTTAGTCCAATCCCTGCCCCCCATCCTTTCTCATCGTTTGTTTCCTGTCCGTCTGCGGCGCATGATGTTAAAATAGCCCCATTGTTATCACCCCTGAACCGCAAAAGTAAAATGATGTCACAAGTCGTGAGAAGTTGGCTCAAAGGACAGATCGCCGCTGTCGAAAGTGTGCGCACGGCGCAGATCACGCCCGATGGCAGCTTAATCGCGCATACGTGGAGCAGCGGCATCATTTCGATTCATGTGCCTGACGACCTGCCCAAGCCCCGCCACTTAAAAAAGATCATCCAAGAAAATACCCGTGTCGGCGTGGGATCGCTATTCCTCGTCAATGCCAAGCATGTGCCCGCCGATGGCGCACAAACCGCCCCCGACGAGGCGTTATTGGCGCTGCACGCCTTGTTTCGCGATAAGCTCTATACCTATGGGGTGCGACAGGGGGTGCCCTATATCGGGCAAGTCCATTTTCGGACGTTTAACACGCGCGGCGATGAACGCGAGGTGTGGTATGGTCCCGATATCACCGTGCGCAATCTGCCCAGCTACCGCGTCTGGGTCAGCAACCCGTTGTCGATCAAGGGCAATTGGTTGGTCGCCAATTTTGGCAATGAGTCGTTTTGGAAAGAGGCGGATTATACGATTGGGCGCGAAGCCTTCCGCCGTCAAAAGCGGGAAGAGGACAAAACCAGCGGCGCGAGCGAACCTCATTTTTACACATGGAGCAATCCGGCATGGAGCAACACCAAGCCCGACGACCTGCCGCCGAAAAATGAAGCACCGCACGGGTATCAGACGCGCGCTGATGTCCCCCGCCCCCAAGAGACGGAATTGGATCGCTGCTATAGCTTGCTGGGGTTGACGCGCACCGCCAGCAACGACGACGTGAAAACGGCGTTCCGGCGCTTGGCGCGGGAAGTCCACCCCGATGTCAGTACACTCCCGAAGGCAGAGGCGGAGGCGCGTTTCAAACGCTTGAACGACGCCTACACCCGTATCAAAGCCGCCAACAAATGGTGACTCTGGTGGACTACTAGCCCGCCGTCCCCTTGCTGAGGGTGTGCGCAACAAGTTTGCCACACTGAAAACAACGGGTGATCGTCGTGGAGTTGCCAACGGCTTTCCAACGAATGCCGCCCGCCTCCCATATTGAACGCTGCGCCCCGCACGCGCTGCACGTTATCATCCACTGGCGCGAGTCAGCTTCCATAGACTCTGCCCACGCGCGTGGGACGATACCCGTGATGAACTTTTGTATCCGATTCATGTGCTTGTCCCCTTTGCGTGGGTACCTCTCTTCATATTCGTAACTACTACGCCAATGCTGTTGGCGAATCAAAATAGGAGATGCTCCGTAGAGGCGCAATGCCTTGCGCCTCCACAAAAAAGACACGCCGACCCTAGATAAAATCAATTCGCCAACAGCATCATACCTAAGCAGTTACGCGGGGCTGAATGCCCACGCTTCTATGGATTCATAAATGGTGGCGCGAGCATGGGTGATCGCTTTATTGACCGCATCTTCCCCATAATCCAAGCCATTCATATTGATAAAGGTCGTGTCCATGATGCCCATAAATGCCAGTGAGTTGCGGACCCAAGGGATTTGCAGGTCGAAGCCTTCAATCGGGCTGCCGGGCGAATAATCGAAACCACGCGCGGTGATCACCATCGCCTTTTTGCCCACCAACAAACCTGCTGGTCCTAGCGGGGTCAAGCGCACGGTTTTTCCGAAGTACGGCAAGAAATCCATATACGACTTCAAGAGTGCCGGGACATGCGCAAAGTACATGGGCGCGCCGATGACATAATAATCTGCCACCAAAAACTGATCGACCAACCCATTCACGGCGTTCACTGTTTGTAGCTCTGCCTGCGAAAGCAGGTTTTCGTCCACCGACCCGCGATGCAGCAGTTCGGCTGTGACCGCATTCATCGGCGGCAAAATGGCTTTGTTGAGATCGACATAGGTCACGATGCCCGCAGGGTAGGCAGATTTCCAAGCGGTGACAAATTCCTTCGAGACCATTCGTGTATAAGATAGCCCCCCACGCGGGCTGCTGTCGATATGCAGTAACCGATGCACGCGCTGGGGTGGTACCACACCAAGTTGCTTCATCATATCTCCACTATCAAAAACACTCCATGCGGTCTCGATCTGTCCGTTCACAATCCGGGCGATCAGAATCCCGCCCACACTGATGCGATTCCGGCTTGCGGGCAGCCCCAAAAACTTGCCCATGTGGGTTCCCTCAAAGCGATACTGCACCGTTACTTTGTCCGCTTCGGCGACCAAGTTGTCGATGCTAAAGTGAATATCAGGGAAACCGGTGCGAAACAGAGTCACTCGTTTTTTGAGACCATCACGTCCTTTGGTTTTACCTTGCGCTGTACCGCCACCATCGGTTTGTACCGGGGCATCTAGCACATAGTTTTCGGAGTAAATTTCGTCCACTACATGCAGTTGTCCTTGGTTGAGTACTTCCTCAAAATGGCGGCGAACAAGATGTTTGTTTTCTTCTGACATGGGATGGGATGTCCTTGAGGTTTAAGTGGTCAAGATATAGGCAGTTTCAAGTATAATGGCAATCAAGTGCGAAAGTATCTCAATCTGTTGCCACAGCCCAAATAATTTACAAAATTTAGCCGAATCCCCACCCTGCCTAACGCCGGCTTATTCCTAAAATGCCTGAATGCTTGCTTTGCTTTTATTTTGCTACAATTGAGAAAGATAGCGCGCGAAAACACTTGGGGTGGAGCGTTTTATGATCGTTCGTCGTCGCGGTACTCGCACCTATATTGTATTGCTGTTGGTCATCGTCATCATGGCGTTGTTTTTTGTGTTTCATTCGACTCTCCAGATGAATTTTGATGAGATTGAGCAAAATCACGTTCAAAGCGATCTCTACCACCTCAACCATTTGTTGGACGATGAACGCAACCGCTTGTTGCGCACCCAAAATGATTGGTCGAGTTGGGATGCGGTCTACAACTTTGTCGAGGATGGTGATTTACAATTTGTGGACGATAACATCACTCCGTCCGTTTTCTTTGACCTCGACTTGTCATTTATGCTTTTTTTTGATCAGGCAATGGATCTGAACTATTGGGCACCGTCGCCCGTTCTCTCCAACGGCAATGCTTTTCTGCGGGAACTCGATGGCACACGCCCCAGCGAGATCACCGATTTGCTGGTGTTAGGCAGCCCGACCGCACAATTTGCGGTGATCAATGGCGCGCCGGTATTGCTGGCGGCGCGTCCAATTTTGTCCGGCAATGCCAGCGCCTCGCCACGCGGGACGCTTATTTGGGGGCGGGTGTTGAATGACACCCACTTTCAAGCGCTGTCCCATCAGTTGCAGATGGAGATCACGCTGTTTGGGGATGCTCAAGGGGCTGGCTCAACAGCGCTCAGTGACCAGTTGCCTCGTTTTGATGATGCCATCACGACGACGGACAACCAGATTAGGAGCCGATCCGAAATTCCCGTTCTAGGGGGGAGCTGGGTGATCGAAACCATACAAAGCCGCGTCATGCTCAATGCCATACGCACTCGTGTGCTTGTGGGGATGCTTATTTTGGCGGCGGCGGTGTTGGTGGCGATTGCCGGACTCTTTGTCTCGTTCGACCGTGCCCTGTTGCGCCGCATCAAAAACCTAAACGACTCGGTCACCAAACCCCCCAAGGGTGCCCTTGTGCCGTTGTGGAGCGCCCCGCCCAGCGCCATCATGGTGAAAGAGGATGAGTTGGGGCGCTTGACCCATACCCTCAATCTGATGGTAGAGGATATGGCGCGGTCGCGACGCGACTTGGAAGTCATGAATACCGAGCTGGAACAGCGCGTTGCCCAGCGCACGCTGGAACTGGCAACCCAACAAACGCAGCTCCTTGCGATTCTCGACACGATGGGGGAGGGACTTATCTATAACGTGGATGGCATCATGGTACTGGTCAATCCGGCGCTGGCGGAGATGGTCGGTTATGATGCGTCGGAGTTGGTGGGCAAACCCTTCCGCACGCTCACGCCGTCGGTCGATTTGACCATGACGCAAAATCTGCCCCGTAAATCAGATCGTTACGAAACCGATTTGGTCCGCAATGATGGCTCGCTTGTACAAGTTGCCATCACCGCCACCCCCATCCGCATGGCGGATAACAAACGACGGCGCGTCATCATCGTGCGTGATATCACCCAAGAAATTGCCATGAAGCGCCAGCGCGATTATTTTTTCGCCCGTGCCTCCCACGAACTGCGGACGCCGCTCACCAATATCATGACGCGCCTCTATCTGCTGGAGCGCGACGCCGAGAATACCCCCAAGCATTTGGGCGTACTCAATCGCGTGTCTAAGCACATGTTGACGTTGTTGAACGATCTGCTGAATGTCGCGCGTCTCGAAAACGGCTTATCTTTGCACAAACAGGTGATCGCGCTCCAAGATGTGATCGCCGATGTGGTCGAAGTCCAACGTTCCGACGCCGAGCAAAAACAAATCCTCATCACCAGTCATCTGTCCACGACGCCGTTGATGGCATATGCCGACCCCGCACGCATCAATCAAGCGCTCACCAACCTTGTGCGCAATGCCATCGTCTACACACCCGCAGAAGGGCGTATTCAGGTTCATGCCCATTTGAGCGAGGATGGACGCAACAGCATCATCAGTGTGATCGATAGCGGCATCGGGATTGCCTCGCAACACTTGCCGCAATTGTTTGATCCCTTTTATCGCGTGACCGAGGGCGGCAGTGGTGCCGGCTTGGGCTTATATATTGTGCGCGAGATCATGACCCTGCATGATGGCAAGGTCGATGTGAAAAGCACCTTCGGTATCGGCACGACCTTCACGCTCTCGATTGCGCTCTACGAAGCGGAAGCGATCTTAACCCCCACTTGACCATTCTCAATGTCGAGAATAGAATATAGCCATTATCAAATATGATAATGGCTAGGTGGCATGGGGAAAACAAAAGCGGATCTGCTCCTACATCCCATACGAATCCACATTATGACCGAGTTTTCGGGGCGGGATCGCACCTCGCAAGAATTGGCAGAGGCGCTCCCTGCTATTCCCCAAGCGACACTCTATCGCCAAATTAAGGTGTTGTTGGACGGGGGGATTTTAGTGATCGCCAAAGAAGAGCGCATCAAGGGTGCCGTGCAACGGACTTATCGCGTCGCACAGGGCGGAAGTCGCCTATCTGCGGAGGAATTGCGCGTTATGAGTGCCGAGGATCACCTGCGTTACTTCACGCTTTACACAGCGGCATTGATCGATACCTTCAGCGACTATATCCATACGACCGATCTTCAGCAGGTGCCTGAGTCCGGTCTCACCTACAACCGCGCCGTCGTTTATCTGACGGACGCCGAGCGTGCCGCCTTCACTGCCGAACTCAATGGGTTGGTGGGGCGGATGCTGGCGGTTGCCCCTGCGCCAGAACGCCAGCGGTTTACGTTAGCGTCGATTGTCATTCCTGATGAAAAGGATAAATCATGAGTTTAGTCGTTCAAGCCACTGGCGCAGACAGCGCCCCGGCGATTGTGTTTTTGCATGGCTTAGGCGTCAGCAGTTGGATGTGGACGGAACAGGTGGCGGCGCTGAGTGCCGATTATCATTGCCTCGCCATCGATTTGCCCGGCAATGGCGAAAGTTATCGCGAGACATGGCACTCGTTGGCGGACAGCGCCTCCCAAGTGGCGGCGATCATTCGGGCACAAGCGGCGCACGGCAAGGCGCATATCGTCGGTTTGTCGCTGGGGGGCTATGTGGCGCTGCAACTGCTGGGGGATCACCCAGACGTGGTGGAGACAGTGCTGGTCAGTGGTATAAGCACCAAAGGGTTGACCCCCGCATGGCTGTACAAGGCGTTGGTGTTCGTGGTGTCGCCGCTGATGCAGTGGCAGCCGTATATCAACATGAACATCAAGATGATGCAGTTGCCCGCCGACGCTGCGGTGTTGTTCACGCGCGACAATAAACGGGTGCGCGGCGCGACCCTGCGCGCCATCTTCAACGAGATCACCGATTTTAAGCTGCCGTCTGGCTTGCAGGGGCGTGGGCAGCGCTTGTTGGCAGTGGCGGGCAAGTTGGAAGCTAAAGCGATTCAAGCTGGGCTGTCGGCTTTTCCGCAGGCATTGCCACAGGGGGCGGCAGCCTTGGTGCCAGATGCGCATCACGGTTGGAATGGCGAACATCCGCAATTGTTCAATGACATGATCCGCGCGTGGGTGACGGGGCAACCATTGCCCAATGCCCTTGAACCCGTGTTGGCGGCGTCATCTCCATAGCCGAACAGATGTTTTGCATCTTTGCCGCGCGCGTGATGTGCGCTATCCTTTTTCAGAGTGTCCTTGTGGCAGTGAAAGTGAATTCTGATGGACTTTCTGAAGAAAATTTTTGGCGGCGGGGGTGGCGGCTCCAGTGACGGCGGCAATGTGCTGTTTTTTTATGTCAAGCCGCACGGTTGTGATGAAATCGTCCGCATTCGCATCAATAAGATGAGCGAACTTTCTCAAAATGATGCGCAAGACGGCTATTTCGTCTATAAAGCCGTGTTGGGGACGAAGTGTTTTCAAAAAGCCGAACTGACGCTGGCGTTTGACAAAAACCGTCGTCTGACGGAGCAGACCGTCACGGGGGGCGCGCTCGTCACGCCAGCCGAGTATGACGCCTGGCAAGCGACTCAGGCGGGATGATGGCGAAGCGCATGGAAATCCCGCCCACCCGTACCATCAGCCGCGTTACTGCCCGCCGTTTGGCGATCAGCCAGCAAAATCTTGCGGGTGGCAAGCAAGCTGCCCCCCCCAATGCCGAGACGGTGCTGAACGTCGTGCGGGATTTGGGTTGCTTGCAACTAGACCCGATCAGCGCGGTGGCGCGCAGTCATTTTTTGGTGATGTGGAGCCGTGTGGGGGTCTATGACCCCGCGTTGATCGACCGTCTCTTGTTTCAGGATCGCCATTTGTTTGAATATTGGGCGCATCAAGCGTCTATCGTGTTGACCGAAGATCACCCCATCCACGCGGTGCGGATGCGCGCCTATGCCCGTGATGACTCCGAATGGTCGCGCAATGTTCGGGACTGGGTGACGGAGAATCAAGCGCTGCATGATCACATCTTGCACCGGCTCCGGCACGAGGGGGCGGCACTGTCGCGGCAGTTCGAGGTTGAGGGGCTGGATACCGAACATTGGGTGAGCAGTGGGTGGACGAGTGGACGTAATGTCAGCCGGATGCTAGATTACCTGTGGGCGCGTGGCGATATCATGGTATCGGGGCGCATCGGCGGTCAAAAACAGTGGGATTTGGCGGAGCGCGTGCTGCCGACATGGGTGCCGCAGGAGCCGATCACCGTCGAAGAAGCGACGCGCCGCTCAGCGGTGAAGGCGATTCGGGCGTTAGGCGTCGCCCGCGAGCAGCACATCAAGCTGCACTACACGCGCTACCGCTATCATGGCTTGGAAGTAGCATTAGAGCAGTTGGTAGGGGAGGGGGCATTGCAGCCGTTGGCGGTCGAGGGGACGCCCGGCACATGGTATGCCCGTAGCGAGGATGTCGCCCTCATCGACCAGATCGAAGCGGGCGATTGGGCAGGGCGGACCACACTCTTGTCCCCGTTCGACAACCTGATGTGCGACCGGGCACGCACCCTGATGTTGTTCGATTTTGAGTACACGATGGAAATTTATGTGCCCGCAGCAAAGCGCCGCTATGGATATTACGTGCTGCCGATCTTGCATCAGGATCGGCTGATCGGGCGCATCAGCCCCCTGTTTGATCGCAAGACCAAGACGCTGACCATTCATGATGTCTATGCCGAAGCTGATGCACCCGCCGAGGCATGGACGGATATTCGCACCGCTATCGAGTCGTTAGGCATGTTTTTGGGCGCGGCGACGATCAATTTTGGCAACCCGCTGCCGTCGGTGTGGGGGATGGCACCAACACCTCAGCGCAAGCCGCGCCCGAAAAAAGAGGTGCTTTGAAGCCCGTGTTACACCCTTCACAAAACAAAAAGGTGTTCACTTTTGTGAACACCTTGTCCTAAAAATAACCAGCATTCACAAAAATAAACGCCTCAAATAAAAGTCCCAACTGCAATTGCAGTTGGGACTTTTGGGTTGCCAAGAGCCAGACTTGAACTGGCGACCTACGCATTTTCAGTGCGCCGCTCTACCGGCTGAGCTACCTTGGCACGCACAAGAAAGAGTATAGCGGATGTCATTCGATTGTCAAGGTTGATCTCGCAGCAGGGCAGGGCGATCCTTGTGAGACGAGCTACCTTCACCCCCCTATCTTCTTAGAAAATGCTCTGCACTCCCCTATATCGATCTTAACCCTTATTGGGGGTTAAATACCCCCCTATAGTCATAGAAAACCATAATGACCTCATGAGGGAGGCGTAAAAAAAGAGAGCTGCACAGCGTCCCAAATCGGTGGGGGAGGGCGTCTCTTTTTCAGTTTGCGTTTCGCCATAAACGGGTGTGCGCAGCGCGCCGCTTTTTAAGAAGTGCGGATGGCGCTGCTGCGGTCTAGGGCGCTCGGCTTGATCAGCTCCAGCACATGTGCCAAGCGTTTCAGATCATGCGATAGCAAGCGCGCCAGATAGCGACCACAACGCACAAAAAAGTCGTAGCGTTCATCTTCGGGATATGCCCACGACGCATACCGAATTGACGCCGCGATCAGTTCGTCGGACGGCACTTCTTTGGCATTCAATACCAGTCGAAAAAAGTCGTGCCGCTGCGTAAACTGGTAAACCTCATCGGACGTACACGCGACCACCTCGGCAAGGCTCATCGGCGGGCGCGGCGGCAAGCTTTGGATGAAGGTGTCGTCCATGCGATAGCCGATATTGACCACGCCGATCTCGACCGGCACCATGCGATTTTCGCGCTGGTCGATCAAGGCATTTTGATCGACCATGTTCGCCATCACCAGTTCGCGCGCCAACGGATCGTCGTCAATGCGAATGGCGTAGATCAAGCCAATGGCGTATGCCTGATCTTGGTCGCCGATCAAGGTGCGCACGAAGGCACCGAAGGTATGCAACCGATCATCCAGATGGCTGCCGCGCGTGCCACAGTCAAAACCGACGGTGCTGGCACGCAGCACCCTTCCGACAAGGCTTTGGGTCATCGTCACACGATTGTTCATCAAGTTTTCACGCTCCCAAGCGGTATTTACGGCGCACACCGCGCGCCAAGTCTTTCGTTTGGAGTTTGTTCGAGGCTTCCGGTTGAGTCTGGTTACGCAGCATCGCGACGCGGATCAGCTCGTCCAACTGCCCTTTTTCGATGCTGCTCACATAAGCCAGTTCGTCGGCGCGCGTCAGCACATAGGGGTAGCGGCGGCGTCCTTGAATGTTGCATTGGGACAGCACCAACGCATGAACGGCATTGACCGCCCCCGGCTCGCGCGCCACCCACATGGGCAGATCGACCCGCACGATCACGGGGCGATTGCTTTCGGCGACATTCATATAGAAGAAGGCGATCTCGAAATCCTTGCCTTTGCGGTCGCGATATTCTTTGTTCTGGGGGGAATTTTGCACCAGCAAAGCCGAGCGTTCCCCTGGTTCCAAAACATGTGCCAACAGCATAGCATCAGTCAGCCCTTCGAGGTCGCCGTTGGTGCGCAAGACGGCATCGTTGATCTCGTAGGGTTGTAGCCGTAACAAATGCAACAGGCTGATCAAGGTGGTGCTGCGCGGGCGGTCGCCATAGCCGATCAGCAGGGCGTCGGCATCGTTGAGTTTTTGCAACGCCTCCATGTAATCGGTTTCAATCTGCGCGGCATCGGGGATGTCGGTGCCGCCAAAAAATTTGAGCAACCCCCCATCGTGGATCGTCAACATGGGCTGTGCGTCGCTGGCGCGGCGTGCCCAAGTCTCGCGCGCCAACCACTGCATCTCCATCAACGAGCGGCGGGCGTTGACGGTTTGGTTGTTGACGGCGCGTCCATCTTTGTCCTTCAACGCCGATTCCGAAAAATACAATTCTGGATGGGTGAAGGGGGTCGGCAAACGGGCTTCGCCATGATAGTACACAAACAGCCCAATGTTGATCAGGTAGTACAATGCCGACTCGTGTTGATCGGGATAGATTTGCGATCCGTCGGCGGCGATGATCGTGGCGCGTTCGGGCACGGCGGGTGCTGCCCCCACACCGGGGATGATCTCGCTATAAGGGCGAGGCACGGGCGCGGCACCGCGATACCCGCTGACGCTGGAATTGCGCACCAGATCGATCCGGTCATGTACGGCGTCCAGGTCATCGGCGGCGTAGAAAAGTTGCAGCGCCAGTTCGATGCGCGAACTGAGGCTGGTATTGAGATGACCCAAATACCGCCCCATGCGCTGCACTTGTTCCACCACTTTTACAAATTCAAGCGACACGCTGATCCCTTATCCTATGATCATTACAGTTTTTGTTTGCATGTTTAGATTAGCACCACCGTTCTATGGCGTCAAGCGGTTCTCTTACTTTCTGGTTTCGGATATTTGTTTTTGGTTTCAATATTAAGAAACGACTTGAATTTTTTGCATATTTGAGTTACTTTGATCCACACGGATTGGCGCTCCATTTATCCCCTTTTGGGGCGCGGGTTTATCCCTGCTCGTGATCGTTGCGGGCTATGCAAAATAGAATGCCTTTCATAAAAATAAAATGCCTTCCTGTGCGCCCGTCCAATAAAAGTAGAGTGACTTGCATGGCATTGATCACGACCTCTCCGAATGTTAGCTCAGCCCTCAACCGTGAAATTGTTTTCGCGGGGGATCACGTTCGTCTTGCGGGTGCTATTGAACTGCCCGGCACCCCTGCGCCCCGTAACGGTTTCCCATTGCTGTTCATTTTGCCCCATGCCTCCTCTATGGATCGCGAAGATTTTCACGATTATGTCCAAATTGCGCTCAACACCCAAGCGGCTATTTTTCGTTGGGACAAGCGCGGCACTGGGCACAGTGGTGCCAGCGCCATTGGTTCCACAGCCCAAGATGCCGTCAATGCTTATGCGACGGCACTGGCACAACCGGGGATCAATCGCCAACAGGTGATGATCTTGGCGGTGGGTGCAGCGACGGGTGTCCTCGGCAGCAACTTCGAGGCGTTTGCCCGTTTGGGGCGTCCGGCGGGGGTATTGCTAGTTGCGAATCAGTTGAACGCCAAAGACATCCTCGCGCTTGATGCCGAAATTCACATTTTGATGAGTGCTCAAGACTGGAATCCTTACATGGTTTATGGCAACACTGCCGCCCTTGCCCACCGCCAAGTGTATCCACACGGCGCTGGTTCGACCTTGATCAGTGATAGCGACCGTTTCTTGATGGTCGCCGACGCGCGCGGGCGCAAACGCCTTCATCCCGATGCGCAACGGGTGATCACTGCGTGGATGCGTCGTTGAGCGCACCTTTCACAGTCGATTTCAGCGGGCAGACTGCCATCGTCACCGGCGCGGGCGAAGGCGTCGGGCGGGCGGTGGCATTGGCATTGGGGGCGGCGGGGGCGGCAGTCGTCGTCAACGATTTGAATCCGGATCGCGCGGACACCGTAGCCGAACAGATTCAGGCGGGGGGTGGGCGGGCGCTGGCGTGGCAAGCTGATGTCGCCAATCGGTTTCAAGTGGCGTCGATCATCGAAAACGCCCGCGACACCTTCGGGCGGATCACTATTTTGGTGAACGCCGCAGGCGTCCTCAAGTTGGGCGCGCTGGCAGGGTTGGATGAATGGGACTGGCGGCGAGTGGTTGATGTCAACCTTACAGGGGCGTTCTTCTGTACCCAACTCTTGGGGCGGGTGATGGCGGAAGAAGGCGGTGGCTCAATTGTGAATATTTGCTCAATCGCCGGGCATCCCGAAACGCAAGCTGAAGGCATCAGTTATGTCACCACCAAAGCCGGCTTGATCGGCATGACCAAGCAAAGCGCGCGCGAACTGGCACCCAGCGGCATCCGCGTTAATGCCGTCTGTCCCGGCAACCTAAATGTTGATTCCGCGCTGTCGGCATTGCCCCCCGCGCTCGGTCGCATGGGCACCCCCGAAGAGGTCGCCGCCGTCGTGCTGTTTTTGTGTTCCGACGCGGCGCGCTTCATCACGGGTCAGGCGATCAATGTCGATGGCGGCGGCGCGATGATGTGAGAGGATAGGGATTAGGGGTTGGGACCTCTAATCCCCAACCCCTATAATCCCTTCGCTTGCATTGACACGGCAATGGTACGAAAATGGCATCCATGTGATTCGCTGACTGGGTACGGAAGCATCCCTATGCCCCCACCCGCCAACTCCTAATCCCTGATCCCTGTCCTACTGCCCGGAGTTCACTCCCATCATGAATATTCCTTTACCGTTGACCAACGCCCCGGCGGATGAAGCGCCCCTGAGCGCCGACGCCCGCCAAGCCATGCGCGCCTATCTGCAACGCGCCGAAGTTCGGCTCTCCACCCTGCACCGGATCGCCGTCGCGTTTATCAGTGGCGCGGGCTTGCTGATTTTGTTGCCGGTCTTCTTCCGCGAGGATATCACCGTCATCATGCGTATTTTCATCACCGAAGCGCTGGATGATATCACCATTGCCGCCAGCGTCCCGACCGTACTGCTGCGCTTACTAATGTTTGTATCTATTGCGCTGCCCTTCACCCTCTCTTTGGCGTTGCCGTTGTATGCGTTATGGTTGTTGATGAAAGATGTCACCCATTTTTATTTCACCATTTATACGCCCGGTTTCCCCGCCAAACTGACGACACCCTCGTTCGCGTTGTCGGGCGTGTGTTTTTCGCCCGACGAGTCCCCCGAAGCCAAACGGTTGATCCTCGCCTATCAATACCAGCATTCGAGCGCCATCAATTTTGCCATTCCCTTTAGCGCTGCCCGGCGGGCGGCATATTTTGAGGACACGGTGCGTAAAACCAATGGGGAGATCATCCCGAAGACGCGCCGTTATGAGGTTATCGAGGCGGCGGGTGTCTTGTCCGATACCATAGACCGTGCCACCGTCGAACATTTTGGGACTGCCTTCGGCTTGGCGCGCACGTTGGATCGCGATTTGGTGAAAGAGGTAGCGCTCAGCGAAATTTCGTTGGTGCGCCATATCATCTACTTGCGTCGAATGATGCTGCGGTATATGAAGACGTTGCTCTTGTTCATCTGGACGACGCTCATCACCTTTATCATGCTGCCCTTCTTGCAAGAGCCGCGCATCCCGGTCTTTATCACGCTCTCGGTCTTTTACTTCTTCTGGTCGTTGCTGGTGATGCCGATCATGCGCACGCCGATGGGGTGGATGTACCGCCATGTCGGGGGCGTCATTGATGACTCTCATGTCGATACTCAGTTGGTCATCCTCGAAGGCAAGGTCAAAGGTTGGGTGCGTTTTGCCAGCTTAACGGCGTTGGTGGGGGTGGTCGTCAGCCTCTATCTTTATTTATCTTAAAAGAATATGAGCGTTGACATAGAAAATTCCAGCGCTTATACTTATGCGGACTTTTCAAGAAAGGGGAAGCGTAGGACGCAGCGCCGCCTTACGCAAGATCGCGCCTTGGCGCATTCGCATTTTTCTACTTTATACAATTTAGACTCGGCAAACTCGACCTTTGCGTTCGGGTGAGCCGAGTTTTATTTTGTCACCAATCTCAGTAGTGCATCGCAAACACCAAAGACCAATTTTATCAGGGGGCACCATGCAGGCAGAGAGCAATATTTTAGAACTCGATTTCGCCGCGCTTCTCGAAGCATCTTTCGCTGAAGAGACGCCAGAACGTGGGGATATCGTGACGGGCATCATCGTGGCTATCGACGGTCAAGGGTTGATCGTGGGTATCGTGGGGATGAAGCGGGACGGCGTGGTTCAACGGCGTGACCTCGAACGTTCCAATGTGGATATTCAAAACTTTAGTGTCGGTCAAGAACTCGACGTGATGATTCTGCGTATGGAAGACGAAGACGGCAACCTCGTCTTGTCCGTCTCGCAAGCAGCGCAGACCGAAGACTGGAAGAAAGCCGAAGAACTGATGAATACCGAAGAAGTCTGGGAAGGCATTGTCAGCGATGCTAATCGCGGCGGCTTGATCGTCCCCTTCGGTAATTTGCGCGGCTTCGTCCCTGCCAGCCATGTCATTGACCTGCCCCGCGGTTTGAACGAAGACGAGCGCCGCACCCGTATGACCCGCTTGGTCGGGCAAACGGTGGCGATGAAGGTGATCGAAGTCAACCGCAAACGTCGTCGGTTGGTCTTCAGCCAGCGCGACGCCCAACGCGGCAATCGCGATGCCCGCAAGGAACTGCTGCTCGATCAGTTGCACGAAGGCGAGATCCGCAAGGGTGTCGTCAGCGGGCTGCGTGACTTTGGCGCGTTCGTGGACTTGGGCGGCGCAGACGGCTTGATCCACATTTCGGAACTGGCGTGGCACCGCGTCAATCACCCGCGTGAAGTCTTAAATGTTGGGGATGAAGTGCAGGTCTACATCCTGCGTTTGGATGCCGAAGGCAAGCGTATTGGGCTAAGCCTGAAGCGTCTGCAAGAGAATCCTTGGGCGTTGGTGGAACAACTCTACCATGTCGGTCAATTGGTCGAAGGCACGGTCTCGCGCGTGACCCAGTTCGGCGCGTTTGTCAGCCTTGACCCCGGCATTGAGGCATTGCTGCACACCAGCCAACTCGCTGATCCCCAACCGACCGACCCGTCTTTGGTGGTTCACGAAGGTCAACGCTTGCAACTGCGCGTGATCAGCATCGAAGCCGACAAGCAGCGTTTGGGCTTGAGCCTTAAAGAAGTGACTGCCGACGAAAAAGCCCGTTGGGAACAAACCCACGCGGAAGAAGTCGCCGCCGCCAATGCCATCGCCGCCGCGAAAGCTGCGGCTGCGGCTGAAAAAGCGTTAGCCGATGCCGAAATTGCAGCGGCTGAAGCTGCTGCTGCTGCCGAACTCGTCGCCGCCGAAAATGCCGCCGCCGAGCTAAGCGCCGTTGATGAACTCGTCGCCGAAGATGCGGTCGCCGTTGATGAATTTGTCGCTGTCGAAGTTGAGCAAGCCGACAATGGCGTCACCGAGACCAATGCGGTAGAATAAAGTTAACGAGCCACGTCTGAACAATACTCTGCGCACTAGCGGATTGTTTTTCGTAAGGCTGAACTTCAAACTGGAAGGAGGTGAGGGACAACAGTATGGCATATGTCACACTAAAACCGGGAGAATCCCAGGAATCGTTGCTGCGTCGTTTTCGCAAGAAAGTGACCAACAGTGGCGTCCTGAGTACTGTGCGCCGCAAACGCTGGCACATATCGAAGAGCGAGCTGCGCCGGATCGAAAAGAAGAAAGCGATCCGACGTTCACGCCGCCGCCAACGTAAAGCGATGACTCGCTAAATTACGAATTCAAGCGGATACCCCTTTGCGTGCCCCCCTACACCCTGCACGACGTAGGGACGCCCAAGGGAATTCTGTTGAAAAAGGGTTTGAATCGGCGGGCGACTCCATTGGGTCGCCCCTACAACAGCGGGTCTCGTAGGGGCAACCCAATGTGGTTGCCCGTGTTTTTCAACAAGTTGCCCGTGTTTTTCAACAGAATCCAAGGGAGTGTCCGAGGATTGCTTCATCCAGAATGACCGCACAACCGCGCCGCTGCTCCCTTTGGACAGTGGTTTTGTCCGTAATCACGGGGATAACCCCCCATAGGAAACTTATGCCAAAAACAGAAGATAAGATTGAAGTTGAGGGGGTAGTCGTCGAAGCGTTGCCCAATACCCAGTTCTTGGTGGAAATGGAAAACGGGCATCGTATTTTGGCGTATCTATCCGGCAAAATGCGCAAATACTATATTCGTATTCTGCTTGGCGACCGCGTGCGCGTCGAAATGAGTATGTATGACCCCAGTCGTGGACGCATCACCTATCGTTTCCGCGAAGGTCAGCGTAGCGAAGACATCACGGAATGACCCCGCGGGGCACTGGACCCGGCGGGGCACGCCCAACGTGCCCACGCCCTCGTCCGCATTCCCCTACTCCGCTGGTTTTTCACCCCAATGGACAGCCATCGTCCCGAACATGAACGTCTTGAAGGTGACATTCACAAAGCCAGCGTCGATCATCAACGCTTTCAGTTCGGGCGGCGTCTTAAATTTCTGCGTGGATTCGGGCAGATAATCGTAGGCATCTCGGTTGCCACTAATCACGGTTCCCAGCGTGGGGATCACATATTTTAGATGGAACAAGATGAAGGGCTTGAGTAGGTTTTCGGGCGGTGGCGACGTGTCTAGGATGACGAGGCGTCCCCCCGGCTTCAAAACGCGCTTCTGCTCGGCAAAGGCGCGCGGGATGTCGATCACGTTGCGCATCAGATAGCCAGCAGTCACGGCATCAAAGGTGGCGGCGGCATAAGGCAAATGGAGGGCATCTGCCCCATTCCACAAAACTTGATCTCCGGCGGGCAAGGTTTTGCCGACCTGCATCATGCCCAGCGAAAAATCACCCCCCACCGCCAAGACTCCCGGCACTTGCCGCAACGCTTCAAAGGCGATATCGCCAGTGCCCGTCGCCAAATCCAACAACCGATCCCCGGTTTTTAGCGCCGCTCGTTGAATGACAAAACGCCGCCAGCCAATATCTTGCCCAAAGGTCATTAAGCGATTCATGACATTATAACGTCCGGCGATGCGGTCAAACATGCCTTGGACGTAGTTTGCGCGCGCGCTGCCTTGTAACTGTGCCATCGGGGTTCACTTTCCTCATCGTTAGAACATGATGACCTTTATTTTACGCCATCACCATGAGACCGCGATAAGTTTGTGCGGTTTAGCAAATTTTTTCGTAACTGCTCAGGCTGAAAAACGGTCGGTAATAAAGGGAGAAATGACCGTTGGCGGCAAATGGGCGGATATTCGGCGCGCGGACTTTCATGTTAACGAACGATTGACAAGCGCCTAATCCGCCCCTACATCCACGTTTCGAGGGGTATTTTCCTTTTTTTCTTCACGTCTTCATGCCTCTCTGTTTATTTTATTCTGTTTCTATACCTGAGTAGTCACATTTTTTCTTAATGCACCAACCCATAAATTATTCGTACAATAATGATATGAGGATCGCCTTGACAATTCATGACGAATAGTCGTAGTAACGTGATCAATTAGTGTTATGATGGTTTGGTACGGGCAGTTTCAGTAGAAACCGATAACGATGTCGATACAGCCACTCACCCATGTCCCCGAAGATGACACTGCCGAGCAAAAATTGCAGTTAAGCGAGGCACGGTACCGTCGTATTGTTGAAGATCAGATCGAATTGATATGCCGCTATACGCCCGATATGAACCTCACGTTTGTGAATCCTGCCTATGCCGAGTTTTTTGGGCAGCAGCCCGAGGCGATGATCGGCAAGAATATCTTGGACATGATCTCATCCGAAAATCATGAACAAGCGATGGGCTTTGTCCACACCTTAACGCGCGATAACCCCATTATCATTACGAGTCATCCGACCCTGCGGGCGGATGGCAGCACGCGCTGGACAGAATGGACGGATCGCGCCATTTTTGATGATGACGGGGTGCTGCGGGAATACCAAGGGATCGGGCGCGATATCACCGACCGCAAGCGGATGGAAAATGCCCTGATCGCCAGCGAAGAAAAATACCGGACTTTGGTCGAAAGCCTTGATGCGTCGATTTTATTGGTCAACATGAACGGGGAAATCCTGTTCGCCAACAGTCAGATCTCAAGAGGCTTACAAACGACAGCAGACGATTTACTAGGAAAACACGTTATTGACGTGTTCCCTCGCTCTATTGCCATGTCCTATTTTTCCAATATCCAAGCCGTGATTCATACGGGGATGGCGCAAGTCAACGAAATTCAGGCACCATCGAATGGGGAAGAGCATTGGTATCGTGTCAGTATCCAACCGGTCAAAAATGAGTCCGGCTTGGTCGATAGGGTGTTGGTCAATGCGGTTGATATCAGTGATGCCAAACGGATTGAAGCGACACTGATTGCGGCACACAATACCCTTGATGAGCGCGTCAATGAACGGACTATCGCTCTTGATGTCGCCATTAATCAGTTGGCGAGGAAGCTCGAAGAAGAACGAGAGATGCGCGAGTATTTGAAAGCACTCCACGAGATCAATCTGGAAGTCGCGCAGATTGACTCGCTGGATACCTTCTATCGGCGCGTTGTGGAATTGGGGCGCGAACGCTTAGGGATGGATCGCATGGGGTTCTTCCTGCATAACCCCAACGATGATACCGCCATTGGCACTTATGGCACGGATGTCAACGGGCACACCCAAGCCGAAAGCGATACCCGTTTTACCCCCGCCGTAGACGGGCTCATGCTATCCGCCTTGGAGCAACCGAATCACTTGTCATACCGCGCATCGTGCAATTTAGAAGATAAGCATATCACTGTCGGAGAGGGCTGGAATCTGGCGGTCGCGCTATGGCATGTTGATCGGAATTTGGGCTGGTTGGTCGCGGATAATCTGATTCACCAACACCTC